>SXGT01125791.1_pt1 | contig 28089 bp, 23 predicted proteins | sample 3176221 | NCBI WGS metagenome assembly SXGT01 (sample SAMN11356862, study PRJNA531348) | freshwater metagenome | isolation source: freshwater sample F1-120 | place: China: Fuxian Lake, Yuxi | collected 2017-12-25
GGGCTCGGGCTCGGGCTCGGGCTCGACGTGAGGAAAATGAGGGGATGCCTCAGCCCGAGGACGTCACGACGTTGGCTCGGCGGTGGGGCGTTCGCCCGCGTAGAAGCTCAGCGTGCCGTAGATCGTCCCCTCGCGGTGGATCTCCTCGACGGTCGAGAGGCCCGCCTCTCGCAGGTACCGGGGCAGCTCGCCGGCCGCGTGATCGCCGGTGTTCGCGAAGCCGTCGAGGAGCTGGACGGAGAGGAACGCCGCGCGCATGAGGGGACTGCGCGCCTCACCCCGGTCGGCGACGAGGAGACGGCCACCGGGGCGGAGCAGCGCGAACATGGCGCGGAGGGCGATCTTCTTGTCGGCCGGTGGGAGGTGGTGGAGCATCTCGTGACGACGCGATCGAACGTCCCCGCCTCCACCGCCATCGCGAGGAGCCCGTCCGGTCCAGAAGCTCGCCTCGATGGGGCGCCTCTGCGCGGGCGTCGCCCACGAGATCAACGGCCCCCTCGGCATCATCCTCGGCTACGCGAAGGTGATCCGGACGCAAGGGCTGGACGACGAGGCCCTCGAGGCCATCGAGGACGAAGCCAGGCAGTGTCAGCGAATCGTGCAGGGGCTTCTCGACATGTCGAAGCAGGACACCCCGCGCTTCGAGCCCATCGATCTTGCCCAGATCGCGAACGACGGCATCGAGAGACTGCGGGCGACCGGAGCCGTTGGTTCTCGCTCGATCACGGTCACGACGCGCGCCGGGGACGTCATCGCCCTCGGCGACGAGGCCAAGCTCCGGCAGGTGGTGCGCAACCTCCTCCCTGAACGCCATCGAGGCGACGCCGGAAGGTGGATACATCGAGGTCGCGGTGCGAAGGCGCGATCGGACGGCGGTCATCGCGGTCGTGGACCGTGGCCTGGGCATCCCGGACGAGGCGAAATCGCGCCCCTTCGAGCCGTTCTTCACCACGAAGCCGCACGGTACGGGCCTCGGACTCGCCATCGCCCGCGCCATCGTCGAGGCACACCGCGGGGAGATCCGGGTCGACACGACCGACGGGGGCGGTACTTCGGTCGAGGTCGCGCTCGTTGAGGCGAGGCCAGACGTGGTGGACGCGGTCGCATGACGCGCGCGCGCGTCCACGTCGTGGACGACAAGGAGAGCTTCCGCGCGCTCTTCCGTCGGATTTCCTCCCCGGATCTGGAGCTCGTCTGCGCCTCCGGATGGTGCGCGGGCGCTCGAGCTGCTCTCGAGAGAGCGCTTCGACCTGCTCGTCAGCGACATCCGGATGCCCGACCTCGACGGACTGACGTTGCTCACGCGCATCCGCGAGGCCGGGATCGGGGTCGAGGTCATCCTCATGACGGCCTACGGCACCGTCCCCGACGCGGTGCGAGCCATGAAGTACGGCGGAGCCGATTTCCTGCCGAAGTCGTTCGATCCGGACGACGCCGTCGCGGCCATGGAACAGGCGCTCTCGCGTCGCGGCAGCCCCCGAACCGAGCCTGACGAGGCCCCCTCGCCGGCGCACGTCACCACCTCGACGGAGACGCCTCCGGCGCGGGAGAGCGGTTCGCCTGCTTCCCTTCCGTATCGCGAGGCCATCGCGGCCGAGCGGGACCGATCGACGCGCGAGTACCTCGTCAATCTCCTGCGCGACGTCCAGGGGAACGTCACCCGGGCGGCCGAGCGCGCCGGCATCGAGCGGGAGAGCTTCCACCGCCTCATGAAGCGTCACGGCGTCCGCGCCGAGGACTACCGCGCGAGGTAGGCGAGCGCTCGCGGCTGTCCGGCGCAGGCAGAAGGTCGGTTCCTGGCTCGTGCGCGGTCCCGTGTTCGCGCCGACGATGCGAGCGCCCTTCCCGCGCGCCGGCGGAAGGGCCTGCGGGCGGCGCTTCGTCACGACGGCGATGGGTCGTCCACCACGACGGGCTTCCGCTCGCGCAGCGCGCGCGGGACAGCGGCCCAGATCTTCCGCACGTGGGCCTCGTCCTCGAGCGAGCACGGAGGTGATCGCCCGCCGAGCACGGCGTCGACGAAGGCATCCGCGAGCACGCGCATCGCGTCCGCGAAGGCTTCCTCGCCCTCCGCGACGCCGCGAGGAGAGACGAGCTCGGTGTCCTCCCACGCGCCACCGCGGGTGTAGCGCACGCGACGGGCTCCCGCCGCGGGGAGCGCGAGATCCACGCGGCCTCCGGTGCTGCTCGTCGACACGCGGACCGCCTCGGCAGGGGCCGCGTGGGGTGACGGGGTCAGGGCCGTGACGACGCCCCCGGCGTGCTCGAGGATGGTCGTCGGGGGAAACGCGGCCGGCGCCGACCGTCTCCGCGCGAGGAGCTTCGCGGGATAACGCCCGAACGCGCTCACCGACTCCACGGGCCCGGCCAACGCGATCGCGACGTCGAGCGCGATCGGGAGAAACCTGCCGGGGAAGGTGATGTCGACGCGCAACAGCGAGCCCATCTCGGCGAGCGACGCGCGCGCGATGCGAAACGCCTCCGTCAGCCGTAGCGAGTAGTCGGTCGATGCGATGAGGCCGTGTGCCTTCGCGACGAGAAGGACGGCGCTCACCTCGTCCGCGGTCGGCGCCACGGGATGCGCACAGAGGACGTGGGCCCCGGCGCGAAGGAGCTCGATGGAGATGCCCGGGTTGGAGGTCTCGCCCACGGCGACCACGGCGAGATCCGGGCGCGTCTCGTGAATCGCCTCCGTGAGCTGATCGAACAGCGGGACGCCGAGCGAAACCGCCAGCGCGACGCTACGCTGCGATCCTCGTGCGACCACGCCCGCGACGCGGACCTCCTCGCGGGCCGCGAACGCGCGCGCCGCTTGCCGCGCCCAGCCGCTGCCGACGATCAGGGCGTTCAGGCGTACGGGTGTGGGCATGGGGAAAGTTGCGCTCCCGACGTGAGGGCTCTCGCGATGCGTGGGCTCGCGAGCCGCCGGTACGGCATCCCCCACGACATCTCGACCGAGCCCGGAACGAGCGCGCGCGCGACGCGCCAACCGTCGCCGAAGAGCTCCGGCAGCGAGCGGTCCACGAACAGGACGTCGAGGCCCGCGCTCGAGACCTCGTCGAGCACCGCCTCCAGGGAAGGCGATCGGTCTCCGAGAGCCGGCCATCGCGCGCGTAACGCCCCGGCCGAGATCGTCTTCGCGCAGCTCCGCCATCGCTCCAGGACCGAGGTCCCGGCCCGCCCGCGGTAGAAGCCGGAGTGGTCGGAAGGACCGTAGCCACGGCGCGGGAGCGTCAGGTCGGGTGTCGCGCCGATCGCGGCCGGCCCGGACATCTGGCCCTCGAGCTCGCCCAGGGCGCGCGCGAGCGCGACGTCGAAACTCGGCGCCGCGGCGCTGCCGGTGCGCAGGCTCCCGTCGGCCAGACTCGCCGCGGCGAGGACGACCGGCAGATCGATGTCGACGGTCGCGAGCAAGACGACGGCGTCATCGGGCGCGTCGACCGCCTCGATCCGGGTGAGATCTTGCCCCGTGTACCAGCGAAGCAGGAGCGCATCACGCTCGACGATCTCGAGGAGCGCCGCGAGCCTTGCCTTCTCCTCGGACCGATGGCACGCGTAGCCGTTCGATGTGGCGTCGACGAGTCGGGTGCCGCCCCGGGGCGGGCGACCGACGAGGCTCGTCGGGACGAGCAGCCGGACGCCGGAGGACGCGCGGATCGCCCACGACCAGTCGAGCTCGACGTGCTCCGTGAACGCCGGAAACCGGAAGCCTGCCAAGGCGCGCTCGTCGTCGCGGAAGAGTAGCGACGCGATCTCCGCGTCGTCGAGCACTGGACCCTCGAGGTCGCGGCGCGCGCGTGCGAGCATGTCGGCCGGCGCGTGGAGCATCGCGAAGCGTTCGATGGCCTCGCCGATGGCCCGCTCCGGCGCGTCCGGACCCGCCGCGATCGCGATCCCGAAGGAGTCCGGCGACAGAGGCCACGGACCCCGGGCCCCGCGATAGGCCGCGCGGGCGACGCCACCGGCGCGGGAGAGCGGGATGACCGGGGTGAAGCGGGCATCCTCCAGCTCGGGCCAGCTCATCGTCACGGGCCGCGGAGCCTTCCGGCGCTCCCGCCGGGAGCACGTGCACCCGGGCTGCCGCGCGAACCGATGCGAACCGGCCGACCCGCGGTGTAGGTTCCATACGGATGCCACGCCGGGTTCGGGCAGCGCGAGCGGCGCCGCGTACCGCGCGATCACGGTGGCGGCGAACGCTCGCTCGATGCGCGCATGCTCGGATGTGGCGGAGGCGAGCCCGTCGCCAGGGATCCTTGCGCTGAGGACCGGCGCGCGAGCGTCGAAGAAGAGGGCGCACCGCGCGCAAGGCGCCGTGGACGGGTCGTCGAGAAGGGCGATGACCTCGCCCGGGCAGGTCCATACGACGAGCGTCGGAAGGTGGAGCGCGTCGCACCGTTCGAGACACTCGCCGAGCATGGCGTCGTCACGCGGCGCGACGACGATCGCGAGCTCGCCATCCACGATCCCCCCCGGCGTCTCGACCCAGGCGACGTGCTTCGCGCGGACGTCGATCGAGAGGCCGACGCGGTCGACGATCGTGACCCTCTCCCGAATGGGCGCGAGGGCGCCGAGATCGCAGAGCTGCGCGATCGCGCTCGCCAGCGCCGCCTCTCCGATCTCGCCAGCGAGATCCTCCAGATCACGCGACGCGGCGAGCGCCTCGACGAGGAGCCGCTCGACGCGCGGATCGCGGAGGCGGACGCGGACGACCTTCTCACCCTCGACGATCAGACCGTCATCCGTCGCGTGAAGGACGACGCCGTAAGCGAGACACCAGCCCGATCGGCGCGACGAATCGCCCGCGGCGCGTCCCGGCGCGGTCATTCCCCGCGGTCATTCCTCGAAGTCGACCTCGCACTTGCAACCGAGCAACTCCCACCACTCGAGCTCGATCTCCTCGACCGTAGGCGCGTTCTCGGCCCGCTCTTCTGTCTTCGCGGCTTCCATGTTCGGCTCCTTCCGCCCCACGCAGAGGCACATGGATCATAGGTCGGAGAACACCCCGGTGCACGACGTTTCCTGTACGACCCCGCGCGATCGCGCCACCCGTGACCGGAGCGGTTACACCGGTGACGGGTCGTGTGTGTGGGATGCCAGCGGGCGGCCCGCGGCTCTCCAGGTCCGAGGCCCCGCGGGCAGCATGGTGCGCCCCTGCGGGGCCGCCGCTGACACACCGGCCTTCACCGTGATCGGGCGGGCCGCCTTCACGGCGGCGCCAGGGTCGCCTGCGCGCGAGCCGGCCATGGGTCAGACGACGAAGTATCGAGGGAGGAACGGGCGCAAAACGCGCCATTTGCGCACGCATGGCGCTAGCATATCGTCGAAAGACGAATACATGGCAACCGACGCCTCCGGCCAGAGACCCCGCCCCGACCCTTGCTGCGGGCCCCCCGACGACCGCCCGGATCTGAGGCCCGTCGAGGGGCCCGAGGCCGACCGCGAGCTCACCGCGCTCGCCAAGGCGCTCGGACACCCGGCCCGCCTTCAGATCCTTCGCCTCCTCGCCCGCCGGGACTCCTGCGTGTGCGGCGATATCGTCGATCAGCTTCCGCTCTCGGCGTCGACCGTCTCCGAGCACCTGCGCATCCTGAAGTCCGTGGGCCTCGTGCGAGGCGACGTCGACGGGCCCCGCGTCTGTTACTGCCTCGAGGCGCGCGCGCTCCGCCGTCTGAAGGCGCTCGTCGGGAGTCTGTGACGCGAGGGGCGGCCGGCGTCGCGTGACTGTTGCAGTGAGGCATGAGGTCGCCCACGCGACCGCGAGGAGAGGAGGTACACCGTGAGCGTCAAGGTTGGCATCAACGGGTTCGGTCGGATGGGCAGGCTCGCGCTCCGGGCCGGGTGGGGCGCCGAGGGCCTCGAGGTCGTCCACGTGAACGAGCTCACGGGCGGCGCGAAGACGGCGGCGCACCTCCTCACGTTCGATTCGGTCCACGGCCGCTGGCAGCACGAGGTCCGCGCGCTGGACGGCGCGATCGAGATCGACGGCAGGCGGCTCGGCTTCTCCGAGCACGCGGCCCCCGGCGACATCGGGTGGCGCGAGGCGGGCGTGGAGATCGTGCTCGAGTGCACCGGCAGGTTCCGCACGCCCGAGACGCTCGCGCCGTACCTCGAGAAGGGGGTGAAGAAGGTGATCGTCGCGGCGCCCGTGAAGAAGGGCGCGCTCAACGTGGTGATGGGCGTCAACGACCACCTCTACCGGCCCGAGGAGCACGCGATCGTCACGGCCGCGTCCTGCACGACGAACTGCCTCGCTCCGGTCGTGAAGGTCATCCACGAGGGCATGGGGATCCTCCACGGCGTCATCACGACGATCCACGACATCACGAACACGCAGAACGTCGTGGACGCCCCCCACAAGGATCTCCGCCGCGCGCGGGCGAGCAGCCTCTCGCTCATCCCCACGACGACGGGGTCCGCGACGGCGATCGCGCTCATCTACCCGGAGCTCGCGGGAAAGCTCAACGGGATCGCGGTCCGGGTCCCGCTCCTCAACGCGTCGCTCACCGACTGCGTGTTCGAGGTGTCGCGGCCCACGACGGTCGCCGAGGTGAACGCCCTCCTCGAGGAGGCCGCGAACGGCCCGCTTCGCGGCATCCTCGGGTACGAGACGCGACCGCTCGTCTCCGTCGACTTCAAGGATGATCCGAGGTCCGCGATCGTCGACGCCCTCTCGACGATGGTGATCGACGGTACGAGCGTGAAGATCCTCGCCTGGTACGACAACGAGATCGGCTACGTGCACCGGATGGTCGAGCTCGCGCAGAAGGTCGCGGCGAGCCTGCGCTGATCGGCCATGAGCGCGCTACGCAGCTACGTCCTCGTGACCCTCGCCTACTGGGCGTTCACGCTGACGGACGGCGCGCTCCGGATCCTGGTGCTCATGCACTTCCACGAGCTCGGTTACACGCCGGTGGAGCTCGCGTTCCTGTTCGTGTTCTACGAGCTCTTCGGCGTCGTCACGAACCTCCTCGGCGGGTGGATCGCGTCGCGGTTGGGCCTCAAGGTGACGCTCTTCGCCGGTCTCGCGCTCCAGATCCTTGCGCTGGGCATGCTCTCGCTCCTGGGACCGGCGTGGGCCAAGGTCGCGTCCGTCTCGTACGTCATGGCGGCGCAGGCGCTGTCGGGGATCGCGAAGGACCTCACCAAGATGAGCGCGAAGAGCTCCATCAAGGTCCTCGTCCCTGCCGGCGCGAAGTCGTCGCTCTTCAAGTGGGTCGCGGTACTGACGGGCAGCAAGAACGCGCTCAAGGGCGCGGGGTTCTTCCTCGGTGGCCTCCTCCTGTCGGTGCTTCGCTTCCGCGGTTCGCTCTGGGCGATGGCTGGCGCGCTCGTGGCCGTGCTGCTCGGCTGCGTCCTCTCCCTCCCCGCCGACATGGGCAAGGCGAAGGCGAAGGCGAAGTTCACCAGGCTCCTCTCGAAATCGCGCGAGATCAACGCGCTGTCCGCGGCGCGGTTCTTCCTGTTCGGCGCCCGCGACATCTGGTTCGTCGTGGGCGTGCCTGTGTTCCTGTCGGTGCGCCTCGGCTGGGGCTTCACGGAGGTCGGCGGGTTCCTCGCCCTCTGGGTCGTCGGCTACGGGGCGATCCAGTCGCTCGCGCCAGCGCTCATCCGGCGGTGGACGGGCGGCAGCGCACCCCAGGGTAAGGCCGCCTTCGTCCTCGCGGCGCTCCTCGCCGCGATCTCCCTCGCGATGGCCCTCGCGCTCCTCAGCGACGTCTCGCCGCGCGAGATGCTGATCGGTGGCCTCGCGCTGTTCGGTGCGGTCTTCGCGGTCAACTCGTCCGTCCACTCGTACCTCATCCTGGCGTACTCCGAGGGCGACAAGGTCGCGATGAACGTCGGCTTCTATTACATGGCCAACGCCGGCGGACGCCTCGTGGGCACGCTCCTGTCGGGCGTGCTCTATCAGGCGGGTGGCGTCACGGCGTGCCTCGTCGGGACGGTCGTGTTCGCCGCCATCACGGCGGGGATCTCCACGTTGCTCCCGGCGAAGGACGTGGCGCTGCCTGCCGGCGTGGAGGTCGACGGAGGCGACTGAGGTAGCCTCCCCATGCCGAAGCTCCTCCAGGCCACGTACATCGCCGGGATCACGAGCAGCGTCAGCAGCGTGAGCGACACGAGCCCGCCCCACATCGGCGCGGCGATGCGCTTCGCGACGTCCGCGCCGACGCCGCGGTCGAGCATCACGGGAAGGAGGCCGAACACGTTCGTCAGCACGGTCATGAGGAGCGGCCTCACGCGCCTCGCGCCGGCCTCCTCGGCGTGTCGGATGAGGTCGGCCACCGAACGGAGGGAGCCGCTCTTCTTGCCGGCCTCCCAGGCCTCGTCGAGGTAGACCACCATCACGCTCGCGGTCTCCGCAGCCACGCCGAGGAGGGCGATCATCCCGACCCAGACCGCGATCGACGTGTTGAAACGCGCGACGGAGAGCGTCCAGATGGCGCCGATGGCCGCGAAGGGGACCCCCATCATCACGATGAGCGCCTGGGCGACCCCGCGGAAGTTGAGGTAGAGGATGACGAACACGATCCCGATCGTCAGCGGGAGGAGGACCATGAGCCTGGCCCGCACGCGCTCCATGAGCTCGTACTGCCCGGTCCACCGGATCACGTAGCCAGGTGCCAGCGTCACCTCGCGGGCGACCGCCGCCTTCGCGAGCGCCACGTAGCCCCCGAGATCGCTCGTCTCGACGTCCACGTAGACCCAGCCCGCGAGCTGCCCCATCTCGCTCTTGATCATGGGCGGTCCCATCACGGTCTCCACGCGCGCGAGCTGGCCGAGCGGGACGAACGCCCCGCGGGGGGCCTCGCCGCTCGACGCCATCGAGCCGCCCGGGCCGGCGGGTGAGGCCGGCATGGCCCCGCCGGCGGGCAGGATCGCGGCGACGGAGGCCGCCGCGGGTCCGTCGCCCATGGCGCCGCCCGCCCCCATGGCGACTCCGCTCGCGGCCCGCGTCGGCGCGCCGCCCATCGTGGGGGCAAGGGCGTACGACGGCGCCGCGGTTCGCGGGACCAGGGGCGCGATGGGGACCAGAAGCGCGCGCAGGGCCTCCGGGCTGTCCCTGAGCTCGCGCGGATAGCGGACGTTCACGCGGTAGCGCTCGCGCCCGTCGAAGGTCGTGTCGACGGCCATGCCCCCGATGGCGCTCTCCACGACATCCATCACGTCGCGGACGGTGAGCCCGTAGCGCGCGATGGCGTCGCGATCCGGCGTGACGTCGAGGAAGAAGCCGCCGAGCTCGCGCTCCGCGTAGACGCTCCGGGTGCCAGGCACGGATCGGAGGGTCCGCTCGAGCTGGCCGTTCACGCGCGTGATCTCCTCGAGGTCCTTGCCGAGCACCTTGATCCCGATGGGCGTGCGGATCCCGGTCGAAAGCATGTCCACGCGGGCCTTGATCGGCATCGTCCACGCGCCCTGCACGCCGGGCGTCCGGGTCTTCTCCTCGAGCTCGGCCACGATGCGCTCGACGGTCATGCCGCTGCGCCAGGCCTCGCGTGGGCGGAGCCGCACGACGGTCTCGAACATCGACAGCGGGGCGGGGTCGAGGGCGGTCTCGGCCCGCCCCGCCTTGCCGAAGACGAGCTCGACCTCCGGTACGGTCCGGATCTGCGCGTCCTGCCAGGTGAGGATCCTGCCGGCCTCGGCGATGGGAATCCCGGGGACCGTGATCGGCATGAACAGGAGATCCCCCTCGTAGAGCGGCGGCATGAACTCCGATCCGAGCCTCGAGAGCGGGACGAGCGTGGCGCCCATCCCCGCCAGCGCGACGCCGATCACCGGCCATCTCGCGCGGAGGCAGACGCGGAGGACCGGGCGGTAGATCGCGATGCAGAGCCGGTTGATGGGGTTCCTGGCTTCGGGGGTGATCTTGCCGCGGAGGACCGTCACCATCAACGCCGGTACGAGGGTGATGGCGAAGACCGACGCGAACGCCATGGAGAACGTCTTGGCGAGCGCGAGCGGCCGGAAGAGGCGCCCCTCCTCGCCCTCCAGCGTGAAGACCGGGAGGAATGCGATCGTCAGGACGAGCAGGGCGCCGAACATCGAGCCCCCGAGCTCCCGGGCCGCGCCGATGACGAGCTCCCGCCGATCGGTCGGGACACCCGACTTCTCCGCCTCCTCGATCTTCCTGTGTGCGTTCTCGACGAGGACCGAGGCCGAGTCGACCATGTCTCCGAGCGCCAGGATGACGCCCGCGAGCGACATGATGTTGATGGTCACGTCGAGGTAGTGGAAGGCGATGAACGTCGCGGCGGTGGCGACCGGCAACGCGATCGCGGCCACGAGCGCGGAGCGCAGGTGGAACAGGAACACGGCGACGACGAGGATGACCACGCCGAGGATCTGCGCGAGGTTCGTGGTGAGCGTCCGGACCGAACCCTTGATGAGCTGGCTGCGATCGTAGGCGGGTAGGACGCGCACCCCGGGGGGCAACGAGCCCTTCACCTCCTCGAGCCGTGCCTTCACGCGCTCGATGACGTCGAGGGCGTTCTCCCCGTACCGCATGACGACGATGCCTCCGACGACCTCGCCGCGCCCGTCGAGATCCGCGACGCCGCGGCGGATGTTGCCGCCGATCGTCACCTCGGCGACGTCGCGGATGCGCACGGGGGTGCCGCGCGCGTCGGTGGTGACGACCGCATCCTCGAGGTCGGTCTTTCCCTTCACGTAGCCCCGCCCGCGGAGCACGTACTCGTGCTGGGCCATCTCCACGACCCGCCCGCCCACCTCGGCGTTGGAGCCGCGCACCGCGCCGGCGATCTGGCCGACGGAGACGCCCCGCGCCTTCATGCGCGTCGGATCGACGACGACCTGGTACTCCTTCTCGTACCCGCCGACGCTCGCGACCTCGGCGACGCCCTCGACACCCTGGAGCCAGTAGCGGAGGCTCCAGTCCTGGAGCGTCCGCAGCTCCTGGAGGTTCTTCGTCCCCGTGTCGTCGACGAGTACGTACTGGAACACCCACCCGACGCTCGTGGCGTCCGGGCCCATCGTCGGCGTCACGCCCTCGGGCAGGCGGCCCGTCACCTTGGCGAGCTGCTCGACGACGCGCGACCGCGCCCAGTAGATGTCCGTCCCGTCCTTGAAGACGACGTAGACGAACGACATGCCGAACATGGTGAAGCCGCGGACGGTCTTCACGCCCGGCGCGCCAAGGAAGGAGGTGACGATCGGGTAGGTGATCTGGTCCTCGATGAGGGTCGGGCTCCGTCCCATCCACTCGGTGGAGACGATCACCTGCGTGTCGGAGAGATCCGGGAGGGCGTCGAGCGGTGACCGCCTGGCGCACCAGAGCCCCCAGAGCGTGAGCCCGAGCGCCGCGAGGAGGACGAGGGACCTGTGACGGGCGGAGAAGTCGATCAGCCGTTCGACGGGCCCAGCCGGAGATCCCGCCCCGGAGCCCTCAGTGGCCATGGGCGGCGTGCCCCCCGCCGCCCGACGTCGTGGCCTGGAGCCGGCTCTCGGAGTCCAGGAGGAACTGGGCGCCGGTCGCCACCTGCTCACCCGGTCGGAGCCCGGACGCGATCTCGTAGCGGTCCCCGACGAGGGCCCCGATCGTGACCTCGCGTGGCTCGACATGCGGTCCGTGGACGACGAACACGATCGACCTCGTCCCGGTCCGGACGACGGCGCTCGCGGGGACGCCGAGACCGCGGGCCACCGCGAGGTCCATGACGACCTCTGCGAACGCGCCGGGGCGCAGGCGTCGATCCTTGTTGGGCACGTCGAGGCGCGCCTTCAACGTCCGCGTCGCCTCGTCGAGCGTCGGCGGGAGGAACGAGACCTTCGCGACCCTCGCGGCGCCTTCCCCCTGGACCGCGATCCTCGCCTCCTGCCCGACCGTGACGGAGCGGGCGTCGGCCTCGTAGACGTCCGCGAGCACCCAGACGTTCGAGAGATCGGAGATCGTGTAGAGCTCGATCGACGGATCGATGTAGGTCCCCGCGATCGCCTGCTTCGCGACGACCACGCCTCTGCGGCCCGCGAGGATCGGGAACGTCCGCTTCACCTCCCGTGTCGCCTCGAGACGTGCGATCTCGGAGGCCGGGACGTCCCAGAGGGAGAGCCGCCGGCGCGCCGCGGCGAGGAGCTGGGCCTCGGCGTCCCTCTCCGCCTGGGCGAACTCGCCCGTCGCGCGCGGGATGGCCCCGGCGCGCTCGAGGATGGAGAGGAACTCGAGCTCCGCGCCGTGGACCTCCTGGCTGTAGAGGGAGCACAAAGGCTCCCCCTCGCGGACCTCGCGACCCACGAAGTCCACGTGTACGGCCTCGATCACGCCGCGGACCTTCGCGTGCACGTGGGACGTGCGTGTCTCGTCGATCGTCACGATGCCCGTCGTCCGGATCGTTCGCGTGAACGGCTGCTCCCCCGCGGGGCTCGTCGCGATCGACAGCGCGCCGAGCCGTGCCGGATCGAGCGTCACGGGCGCGTACCCGGGCACGGAGGACGTCGCGGGGGGCCCCGGGTGACCACGCTCCGGAGCCGGAGAGGTGCCGTCGTGCCCCTGGTGCTCGGTCGCCGCGCCCACGCCCTCCTCCCTCACGGGCGACTCGCGCTTGCACCCGAGGAGCGACAGGCAGAGGGCCACGCAGACAGCTCTCACGGCGCCACCCTGGGCAACGGACCACCCGCTGCGCGCTCGAGGAGCGCGAGCGAGAGCTCCCGCTCGACCCGGGCCTCCGCGAGCGACAGCTCCGCGACCTGGAGCGCCCGCCGGGACTCGAGCACCCCCACGAGCTCCACCGAGCCCGTCGAGTAGCCGGAGAGCGACGCGCTCAGGCCCTCCCGCGCCCTGGGGATCGCGATCGTCTCGAGGAGCTCGGCCACCCGCCCGGCGGTCTCGAAGCGAACGTGGGCCGAGACGACCTGCGACGCGATCATGGCGCGCATCGACGACGCGTCGCGAAGTACGGCGTCGGCGCGATCACGGTAGGCGTCCCCCCTCAGGCTCGCCCGTTCGAGGCCCCAGACCGGGATGTTGCCGCCCAGCATCACGCCGAACGAGCTCGGCGCGCCCATGAGCATCTGGTTGAACCACGCGCCCGCCATGAGGTCGGGATACGGCGCCTTGCGGGCGAGGCGCTCCATCCGCGCCATACCCTCCTGCATCGCCGCCATCTCCCGGAGCTCGGGTCGCTGCCGCGCGGCCGCGGCCACGAGCGCGTCGATGGCGAACGTCCGCTTCTCCGCCCAGGCGAACACCGTGGGCTCCGTGATCGGCGTCTCCCCGGGCTGGAAGCGGAGCGCGTTCATCATCGCGATCATGCTGCTTCGCTCCCCGACCAGCGCCTCGTGCTGGACGTCGAGGGCGCGAACCTCCACCTCGGCGCGGACCACCTCGTGATGGCCCCCGGCCTGGGACGCGTAACGCCCGAGCGCGGCGGCCGCGATCGTCGCCGCGAGCCCGCGCGACGCCCGGTTGATCTCGCGACGCTTGCCGTTCAGGACGAGCATCAGGTACGCGCGACGCGCCTCGAGCGCGAGATCCTGGCGCTTGACGTCGAGGTTGGCCCCCGCGAGGTCGGCCTCGGCCCGGATCGCGTCCCGCATGAGCGGCAGCTTCCCGGGCCACATGAACATCTGGGCGACCTGGTAGCGGACCATCGGCATCTCCGCGCCGGTGGCGGTGCCGGGGAGCCTGTCGCCCATGACGGTGAGGACGGGATCCGGGCCGAGCGCGGCGGCGTTCGACTCGTGGACGAGGGCCCCCCTCCGCAGGGACTGCGCCTGGAGCGAGGGCTGCCGCGCGAGGACCTCGGTCACGTAGGCGTCGAACGAGGGGTCGGCGCGCGACACCTGGGCGACGCAAAGCAGCGCCATCGCGAGGCACGCGCGCAGGGCCTGCACCGGCCGCACGTCGTGCGCGCCTCCGCGGGCTCCGTCGCGGCGATGCGGGCGATCATCCATGGCAACACGACCCGAGCACGCCCCGTGCCGCGGGCTGCTTCTCCCGGTATCGCGGCATGGAGGCCCCCCCACCCGCTCGTCCCGCGCCCCGATGACGAGATCATGACAGGCTCCTCCCCGCAAAAGTGGCTACGACGGCTCAATGGCCGGAAGGCGCACCGTCGACGCCACGTTCGTGCGCGCGGTCGCGTACAAGCGGCTCTTCACCGCCTGCGCAAGCGCGTTCGCCGCCGTCACGCTCGTGTACGTCGTCGCGTCCCGCCACACGCAGGAGCCGCGCTCGCTCGCGATGACGGGCGTGGCCCTCGCCATCTTCCTCGGCGGCGGCGCCTGGAGTCTCCGCGATGGGCTGCGCCTCGTGCGGGAGCTGCGAGGCGCTGCTGCCGGAGGAGCCGCTCGCGCCTCACGCGCTCCTGGAGGAACCGCGACATGATCCCGAAACGCCCCGGCCTCAAGGCCTTCATCGGCCGCAATTTCCTCCGCTACCACGGGTGGGACGTCCAGGGTGGACCACCGGGCGTGAAGAAGGCCGTCGTGGTCGCGGCCCCGCACACCTCGAACTGGGACTGGCCCTTCACGATCGCGGTCGCGTGGGCGCTCGGCGTCGAGATGCGGTGGGTCGGCAAGCACACGCTCTTCAAGCGGCCGTGGGGTACGTTCATGCGGTTCTGTGGCGGCATCTCGGTCGACCGCAAGAACTCCAAGAACTTCGTCCAGTCGGTCGTCTCGGTCCTCGACGCGCACGACGAGCTGTTCCTCGTGATCGCTCCGGAGGGCACGCGCTCGAAGACATCGCGCTGGAAGACGGGCTTCTACCACATGGCGCGCGGCGCGAACGTGCCGGTCGTGCTCGGCTTCCTCGACTACCAGCGCAAGGTCGGCGGGATGGGCGAGCTGTTCTATCCCTCGGGCGATCTCGAGAAGGACGCGGAGCACCTGCGCGCGTTCTACAAGGACATCGTCGGGAAGTGCCCGGGGAACACGGCGGAGATCAGCTTCACGGGCGAGGGTCAGCCGATGGAGACGACGCCGCCCCCGGCGGCGATCGACGAGGCGCTGGCGAGGGCGACGACGATCGCGACGGAGACGGTGGCCACGGCGAAGGGGTGAGGGGCGTCCCCAGGCCCGTCAATACGTCCCGCCGCCTGCGAAGCACTTCTGCGCGAGATCCCGCTCCTGCTGCTTCAGCCCGCGCGCCCGCGCGATCGCGGCGCCGTTGCACGCGGCCGTGGTCGCCGGATCGAGCAGCTTCGGTGGCGCGGTCGGCGCGGTCGGCGGCCCGGGCGGGCGGAGCGTGGGGATGGTGGGCGGCGTCGTGGGCGCCGTCGGAGGCGAGGTCGGTGTGGTCGGAGGCGAGGTCGGCGCTGTGGGGGGCGTCGTGGGCACCGTCGGGGCGGTCGGCAGGAACGTGGGGATCGTCGGCGGGGCCGTCGGCGGCGTCGTGGGAGCCGTGGGCGGGGGCGGCGTCTTGCCTGCGTCCCGCTGGGTCGGAGGCGCGGACGGTGGAGCGGTCGGGGCCGTCGGCGGTGTGTTCGTGAGCGGCGGCTGCGGCCTCGTGGTCGGCAGCGTCAGCGCGGCCGTGGGCGCCGTGGGCGGCGGGTTCGGCGGAGGCTGCGGCATCGTCGCGGTGTCCGCCGGGACCGTCGGCGGCGTGACCGTCGCTTTGCTTCGAGGCATCGCGGCGTAGACGATCGCGCCGATGCTGAGGACGCCCACGATCGCCGCGATGGCGAGGAGCGGGCCGCGCCCCCATCCGCCCTCCTCTCCGTGCGACGTCGAGTAGCCGGGCTGTGCGTTCGGCGGCTGCGGGATTCCCACCGGGGTGGGAAACGCGTGGTTCCCTGCGGAGAGCGTCCCGTACGCGGGGGCGGCCGGTCCCGGCGACGGCGTGTACGCGTAGGGCGGAAGCGGCGGCGTGTGCGCGGACGGGGTGTACCCCGCGGCCGTGATCGCCGGCGCGAGACCCGAGGGCGCGGTCGGCGGAGCCATGCCCGGCTCCGTACCGGCGGGCGGCGGTCCGGGCGCGTAGCCCAGGATGGGCGAGGGCGCGCCAAGCTCGGTCCTGCCCTTCTGCGCTGGCGGATCGCCGATCAGGGTCGAGCCTGGGCGCGGCGCCACCGCCGCCGGCGCGACGCCGTTGAAGACGTCCATGAAGTCCTTCATCGACGCCGGGCGAGCCGCGGGCTCCTTCTCGAGCGCGCGCCGGATCGCCTCGCGCATCGCCGCAGGAACGCGCGCGCCGTTCGGCGCGGACTCGATCGGCGTCGGCGCCGCGGTCATGTGCTGCGTCGCCCACTCCCACGCCGTGGTCGCCGTGAAGGGCAGCGTGCCCGTGAGCATCTCGTACGCCATGACGCCGAGCGAGTACACGTCGCTCCGCGCGTCGATGGGCCGGCTCGTGAACTGCTCCGGGCTCATGTACGGCGGCGTGCCGAGGACCATGCCCTGCTTGGTGAGCTTCGCCTCCTCGCGCGTGTCGTCGGTGCTTCGCTTCGCGATGCCGAAGTCGAGGACCTTGACGAAGTCCTTCTGCCCCGCGCGCTCGGTGAGCACCACGTTGTCCGGCTGGAGGTCGCGGTGCACGATGCCGCGCCGGTGCGCCTCCTCGAGCGACCCCGCGACCTGGGACAGGATCTTCGCCGTTCGCTCCGGGGTCATGGGGCCGGCCGCGAGGGCCTGCGCGAGGCTGTCCCCCTGGATGAACTCCATCACGATGTAGAGCAGGTTCTCCCCCGCGACACCGAAGTCGTACACGTGGATCGTGTTCGGGTGCTCGAGCTCGGCGACGGTGCCGACCTCGCGCACGAAGCGCGCACGGATGTTCTCGTTCTGCGAGAGGTACTTGTGGAGCGTCTTGATGGCGACGCGGCGGACCTTCGTGCCGAGCTTCTGCTCTCCCTCGTATACGGCCCCCATTCCGCCCTCGCCGATGAGGCGGACGATGGGGTACTTGCCCACGAGCACGCTCCCGAGGAGCGAGTCCTTGGGCGCCGCGCCCGCCTGCGCGCCCACCTCCCTGAGCGCCCCGCCGCAGGCCATGCAGAAGGGCTGGTTGTCGGCGGCGGGGGTCTGGCAGCTCGGACAGTTCACGGTGACCTGGCGGACTCTAGCGCAAGCGTGTGCGGCGGTTCGTTGGACGAACGTATGCACGGATCGTTCTCATCGCCCCTCCCCGGTAAAGGGCCATTTACGTGCGCGGCGTGTCCGCCGGGTCACGGGCCGGCCGGCTTCAGTAAGTGCCACCGCCCGCGCGGCACTTCTCGCCCAGGGAGGCCTCCTGCGCGGCGAGCTTTCGATCCCGGGCCATCTTCGCCCCGGCGCACGCGGACTGGGTCTCGGGGCTCAGGGTCTTCGGGGCCGTCGTCGTCGGAGGGGGGGCGGTAGAGCCGCCCTTCAGCGTGGGGATGGCCGTCGGCTTGCCAGTCGGAGGCGGCGTGACGGCCTTGCCCGTCTGGGTCGGCGTCACGATCGGAGTCGTCGTTCCCTTCCCGGTATCGAGCGGCGCGACGTGGCCGCCGGTGAGCGCCGCAGCGGCGGTGGCGGACGGCTCCGCGTGGGCGGACGGCTCGGCGGTGGTGGCCGTGGCCGTGAGGCCGCCAACCGGAGCGGGCTCCTTGCGCTTGTTCATGTTCAGCGCCAGACCCACGCCCACGATCGTCAGGATCGCGACGGCGCCGATGGCGCCGATGAGGAGGCCCTTGCCTCCTCCGCCCTGCTCGCGCGACTCCGCGGTCACCATCGGTCCCGGCGGAACCATCGCGGGCGCGACGTGTTGCGGCGCACCGTAGCCGTGCGGACCCGAGGGGACCGGCCCAGGGCCCATCGGCGCCTGCGGGGCGCCCATCGGTCCTGGCCCGCCCATCGCGACGGGGGCAGGCCCGCCCTGCGCTCCGCCGAACGCGCCGCTGCTGAAGTCGGGCATGGGCGCGCCCATCTCCGTCTTGGCCCGAGGCGGCGGTCCACCGACGGGCACGTCCCTCATCGATGGAGGCGCCCCGAGGAGGGGATCGTGCACCCCCGAGAAGATCTCGAAGAACTCCTTCACCGACGCGGGGCGGTCCACCTTGTTCTTCGAGAGCGACCGCATGATGGCCTGCCCCATGCGCGGCGGGAGGGCCGCGCCGTTCGGCTGCGCCTCGATGGGCCGCGGCTGGGCCGTCATGTGCTGCGTCGCCCACTCCCACGCGGTGTTCGCCTCGAAGGGCAGCTTGCCCGTCAACATCTCGTACGCCATCACGCCGAGCGCGTAGATGTCGCTGCGCGCGTCGAGCGGCTGCCCCGTGAACTGCTCCGGGCTCATGTAAGGCGGCGTCCCGAGGACCATGCCCTGCTGCGTGAGCTTCGCCTCGCGCTCGTCGTGCTCGTTCGAGCGCTTGGCGATGCCGAAGTCGAGCACCTCCACCCAGTCCTTCCGGCCCGCACGCTCGCAGAGCACGATGTTGTCCGGCTTGAGATCGCGGTGCACGATGCCGTGGCCGTGGGCCTCCTCGAGCGAGCCGCACACCTGCGCGAAGATGTTCTGCACGCGCTCGGGAGGCATCGGGCCCTCCTTCTCGATGAGCTCGCCGACGCTCTTGCCCTTCACGAGCTCCATCACGATGTAGAGCGTGCCGTCATCCGTCGTGCCGAAGTCGTACACGGAGATCGTGTTCGGGTGCTCGAGCGCGGCGATCGTGCCGACCTCGCGGTCGAACCGCGCCTTGACCTGCGGGTCGGACGAGAGGTGCTTGTGCAGCGTCTTGACCGCCACCGGGCGGGTCGTCGTGCCGAGTTGCTGCTCGCCGAGGTACACGCAGCCCATACCCCCCTCCCCGAGGAGCTTCACGATCTTGTACTTGCCGCTGATGGTCCGACCCACGAAGGTGTCGACCGTCGTCTCCGGCGGAGCCTCGGGCGCGGGCTGAAGATCGGAGGCCATCGGGCACCCTCTTTTTCGCACCGATCGCCCGCGCGGGCAAGCTACGTGCGCGTACCCGCGTCCGCGGCGGTCGCGGCGCGGCCGTCCGGGCCGGCGTCTCCGGGGCCCTTCGCGGCCGGAGTGTCGACGGCGCTCGCCGGGATGGGCCAGGGGAGCTCCCAGCGACGGTCGGTCGCGCGGTCCCAGAGCTCGAGGCGCGTGCCCTTGGAGAGCGCGGGGAAGAAGACCCCGACGCGCGTGGTGAGCTTGGGCTCGAACCGCGGCGGGCTCGTGTACCCCGCGTCCGCCTCCTGCACGGCGAGCATCGGGAAGTCGAAACGCACGCGCTCGATGAGCGTCGGCCCCTCGAACAGCTCGAGCGCGAACCGGCCCATCACGCGGGGCGCCTCCTCCGGGGCGTGGAGCTCGAGCTTGCGGATGGAGACGAGGTACGGATCGCCCTTGTCGTACTTGAGATCGAAGAGGTACTTCGCCTTGGCCTTCGTGGGCGGAGTCGGATCCGGCGGCGTCTTCGAGATGGGGCCGCTCGGCGGCTTGGGCGCGGGGTTGAGCCGGACCACGATGGGACCGCCGTCGGGCGCCGCCGCCAGGGAGTCGCTCGCCGAAGGACAGAGGAGCGCGGCGGAGAGGCCGACGGCGGCGAGGGCGGCGAGGGTTCGTCTCAGGAGGTTTCGCACGATGTCGACTTGTCCCATACGTCGGGGCTGCCGCCAAGCGCCGTCCACAGATCGCGGAATTCCGCAGGGATATCGGCGCGGAGATCGAGGCCTGTCCGCGGCCCGCCTTCCGCCGTTCGGCGTCCGTCGATCGTCACGCGCGCGGCGTGCAGGTAGATCCGTCTGGCCGTGAGCACCTCTCCGGTCGCGAGCACCAGCCGCGGGGGGCCGCCGTAGGCGCGATCGCCGACGAGCGGCGCGCCGGCGTGGCTCGCGTGCACCCGGATCTGGTGGGTCCTCCCCGTGATCGGCCGCACCGCGAGGACACATGCACCCTGCACGTGCTCCACGACGCGATAACGTGTCTCCGCGGGGGCCGCGCCGCGGCCGCCGACGGCACGGAGCAAGCGGTTCGGGTGTCGGCCGATCGGAGCGGCCCAGATCCCGGACGAGGGTGACGGGGCCGTCGCGGCGATCGCGACGTAGCGCCGCGCGTACTCGCCCGCCTCGCGCGCTCGCCGCAGCGCCTCCCGCGCCTCCGCATCGAGCGCGAACACGACCACGCCGCTCACGTCGCGGTCGAGCCGGCTCGTCGGGTGAACGCGATCGAGCGGCAGACCGGCGAGCGCGGCCACCTGGGCGAGCAGCGACGCGTCGCCGCGTAGGTCCGGGATCGTCGCGAGTCCCGCGGGCTTCAGCGCCGCGACGACCCCGCCCTCGTGGTGGAGGATGAGCGGCTCGCCCCCTCCCCTCGGCTCCGCGCGCGCGTGGATCGTCACCTCGTCGCCGACCGCCACGGGCGACGCCGGGTCGCGCACGCGGCGCCGTCCCACGAACACACGCCCCTCGCCGATCGCCTCGGGCCCGGCCCCGGCGCGCGCGACCACCTCTCCCGCCGTCGCCCGCTCGCCGGCGCGGACGATCCAGCGGAGGGTCCCGCGCCCCGTCACAGGCGCTCGACCTTCCCGGAGTCGCCGTCGATGCGGAGGCGATCGCCCGTGCGGATCGCCCGCGTGATGCCGTCCACGTTGACGACGCTCGGGACGGAGAGCTCGCGCGCCACCACGGCGGCGTGGGACAGGGGGCCGCCGAGCTCCGTCACCACGCCGGCCGCGATCAGGAACAGCGGCGTCCACCCGACGTCCGTCGTCGGCGCCACGATGATCTCGCCGGGCACGAGCTCGTGCATCTGGGCCGCGGAGGTCATCACGCGCGCGGGGCCCTCGATCACGCCGCTCGAGGCGCCGATGCCCGCGAACGAGTCGCCCCCGCCGGTCGGCATGATCACGGCGGGCGGGATGCCTGTGAAGGTGACCGCCGGCTCGGGGCGGGCGCGATCGCGGGCGTGCTCGGCGCGGCGGGCTCGGACGAGCGGCGCGAGATCCGTACGCGACGCGCGCAGCGCGTGGACCATCTCGTCGACGGTCAGGAAGAAGACGCACGGGATGAACGCGACGGGGGAGCCCGCCTGTTGCAACGCGCGCTGCTCGGTCGCGAGGTCGGGCGACAGCCGAAGCAGACGACGATCGGCCTCGAGGGCGACGCCGCGGATCATCCCGAGCACGCGCGTCACCCAGGCGCGCAGGCGCTCGCGGAGCCGCGCCGCCTTCTGCGCGCGCGCGACGAGGTGGCGGACGACCGACTGCTCGACCACGTTGATGCGCGAGAAGAGCTCGGTCATCACGCGATCGGCGTGCGCGCGCGCCTGCTCCTGCGCGCGGTCGGCCGTGGGCCGCGCGCCGTGCCGGAGCGCGACCCGCACCATCGTGAGGACCACCTCCGGATCCTCGCGCCACCGCGGCGTCGAGAGCTCGGCTTCCCGCACCGCCCGCTCTCCGTAGGCTTCGAGGAACGACTCGACGGCTCGACGCGTCGGGCCATCGGGGAGGTCCGTGAGCGCGCGCGTCGTCTCTCGCTCGAGCGCGGCTGTCGCCGCGGGCTCGCGGCGGGCGATCTCCACGACCCGCGCGAGCCCGATCGCCGGCCGCGCGCTCTCGAGATCGTGGATGCCGGCGACCAGCCCCTGCGCGAGGCGATCGCCCTGTCCCGGCGCCAGCCGTCCGAGCACGGCCTTGAGGACGATGTGCGTCCCGAGCGAGCTCGCCGCGCAGTTCAGGCTGCTGCCGCCCGTCCGCTCGAGCAGCGCCTGCGTCTCGCGCATGGTCTTGGCCACGGCCTCGTCCGGGAGCACGCCGAGATCCATCGCGCGGTGGAGCCGCACCGCGCGCTCCGCGTACGCCTCGAAGCGCGCGACGTGCTGGTCGATCTGGAGCTGCTCCTTCACGAGCCGCGACGCGGTGAGCGGGAGCCGCGCGTAGAAGGGGCGCCGCGACACGTCCTGGACCTGGAGCGTCAGCTCGCCGAGGCCCTTGCCTCCTCCGGCCTCGAGCAGCGCGGCCGGGCTGAGGAAGGGCACCTGCGCGGCGATCCGCATGAACTGCGTCAGGTTCAGGTAGAAGCGGCCGTGGACGTTGCCGACGAGGCGCGCGTTCTTCGGCACGCGGCAGCCCAGCGTCGCGAACGCCTCGCGGAAGCCCGTCTCGCTGAACGCCCCCGCGATCGACCACGTGAACGGTGTGGCCACGCCGGGCAGCGCCTCGCCGACGTTGGCGCGGCTCCACACGGTGTCGGCGTCGCCGCCCTCGGGAAAGCCGCGACCGGTCACGGGCCGGGCCTGCACGAGCCACGTCGTGGCGGCGTCGCAGGCGAACTCCACGTCCCAGGCGATGGGCTCGAGCTCCTCGAGTCGGGATGCCACGCGCGCCAGCTCGGCGACGTGCGCGTCGGAGAGGCAGGGCGCGTCGGGGTCGGGGACGCTCCGCTCCTCCACGCCGGTCGCGCCGACCGCCAGCGATCTCGGCTTGCGCGCGATGGATCGCTCGAGCACCTCCCCGCTCGGCGCGAGCCGGAGCACGTCGGGTGTGGCGACGCCATCGACGACGGGCGACCCGAGCCCGAACCCCGCGTTGACGATCCGCTCCGCCTTGCCCGGCGTGCGCGTGAACATCACGCCCGCCGCCTCCGCCTCGACGACGCGCTGCACGACGACCGCCATGCCGAGGTCGCGAACGCCCCGGCTCGCGAGGTAGATGAGCGCACGCCCCGACGCGATCGACGCCCACACCTCCCGCACGGCGAGGAACAGCGCCGTCTCGCCGCGCACGCCGAGGCAGGTCTCCGCGAGGCCCGCCATCGACACGAGCGCCCCGTCCTCGCACGTCGCGCTCGACCGGACGGCGAGACCCCAGGGCGCCGAGTCACGGACGCTCTGCCATAGCCTGCCGAGCTCGTCCTCGAGCCGCGCGGGCATGCGCGCGTGGAGGATCTCGTTCTTCGCCTCCGCCGCGCGCGCGTACACCGTCCGGCCGGTCGCGGCCTGCAGGAGGGAGCGGGGCTCGCAGGCGGGCGGCAGCGAGCGCAGGGCGTCCGTGAACGCTCGCTCCGGCAGGATCCACGTCTCCGGGACCTGGAAGCCGTTGCGCTCCAGGAAGAACAGCCGCGCGCCCTTCCCGCCGACCTTCTTGCTCGAAAACAGCCGTGGATCCGCGTCCTTGGCCACGTGGAGCAGCCAGGGCTCCCGGGCGCGGCCCGAGGCCTCGACGAGGGATCTCACGCGACTTGCCATGCCCCCGCCATCCTACACGAAACGCGGGGGCAGGCTGGTGGCAGCGGCTCAGGATCGGAGGACGCGGTCGTGCCAGAGCAGCATCTCGAGCGCCCCGGGGCCGCGGTTGAACGGGTAGTCGTGCGGCCCCGGGACCTCCACGATCTCGTGCGAGATCCCGGCGCTCTTCCACGCTCCCGACACCCTGTGCACCGCGGGCTTGAAGTAGTCCTGATCGCTCGTGAGGAGACGCAGGGCCAGCGTCGGGTTCCTGGTGCGCGCGGCCCGCGCCAGCGCCACGAGATCCTGCGCCTGCTCCTCGTGCACGGCCGGCTGGAGCGAGCCCACCGCCCCGAAGCTGTCCGCGTGCATCATGCCCGCGCGGAGGGCCACCGCGCCTCCGAGCGAGACGCCATCGATGCCCGCCGCGCGGGCGGCCTCCATCGCCGGTGTCTCCTTGCGAGCATGCGGCAAGAGGGTGCTCGTCACGAAGCGCCCGTAGGCGCGGATCGAGTGGCTCCCGACGAGATCGAGATCCGGCAGGTAGGGGCAGAGCACGATGACGCCTCCGAACGGTCGGGCCCTGAGCGCGTCGTTGTGCGCCACCATCCGCCCACGATCCGAGAACCCCTCGAAGTCCACGTCGGTCAGCGGGGGCGCGGAGAGCCGCGCGATCGCGCGCGTGAGCTCGTAGTCGCGCGCCCACCCCATCGCGCCGTCCTCGGGCCGCTTGAGCGCCTCGCCGCGACCATGGAGCGCGACGAGGAGAGGGAAGCGCTCCCCGGGCGCGCCCCAGGCCGGGACCAGCGCGACGACCGGCGTCGGCGTCGCGGCGCCGTCCACGCCCACGGCGGGGAGCGTCCACTTGAGCACGCGCACGGCGCCTCGCGCTCCGGTGCCGCCGTCCTCGGGCGCGGCGATCACGGGCACCGGCCCGGCGGCCCGCGCCTGCTCCTTCCCGTCGCGCCGCGAGCACGCGAGGACGCCGAGGGTCGAGAGCGCGAGCGATCCGAAGCCGCGTCGGCCGATCATTCGTCGGGGATCTGCGGAGGCTCGCGACCTGTGGCCTGTTGCACGAGGTCACGCAGCATGGGGTCCCCGGCCAGCCTCGCGCGCAGCATCTCGCGGATCGGGTCGCGATCCGCGGGCGTGAGCTCGGGGAGGTGGGCCGTCGCCTCGTCGAGCTTGAGGTCGAGGTACCCGTCGAGGTCGATCTCCCCCGCGCGCAACCGCTCGAGCGGGCCGGTCCCGACGGTGCCCACGCCGGCGACGCCCGCGGAGCCGCTCCCCGGCTGGGCCTTCCCCGGATCGGCGGCGGGGTCGATCTGGAACGTCTTGCCTGTCTTCTCGGCGGGGCCCGCGCCCGCGTCGGGCAGTCCACCCGTCGTGGGGGGTGCGCCGCCGCCCTTCCCGATTCCATCGATTCCCATGATCGCCTCGGATTCTACCGCAACCTGAGCCTGAGCGTCGCTTTCACGACGCCCATCGGCCTGGCGGCGAGAGCGTTGCGTCAGGTGGGCGGGCGCCCGTCGTTCTCCCCGGCGCCGCTCACCCGGAAGACCTGGATCGGCTCCTTCTTCCCCTTCACCTGGATCGGCTCGAGCGCCTCGAAGACGAGCTGCCCGGACTCCCCCACCGCGTCGCGCACGGCGGCGCTGACGATGACCTCCCCGGGCTGCGCCGCCGAGCAGAGGCGCGCGCCGAGGTTCACCGCGTCGCCGATGACCGTGAAGTCCATGCGATCGGCCGCCCCGACCGCCCCGAGGACGACCTCGCCCACGTTGACGCCCACCCCGACCGCGATCGGCGCGTGATCGGCGACGGCGGCGACCGCCCGGATGCACTCCACGGCGCACTGCGTCGCGCGGAGCTCCTGGTCGGGGCCGACGAAGCGCGCCATGAGCTCGTCGCCCACGAACTTGTCGATGTCGCCGTGGTACTTGACGACGACCTCCGCCTGGACCTGGAGGTAGTGGTTGAGCATCTCCACGACGGCCTCCGGCTCGCGCGTCTCGGAGAAGCTCGTGAACCCGCGGACGTCGGAGAAGAGCACGGTGATGCGCCTCCGGACGCCGCCGCGGCCGACCTCGCCGTCGTGCGATTCGACCTTCTTGAGCGTCTCCTTCGACACGAACTTCGCGAGCTCGAGCTTCTGGCGCAGGCCGTTGATCATCTCGTTGATGCGCTGGCCGAGGCGGCCGACCTCGTCCTCCGAGCGGACGTCGACCTTCGCATCGAAGCGACCCTCGCCCACGCGCTCGGCGACCTCGCCGATGGCCCCCACCGGCGACAGGACGAACCGCGTCAGGAAGAACACGATGATCGCCGTGAGCACCGCGATGGTGCAGATGGCGGCCGCGAGGCTCTGGAGCTTGAGGTTCCGGATCTCCGCCGCCGCCCGGCGCGCGTCGACGCGCCCCTCGAGGACGCCGCGGAGGGGGCGGTCGGGGCCGTGACAGCTCTGGCAGCGGGGCTCGTTGGCGAGCGGCAGCGCGAGCACGACCTCGGGGTGCTCCGGGGTGGCGGGCGTGGAGACGGGCCGGCCGAACGCGAGCGCCTCGGCGACGGTCCGCGGGGGCGTCGGCGTCGCGAACGGATCGTAGTAGACGCGCCCCGCCGCGTCGTAGAGCGACAGCTCCGTGACGGTTCCGCTCGCGCGCACCTCGTCGAGCATCCCGGTCACCATGCGTCCGAGGCCGGACAGCATGACGTGCTGCAGGGAGACGCGGCTCGTCTCGAACAGGGTGCGCTCGCCGGCGAGCCTCGACGGGTCGAAGGCGACGACCATCGCGCCGCGCATCCTCGGCTTCGGATCGTGACACCCCTGGCAGCGCGGCTCGTTCGCGAGCGGCATGACGTGGTAACGGCGGCTCCCGTCCTTGCCGGCCACCGTGAACGCGGGCCCGGGCTTCTCGACGGCGCGATCGACGCCGTCTCCCGGGACCTCGATCTTCGTGCGCCCGAAGTACTGCGACGCGTCGGCGCTGAAGACGGCGGCGCCCACGACCCCGGGCGTCTGCTTCTCGAGCTCCGCGAAGTAGTCCTCGAGCATGTCGTGGTGCCGGGCGGTCATGATCTGGACGAACGCCGCGCGCGCGATCCGGGAGATGGCCGCCAGCGAGGGGTCGCCGCCGTCGATGGGCGTGCGGGCGTCGCGCGTGGCCAGCGTGAGGATGCCGCGGAGCTCGCCGTCCGCGTGGCACGAGCGGCAGCGCGCCTCGTTCTCGACGGCGAACGCGTGGAGGCCGTCGGGCGATGCCCCCTCCTTCTTCCCGCCGACGGCGTCGCGGACGAGCGGCGGCAGGCTCTCCTTCGGGGGCGCCGGGGCCTTCTCGCCGAAGACCTCGGTGCCGTCGGCCGCGAACACGCGCACCTTGGCGGTGTCGATGTTGGCCTTGGCGTCGTCGAGCAGGGCGCGCACGGCGATGCCGTTGCCCGTGAGCATCGAGCTCCGCACGCCAGCCGCGAGGGTCGCCGCCGTGGCGCGGGCGGACTCGTTCTGGAGCCGCTCCACGGAGCGCGCCTGCATGCGCGCGCTGATCGTCGCCACGACGAGGAAGCCGAGCCCCACGCCCACGAGGAGCGGGACGATGATCTTCAGCGCGAGCCGCCTCGAGAAGGCGCGGAGCATGGAGCGGGGCTCTTAGCACCAATGCCCTCCGGTTAGCGACGCGAACCCGCGCGGAGGTCACGCGCGTCCTCTGGCGGGCGGAACCAGGGCGCCAGGAAACTCGCGCCGGGGTTCGCGGATGTCTACATCACCCGCACCCGGGTCGCGGGCGCCGGCGTCTTCCGGTGTCCGGTGCCTCGCGGGACAGCCCGCAGGCTTGTCGAGGACCTCCACGCCACGGAGGTGGGCGCGGGGCGGGAACGCCGTCCTCGGCGCGGCCAGGCACGCGCGCGCGCTGGCGGGACGGACGTTCTTCGACGTGTACGATCACGAAGGGAGTCATCGTCTCCCTGGCCGGGTGTTACCGCCACGCGGCAACAAGCGTGGGCGCTACGCGTCAGCTAGCGGTGGCGGTGACAAGATGGCGGCCGCTTGGTGGGTGGATTGGCCGCTCGAGGATCCGAAGGGACGATCGATCGAGCGCGTCCGCGAGATCCGCGACGAGGTCCCCGCGCGCGTCGCGCGGCTCGTGGCGGCCGAGGGCTGGGGCGACGGCAGGCCGCAGCCTCACCCGAGCGCCTCGCCTCCTCACCGGCGAGGGACGTCCACGCGCGAGATCACCAATCGACGACGTCGTCCGATCCGCCGAAGGCGGCGGGGTAGCCCTTGAAGTGCGGGAGGCCGTCCTTCACCGGCACGGCCGCGTGCTGGCACTGGATATGGAATGCGGGCTTGAACGTGCCTGGGGGGAGGATGCCCGCGACGACGCCGCGCATGCCCATGCCGGGAGGTTCGGCGAACAGGCGCGTCCCGCACTTCGTGCAGCTCGTCCGGGGCGTCTCCCGCAGCGTGTAGATCGACGTGTCCCCCGACGTCTTCACGTCGCCCGCGCTGAACATGACGACGGGGATGGCCGTGGCCGAGTGGACCTTCTGACAGTCTTCGCAGTGGCAGTAGAACGCGACCTTCGGATCTCCCTCGATCGTCACCTTCACCGCCCCGCAGTTGCACGCCCCTTCGATCGTTGCCATGGCCGTCGCTCCCTCCCGCCGGTGGTGTCGGCGAGAACAGAGGGTAGACGAGGCGCCTCGCTACCTCAAGAGCCACCGCGCGCCCCCGATCCGCCGCGTCGGCGAGAAGGACACCGTGGCGGCTTCTGCGGGTCGCCGCTCCCCCTTCCGGGATCCATCGAAGTGAGTGGGTCTCTCCTTCACTACGACGGCACCGCAGCGATGTCCGTTCCCCTGAACATCGCTGAAGAGCTGTCCAAAATTGCGCGCGCCCTCTCCCGTTGACGTTGACGTGAGCGTTGACGTTGACGTTGACGGCGACGGCGACGGCGACGATTCCTGGCTAGGCCACGGGCCGCTCTCGGCGAGATTTTGCGAGGAAA
>SXGT01880512.1_pt1 | contig 28077 bp, 25 predicted proteins | sample 3176221 | NCBI WGS metagenome assembly SXGT01 (sample SAMN11356862, study PRJNA531348) | freshwater metagenome | isolation source: freshwater sample F1-120 | place: China: Fuxian Lake, Yuxi | collected 2017-12-25
ATCAGCGACCGGAGAGTCTCCGGCGTCTGGGCGTACGGGAGTCTGAGGCGGGTCCCACGCCGAACCAAGCGCCGGAGCCGACCGCCCCCAGCGTAGGGTTTTGGGTTCGTGATCGTCCTCGGGTGGGGGCGGCGGCTCACCACTAGCGTTAGGCGTCACTCCTCCCTTCGATAACCCATACAAAGAAATGACATGGCAATGAACTTAAATCGCTCAAAAGACCACCCTTGGAATTTGAAGACCCCGCCAAGTACGTCCGAATACACAATGCATACGGACGAAAAGGATGGAAAGAAGATTCTTGTCTGTACGGTTGGAAAGACCGTGCTGCATTACGATGCTCGCTGCGTTGAAGATTTGGTAAAAATGCTAAAGAAGGCCGGAGATTGGGTAGAGCTAGGCGGCGCCGACGAACAAAAGCCGGCGAAAGAAGGAACGGTAGAAGCGTGGGGCCGAGATAGCGCGAATCCTGTCGGTGGTTGGTATGGATTGAAGAAGGGCCTCCGTGGACGCTTCGGGGTGTACATCCCACCGTTACTCGAAGAGCTTGGACTGTGCGAGTTAGAGCACAATGCCAAAAACAATCGAATCAGAGCGAAATAATTTCTGTGACGCCTAACTTCCCCTGAAGAGACCGGCACCCTTGTCATTGTCCAAAGCCTCCGTCCAGACCGCTTTTTTACGGCGGAACAGCAACAACGTCTTGCGGAGTTGATGGCCCGATGGCAGACCTCATAAGACCAAGGCTACCCCTTCCCTGCGGAGGAGCAGAGCGCACTCGAAGCACTCATTGAGGCAGAGTTATACGCGTCGGCGGCACGGGCTTCGGCGCTGGCGGACGCTGTGGGACGATGCATCCGCACCATGCGGAGGTGGTCCTCCGGGCACAGCATCGGTGTGAGTATTGTCATGCCCCCGCAATGGTCTTCAACCTGTCATTGGAAGTCGAGCACCTTGTGCCGGTCTCCCGTGGCGGTGCCGAGACCGCGGCGAACTGGGCACTGGCCTGCCGTGCCTGCAATCTGTATAAGGCCAGACACATCAGCGGCTATGAGGCCGAGAGTCAGACCGTTGTCCGCCTGTTTCATCCCCGCGAGGACCAATGGGAGGAGCATTTCCAGGTCGTGACCGAGAGTGGTGAACTTGTGGGTCTCACCCCGATCGGCAGGGCAACAGTGGCGCGCTGAGGGTTGAACAGCCCGGCGCAGGTCGCAGCACGCCGCCAGTGGATGCGCTTGGGCCTGTTCCCTTAGACCGACCCAGCCGAACGCCGGCCGTGGAGCCGCCGGCGTTCGGCGCCCAAGGGGCTCAGGGGAACACCACACGCCACGAGGAGACATGCCCCCCGCACGGCGACAAGCGGACCAAGACAGGGAGCTTCCAAGACAGGGAGAACCCTCAAGACCGGGAACCTCCAAGACCGGGAACCTCCAAGACCGGGAACCGCACGCCCCCCCCCCCCGGCCATGACACCAGGCCCGGTCTCCCGCCCCCGGCGAGGCACTCGGACCTCGGCGGCTGCGGCGCGGCGCCGAAGGCGCGGGACCCTCGCCACGCGGAGACACCCCCCGTCCCGCGACGAGCGGGCCAAGCCAGGGGAACCCCCAAGCCAGGGAACCGTACGCCCCCCGGCCCGGTCTCCCGCCCCCGGCCAGGCAGGAGGCCCGCGGCGGCGAGGGCGCGGCGCCTCACCATGGCGTGCACCGGACGCCGGGGCATGGGGCGTGGTGCCTGCGGCGGGTGTCGGGGGCCCCGGCCGCTGGTGAAGCCCGGCGTTAGGTGCGCGCGATACCGCTCGTGCAGCCCCAGGGTGTAGCCCGCCGCCGGGGTGCTCAGCGTGAGACTCCCGCAAGGGCGCGGCGGTTGGGGCGGGGTCCCTGCCAGACCAAGCACCCCGGCTTGGTTGGCCGGGCGCGAGACGCCGCGGCGGGGCGGCGGTGGCGGGCCGGGTCCCGGGGATCCACCACGGACGGGGCTCCACCATCGCACATCGCACATCGCACTGGAGCCGACCGCGCCAATGGTAGCTTGTACCCATGCGGAAGTCCGTCCATGGCGCGGCGGCTCACCGCGGACGTTCGGCGTCGAGACAAGAGGTCATAGGAACTCAAAGGATGATTTGGCAGTGAGGCGAGTGTGTCTGATCAGCTGATCGATACAAAACAGCTCTTCGGGCTCAACCGAGTCGTACCCGACGATCCAGAGTGGGCATGGTTCCTGGATCCACAGAATTACGTGCCGGTACTGCCCAAGCTTCGCTTGGACGAAGCCACGTACTTAGCTACATGGAATGAGGTAGTGAGAGTGTTTCCCCTAGGTTGGGCGAGGGAGACGCACGCGAAGACAAAGGGAAGCTATGGTTGGACAGGCACACATCCACCCGTGCTTGGGTGGCTTGCACATCATCCCGTAGCATCATTCCTCGCCACTCGCCCCTATGGATGGGCAACGATCGCTCCTCTGCTACGTCTCGATCTAGACCTCATAAGGACTCGAGACATTCCACGCATTCAGTCGTTTAAGGTAAATCTGAGAAACCTCGACTAGTATATTAGGAGATTTTTCGATCTAGAACTTCTTGCCGAATTCGTTCGCCGCGGATGGACGCCAGAGATCGTCGGAACTCCCGATTTTCGTTTTCACATCGACGGCGTCGCGGCATACGCGGAAGCACGACATCGTGGCGCGCCGTTTGGGATGGCCCTATCTCATCTGGTACATCAACCTATCGACGCCGACTGGCATCTGTTGAAAATCACTTTGAAGCAAGTTTCCGTCGTTCACACGGAGGTTGGCGCAATCGCAAACAGAATCAATAAGGACATTGAAAGGATCCTGCGGACTGCCTATGACTTCCTTACGTCCATTGAAACTGATGACTATGCGATTGAGCCCATGGCGGAAGGTGAGCCCCGAACGGTTTGTTTCAGCTATGGCAACCACGAACGCTGGTCGAGCGCACTTGAACACTTGGTGCTCGGCACCCTCAAAGACAAGAGTGCTCAGATCCAGGCCGTTGCGTCAAAGGGGCATCCATCTATGTTGCTCTTGGATTGCCGGTCCCTTCTCTCGCCCGAGCCCCGGTCGCTTGGATTGCCGGTCCCTTCTCTCGCCCGAGCCCCGGTCGTTGGATGATGCGCAAACCGCGAATCGTGCTCGATTCATGACCCGTATTCTCGCGGATGGGGATAGGTTTCTTGCCGAGAACCAATGACAGGGCTACGACGCCCAACGATGCCATGCAGGGGACCGTCGAAAGCGGCGCTTCGCTTGCTTTCTCAGGCCCCTAATGGCCGGCGTTCGGCGCCTGTGGCGTGAGGGCCCCCCCAAGACAGGGGGAGCGCGGCCCATGCCCCTGATCGTCGCATCCCGCGAGCCCCACAACGGTCAGCATCCCACGACCCCGAGCCTCCAAGACCCCATCCACCCGAGCGCCCCGCGGTCCCCGGGCGTCGATGCCAAGACGCGCTCCGCACCAAGGCGTGCACCGGACGCCGGGGATGGGGGCGCGGTGCTTGGGGCGGGCGTCAGTGGCCTCGGTGCTGTGAAGCCCGGCGTTCGGCTGCACAACAAAAGAGAGGGATAGCCTGCTCTTATGAGTACAAAAAGAGTTTGAGAGTGTTCATGTAAAGAGACGCGGATTGAAGATTGAAGTGCATAATGTAGTCTGGGGAGTGCTCAAGCGAGGTAGGGTGGATCTCTGACAAAGGAGATTCACATGGTTAAGTACTATTAGTACTTTATATGCGAACAACGCTGCCAGATGTACGCGTTGAAAAAAGGGCTTTCTCGCAGGCTGAGATTGGGTAAGACCTGGGTGTGAGCCAGGGGACGATCAGGCGGGAACTGAGGAGGAACAGAGAGTTACGCGGGTATCGCTTCAAGCAGGCACAGGGGTTTGCAGCAGTAAGATACTCGGCAGGGAAGCGTGTGGCACGGGTAATGACACCTGTCCTCGTCGTGCGTGTGGAGAGGCTACTTGTGGGGCGGCAATGGAATCCGGAGCAGATCGCCCATCGACTCAACCTGGAAGACGGCACATGTGTCAGCCATGCGAGCACTTACCAGCACATCTGGAAGGACAAACTGGAGGGCGGGAGGCTGTACCTTCACCTTCGACAGCAGGGCAAGAAGCGGAACAAGCGCAGCGGCAAGAACGCGGGCCGGAGGATGATTCCCGGTCGCGTGGACATCAAGGAACGTCCGAAGATTGTCGAGGAGAAAATCCGCCTAGGCGACTGGGAGCTTGACAGCGTTATTGGTGCAAAGCACAAGGGCGCTATCACCAGCCTCGTCGAGCGCAAAACCAAGTTCACCAAGTTCATAATACTAAAAGATTCTACTACTGATACCACCTGCAAGGGGATTATCAAGCGCCTCACGCCACGCAAAGAACACGTCCTAACGCTGACCTCCGACAACGGCCAGGAGTTTGCCGGACACAAGAAAATCAGCAAAAACTCGATGCGGGATTCTCCTGCTGCACCCCGTATCACTCCTGGGAGCGTGGCCTGAACGAGAACACCAACGGGCTGCTCAGGCAGTACGTCCCCAAAGGCATGGACTTTGCTACCATCACCCGTGCTGATGTGCAGCGTGTGGAGAATCTTCTCAACAACCGACCACGCAAAACACTAGGCTATCGTTCACCAAACGAGGTCTTCGCCCAGCTCACCGCCACCCACAATTATGCACTTCGGATTTGAAAGTAAGAGAGATAAAAACATGTCCTGAGACTTGTTGTAGATTGCAGGCACATGCAGTGCCCACCACAGCGTGCGAGACGCGTCAACCATGTCTGCCGATGTGGAGACCACCTTCGTCTGGCGTGTCATGCGTGCGAGAGGGCCGCTCGTATGCGCGTTCTCTCGCGCAATCGCCTGCGTAGAGTATAGCGCGTGGTGATCTGCTCCTGGTGGGTCAACGTGCACATAACGTACGATAAATTCCTGATGTTTTGCATTCTGACAAAACGTCTGCATGGCTTCTGGCTGAGCAACCGCAGATATTGCCACACCGATCCGGCGCACACTTCTGTCCAAATCAAGGAGCGACGACCCGCTCGCGGACTTTGTCGTAGGATGGCATCTGTCTCAGGGAGGAGAATATCCAATGTATAGCGAACATTGAAGATACAAACAAGATCAATTGAGCGGACCCGAGGGTGTGTACAGACGGAAGCTGTGGCAAAGACTCTCACCACGTACCGTAGTACAATGGTACAGTTGTGTGATGTGGAGTATCGTATCCAGGAGAAAGCGTCGTGGGGACAGGGGCTCTGTGGGGCGGAGAAAAACCGCTCGCCCTCTCACAGAGAGAGGGCGAGCGTAACGTCAGACTAGACGAGCACAGGGTCTTTGGATTTCATGTACACCTGAATCCGTCCACGTGTGCTGTCGAGGACAGCAATACGGCCTTTCGAATCAATCCGCACCGCGGTCGGATGCGAGAACGATTTCTCATATTTGCCGCCATCGTGCGTGATGGCCAGCGCGCGTTGGCGAATCATGTCGGGATTCGACTGCAGCTTCTCTCTGCCCCATTTGGAGAGCTGGTGGTCACCCGTGAGGCTCGTAATGAAGCGACCATTGGGAGCAAGGATCTGCACGCGGTCATTCTCGCGGTCGGACACATAGATGTCGCCGTCTTGGTCCACACAGACACTACTCGGGCGCTTGAACTGGCCAATGCCGCTCCCGGACTGCCCAAAGCTGGCAAGCCATTGACCATCCGCAGAGAATTTCTGAATACGATCATTACGCCAATCGGCAACGAAGATATTCCCCTCAGTATCCAGCCCAAGGCCCCAGGGCATATTGAATTGGCCAGGCCCGGAGCCAAAACTGCCAAACTGGCTCTGATATTTGCCATCGAGAGTGAATTGTTGGATACGATGATTGCCCGTATCGGAGACAATCAACGTACCATTGCGAATCGCCAAGCCGGAGGGCTTGTTCAGTTCACCGTCGCCAGAGCCTGATTTACCCCATCTGCCGAGGAACTTACCGTCTTTGTCAAAGATGGAAATACGATTCAGCCACTCATCGGAGACATACACATTGCCCTGGGCATCCAGCGCAATCGAACTCGGCCAGACGAATTCCCCCTCGCCTTCGCCGTACCCGCTGAATTCGCGGATGTACTCTTCTTCCAGCGTCGCCATAGTGATGTGGATGCCGTCGTTGCGGTTTTCATACGACCGATTCACCACATAGGCTACATCATTGGCCCCAATGGCGAGGTCGGTGGGATTCCGAAAGCCAGTCCCGGCAAATTCGTTCCGGCCCACGGAGTGGCTATAGGAGAAAGCCCAGTCTTTAATACCGAAAAAATGTGTGCTCATATCGCTCCCTTTCTTATCACTGGATGTTCGTTCTGAAGGCTGTGGAATGCGCGCAGTAAGAGCCTCCCAAAACTTCTGGAGAGGCCCTCACCGTCACCTCAACCGGCGTGCATCTTACAGGAAGCGCACCTTCTCAAAGCTCCCACCAATGATCGGCGTCGGATTCAGGCCCAGCCACTCATCCAGGATGGTGGCATAGACGGAGCGGAAATCCATATTAAACTGCAAGTTCCCACCTTCTGCGTGCTGGCTGGGATCAAGCGAGGGGTACGTCCCATAGAAGCCACCCTTCACGTGTTCCCCAACGGCAAACGCCACGCTAGCCGCACCGTGATCGGTGCCGGAACCATTGTCCGACACGCGGCGACCGAACTCCGAGAACATGAACAGCAACACATTGTCACTGGCGTTGTGGTCACGCAGATCCGTATAGAACGTATCAACAGTGGTGGACACATCCGACCACAGCCGATCATGTGCGGCCAGCTGGCTGGCATGCGTGTCGAAGCTGTTGTACGGCGAAGTCGTGTACAGAACGCGCGTCCCGAAGTCCGCCAGATGCGTCTGCGCAATGTTCTTCATATACTGGCCCACAGCCGTGTTGTTATACGTCACCTTCGACGTATACTTCGATGGGGCTGTCGACAGCACATCCGCGCCCTTCAAGGCGTCCGTCCCGGTGCGACGGATGTAGTCAGTGGCATAGCCACGGCCCACCGTGGGGCTGTACATGCGGGCAAAGATATCCAACGCCTGGGCACGTTGATCCTGGCCATCAATGCCGGTCAGGAGGCCGTAGGTTTCCAGGTTGCCAACGGAGGCGACTGGGACGCCTTCTTTGGCCAGCGCGCGTGGTAGACCACGGCCATAATTCACGCCGGTCAAGACGTTGTCCGCACTCGGATCGAATTCTTTAATGACCCGGCCCAGCCAGCCGTCCACGCCAATGGTATCCGGCTCACAGGTGTGCCAGATGTCCATAGAACGGAAGTGCGAGTAGCTCGGATGGGGATAGCCAATACCCAGGAAGATGGCAAGTTTGCCTTCATCCCAGTACTTTTTCAAGGGCCCCATGGTGGGGTACAGGCCGAGCTCATCTGTCAAGGGAATGACTTTGTCGGCAGCAACGCCGATCGTCGGACGATAGTCACGATACAGGCCATTGGTGTAGGGAATGACCGTATTGAGGCCATCATTGCCTCCTGACAGAGACAAGACTGCAAGGACATTATCTTTTTTTGCCATTGTTGTATCTCTCCATAAGAATGGGGCGCGTGGCGTCCCCACAAGTTAGCAGAATTGAAACTCGGACGTGGCGGCGAGCATCTGGAACATTTCACCGGTCCGACGCGCGAAATCGGCGCGTTCAGCGTCCGTGCCATGGCGCAGCGCTCCACCTTTGGTCGCATGGGCGATCAATTCGTTTCGGGTGTCTGCGTTCAGGTTCAGACAGCCTACCATATCCATACACCCATCAACAAACGCCTCGGAGGAGAGCGTCTCGCCACGGGCCATGAGACGGCCGATCATATCCTGGACGCCTGGCAAATCGGCCCGGCCCAGGTAATCTGCCGCAAAGTTGATACGTTCCACCAAGGTGCCGCTGTCAATCCACTCATGGCCAGTGTGCCAGCCTTCCACCGTGGGGGGATTCATGAGATCCATGCCCATGTATTTAGGCTCTTGGGAAATTTCAAACAGACCAGGCTTGACGGCGCCGTAATGCTCGCCCGTGATGCGCAGGATACTGGCCACCATTTCCGCAGGACTCTTGACGCGGGCGTAACGCACCGAGGGAGCCTTGAAGAAATCGGTGGTAAACAGCGCCCGCAACATCGCCGTGATATCGTAGCCGGAATCAAAGTAGGCTTTTTCTAGCGTCGTAATCGCTTCCCGATCTTTCGGGGGCGTTTGCCGCCAGGAGGGCACAGGCACTTCGTCGGCAACGAAGAAATTATACATATGACGGGCAATAAAGCGCGCCGTCGCTGGTTGCGTGCACACGATGCGCACAATGTCATCACCATTCAAGCGGCCCGTATGCCCCAAGAAGGTTTTTTCGCTGTCGTCGTGGTCGGCGGGATCATAGCGAAATTCCCAGGGGCTCCGACCGTAGGGGAAGGGAGGATACGCCGGGGCAACGTTCCAGCCCGTAAAGGCACGCGCACAGGCTTTGACGTCGTCTTCGCTGTAGTTGAAGGTACCATCTTTGCCAACACCCAGCGAGAACAGTTCGAGCAACTCACGGCCATAGTTCTCATTCAGGGTGACTTTGTGGCTTTCGGTGTTATCCAGGTAGTACATCATGCCCGGACTGTGGGAGAGATTCATGAGCAAGGTCTGAAAATTGCCCATGCCATCGCGCCGGAACATGTCGATCATGCGGCCCATTTCCTCGCCGCTGTCGATCTTGCTATGTCCCGTGCAGAAGATCATGTGCCAGAACAGGGCCATCTTTTCTTGGAGCTGGCGGGGCGTGTTCACCATGCGATACAGCCAGTTTTGCACATTCATTTCGATCGCGCCGGCATGATGATAGGCGGGATGGTAACGCATCATGAGATCTTCATCAACCGTGGCTTGTGCGTCTGGATTGAGCAATTCCTCGACAACGGTATTGTACCCTCTGTCCGCTTTCGCTTCGACTTCCGCCCGGCTTGCCCCAAAGGCAGCGCGGCGTAAGAGGTGACTCATGAGGGCAATATCTTCCTGGGTAGCCATAGGCATCTCCTTAGTAAAAATTCTCCACGGCTTAAGCCGGGGGCTTCGAGGGTTAAGTTATAAAAATGGTTGCGCCAATCTCGCCGGAGAGTATAGCTTCCCACACAAGAAGGCGCAAACGTTGTGCCTGTCCATGCAGGCACCCTCCTGCAGTCCCCCATAAATACGCCCTGGGGTTGTACGGAGGTCTCTAGAACAGAGCTCATGCTCAGTATAGATAGGGGAAAAATAGCAAGGCATATACATGCCTACATGAGAATAATATGTGCTCCGCCGTCTGTCAATAGTTAGTTCGCGTGTCTTCCCACACGAAGACGGGAAAAGCCAGGATCTCCTGCATGCCCAGTGTCTGATACAAGGCCAGCGCCCGTTGATTATCACGGCTGACAATTAATGAGAGGGTATCAAAATGCTGCGCCGTGAGCTGCGCCACACAGTGCCCCACGAGCTGTCGTCCAACTCCGCAGCCTTGCGCCGTCGGCATGACCGCAATTTGGGCAAGATGTCCATGCCGGGGGGCCACGGCGGTCACCGCAATAAAACCTACGTCTCGGCTACGCACACGCGCCAGAGCGGACGCTTTGGGCACCAATGGCCCACAGCTGCCATAGCTGACCAGCTCCTCGATAATACTGCGACAGCCGGTGGGCGTGTGGTACAGCCGGTTCATCGCCCCATCAACACTTCTTTGGTAGGCCGCATGCATGATGGTGGCCGCCGCAGTGATATACTCTCCTCGCCACGCGGCGAGCGTCGCGGTCGTCTGGGGCTGGACTACGGGATGTGCCTGTGCCAATTGTACGCTCATGTAGGAGCGCCAGGCGGTCTGAAACCCTGTCTGAGCGTACACCGGAGCGAGCCAAGAGGAGGTGAGCGCGATGCATGAGCTTTCGATCCGTCGCGCTCCCTGCTGGTGTAACGCCTCAAGCAGGGCTTGTAAGAGGCGCGTGCCGATAGCCGGCCGATCCCAGGCGGGAGCCAGCACCAGCCCCGACAGCATGCCGAGATCCCCAGCGATACTGTAATAGGCATAGCCGACAATCTCGCTCCCCACCTGCACTGCTTTGCCTGGCACGCCGCCCCGCGCCACCACCCGCTGCAGGGCGGCCAGGGAATCCGTGATGTCCCACGACAGATGTGTGCGCCACCACTCCACTTCATAGCGCCAGAGGGCGGCCATCGCGGTGGGCGTGACGCTGGGTAAATCGACAATCTGGAGTGCACCGTTCTCAGGCGCCGCAAGCGGTGGCTGCACACAAACCTCTGCGCTCATCTCTGACCGTTGACATACTGTGTCTCCGTAAGTGTAACATGGGTAGGCGCACAGGTGAAGTACCGCCGCAGACCTCATGCTCGCCCGAGGCCGCCTACTGTTCGACAAGTCCAGTGTGTCATCTCCTGCATCGTTCTGTCCTGCGTTGACATGCGACGTAGAGGCGGGTACGCTGCAGAGCGAAGCACGGGAGGGCTCGGCTCTCCCCCGTTGGGCATGATGGTGTGTGCGCTGATCATTAAGGTGCATATGTACGACAAAATGGCGCGTCAAGAGGGCGAATATCATGGCACCATGCCTACCGGCAGACCCACGGGACTCTTGACATGCTCGGCCCGGCATCCATGGTTACCAGGCGTCCCCACGACATGGCGGATCTCCAGGCGATGTAGCATGTGACTGCAGGGTGAGGATCCGTATGGACGAGTCGCATGTCGAACGCCGGCTTGCCGCCATCTTATCGGCGGATGTTGCCGGATATAGCCGTCTGATGGCCGAAGACGAGGCCGCCACCATCGCGACTCTGAAAGGACATCAGGCTGTTATCCTGCCGATGGTCGAAGCCTACGGCGGACGGATCCAAGACACCGCCGGTGATGGCCTTCTGGCCGAGTTCCGCAGTGTCATGCAGGCCGTCGAATGCGCCGTGGCCATCCAAGGGACGCTCGCTGGGCGCAACGCCGAGGTGCCACCGTCACGCCAGATGCGCTATCGTATCGGTGTCAATCTGGGTGATGTCATGTACGACGGCGAGCGGGTCTACGGCGATGGCCTGAATGTCGCGGCCCGCGTGCAAGAATTGGCGACCGCAGGTGGGGTATGTGTGACGGCCTTGGTCCGTGATGAGGTGGGCACGCGCAGCAATATGGTCTTCGAGGATCTCGGAGCCCAGCGCCTGAAGAATATCCCCCGGCTCGTGCGCGTGTTTCGCATCTCCCTTGACGACTGGGGCAAGCTGGAGAGCACAGCGCATGCGACCCCACGGCCGTGGCTACGCCCCCTCGCGATCTGGCTCTTGACGTTGACGCTGGCCGGGGTTCTGGGACTGGGGATATGGTACGTCGTACAGCATTGGCCGTCATCAGATCGGCCCCGTCTGTCTCTCGCCGTGCTGCCCTTCAGTAATCTCAGTGGCGATCCGGGACAAGACTACTTCAGTGACGGTCTCACTGAGGATCTGACAACAGACCTCTCACGTATTGAGGGGGCGCTGGTGATTGCACGGAACACCATGCATTCCTATCGTGGCAAGACGGTTGATGTCAGACAGATTGGTCGGGAGCTGGATGTGCGCTATATCCTGGAGGGGAGTGTACGACGCCTAGAGAAACAGGTACGTGTCAACGTGCAGCTTATTGATGCGGAAACCGGGGCGCACGTCTGGGCAGAACGCTTTGAGCGGGTTGCCGAGGATCTCTTTTCCTTCCAGACCGAAGTGACGGGGCGGATTGCGCGGGCGCTCAACCTCCAGCTCAAGGAGGCGGAGAGCCAACGGGCCACACGCGATCGGCCAGAGAACCTCGAGGCGGTTGATTATGCCCGTCAGGCGTGGGCTGAGCTCTGGAACAAGCCACCGACCAAAGAAACCAACGGTCAAGCCTTGGCGTATCTGGAGAAGGCCCTGGCCCTTGACTCGCAGGTGCCGGAGATCTGGACGAATCTCGCCTATGCGCACTCCCGTGAAGCTGCCGTGCGCTGGAGCGCCTCACGTGCGGAATCACTGCGCTTGGCCCACGAGGCGGGAGAGCGCGCCGTGGCACTCGATCCGCGCAGCGCCGACGCGCACTATGTCCTGGGCTTCACGCTACGCTTGCAGGGTGACATTGACCGTGCCCTGGCCGAGAACGAAACCGCGGTAGCGCTGAACCCCAATCACGCCCCAGGACATGCGGGCATTGGTATTGCCTGGGTGATGCGCGGACGCCCACAGGAGGCCTTTCCCTACTTTGAGCATGCATTTCGCCTCAGTCCACGTGATCCCCTACGCTCCGGATGGCACATCTGGACTGGTATCGCGCATATGATGTTGGAGGACAACCGCAGGGCCCTGGAGGAGAGTAAACGCGCCGCAGCGGTCAATCCCAAGTCTACGGGAGCCCTCACACTCCAAGCCGCTGCCTTAGCTCTCCTAGGCCGGGAAGGGGAAGCGCATGCGACCCTGACCCTGCGCCAGCAGATGGGTCCGCCCGGTCTCACCTTGTCCCTGATTAGGGAGGGCACCCCATCCGACTACCCGGAATACCATCGATTGATGGAACGCTATTACGAGGGGCTGCGACAAGCCGGGCTTCCAGAGGAATGACCAGAAAGACACTGTGAGGCGGCGCGGCGCACGCTGTCTACACTGCATGTGGCTTGGAGCAACCGCAAGGCATTGCCCACAAGGGCTGGCTACAATAGTACAGTCTAAGGATCAGACCATCGACACAGAGATAAGGAGCGCAGGCACATGGCCGACGTCCTCTGGGCGCCATGGCGTATGACGTATATATTAGCTGAGAAACCAACAAATTGTATCTTCTGCACCAAGCCTCAGGAACAGCGCGATGCGGAAAATTTACTGCTCTGGCGTGGACACACAGCCTTTGTCATGATGAATCGCTATCCCTACAATAACGGCCATCTCATGATCGTGCCTCAGGCGCACGTGTCGTCCCTCACAGACCTGGATCCCGCCACACGAGCTGAACTGGGCGAACTCACTATGCACTGCGAGCAGGCGCTGCGGCAGACCATGCGTCCTGAGGGGCTCAATATCGGCATCAACCTCGGTGCGGCGGCAGGCGCAGGTATTGCAGAACATCTCCATATCCACATAGTGCCGCGCTGGAACGGTGATACCAATTATATGACCGTCGTGAGCGCCATTCGGGTGATTCCCCAACACATTGACGAAACCTACGCGCTGCTGCGGCCTTACTTTGAGGCCTTGCAGCCCCAGCCACCTCCTGCCGCCTAACGTACAATCTCCAATGCCTGAGAAATAACACAGCGATCTGGGTCTAATGCACCCTTTTATACAGTAGTGGCAACAAGCAATCGCATGAGGAGCAACGCACCATGACGGAACGACTGACTTTAATGGCAGTACATGCACATCCCGATGATGAGTGTATGAGTACTGGGGGCGTGCTATTACGGTATGCCCGTGAAGGCATGCGGACGGTCCTGGTCACCGCCACACGCGGGGAAGAGGGGGAAGTGGTTGATCCAGATATGGACCCTGCCGAGGTGAAACCGAAACTGGGGGATGTGCGTGTTGCCGAACTGGAGCGCGCCTGCCAACATCTTGAAGTGGGAGAACTGCATGTGCTCGGCTACCGTGACTCAGGGATGGTCGGTTGGGAGGCCAACAACCACCCCGATTGTCTGGCGCAGGCGGACCTCCAGGAAGCCACGGGACGCCTCGTCCGCCTTATGCGTACTCTTCGGCCGCACGTGGTGACGTGTTACGATGAAAACGGCGGCTATGGCCATCCCGATCATATCCAGGTGCACCGCATGACCGTGGCGGCATTTCACGCGGCGGGTGACGCGACACAATATTCGGCGCTAGGTCTCGCCCCCTGGCAACCGCAGAAGCTGTACTACACAGCCTATCAACGTTCGTATATTTTTACACGCTACGAACTTATGCGCTCTATGGGTGTCCCAGTGCCCTCCGACCGCCCGGATTTTGATCCAGCCAAAGTAGGCGGGACGCCAGATGACATCATCACCACCTATGTGGACGTCCGCGAATTTCTCCTCCACAAAATGCACGCCCTGCAGTATCACCGTACGCAAATCGCCCCAGACTGGTGGTTCACGCGTGTGCCCCACGAGATTTTGCGGGAGAAATTTGGCCTCGAGTGTTTTATTCGCATGGCCTCCCATGTGCCCGTGGAGGGCCCTGAGGATGACCTCTTTACCGGGTTGCGGTGAGGGGGAGCGGCTTGTGGAAGCCCGCGTGGACTGACACTGGTCTGCGACTGCTCAGGAGGCATAGCACAGAGGGTGGCAAACGCCTCACAGTGCTCGGCGAGCGACACTCAACACGGTTCTGACGATGACGAGAGCCCACCGCCTCTGGCCTACGATGCATGTGACGAACAGAAGAATTGTCGGAACTGATACAGAACAATATCCCCGCATTTCTATGGATTAATATGGAGACGATATGTGCAACATAGGTTGAAAGATAGTCGAAAGATTTTTTATGTCGACTTGTGTATCCATCCTCACAGTTTTTAGACTGCTCATGAAGTTATACTATCGCAGGTATGCTGTTGGATATTACTGCGTCATTACTCTAAAAAATGTGAGATCTGTATGGATAGAACGCGTGAGAATCAGCAAGGTCGTATCAGTCGACGGCAGCTCCTGCAAGGTCTGGGGACGGCAGCGGCGTTTGTCAGCACACCACACATACTCCGCGTCAGCCAAGCGCACGCGCAAGCAGGCCATGGGCAGACGTTCGCACACGGACGTGATCGCTTTGGACGCCTCTTTCCCCAGCTGGCCCCCTTTGCTGCACCAAGTCCGCCACTCGAGGCCGCCTTGCTGGAGCTGGGCAAGAGTGGGGGCATCTTAGATGCCAACGATCCGCTGGAGCAAGGCCCGATCTTGCTGATTACGGACCCAGCTTTCAGTGCCAACAATCCCAACAATCCCGCGCATACGGCCGGCACCACCTTCGTGGGCCAGTTCATTGATCACGACATCACCTTTGACTTAACCTCACGCCTGGGGCAACCTACACGCCCAGAGCGCTCGCCAAACGAGCGCACCCCCGCCCTCGACCTCGATTCCGTGTATGGTGGAGAGCCAGATGATGATCCAGAGTTGTATCAACAGGAAGGCCCAAGTGCCTCCGGCCGCAGACGACATGCAACGAAGTTCAAGATTGAAAGCGGTGGCCTCTTTGAGGATCTCCCCCGCAATAGTACTGGAAGCGCCATCATTGCCGATCCGCGTAACGATGAGCACCTGATGATCGCTGGTCTACAAGCCGCCTTCTTGCTCTTTCACAACCGCGCCGTTGATCACGTGGCGAGCAGCCACCCCCGCACCCCGCCAGGGCAGGTCTTCAAACGTGCCCGCCAGCTCACCACGTGGCACTACCAGTGGATGGTGCTGCATGAGTTCCTGCCCCTCTTTATTGGCCAAGCCCTGGTTGATGATATTCTGACCAACGGTCGCCAGTTCTACACGCCACAGCAGGCGATCATCCCCGTTGAGTTCCAGGGCGCGGCGTACCGTTTTGGCCACAGCATGGTACGGCCCTCGTACCGGGCCAATCTGGCAGGTGATAACGGGCAGCCCTTCTTTGGTTTGATCTTTGATCCGACGCAGCAAGGTATCGCTGACCCGGCTGACCTGCGTGGTGGGTTCCGCGCGCCACGCCGCTTTGTCGGTTGGCAAACGTTCTTCGATTTTGGGGATGGGAACATGCGACCGAACAAGCGCGTGGATACCCGCATTTCCACCCCGCTGTTTCAACTGCCTCTCAGTGCCATTGCCACGCCGGGGGGACCGATCTCACTGCCGCAACGTAACTTGCTGCGTCACGTCACCTGGCAACTGCCGTCTGGGCAACGTATTGCCCAGCATATCGGCGTGCCCGCCCTCTCCGCTGCCGATTTACAGGAATTGCAGGGCCTCGGGCAGCATCTTAACACCTCGACCCCCTTGTGGTACTACATCCTCAAAGAAGCGGAAGTCATGGCCGACGGCCTGCACTTGGGGCCTGTCGGGGGGCGCATTGTCGGCGAGGTGCTCATCGGGCTCCTCCAACTCGATCGCCGCTCATTCCTGTCCGCCTCCCCTGCCTGGCACCCCACCTTGCCAACACGGAACGGTCAGGTGACGGGTGACTTTCGTATGGTCGATTTCCTGACCTTTGCCGGTGTCGATCCCGTGAGCCGCGGGCAGTAAGTTTGGCAGGGATCCTGTGACATGCGCCCACAAGGTGGACAGGATGTTCCCTGGGAGTGCGGCCCTCCGCGCCGCACTCCTTGGATTCCTTCCCTCTAACCACCCCATGGACGGTCTACAAGAGCATGACCTCTACCGGGGTGCCTGGACGTACGTGCTCGATGTCTTCTGGGAGATCAATGAGACAGTTCGCCAGGCTCATCGAGCGCAGAATGCCCGAACCTTGCGGACCCGTGGTGGTGACTGTGGCCGTCCCATCGCCCTGCCGCAAGATGCCACGCAGCAACGTGCGTACGCCACGGCGCTTGTCCACCTCGTCCTGCATGAGCGCGGTGACACGCGGGCGAAACAGGTCGTGATGCCCGGTCATTTTGCGTAAGGCGGGCCGCACAAAAAGTTCAAATGTGACCATAGAGGCGACCGGATTGCCCGGCAGGGAAAACACGGGGACTCGTCCCACCATGCCAAAGGTGGCCGGACTGCCGGGGCGCACCGCCACTGTCCAAAAACGCGCCTCAAAGCCAAAGGTTTCCAGGCAGTCGCGCACATAATCAAACGTGCCGACAGAGACTCCGCCCGAGGTCAGTAGCACGTCGGCCCGGAGGCCGCTGGCCATCAGGGCCGACAGCAGGGCACGGTCATCTGGGGCCACACCCAGGAGGAGCGGCTGCCCACCCACTTCGGCACTCTGGCCGGCCAGGGTGTACGAATTACTGTTGAGCACCTTGCCCTGCGTGTCAGGTTCGCCTGGATCGATAATCTCATCGCCCGTGGCCAGGATGGCCACACGGGGCTGCTGATACACCAGCACTTGGGCTTTACCCACAGAGGCCAGCACGCCTAACTCTGCCGGCCGCAGGAAGGTCTGCGTCTCCAGGACCGTGTCCCCCGTGCGGATATCCTCTCCACGCCGCCGCAGGTTACTCCCCAGACGTGGGGCACGGTAGATCTGCACCCGCGTGTCGCTGCCATCAGTGTGCTCAACCTGGACGACGGTGTCCGCACCAACGGGTAACGGCGCCCCGGTCATAATTTTGACCGCTGTGCCTGGCACGATGGCATGGCGTGGGGTTTTCCCGGCCGGGAGAATATCGAGCACCGTGAGCGTGGCGGGTTGGTCGCGTGTGGCTCCGGCGACGTCAACGTGACGCACAGCATAGCCATCCATGGCAGAATTGTCGTCGAGAGGAATGTGGCGTGGCGCGATGACCGCCTCAGCCGTGACGCGGTGCAGGGCTGTGAGCAGCGCGACTTTTTCCACCCCAACGGGCTGCACGCAGCTCAGGACCATCTCCTGCGCGTCGGCAACTCGCACAGCCTGTTTCATACCCCATTCCTCCACGGTCAACATTGAATGCGCGCGTAGCAGACCGCTCTCGTGCGTAGGCCACGACAGTGTTGCCTGTATCATAGCATGTCTACACCGGCCACACGGGGTATGGCCGGGTCAAGCGGTAGCAACGGGGGCAAGAAGCGCAGCGCTGTCAAGGCAGAGCTGGGCTTGTGGGACATGCACCAGCAGGCACTCGGCGTGGAGTCGCCTGCTGGTGTCCTGTCGGCCCGAGGCCCGTCAGGCCCTTCCCTTAGCGCGTTCCGGCAACGGCCTGGTCCCCTATCGTCGCGGGAAACGCCGGCATGACCTCGTGGGCTAACACGCGCAATTGTTCTTTGAATTCGCGCACTGGCATGCCCTCAGGCCATTGCCAGAGGATGTGTTCGAGGCCCGGATACGTGGCCTCAATGTCCTTCAGCTGGGCCACCAGCTGGGCTGGCGGCCCACACAACCAGGCTTTTTGTTGCACGCCATCTTCGATGGTGGGGATACCGGTGGGTGCCCCTGGTGTACCCCACGGACGCCCTTGTTCATCCGTGTAACGCACAAAGCCGAACGTGGCAAACCACTTGTAGCGCTCGTCATGATAGGGACGGACACGGTCCATGGCTTTTTGTTGTGTGTCGTCAATACAAAACCCCATGCCAAGGCACAAATCCTCGTCCAATTGCAATTGGCGGCCATAGGTGGCAGAAATCTCTTGATACTGATGCATGACCAGATCCGTGAGTTTGGCCCCATTGAGCGACAACATGCCTTTGAGGCGATGCTTGGCCATGAAGTCGAGACTGCGCCCGCTGGCCACGGGCTGCCAGATTTCCACCGGGCGATGGATGGGACGTGGCACGAGCGTAATCTCACGCAGCTCATAGCCGCGATACGGCACGGCGGGCGGAATCGTAAAATACTTGCCATGATGGGAAAACGATTCTTCGTTAAACGCCTTAAAGATGATTTCCATCTGTTCTTCAAACAAGGCCATGTTGGCGGCACCGTCCCGCAGCGGCGCCCCAAACGTTTCGACTTCGCGGGTATGATAGCCTCGTCCCACACCAAAAATCACCCGGCCACCGGTGAGAATATCGGCCATGGCATAGTCTTCCGCCAGACGCAAGGGGTGCCACATGGGGACGATGTTAAAACCGCAACCGAACTTGAGGCGCTTGGTGCGTGAGGCGAGGTAGGTACTCAACAAAATCAGATTGGGAAAGCACTCATAGCCCTCGTGCTGAAAATGGTGCTCGGCAGTCCACAGGGCATAGAAACCGAGTTCGTCCATCAGCACGGCGACTTCTTCCGCCATGCCAAAACTCTCGATGAGTCGTTCATTCGGGTAGCGCCTCGCATCCGCTGGCGTCCCGTCCCGCCCCAGGTTATCCAGCTCAATTTGCCCAACATAGAGTACCGAGAAATGCTTAATCATGTCACCCGTTCCTTGTGAGATGCCTCGCGCCATGGTGCCCATGGCGTTTAATAGGCATTTTTATTGATGAAGCCGCACCACAGAGTCATGGCCAGAATTTTCAGATCGAGCAGCAGCGACCAATGCTTAATATAGTACAGATCATGCTCGAGACGTGCTTCGAGCGAGGTATTCCCACGCCAACCGTGCACCTGGGCCCAGCCGGTTATCCCTGCTTTGACACGATGGCGCAGCATATAGCGTGGGATGCTTTGACGAAAGCCCTCAATCAACACCGGACGTTCGGGGCGCGGACCGACCAGACTCATCTCCCCTGTTAAAACATGCCAGAGTTGCGGGAGCTCATCTAAGCTCGTACGACGCAGGAAGGCGCCCACCGACGTGCGGCGTGGATCGTCTGCCCGCGCCCACACCGCCCCGGTGCCGCGTTCGGCATCGGCGTGCATGGTGCGAAATTTATGCATACGAAACACGTGGCCGTCAAATCCCATCCGTTCTTGCGTATAGAACACGGGGCCACGCGACGTGCATTTGACCACGAGGGCGATGATCCCCAGCACGGGCAAGGCACACAGCAACGCCGGCACGCCAAGACCGAGGTCGAGGACGCGCTTCATGATGCTATTCCAGCCGTACATCGGCGAACCGCTTAAGGTGATAATGGGCAGGCCCTCAAACTCCTCCACACTACCGCGCAGCATAGCGTATTGGTACAGATCGGGAATAACGTTGATGTCGACCATCTCATGCCCTAAAGCATGGAGCAGTTTTTCTATGGCGCTCTGGGCTTCGAGGGGTAAGGCAATGAACACTTGATCGACTTTCTGCTCCTGGACCAGGCGCTGCACCTCATCCATATGCCCCAGAATCGCCTGGCCCTCCATCGTCTGACCAATCTCATGCGGAAAGCGCGTCAGAAACCCCAGGATGTTCAGCCCCAACTCGGGATGCTGGGCTATTTGCCGGCACAGGGTCTGGCCCACGTGCTCCGTGCCGATAATGAGCACATGACGCAAGTTGTAGCCACGGCGCCGGGCGACGCGGAGGAGGGCGCGGAAAATCAGCCGCGACAGCATAAGGCCAATGCTGCTCAGTCCCCAAAAATAGACAAACACCACGCGGGAAAAATCCGGGTTCTTGAGAAAGTAGGCGGTGACCATCAATACCAGGGTAACGAGTGTCGCCGCTTGCAGCATGTCCCCCATCTCACGCAGATGGCTACTGACACGGCGCGGGCGATACAGGTGCATGCTTTTGAACAGCACCGTCCAGATAGGCAGGATAAACAGCGCCAGGAAGAGATACTCGGACAACGAGGGGACGCCATAATACACCGGCACCGGCCATCCAGCGACACGCAGGGCATAGGCCGCCACCCAGGCCACCGCAATCATGCTGAGGTCGCAGAGAAAGAGGAGGCTGGCAAAAAACTGACTGTGCTTTTTAAGCATAGAAAATCCCTGGTCACGCCCGGCAGTGTTACGAGAGGACGGGCGGTCGCACCTGGCGCGTGCGATGCTGCACGATCATCTTGTCAAGCAGGTGCTGCACCCGCTCCTTAAAATGTTGGCGATCAAACTGTTGGGCATGCTGACGGAGCGCTGTCGCCTCAAACGCTGGCTCATGTGCCTCAAAAAAACGCACGGCATCCTGCAACGCGGCCGCGGTGCGCGGCGTAAACAGCACCCCGGTCGGGGCTGGGGCTGTCGCCGCCCGTGGCCCATTGGCGGGGATCACCGTCTCCAACGCCCCACCCAGACCCAGCGCAATGACGGGCCGTCCGGCGGCATTCGCTTCGAGGGGCACAATGCCAAAATCCTCCTGGGCCGGAAAGATCACCGCCCGACACGCCGCATAATACTCGCGTAATTCCTCATTGGAGCGCCAGCCCAGCAACTCAATGTGGGGACCAACCAACGTCGCCAACCTGGCAGCGAGGGGACCGCTGCCAATAATTTTCAGGGGCCGCTGCAGGGCGTTAAACGCCTCAATCGCCAGTTCGACGCCTTTATACGGCACCAACGCCGTCACCATCAAGTAATACTCGGCGCGCCGTGTGCCAGGCGTGAACCACGCTGTATCCACCGGCGGCGGCACCACCGTTGCCCGGCGCCGATAATACCTGGCAATACGCTGCGCCACAAACTGCGAATTGGCCAAAAAATGATCCACACGCGCCGACGAGGCCACGTCCCAGGTGCGCAAATAGTTCAGCACCAGGGGCAGGACATAGCGCGACACCAGGCCAGTGGGCGGGAAATACTGCGGCCATAGATCCCAGGCATAGCGCATCGGGGTATGGATATAGGCCACGTGCAGGGCATCAGGCCGTGGGATCACCCCTTTGGCGACACAATGGCTGCTACTGATGACGACATCATAGGCGTTGAGATCAAAGGCTTCAATGGCGGTCGGCATGAGCGGCAGATACCAACGATAATACCGCGCGCTGCCCGGGAAACGTTGCAGCAGTGAGGTGTGAATGTGATGGCGCTCAATGGTGGGGGAGACGCTGCCGGGAATGTGCAGCAGGGTGAAGAGATCGGCCTCAGGAAAGAGCTCACAGAAGACTTCGAGGCACTTTTCGCCCCCGCGCATCCCTGTGAGCCAATCGTGTACGAGCGCCACGCGCATGACGGCCCAATCCCACTACAGATTGAAGATATTGATCTGGAACACAAAATCGGTGCTGCCAGCCTGGCGCATACGCCAGGACGCGTCAATGGTGTAGCACACCCCCTGGTAGTGCACCGCCACCGCGTGTTCGCGCACGGCGTCGTTGAGGGCATCGTAGCGCACGTTGTAACTCACTTGTATCCCCTCTAGGACACGCATCTGCACGGCCCCCTGGAGATAGTGCACATGTGGGGTCTGGCGTTGATAGCTCGTCAGGGTCAGCGCGGATCCGGACCAGAGTTGCAGTCCGCCGCGCACCAGCACCTCCTGCAAGGTCGCCGTGGTAGGGGCCAGGCGCAGGGAGGATTCGAGCCACCAGCGCGGCCACAGGCGCAGGGTGAGATCCACATCCAGCGGGCCGACCGGCTGACCGCTGCCGTCGGTGAGCTGGCGCCAATCAACACCCTGACTGAGCAGGAGGTGCGCCACCTCACGGACGCTGCGGGTGCCGGAGGTTGTACTACTTTGCGCATAGAGACGATTGCTGAGCGACACCTTGGCATAGTTGGCGGCTTTGATGCGGTCAATGAGCGTCATGTTGTTGAGCGGATCGAGGAAATGGATGTCCTCATTGAGGGTGAGAAACGGCGGCAGACGCTCCTGCGACACGCTGGGGACGTAGCGGTAAGCCAGACGCGGGGTGACCACGTGGATCAGGGTCTGCCCATCGACGAGCCCCGTAAAACGCCGCCGGAACGTGGGGCCGTCGAGGTCCAACCGCCCTTCGGGGACGTGCCGTGCCGTCCAGCCCGCGCCGGTCAGACGATGATCGTACAGGGTCTCATGCATGCCGCCCGTCAGCGCCAAGCCAAACCAGGGAGGGGCGAGCAGAGGCAGCACGAGGCGTGGGAACAGCTCCAGGCGCTGCACCGGAGTGTTGTCAAGGATGGTGCTGGCGTTGAGGCGGGCATAGGAGCTTTCCAGCGCCCACAGCAGCCCCCCTGGCAGCCGGGTGGGAAATTGCTGCCAACTCAGGCGCGGGACGTAGCGCACTTGCTCGCTGGTGCCGCTGTCGGGGATGCCGTCGTAGGACGCGCCCTCGAAGGTGACACCGCCAAACGGGAAGAGTTTCGTGACCGCCGCAAAGGACGCCGTGCGGATGGACGATTCCTCCGCCAGGGTGCGCGAGAAGCGCCGCACGATGTCCGTGTCACTGCGCACGTCAATCTGGCTCAAGCCGCGGATGCCCCAGCCAAAATCCTGACGTTGTTGCAGGAACACACGGTATAAATCCTCGCCCGTCCGCCGATCGTGCAGGAACGCCGCTTTGAGCTGCCCATCGGAGGCTGGATCCAGGGCGTAGCGCAGCTCCACTTCTGGCTTCATGCCGCTCTTACTGAGGTACTCCACCCCGACGGTCGCGTCCAGCCAGTTCGTCGCGGCCCAGAAAAACTCCTGCCCCAGCACCGTGCCAAACTGATTGTTGAACCCCAGCCGTGGGGGGAGCAAGCCTGTGGTACGCTTGTCTTTGATGGGAAGGATAAAGTAGGGCAGATAAAACACCGGGACGCCTTTGATCCAGAACGACGGGTGCTTCATGGTCATGTAATCCCCGAGCCCAATGCGGGCATCGGCGGAACGCAATTCCCATTCCGGCACTCGGCTGGTACACGACGTGACGCGCCCGTGTTGCACCGCCAGGACACGGGGCTCCAGGCGTTCGATGCGTGTGCCGGCAATGTGATACTTGGTGACTTTCCCCGAGGCTTCGTAGAGCACTCCGCGTCCAGTCGTCACATCGAAATCCAGACGCTCGGCCTGTAGATCATCCTCAGGGGTTACGAAGCGCACATGCCCCCAAGCGGTGCCCATGTTGCTCGCAGCGGACAGTTCCAGTTGATCGGCAAACAGGTGTTTATCGCCGTAGGTGACACGCACATGCCCGCTGGCCAGTAGGCGCTTGGTGGATTCCACATACTCGAGCGTTTCGGCGTGGAGCACCACACGCTCGTGCTCTGCGGGGACTGTGGCGGGACATGGTGCGTCTGACGGCGTGGTTTGGGGCGCCGGTGGGGCAGTGGGAGGGCTGGCGTATAGGCATGGGAGACCCATCTGGCCAACGAGCCACACACACACATATACGAGCCACGCGTGAGCCGACATGCGCACTGCTTCACCTTGCTTGCAGGGGGGGGCCTCACGGCCAACTTCTCAGGGACGTCTATACGGATGTAGGCCGGGCTGCCGTCCAAGCAGCGTCTGCAAGCCTATCCTGCTCGGGGCGGCCAGCAGGTCGCCCCGACGACGTGGATGGGCCTGGGGATGGCCTACGGGCATAGGTGCTTAGGCAACGGGCACACGCCGTAGGAAATCCAGCATTTGCCGATTGACCTCTGGGGCATTCTCATAGGCGGACCAGTGTCCAGCCTGGGGAATGCGCTGCACCTCAAGCTGCCGCACTGCGTCCCGGATGCGCCCAATCAGCAACTCGGCGGGGCGATAGGGCGCATCATCGCGCTCCCCCCATAGGAGCTGCACCGGGCAGGTCAGCTGGGCGAGATCCGGCAGCAGTGTGCCACCGCCGCTCACCTTACGACTATTAAAGCGCGTGTGACGCACGCAGTATTCTTGGATATCGAGCGTGTCTGCCGTAATGCTCGCCGGGTCGCTCAGCATGTTGAGCAGCAAGTTGTGCCGACAGATCTCGCGAAACAGGGCCGCATCATCGCCCGCCTCTCGGTAGCTACGCGTCGGGCGATCGGCGTAGTTGCGTGGTGGAAAGCCACCCGGCGAAATGAGGCACAGGTGTGTGACCCGCACCCCGAGGCGCTGGGCCATATGCGTCGCAATCGCACCGCCAAAGGAGAAGCCCGCCAAGCGTAGTGGCGTATCGCCCGGAAACAGGGCGAACAAGGCACTGTACACGAGATCAAGATACGCCGGGCCGGTCATCTCACGCGAGACCGCGGCTGAGGCCCCGTACCCCGGGTGATCCAGCGCGTGCACGGTAAAATGCGCCGCCAACGCCTCAATGTTCCGGCTCCAGTGCTGCCAGCACCCCATGCCACCGTGAAAGAGCACAAGGTCCGGCCCGCTGCCCCACGTGCGGACTGCCATGACAGGCGCTGTGTCCATGGTACGGCGATCCTCCCTCTTGCCATAGGATGATACTGTAAGAATTTTGGTCGCTAGTGCGACGCGACCACATGGACCTGGCTGCAACGCCATTCCGGCGCGAGCACCAGGGATTGCCGCGTTGCGAGGACTACGGGTTGTTCGGTGGTGGAGAGCCCGGTCAGACGCTGCAGTACGTGCAACACATTGTCCTGTAGGCGCAACGTCCCCGGCCGTACGGGCTCTACCAGCTTGCCGTGTCGAATCACAAACGACGGCCCGACGATCAGCCCGGTGCAGCTTCCCGTCTGCAATCCCTCGGGTGCTGTGAGGTGCCACAAATCGCCCAGATAGAGACCGTGGACAATCGGGGCCAGCAAGTCGTCGAGAGGTACCATCTCAGGGCTTGAGAAGGTGATATTGGTCGGAAAAATGCCCGGGCGCATGCTAAAACTCTGGCCTGTGGTGGTATGGCGCAGGCCGTGACGTGGCCCAACCGCACCGATATGCTCCCACAAATGCTGGGCATGATAGGCATCCGCCAGAAACCCCACCAGCCGTCCGTGCTCAATCAACGTGGTCAGGCTCGTGGGCAAGCCGTCTCCAGTCATCAGACGACTGCCGAGCAGACCGGGGAGACGCCCGTTGTCGGCCATGGTGAGGAGCGGGCTGGCAATGAGCTGACCCCGCTGGGTGGCGAAAGGGCTGGTCCCGGCGGCGACCGTGTCCAGACTCAGGGCGGGAAGTAATACATCTTGGAGCAAGGCCGCGACCGCACGCGGACCAAACACCACCTCATAGTCGTCGCCTGGCACCACAATACTGCCCTGCGCCCGCAGCGCTTGTTGCGCTGCTTCCACCCCAGCGTCATAGGGCACAAAATCGCCCCGATGCGTGGTGACTTGGCTCCCGTAACCCCGGCTCTGCGCTTGGAGGAGATGCACCGTCATGGTGGCCAGGAGTCCTGTCGTCGTATCACTCGCGAGCAAACCCTCGGTATTGCCAACCACGAGGTGTTCGTACTGGCTCCGTACCGCTCCGCGGACCCGTAGCTGCTGCACAACGCCAGCCTCTTGTAAGGTGGTGAGGGCGCCATCCATCACCTCCCCCGCCGCCTGTTTGACGTCATCCTCTGGCAGATCGAGCACCTGGGGATCATACAGCGACATCGGGGGGGGCGTGTCGTCCAACGGGCGCGGAAAGGCCAGCGTCCTCGGTTCGACCATGGCACTGTGCCGTGCCCTCTCAAGCGCCTCGCGGAGGCTCTCTGGCGTGAGCTCATCATCGGTCATCGCAAACCCAACGGTCCGCCCCTCGCCCCCTGCCAACACGACGAGGAAACTCAGCCCCCCAGTCGTATGGGTGTGTAGGGCGCGGACATCGTCACTCGGACGCTCGGTGTCATGCTGCACCTGAACCAGCTGGTGTCCACCCCAAGACGCGCACACCTCAGCCGCCCGAATGGTTGGCGTGTCCGCGACCATCTCCAGAGCGAGCTCGACATAGTTGCGCAGTCTGTACAGCTCCATACTCTTGCCTCTCGTAGCCAGCCTGCGGTGCCAGTCGCGTGGGGAAAACCACCGTAGAGAGCCCCGCTGCCTGTCTGACCTCTTCTTCCCTGTATACTATGCGAGGTATGGTATCAGACTTTGCGCGGAAAAACCAAAACCTCCCCAGGACGAGACGGGTGTGATGCGGCCTTTTTATGAGCGAGTGTACGACCTGGTGCGCCAGGTGCCCACTGGCACCGTGGTGACGTATGGCCAGGTGGCCGCGTTGCTCGGGCAGCCACGTGCGGCGCGCGCTGTCGGCTATGCCTTGCGTTATCTGCCTGCAGGGACAGACGTGCCCTGGCACCGCGTGATCAATCACCGGGGCCAGATTAGCCACCGCACGCCAGTGGAACGCCCGCTCACACAACGGTGCTTGTTGGAAGCGGAGGGCGTGCCCTTTGATGCTGAGGGCTGTGTGGATCTCCGGGTGTACCGTTGGCAGGGGTAGCCCGCAGGTAGGTGACATCGCAGCGTCTGACGACCCTGATACCGCGCCATGCCGATATTTTTCTGTGGTTGGGCACCTTGGACTTGCAACGTGGCGAGTTAGCCGCGGTAGCCCTGCAGCGCTGGAAAGCGCGTGCTCTCTAGGCCGACCTGCCGGAGGTCTCGCGCCTACTCAAGCAAGCGTATGAAGGCTTACAACACGAACCCCCCGAAGCTGTGAACGCCGCCAGCCCTTAGCGGTAGAGGGTGCCTTCGGTCTACGGCATGTCCAACGTGAGGGTATCCAACGTGAGGGTAGATGGAGGGGCCGAAGCGCGCAGAGTCACGCGCGCGCCTAGCACTTTAGGGACAGTACATAACATAATCCACAGATCCAGCCAAAAGGAGCGATGTTTGATATAGTAGAGATCAAAGCTCAGCTTGGTTTGCGCATCTTCCACACTGGCACCATAGCCATATGAGACTTGGGCCCACCCGGTGAGGCCTGGTCGCACGCTCAGCCGTTGGGCGTAGCCGGGAAGCTGTTCGGTCAACTGTGCCACAAAGTATGGACGTTCAGGGCGCGGTCCCACCAGGCTCATATCGCCCTTGAAGATGCTCCACAGTTGTGGCAACTCATCAAAGCCCGTGCGCCGCAACAGATGGCCCATACGCGTAATCCGCGGATCGTCCTCCTGCGCCCAGACGGGGCCGGAGTGTTTCTCGGCATCGGGCACCATGGTCCGGAATTTCGTGAGCGTAAACGTTGTGCCGTCTTTACCGACACGATCCTGATGGAAGAACACTGGACCCCGTGAATCCAGCTTAATTAAAGGTGCTATAATGGCTATAAAAGGAAGTACCACACACAGGCTAACCGCTGACAAGAGCATGTCGGTCAGGCGTTTTGCTGCTTCACGCCAAGGATGCCGTCGGCAGAGCGGGAACCCATGCGTGTACTCTGGATGGACCAATACACGCTTGGTCAACTTTTCGTACAACGCCCGATCGTCTTCAATGCGGACCCCCTGTGCGTGTGTTCCCAGCAGCACCCTCAAAGTCAGGGGCGCACACTTACCCAGCAACGCGACAACGAGCACATCCGGTCGATACGTGGCAATAATCTGCGGTAATTCTTCTAGGGTGCCGAGGATCATCGGATGCCTCACAGCGCCGCAGAACGGCGTAGCGGTCCCTTCGTCCACGAAGCCCTTGACAAGGTAACTCACCTTACGCGACTGGAACGAAAAAAGTGTAGAATCGCCCGTATGAAATCACAACCGATAGCAGATTTGTATTCCGACTACTTGCTGGCGTCGTTTGGGGCGACCACGGCTACCGGGCTGAGCGCACTGCTGG
>SXGT01616549.1_pt1 | contig 28075 bp, 29 predicted proteins | sample 3176221 | NCBI WGS metagenome assembly SXGT01 (sample SAMN11356862, study PRJNA531348) | freshwater metagenome | isolation source: freshwater sample F1-120 | place: China: Fuxian Lake, Yuxi | collected 2017-12-25
CCCGGGCGCCGACCGCCGTCGATGATCGGCACCCCAGCGGCCCGGAAAGCGCCAAGCAGCGGGCCGCCCGACATCACGGTGGCCACCGCCTGCTCCACCGGCGCCCGGCGGCACAACTCCAGCACCAGGCGCTCCGCACCGCCCCCGGCGAAGTCGTTCAGGACGTGCAAGACCCGTGGCACGGCCCTTGCTCTATCCCTCAGCGCACCCCGCTCCCCCTGCTGCTGCCCCTCGGAGATCCCACCATGGCCCGCTCGTTGAACGTCAAGCACGAAGAGAAGCTCGGCACCTCGCCTCTTCTCAACTTCTTCCTCCTCCTCGCCGTCGGCTGGATGGCCGTGGGCGCTCTGGTGTCGAGCATGGCCGATGCCGCGCCCGCCGCGAGCGAGATCGCGAACCCGTAGATTCTGATCTACATCACGTAGATTTCAGAAAGCCCAGACCCGGCAGGAGTCCGCCACCGTCGCGAGCCACCGCCCGCGCGCCGCGAAGCTCATCGCCCGGACCGGGAGCCCGTGCATGTCGACCCGCGCCGGGTGGGCGCGTGCTGCGGGATCGCCATCCGCGTCGACGATGGCCACGCCACCGTGCCGAGTGCCGAGGGCCAGCGTGTGACCGTCTCGATGCAACGCCGCCGTCGCCGTGTCGAGCAGCCGCACGTTTCGCGGCGGGAGGCTCGGGTCGACCCACAACGTCGCGCCGCCCGTGGCCACCCCGACCACCCGGCCGGCCCGCGCGAAGCGCAGCCGGTGGCTGGTGGCGTCACCCCCCGGGAGGATCTCTTCGAGGTACCGTACGAAGAGCCCGGCCTGTGTGACCCGCGCCACGACGTACTCGCCGACGCTGTCGGTACCGAGCGCCGCCCCGGCCGGGAGGGGCACACGCACCAGCTCCGCTCCACTGCCATCGAAGCACACCACCTCGCGCCGGCCGCGCGCGTCGTCGCCAACCGCGGCCACGCCGTCGCGACCGAAGCGCAGGCCCTGGGCCGCGACCAGGCCGGTGTCGACACTCCAACACGCCGCCCCCTGCCGAAACGCCGAGAGCTGCCCCGACGCGCCGATAATCGCCAGTTCCGGGCCGCGGGTGCAGAGCTGCACGGGCTCCTCCGGCCCGGCGAAGAGCTTCCGGGTGCCGTAGGCCGTCTCCACCGACCACACGGTGCCGTCGGCGGCGCCCACCAGCAGCTCGTCGCTATCGCCCCGCCACGACAGGGCGCGAGGCGCCTCGATAGGCGCGGAGATCACCGGCTCCAGCGGCCGCGGCGCGTGGAGGTAGTGCGCGTCGGCCCGCCGGTCAGACCCCATGCGACGTTCTATCCTGGGGTGCCGCGGCGATCCGCGACGATCGCCGCCTTCTCGCGCTCGCTCACCGGCACCGGGTAATCACGGTCGAAGCAGGCCATGCAGGCGGGCGACCCGGCCGTCGCGCGGAGCCCCTCCACGCTGAGAAAGGTGACGCTGTCGACCCCAAAGGCCCGCGCCCACTCGATCTCCGGCAACTTGGCCGCCACCAGCTCGTCGCGACTGGGCATATCGATGCCGTAATAGCAGGGGTGCCGCACCGGCGGCGAGAAGATCGCGAGGTGCACCGCCGCGGGGCGGGTGCTGCGCACCAGCTCGGCGAGGCGCCTCACGGTCGTTCCTCGCACCACGCTGTCGTCGACCAGGATCACCCGCTTGCCCTCTAGGATCTCGGGGATCGGGTTGAGCTTGAGCCGCAGCGCCGACTGCCGCGCGCGCTGGTCGGGCATGAGGAAGGTTCGACCGCTATAGCGGTTCTTGATGAAGCCCTCGCGGAAGGGCAAGCCGAGCGTCTCCGCCATCGCCTGGGCAGCGGGGCGGCTGGTGTCGGGGACCGGCACCACCACGTCGGCCTCGAGCCCCTTCTGGCGCCACTCCTGGCCGAGCCGCTCGCCGAGCGCCCAGCGCACGTGGAAGACGCGCCCGTCTTCCATCTTGGAGTCCGGGCGCGCGAAATAGATGCGCTCGAACATGCAGCGCCGCGGGGTGGCACCGGCGATCTGGTCCACCCGGGGCGGCTCCCCGGGGCGAAACAGCATCACCGCGCCCGGCGGAATCTCGCCCATCATCGTGAAGTCCATCGCGTCGAGGGCCACCGATTCGCTGGCCACGCACCACGCCCCCTGCGGGCTCTGGCCATACACGCCCGGACGCACGCCGAAGGGGTCGCGGAAGGCCACGAGCGTGTCGTGACCGTCGACCTCGAGCACCGCCGTGCAGGTGTACGCGCCCCGCACCCGATCGAAGACGGCGCGCACCGCGTCTTTCACGTGCTCCACGCCGCTGCCGCCGAGGGCCTCGGCGAAGACCAGCATGATGGGCTCGACGTCGCAGCCCGACTGCAAGCGCACGCCGCGACGCCGCAGCCACGCGTCGAGCTCGGGCACGTTCGTGACGTTGCCGTTGTGCGCCATCAGCACGCCCGGACGCCGCGTGTGGAAGGGCTGGGCATCGTCGCGCACGCCCGCGCCCACCGTCGGGTAGCGGACGTGGCCGATCGCCGCCTCGCCCGGCAGGGTGGCGATCACCCCCATGCTCAGCACCTGCGACACCATGCCGAGGTCTTTCACGAGGTGCACCCGCCCACTGTCGACACTGCCGACGCCGCAGGCGTCCTGACCCCGGTGCTGGAGCGCCTGGAGCATCTGCGCCGCCGCCGCGGAGGCCCGCTCCACGCCGATGATCCCGACGAAGCCACACATCTAGCGCTCCAGGAGGCGCTTGAGGATCAGCGCCTGGTACTGCGCGTCGTAATCCGCCCGGTGCTTGAGTTCCTTGTCTTCCGCAGGAAGGTCGAGGGCCTTCTCGAGGAGCTCCTTGTTGCTGTCGAACCAGTGCACATTGAGCTTGCCCGTGGCCAGCGCCTTGGTGTCGAGCGCCTTGTAGCCGAAGGGGTTTTCCATGTCGTCGGCCGCGTAGCACCAGCTCACGAAGCTCCAGTCGAAAGGCGCGTTGTGCCCGACGAAAACAGGCTTCGTCCCCGGCTTGATACGCGCCTTCACCCAGGCCGCGAGCGCCTCCATGGCTTGTTTCCGCGGCGTGCCCTCGCGACGGAGCTTCTCGATGTCGAGGCCGTTCACCTTCATCGCGCCGGGGTCGACCCGAGGGCCCTCAGGCCGGATCTCAACGTAGAAGGTGTCGCCGATTTGCAAGATGCCATCGGCATCGGGCGCTGCAACCACGGCGCCGAGCGACACCATGTCGTAGAGGGCGGGGACGGGGCCCGAGGCCTCGATGTCGACACAGAAGTAGGTGGCGCGGGTCTCGGGCATGGGACCGGGCCGCTATCTCGCGGAAGGGGTATGGAACACCGATGCGCCTCGTGACCGGGCTCCTGGTCCTCGGCGGGCTGGTGCCCGGCGTGGTGGCGCTCGCCGCGCTGATTGGCCTCGGCGTGGTGCGCGGCCTCCCGGCCTTTCAAGTGGGACTCTCCGCCGCGCTGCTCCTGGTGCTGCCCGTCGGCGGTCTCTACTTGCTCCTCGGCCGTCGCGACGCCTCGCTGGTGGCGTCCGCGTGGTCGTGGCCCCTGCTCTTGCTGGCTGGTCTGCCCGGCTACTTCCCGGGCGAAGTAAACGACGCGATGGCCAGCGGCTTCGCGGTGCTGGCGGCCGCAGGGGGCCCCGAGGCCACGCGCCACGCGGCGCGCCTCGCCCAGTCGATCCCGACCGGCGCGGAGGGCGAGCCGCCGCCTCCGGCCGCAGAGAAGGCCCTCCCCGACTGCACGCCCGTCGACGTGGCGCTGTCGGAAGACCAGGTCGCCCTGCCCTACGAGGGCCTTGGCCACTCGATGACCGTCCCCATCCAGTTCGGCGACAGCGAGCTGCCGATGCTGTTCGACACCGGCGCGAGCGTGACCACGCTGGGACGCGCCTCGCTCCGAGAGATCGGCCTCTCGGTCCCGAGCGACGCGCCCGAGATCACTCTGCGCACCGCCAACGGAGAGCGGACCGCCCGGCTGGTCCTCATCGACAAGCTCTGGGTCGGCGGATTCCTGGTGAGCGGGGTGACGGTGGGCGTGTGCGAGGAATGCGCCGACGACGACACGGCCGGTCTGCTCGGCCTCAACGTGTCCGGCCAGTTCCTGGTCACGGTCGACACCGTCCGCAAGGAGGTCATCTTCCAGGCCCGCCGGGGACGGCAAGACCGTGTGGTCGACATCGCCCCGTGGTTGAAGGTGCGAGCCACCGCGCGACTCTTTCCCGACGGCCGGGTGGAGGTGGAGGCCACGGGCGAGAACAGCGCGCCGCGCGCGGTGAGCGAGGCCGAGGTGGGCATCCACTGCGGGGCGGAGAGCTTCGTGGCCCGCCTGGCCGAGATTGGACCAGGAGAACGCGGCCGGTCGACGCTCTCACTACCTCGAGGAACGGAGTGCGAAGAGTACCGGGTGACGCTGGAAAAAGCGTATTGGTAGGCAGCCCCTTCTCCGCCGCCAACCTCGGCGACCTGTCTCGCGAAGTGCTCGGACGCTGATCAGTTCACTTCGAAGGGGAAGGCCACCTGCTGCTCCCGCGGCAGGCTCCGCAGCACCCGCTCGTCTTCCTCGTGCAGCACGTCGTGCGCGTGGAAGGCGTAGATCCCCGCCGGGAGATCGTCACGTGCGCGAATCAGGTAGTCCTCGCGGCTGGCGAGTTGTTCCAGGTCAAAAGCCACGTCCTCACCGGCCGACCACAGCTGCACCGTGGCGTCCTGAGCGCCGAAGACGCCTTTGATGCGCGTCTTGTCGATGAATTCGAGCTTCGACAGGTGCAGGTTCATCTGCGCGATCTCGCTTGGTCGCAGCTTCGTGGTGAACACGAACTCCACCTTGCCCTTCGGTAGATGTTCCTCGGGGATGTCCTGCACGCCCGCGAAGTGCTGCAGGTCGGTGCCGATGAGCTGGATGCGCTGGGCGCCGAGCTCCACGTATTTCTCGCGCCCCACACCGAAGAAGCCCGGCTTCTCCGGTTCCGGGTACAGCTCGAAGGCGAGCGGGTCGTAGTCCTCCTCCTCGTCTTTCGCCGTGGGCTCGAGGATGTCCTTGATGTAGCCGTCCTTGCCCACCATCACGCGCGCGGCCGGCTGCTCCACCTCGATGGAAAACAGGCCATTCTCGGCCGTGTAGTTGCGCTCCAGCACACCTTCCACCACCACCGTGGCGCCCTCGATGGGCTTGCCCCAGATGTCGAGCACCTTGCCGGAGAGGGTGCGAGTGTCGGAGCAGGCCAGCAGCAGGAGCAACATCGAGCCAGTTTATCCGCGCTTCACGCGAGCGGCGTGACGGCCCACCTACGTGTTGGCCGCGGCGAGCACGTCGCGCAGCGGGCGCAGGTTGGCGGATCCGGTGCGAGCGAAGCGATCGATGAGTCGCTGGCCGGTGCGCGCGAGCTCGAGCACCTTCGCGATGCGGGTGTGCAAGAAGCGGCTCTCGTGCATCGCGCGGGGGTCGGCCCCCTTGCCCTCGGCGTCGAGGATGCGGAGCGCTTCTTCCATCTGTGCCACGACACGCGCCACCATGCGCAGCTCCCGCTCACGAAAGACACGGGCGACCAGCATCCAGACGTCGGTCTCGGCCACGAACAAGCGTCGGCGCCCTTCAGCGGCGGGCTGCCGTCGTATGACGCCCCACTCGAGGAGCTCATTGATGGAGTTGCTCACCATGCCGGCCGACAGGCCGGTCCGGGCCTCGATCTGCTCGGCGTCGAGCGGGCTGGCGCTGAGGTAGAGCACCGCCCACACGCGGCCAAGCGAGGGCTTGAAGTTCCAGAAGCCAATCACCTCGCCGATCGCGTCGGCGACGAGCAGGATAGCGCGCCGCCTCGCGGCCTCGGCGTCGCCGGTGGCCTGTTTCATAGATTTCAGTTAACAGTGAAATGAACGAAACGCCAACTCGCATGCCCGGAGGCCCGATGGATCCCGTCCTCGTTCGCGGTGTGAGCCCGGCGGCAGTGGTGCGAAGGGTGGACCCCGCCGGACTCGACGGATCGGCCCCCCTCGCCCGAATCGACGGTCCTGACGCCGTTTTTGCCCTGTTGGCTCCACGGCTGGCACTCGGCGAGTCGCGCCTGCGCGAGCTGGTGGGCAGCGAGGTCGACGTCGTCGAGGCCGTCGCGCGCTACCTCGTCGACGCGGGGGGCAAGCGCCTCCGGCCGATGCTGACCGCCCTCGGCGCGGGCGCCGTCGGCTTCACTGGCGACCTGCCGTCGCTGATGTGCGTGGGTGAGCTCATCCACCTCGGGAGCCTGCTCCACGACGATGTCGTCGATGGCGCCGTGCAACGACGCTCACGACCTTCCGCGCACTTGGTGTACGGCAACGCCGCCACCATCCTCACCGGCGACTTCTGCCTCGCGCGCGCGGTCCTGCTCGCCTCCACGGCGGGCGGGCACGGCGCTGTCACGGCGCTCGCCGAGGCCGTCACCGCGATGGCCGAGGGCGAGGTCCTGCAGTTGCAGCGCGCCGGTTCCCTGGGCACCTCGCTCCACGAGTACCTCGACATGGTCGACAAGAAGTCGGCGGCGCTGATTTCGTGGTGCGCCGCCGCCGGGGCCCTGGGCAGCGGACAACCCGCCGCCGCCGCGGCGCTCGCCCGGTTCGGCCGCGGCGTAGGCGTGGCCTTCCAGGTGACCGACGACGTGCTCGACTACGCCCCCGGCACCGGCAAGCTCGCGGGCGCCGACCTCCGGGAGCGGAAGCTCACCCTCCCGCTGGTGCACGCGATGGCGCGCATCCCCGGCCTGCGCGCACGCCTGGAAGCAGGCTCGCCCACCCCCGACGAACTGCCCGCCCTGATCGCGGAGATACGCGCCTCCGGGGCCCTGGAGGCCGCCCTGGACGAGGCGCGCGCCCGAGTGAACCAGGCCCTCGCCGCCCTCGACGAGCTTCCCCCGGGCCCCGACCGCGACGCGCTCAGGGTGCTCGGCCGCTTCCTCGTGGAGCGCGCCGCATGACCGGCAACGCCCCGGTGGCCGGCGATCTCGGCCGCGCGCCCGCCGTCCGCGCCATGTTCGCGCGCATCGCACCCGGCTACGACCGCGCCAACGACGTGATGAGCTTCGGCATCGCGCGCATCTGGCGACGAATCGCGCGGCGGGCGCTGGGGCCCAACGCCTCGGGCGACGTCCTCGACCTGTGCGCAGGGACCATGGACTTCTCCGGGCTGCTCGCACCGAGCGCACGCTCGCTCACGGCGCTCGACTTCTGCGCAGAGATGCTCGAAGCAGGGCGTCACAAGGCGCCGGGTGCGCGGGTCGTCTGTGCGGACGCGCGCGAGATGCCGTTCGCGGGCGCGAGCTTCGACGCCATCATCGCCGGTTTCGGCATCCGAAACGTCCCCGAGCCCGAGCGGGCAGTCCGCGAAGCGGCGCGCGTCCTGCGCCCCGGCGGCGTCTTCGTGGTGGTGGACTTCTTCCGGCCCACCACGTGGCTCGCCCGGCTGATGGATCGATCCTACAACCGGATCGTGCTCCCCATCGTCGGGCGCCTCGTGTCCGGCGACGCCGCGGCCTACCAGTACCTCGCCGACAGCATGGGTGCGTGGACCGACCGCCCGGGCTTTGAGCGCGCCTGTCTCGAAGCCGGCTTCACCGACGTGTCCGGTCGCGACCTCTTCCCGCCGATCGCTAGCATCGTCGTCGCGAGGAAGGCTTGAACCGGCGCGTGGTCGTCGGCGTCACCGGCGCGTCCGGGGCGATCTACGCCGAGCGCGTGATCACCGCGCTCAAGGCGGCGAATGTCGATGTCGACCTGGTGTTCACCAAGACCGGTCGCGTCGTGTGGCAGCACGAGATCGGCCGCGACCCGCGCGAGCTCGGCTGCCCGATCTGGGCCGCCAACGACTTCACTGCGCCGATCGCCAGCGGCTCGGTCCGGATCGACGGGATGATCGTGGTGCCCTGCTCCTCTGGCTCGGCCGCGCGCATCGCCCACGGCCTGTCGATCGACCTCGTCGGGCGAGCCGCCGACGTGGTGCTCAAGGAACGTCGCCCGCTGGTGCTGGTGCTGCGCGAGTCGCCGCTCTCGCTGGTGCACCTCCGCAACCTCACACAGCTCGCCGAGGCCGGCGCCGTGGTGCTCCCCGCCTCGCCCGGTTTCTACCATCGGCCCCAGTCCATCGAGGAGCTGGTCGACCACGTGGTGTGTCGCGCGCTCGACCGGCTCGGGATCGACAACGAACTCTCCCGCCGCTGGGCGGGCCTCGGAGACCCCCATGACGAGTGAACTGGCCGAGATCAGCGAGAAGGTGGCGAGCCGTGAGCGGCTCACCCTCGATGACGGTGTCCGCCTCTTTGCCTGCCGCGACCTCGCCGCGCTGGGGGCGCTCGCCAACGCCGACCGCGAGCGCCGCTTCGGCGACCTCACCTTCTTCAACCGCAACACGCACGTCAACGCGACCAACGTGTGCGAGGCCAGCTGCATCTTCTGCTCCTTCGCCCGGCTCAAGACCGGCGACCAGGGCGCCTACACCATGGCCGTGGAGGAGGCCGTGGGACGCGTCCGCGCGCTGCGCGGCGAGCTCATCACCGAGGTCCACATCGTCAACGGGCTCAACCCCGACCTGCCCTGGAACTACTACCTAGAGCTGCTCAGCGCGATTCGCGCCGAGCGTCCCGACATCCATATCAAGGCCTTCACCGCCGTAGAGATCCACTACTTCGCCGAGAAGTATGGGATGAGCTACGAGCGCGTGCTGCGCGAGTTGATGGCCGCAGGGCTGGGCTCGCTCCCCGGAGGCGGCGCCGAGATCTTCCACCCCCGCGCCCGCAAAAAGCTCTGCGACGACAAGGTCGACGCCGACGGTTGGCTCGAGGTGCATCGGGTGGCCCACCGGCTGGGTCTCCGTTCCAACTGTACGATGCTCTTCGGCAGCATCGAGACGGTGGAGGAGCGCGTGGATCACATGATCCGCCTGCGCGAACTCCAGGATGAAACGGGTGGTTTCCAGACCTTCATCCCGCTGCGCTTCCACCACGAGAACAATCGGCTCCGCAAGCTGCGTGAGCCCACCGCCGCCGACACCCTGCGAACCTACGCCGTTTCGCGGTTGATGCTCGACAACATCGACCACGTGAAGGCCTACTGGGTGATGCTCGGCCTCCCCTTGGCGCAGCTCTCGCTCGACTTCGGGGTCGACGACATCGACGGCACCGTGCGCGAGGAGCGCATCTACCACATGGCGGGCGCGCACACGCCGCAGGAGCTTGGCCGACGCGCCATCATCGAGCTGATCCGCGAGGCCGGCCGGGTGCCGGTCGAACGCGACACCCTCTACAACATCGTGGCGGAGGCCTAGATGATCCGCGTCGCTTGTGTTGGCTACACCAACGCCTGGCCGCTCACGCGCCACCTCGATCCAGCCCTTTTCGACGTGATTCCGTGCGTTCCCAGCGTGGCCGCGCGGCTCCTGGCCCGGGGCGAGGTCGACGTGGGACTGGTGCCCATCGCCTCCTTGTTTGACGGCAATGTCGACCTGCGCATCGTCCCCGGCCTCGCCATCGGCTGCGACGGCGACGTGAAAAGCGTGTTTCTCGTCGGGGAGCGTCCGCTCGCCGAGTGGACAGAAGTGGCGCTCGACGGCGAGAGCCGCACCTCGGTCGTCCTCGCACAGATCCTGCTGCGCGGCCCCCTCGGTCGTCCCGACCTGGCCGTCCGCCCGGTCGACCCGGGCACGGGCGCCTTCCACGCGCAGGGCACCACCGGCGCCGTGGTCATCGGCGACGCGGCAAGGAACCTGCCCGCGCGGTTGTCCACGGTCATCGACCTCGGCCGAGCCTGGCGCGACTACACCGGACTCCCCTTCGTGTTCGCGGTGTGGGCCGGTCGTCCGGGTCTCGACCTTACCGCCATCGAGGGTCTACGCCGCGCGGCCGAGCAAGGACTCCCCGAGCGCGCCGCCGCCCCCGCCGCTGATCGCACCTACCTGACCGAGCATATCCGCTACCAGCTCGATGATCGCGCCATCATGGGGCTGCGTCGCTTCGTGGCGATGGCCCAGGACGCGGGGCTCCTCGGCCCGGGACACCTCTCCCTCTACGGCCCGCCCGCCCACGCACGCGCACCCGCCCCTCGCCTGCACCCGCTCCTGTCGACGGCGTTTGCCGCCCGGACCGCGCCCCCCGGCATCGTGAGGCTGCGGCTCGCCCACCAGACCGCCCCGATCGTCGTGCCCGGCGCTTTCCCGCTGGGTGCGACCGCCAGCACATTCCTCCGGCAGGTCGCGATGGCCCGCCTCGATCGGCCCGGCCAGGTCCTGGCCCTGTCCGTGCCCGACAGCGCCGACGATCACGCACTCGGGGTGGCGCAAGCCGCCCTGGCCGCCGGGGTCGACGAGCTGTGGCTCGAGGGCGAGTCACGCCTCGGCGACGTGGAGCACCATGTCCGCGCGGCGGGCTTTGAGCCGGAGCGCGTGGCGGAGGACGGCTAGCGTGGTCGTCCCGAGCTTCGTCAACGCGCACACACACCTCGAGATCCCGCGCCAGGCCACGCCCTGCGGCGAGGGCCTGGTGGCCTGGGTGCGCGCGCTGCGCTCCGGTGTGCCCGCGTCGCGGGCAGCCTTCGACCACAACCACATCGAGGCCCGAGAGCTCGGCATCGCCGCCGTGATCGACATCTCCAACAACGGTTTCCGGGGCGACCTACCCGGCTACTATCTACACGAGGTGCTGGGCCTGTTCGACCAGGAGCCCGTCCCACCTCGGGCCACGCCGCACGCGCTGTACTCCACCGGCATCCGGCGCGTGCACGCCTGCGAGTCCAAGGCGGAGACGGAAGGGCGCCACTGGTCGATCCACATCGAGGAGGACGGCGACGAGACAGAGTTCACCACCCGCGGCGAGGGCGCCTGGCGCGCGTACCATCGCGAGCTCGGACGCGACGTTGCAGGCTACCGGGTGACGGGATTCCGGCCGGTTGAGTTTCTCGACATGGCCCGCCTGCTCTCGCCGCGCAGCATCCTGGTTCACTGCACCACGGCGCGCGAGGTGGACATCGACCTCATCGCGGAACGTGGCGCCGCCATCGTGCTCTGTCCGCGTTCCAACTTGCACATCACCGGTCGCCTGCCGGACGTACCCGCGATGATCGCGCGCAAGGTGCCGTTGATGATCGGCACCGACTCGCTCGCTTCCTCGCCCGATCTCGACCTGCTCGCCGAGGTGGCCGTGCTCCGGCGGGCATTCCCGCAGATCCGACTGTCCTACTGGCTCGATTGCCTCACGCGCGTGCCGCGCGAAGTCTTGTACCTCGACCTCCCCTCGCGCCTGGAGTTCGACGTGCCCGACCTGGAGACGCTCTTCGACGGCACCTCGTGGCCGCGCCGGTGGGTCGCGTGAAGGCACTTCTCGCCTACGGGCGGATGATCAAGTTCTCCCACTCGATCTTCGCGATGCCCTTCGCGCTCGCCAGCGCGCTCATCGCATCGAGGCAGTCCCCTGTCGCGTGGCACACGTGGGGGCTCATCGTCGTGTGCATGGTGGCGGCCCGGTCGGCCGCGATGGGCTTCAACCGGCTCGTCGACCGCCAGTTCGACGCGGCCAACCCCCGGACGGCGAGCCGCGAGATTCCCTCCGGGGCCGTCAGCGTGGCCGCAGCCCGCGCCTTCATTGCGCTGAGCGCCGCGGTTTTCGTCGCGGCTAGCTTCGCGCTTCACCCCCTGTGCGGCTACCTCAGTCCCGTCGCGCTCGCCGTGGTGCTGGGCTACTCCTATGCGAAGCGGTTCACCTCGCTGGTCCACCTGTGGCTCGGGGCGGCGCTTGGCCTCGCGCCCGTGGCGGCCTGGATCGCGGTCACCGGCGAGTTGAGCACCGTGTCGCTGGTCCTCGCCGGGGCGGTGGCCACGTGGGTGGCTGGGTTCGACATCCTCTACTCGTTGCAGGACGAGGACTTCGACCGGAGCCGGGGCCTGCGCAGCATCCCGACCGCTCTCGGGCGCGTCGGCGCGCTGTGGGTGAGCGGTGCGCTTCACCTCGGGACAGTGGCGCTTCTGGCCGCAGTTCCCCGGCTGTCCCCGCTCGCCTGGCCCTACTGGGCGGGCTGGGGCGTCATCACCGGGGTCCTGGCCTACGAGCACTCCCTCGTCCGGCCAGACGATCTCTCCAAGATCGACAAAGCCTTCTTCGACCTCAACGGCTACGTTTCGCTCGTGTTCTTTGCCGCCGTCGCCCTGAGCTAGTCCGGCCCACCGGCGGACGGTTCACTTGCGACGAACATCCGGACGGCCAGCAGGACTCGTACACGACGAGTGTTGCCAATCCACGCGGACGCGCTAGCAGGGCGCCGCACCGGATTACCCAATGGCTCGTCCCCGCAAGTCTTCTCCTCCTCCAGCTACCCCCGCCGAGCGCCTCGAGGCCATCCGGTCCGAGGTGGGCAAGGCCCCCGACCTCGAGATCGCCGAGCGCGCGGGCGTCGACATCGCCGACGTGAAGGCTTTCCGCAAGGCCAACGGGATCGACTCGTTCCGCCGCGTTCCGCCGCCCCGCACCGCCCGGGCGCCGAAGGTGGAGCCCAAGGTCGAGGTGGCCGCCGTTGCGGTCGCGCCGGCCGCCAAGGAGCCGGGCCAGCGTCGTCGCGTCGTCCGCCCCGCGAAGGTCGAAGCGGCGCCCGTCGCCCCGCCCGTCGCCACGCCGGCCCCCGGCCAGAGCGTGCTGGCGATGGTCGCCGCGCGACTCGCACCGATCCGTGCGCGCCTCGGCACCGTTTCCGACGACATCATCGCCGCCGATCTCGGCCTCACGCGCTCGCAGGTTGGCGCCTACCGCCGCGAGCAGGGCATCGCCGCCTACCAGGGCTTCAAGTTCAGGCCGGGCGAGGCGCCCGCAGGCAAGCAGGCCGCGCCCGTGATTGCCAAGGCCACGAAGGCCGCGAAGGTCGCCCCGGCCAAGGCCCAGCCGGTCGCCGCGCCGGCGGGTGGACTCGCCCTCTACATCGACATGCTCGGCACGGTGCCAGACTCTGAGATCGCGGCGATGGCCGAGGTTTCCCGCGAGGATGTGGTCCGCGAGCGCGAGGCCCGTGGCGTCAAGGCCCACAAGCAGGATCGCCCCCCCCGCAAGGCGGCGGCGAAGGTCGAAGCGAAGGCCGAGCCCAAGGTGGAAGTCGCCGCGAAGGTGGAAACGGAGCGCCCCTCGAAGGTCGAGGCCTTCCACCACCTCGTGGGCGTCCTCACCGACACCGAGGTGGCGCGCCAGGCGGGCGTGAGCCCGGACGGCGTCCGCAAGTACCGCGAGCGCCGTGGCATCCCCGCGGCGTCCAAGCGCAAGGGCGAGGCCGCCCCAGCCGTCGAGCCGACTCCGGTCGTCGCGCCGGTGGTCGAGAAGGCCCCCGAGGTCAAGGCCAAGGGTCGTCCGGGTCGCAAGCCGAAGGCCAAGGTCGAGGCAGTGGCCGCCGAGGTCGTGGTCGAGCAGGCTCCGGTCGTGGTCGCGCCGGTCGCCGAAGCCGCGCCCGTGGTCGAGGTGGCCGTGGTGGCCGCCCCGCCGAAGCGCCGTGGCCGTCCCCCCGGCCGTCGGAACAACGTCGTCGCCGCCGTCGCCGTGGCCGCTCCGGCTGTGGTCGCCGAGCCCCCCGTTGTCGCCGAGCCCCCCGCTGTCGCCGAGCCCGCCGCTGTCGCCGCGCCCGCCGCTGCGCTCCGCTCCTTCGTGGTCACCGCCCTGCGTGGCGACGAGAAGCACCGCTTCGCCTGCGTGGCCCCGGGCATCGTGGAGGCGGCCGCCCAGGCGGTGGCTGCCCTCGCCGCTCGTGGCGACGGCGCCTGGCGCGTGGTGAAGGTGCGCGACGCGATGGAAGCCCTGGCCTAGTCGACGGCCGGGTGCCTCAAGAGCGCCTCTAGCTGGCGTCGCTCCTCCGCTTCCCAGCGGCGGAGCTTCGCCTCGCCACGGCGAACGCGTCGCCACGCGGCCATGCCAAGGCCCGCGGCCCCGAGCACGCCCCAGGGCGCGGGGTGAATAAGCCAGCGGGCCCAGTCCGTTTCCTCGTACGGCGCCCGCCAGGCCGCATCGGCCGCCGCCAGCGACAAGCCGGTCGCGGCGCGGATGCCCTCGTCGGCGCTGCCGCCCTCCGCCATCACGCGAACCAGGTCGCGCAGCGACTCCTCGCCATCGCGACCTGCGATCCAGGCGATGAAATCGGCGCTCTCGGCGTAGGCGAGCTGGGCAGCCAGCGGGTCGAGCGGGAAGCCACTGGTGAATTGCGCGAGCGGGAGCACCTCGCCGCCAAGGTCGCCCCGGGCCATGGCCATAGCGCGCTCGCTCGCTTCTCCGGCGTAGAACTGGGCCATGCCTTCCTGCAGCCAGCGCGGCACCGGCCGGGGACCGAAGGCCTGCCCGAGCAGGACGTGGACGATCTCGTGGTCGAGCACGCGCTCGAGCGGGGCGGAGGTGCCCGGGCGAATGGTCGGCGATTTCAGGAAGACCAGCGACCAGCGCGGCCAGGCCGTGCCGTCCGCCCAGTCCGGGGTGGAGCCCGGTTGCAGCGCGTGGAACTGGCGCTCGTCGTCGACAAGGTACACGTCGATGGTCCCACCGGGGCGAATACCTAGTCGCGACACGAGCGCGGGCACGCTCTCGGCGGCGTGATTAGCTAGTCGATTGATGGTAGCATGATCGCCTGGATCACCATGCACGTTGGCATAGAGCCCGGGCGTCGTGTGCCACCCGCCGACTGGGGATTCCACGGTGGGACGGTCGCTCTCCGGCGCTGCGGTCCACGTGGGGCCAAGGGCGGAGGCGAGGCTGGCAAGCAAGGCGAGCGTGGCGAGCACCCCCGCAGTCTAGGCACCAGGGCCCGAGAGTCGATAGCCCCCTCTGGTGCGCGCCCCGGTCGATCCCCGCCTCCTTGTGCTTGCGGTCGCGACGGCGATTCTCCGCTTCGTGCCGATGTGGGCGTGGTGGTGGCGTCCTTGCGTGCGCGACGAGTGCACCTACCGCGACCTCGCCGCCTCCATCATGCGTGGCGAGGGCATGGTGGGCACCCGCGGCTGGCTCTGGGCCCCCGGATACCCGGGTCTGCTCGCATTCCACGGGCTCTGGCTCGGCAAGATGCACTCGATCAAGTGGACGCAGCTCGGCGCCGCCGTGCTCACCACCGTCTTCTTGTACCGCTTCACCCGCGCCCGCTTCGGCACCCGCGCCGCCACCATCGCCGCCGCGTTGTTCGCGCTCAACCCCACCCACATCTTCTACGCCTCGAGCTTCTGGAGCGAGGGCATCTACACGCTGCTCCTGTTCGGGATGGTGCAGGCCATCGCCTGGGCGCGCGGGGAGCGAAACGACGGCGAGTCGCTCCGGCTCGACGAGCCTGCCGCCTGGCGCGCGGGCGTGGCGGGCGCGCTCCTCGGCGCCTGCGTGCTCTTCCGCGGCGTGGCCACCTACCTTCTGCCCTGCCTCTTGCTGGGCCTCGCCTGGGGCCGCTGGCGGGCACCCGGGCTCTGGCGCGCGGGCGCCGCGGCGATCCTCGGCGCGGCGCTGGTGGTCGCGCCCTACAGCCACTACGCCTCGCAAAAATTCGGCGCGTTCATCCTGAGCGACCGGACGCTGGGCCAGATGATGTGGCTGGGGAACAATAGCTACCCGCCCGTCACCTTCGACTACGGCAACGGACTCATCCGCGACGAGGACTTCGATGCGGTCACCGCCACGGGCCGGCGGCACTGCCCGTTCGTGTACAACCCCGCCCTGCAAGACGCCTGCGAGATGCAGAACGGCGTCGAGTGGATCAAGGAAAACCCGGGCGAGTTCCTATCGCGCGTGCCGCTCCGGGTGTCACAGATGCTCACGCCGCACTCCTTGCTCACCCGCAACATCCGCACGGGCCGCTGGGCTGGGCTCCCCGCCTGGGGCGACGAGCTCATCATCGCCCTCATCCCCGTCTTCAGCTTCGTCACACTCGTGGGCGGCACCCTCGGCGCCCTCACGCGCGGGCGGGGCTGGTATCTCGCGGGCGCGGTCGCCATCGTCGGCTACCACGTGGCGGCAATCGCCTGCCTCGCGGGCCTGTCCCGCTACCGCGTGCCGCTCGAGCCCTTGTGGATGGTCTTCGCGGGGGCCTACCTCGCCGCGCCCCGCCTGCCGCCACGGCTCGGCTGGGGGCTCGTGGGCGCGCTCTGTTTGCTGATGTCTCGTTTCTTGCCGGTGGCCTGGCCGGCCTGGGGGTCATGGTGGTGACACTGCTCCTCGCATGCGCCTCGCCCGGGCCCTCCATCCCCCCCGGGAGCGCGTCGCAGCCCGACGTGGTGCTGGTCTCCATCGACAGCCTGCGCGCCGACCACCTTGGCAGCTACGGCAACCCTCGTGACGTGTCGCCGTTTCTCGACCGACTCGCCGCGAGCGGCCTGCGCTTCGAGAACGCCCTCGCCAGTAGCCCGTGGACGCTCCCCTCCCACGTCACGATGCTCAGCGGGCGCGGCCCCCTGGAGCACAACGTCATCGAGGACAACCGGCGGATCCCCGACGATCTCCCCCTCGTCGCCGAACGGCTCCGCGCCGCCGGCTACGCCACGGCCGCCTTCGTGAGCACCATCTACGTGTCGAGCGACTACGGCTTCGACCGGGGATTCGACACCTTCGTGGACTACGACCTCACCAAGAAGGCCAACCTGCAGCGACAGGTGCGCGCGGAGAAGCTCGTGGACGACGCGCTCGCGTGGTTGTCTGCCCAGTCCGGCAAGCCCGCGTTCCTGTTCGTCCACCTCTACGACGCCCACTACCCCTACCTGCCGCCCGAGCCCTGGAGCGTCCGCTACGACAAGCCGGGCACCAAGAAGTCCACCAAGTATAGGAACTACGCCCACTACAAGACCCACCCGCTCAACGAGAAGCAGCTCGAGCACCAGCTCGCCCAGTACGACGAGAGCATCCGCTACGTCGACGACCAGCTCGCGCGGTTGCACGCCGCTCTCGAAACCGCGGGACGGCGCCAAGACTGGGTGGTAACGGCCGATCACGGGGAGGAGTTCGGCGAACGAGGCAGCTGGGGACACGCCCACACCCTTCACCCCGAGGTGATGCGGGTACCGCTGATTGTCAGCAACCAGCCGCCCGCGGTGCGGACCGAGCGGGTCGGCGTGATCGACGTGGCCCCCACGCTGGCGGCGCTGGCCGGCCTCACCATGGACACCACCGGCTTGTCACTACTCGGTCCCCTGCCCGAGTCGCGCGACTGGCCCATGGAAACGTCTCGCTTTGACACCGTGAAGTTGTCACTCGTGCAGGCACAATCGCGGGTCGAGATCGACAACGACGCGCGGGTGGCCTACGATTGGACGCGCGACCCCCGCGAGCGGCAGGCCGCCCCGGCCACCCCGGAGCAGGTCGCGGCCACCTGGGGCGCGGTGGGCGAGGCGTGGACAGCGACGGCGGTCACGCGCAGCCCCGGCTCCATGTGGTCTGGAGGTACGCTCCACGCGCACGAGGTGCCCGCCGGCGCCACGTTCGCCCTGTACCCACCGGACGCCCCGTTGATGGGCGAGGCCGAGCGCTCGCCGCCCTTGCCGCCCACGCTGGAGCTCTCCGACGACACGCGGGAGCAGCTCGAAGCCCTTGGTTACCAGCAATGAACGCGGATCGCCGCTGGATGCTCCTGCGCACTGCGGTGTGGATTGGCATTGCCATCTACGCGGTGATGCTCATCCGCGATCCGGGCATGGGCGACGCGGTGGGCAAGGCCGCGCTCGAGGCCACCGGCATGGTGAAGCCCGAGTGGACGGCCGTCCGCCCCCCGGCCGGGCTGGCGGTGGCCCCACCGTCGCAAGGCGACGCCGCCGACGCGCTCTTGACCGCCTCGCGCCTGTCCACCCCCGACTGCAAGGTGGCCGGTCGCCAGCTGCGCCTCCATCTCGGGCCGTCGGGGCTCGTCTCCGCCGAGGTGCTGGGCAGCGTCCCGGGCTGCCTGGCCGAGCAGATCTGGCAGGCGGCGTGGCCCTCGATGGTCCCCGTGGAACTCGAAGTCGTCGCGGGCTGAGCGGCGCCGACCCGTGGTACTTTGCCGCGGTGCTCCCCCTCGCCCTCGCCCTCGCCGGAGAGCCCTCGGGTCTCGACCGCGACTCGCCCTGGCACTGGATCGCCTACGACACCGGCGCCCGCGCCGGGAGCGCGGTGGCGATGGGCGACTGCAACGGCGACGGCCTCGACGACCTCGCGGTCGGCGCGCCGGAGGCGCCGGGGGGCGGACAGGTGTACCTCTTCTTCGGCTCCAGGGATGGACTCGGGACCAGCCCGGGCGCCATCGTGGAGGCGGAGGAAGGCAACGCCCTGGCCTTCGTCGACGTGGACGGCGATCGCGACGAGGACCTCGTGGTCGGCACGAGCGGGCGGGCGTCCGGTCGCCGAGGGCGGGCCTCGCTCTACGAGTGCTCGCCCAACGGCCTGGCGCAACCGGCGGCGTGGCGGGTTTTCGGCGCCAACGGGCGCTCGCGCCTCGGCGCCTGGGTCATCGACGCGGGCGACTTCAACGCCGACGGCTACCACGACGTGGCGTTGTCCGACCGGGCCCGACCGCACGCGGGCGGCGGACTCCAGGTCTATTTCGGCAGCATGGCCGGGCTGACGCGAGCGCCCGGCTGGCGGCCGAGCGAGATCGACGCGGAGTCCGTCCAGGGCGTGAGCGGGGGCGTCGACGTGACCGGCGACGGCGTGGCCGATCTCGCCTCGTCCCGCGGCGTCGAGGTCCTGCTCTGGGCCGGGGCGGCAGGGAGTCCCGCCACCACGCCGCTCGTGCGATTCACCGGTGCCGAGGGCGCCAGGAGTTTCGGCGACCGTCTGGCCCTCGGCCCCGATCTCGACGGCGATGGCGACGGCGAGCTGGTGGTGTACGACCGCGGGTCGGGTCGCGCCGCCCGCGGAGGTCACTGGGGTAGCGTCTGGGTTTTTGCCGGCGCCGCCAGCGGACCCGACCTCACGCCCGACAAGATCACCAGCACCTCCATGCGTCCGGCCCAGGGGCTGGCGTGGGGCGACCTCAACGCCGACGGCATGGACGACCTGCTGCTCGGCGCCAGCCAGGCCCCCATCCGCAGCCGGGTGATGGCCGTGCTCGGCGGCCCCGGTCAGCTCGAGCGCGAGGGCTGGGGTGCCTGGAGCGCCTGGGCCGACATCGAGGGCGACAACGAGCTCGGCCACGCGATCGCCACCGGCGACGTCAACGGCGACGGGCGCCTCGACGTGGCGGCCGGCGACCCACACGCCCCGGGATGGGGACACCCCATGGCCGGGGCGGTGTACGTGTGGCTCGGGACGGCCCCGGTCGGCCCCGCCGAGGAGCCGGAGAGCGAGGACGCGCGGGACGGAACCGATCCGCCCGCTCTCCTCTGTGCGTGCGGGCACCTGGCGCCCGCAGGGGTCGCGCCCTGGCTACTCGCGACCGCGCTCGCCCGGCGCCGGCGCCCTCGCGGTTAGCCTCCCCCGCGCATGAACCGCCTCCAGCTCGTCGAGCTCGAAGACCTCCCCTGGTTCCCCGCGATCCTCCGCGACGGCGGCACCGCCTTCCTGGAGTTCGCCGAGCGCCTCAGCGGCCATGGCCGGATGATGGTCGGCCCCATCGAGAGGGCGCTCGACGCGACAGGGGAAACGCAGATCATCGACCTCTGCTCCGGCGGCGGGGGTCCGGGCTCCATGCTCGCCGACGAGCTCAAGAAACGCGGGCGCGACGTGACGGTCACGCTGACCGACCTCTTCCCGAACGCGCCGGCCTTCGCCCACGCCCGGGCCCAGAGCAGCGGCAGGGTCATCGGGCATCCCACGCCGGTCGACGCCACCGCCGTTCCGCCCGAGCTGCGCGGCATGCGCACCATCTTCAACGCTTTCCATCATTTCCCGCCCAACCTGGCGCGGCAGGTGCTGGCGAACGCGGCTCGCGACCGGCAGCCGATCGCTGTCGTCGAGGTGGTGAGCCGCGAGCTCCCGATGTTGCTCGGGCTCCTCTTCTCGCCCCTGACGGTCACCCTGACCATGCCGCTCTGGCGCCCTTTCCGTTGGCCGTGGGTCCTGTCGACCTGGTTGTTGCCGGTGATGCAACCCTTCGTGCTCTGGGACGGCGTCGTGTCTTGGTTGCGGATCTACAGCCCAGACGAGCTCAGGGCGCTCGTCGCGGGGATCGACGCGCCAGGCTGGACCTGGGATATCGGGACAATCCAGCTCGGGAACGCCCCGCTCCACGGCACCTACCTCGTGGGCTACCCTACCCCTTCTGCATGAGCTCGATGAGTTGGGCGAGCGCGGCGCCCCAGCCGGCCTCGAAGCCCATGTCACGGTGCTGCTGCGTGGCCTCCGCTGTCGCGTGGCGCGCCATGGCGAAGTACCGGGTGCCCTCCGGGTCGGGCTCCATGAGCACGACGCCGGTCATGAAGGCGCTCCCGGCCGGGCGGTAGTCACCGTGGAGGGCGTCGGTCCATACGAGCTTCCGGTTGGGTACCACCTCCAGGTAGCAGCCCGCGTTGGGCATCACCTCGCCCTCCGGGCCATACATCGTGCACTTGAACTGGCCGCCCGGGCGCACGTCGATGTCGAAATCACCCGCCCGCCAGGGCTTTGGGCAGAACCACTGCTCCAGGAGCGCCGGGGTGGTCCACGCCCGGAAAACCTGCTCCGGGGTGAGTGGCACGATGCGCTCGAAGCAGAGATCGAGCTCGGGGTTGATGCGCAGATCGTCGAGGTTCATGATCCGTCTCCAGGGGGCCGTGGGGCTATCCGAACAGGCGCGAGGCGACGGTGCGACGGGCTACAGTAGGCGCTTGCTGATCGCCCTCATCGCCTGTGCCCCCGACGCCGAGCGCGAGCTGCGCGTCCTCTCGTCCGCCTCGGGCGACCCGGCGGCCCCCGCGAGCGACACCGCCGACACTGGGGCGCCCACCGAGGATGCGGAGGCCAGCTTCCCCGAGCTCGGCTGCGGCCTCGGCAAGGCGTGGAGCGAGGTACCCAGTGCGGTATCGCTCGACTGGTGCGTCCGCCTGAGCCCCGAGGCGGGCAGCATCACCGACTACGCCCTGCCCGACACGGCGGAGCCCCTCGACACCGGCAGTCCAGCGGAGCCCGACCCGGGCAACAGCGGCGGCGAGACCGCAGCGCCACCTTGCGGCTTCACGAACCTCGTTGGAAACCTTGGCCTCGTGGGCACCACGGTGCTCTACTGCGACGCCGACCGCGACGGCGGCGGACGACTGGCGCGCCTCGGCGACGCCGGCACCGCCAACAGCGACATCGTGGCGAGCGAGGATTGTGTGCCCGACCCGGCGGCCGGCCAGCTCGTGGCGGAGGGAGCGGGCTTCCTCGCTGCCTGGGCGGGCACCAGCGGCGCCGGCGACAGCGAGTCGGCCAACCCCGGCTTGAGTCTCGCGCGCCTCGACGAGAGCGGCCACATCGTCGACGGGCCGAGCTGGTCACCCCTACCCGCTACCGCCCACCGGGTGGCGATCGCCGGGGGTAGCTCCCGGCTTGCGGCTGGCCTCGACTACGACCAGACGCTCACGCTCCTGGCCTACGACGACGCCCTCGCCGTTGCGGCCAGCGTGCCGGTGGGCTCCGCCATCGGCAACTTCTCCTTGCTCGCCGACGGCGAGGGCGGGGCGTGGCTCGCCAGCTGCCCTGCCGACGACAGCGCCATGGTGATCGCCCGGGTGAGCGCGTCGCTCGAGGTCGTCGCGAGCACCCGTGTCACCGACAGTAGCTGTGGCTGGTACGCGCGCCCTTCGCTCGCGCTCCACGACGGCACGCTGCTCGCCGGCTGGATCGGTGGCGCCGGTGCGGGGGTGGTGGCGCTCGACGCCGCGCTCACCGAGCAATGGCGCCTACCGATGGGAGGCGACGCCGGCCCGCAGGCGGCGCGAGGTCCCGACGGCTGGGTGATCCTCGGCGGCGACGGTGCGCTGTCCACCGTGAGCGACGGCGGCGAGGTCCTGGCCACCGCATGGCACCCCGGGATCGTCGACGCCGACGGCAGCGTGGTCGATCTCCGCCTCTCCATCGACGGCGACACCGCCCTCGTCATCCTCTACGGCCTCTCCACCTACCCGCTCGTCACCGGGCACGTGAACACCTTCAACTACGTCGAGGCCAGCCGGGCGAGGTTGCCCTGAGTCCGCTCGTCGACGTGGCTGGCTGGAGCCTCGAGATCGAGGCGGCCGTGGGCGCGCGGGCCGCCGTGTACGTGGGCGACGAGGCCGACACGCTCGCGCTCGACCCCGTCGCCACCGAGGGGGTGACCGTCTTCCCGGCTGCCCTCGGCGTGCACGCGACGCGTTTGCCTTGGTTCCTGGGCCTGCGCGTGGAGGAGGGCACCGTCCACGCAGGCGGGCTCGAGCTGGGTGAGGCCCGGGTGGGCGCGAGGGCGGGCGACTGGGCCGAGATCTGGATGGGTCGCGACGACGTCGTCTTCATGCTCGACCGCGAGGAGGAGCCGGAGGTCCTGTCCATCGGCGTGCGGCCAGCCTTGTCGCGGGCGTGGTTGCCGCTCCACAGCACCGGACTCGGCGCCGGGGTCCGGCTCGCCGACCGTGCCAAGCTCGACGTGTCGGCGCAGTACGCCAGCGCCACCGCCGACGCCCCCTACCTGCTCGCCCGGGGCGGCGTCGTGCCCCTGCGGACGGGCGAGCTCTCGCTGGCCCTGGGCGGCGCCATCGCCTACCTGCCCTCCCCCTCGCTCGGCACGCAGCTCGGCTACACGTTCGATCTCGACGCCCGCCACGGCGAGCAACGCCTTGTGGCCGGCTTCACCTCGGTGAGCCGCGATGAGCTACCCGCCATGCAGGGCGTGCTCCTCGGCGTAGACACCAGATTGTTCCCCCGCCGAGCTCTCTCCCCAGCCCTCGCGTTCAGGGGCGAGCGCCTCACCGGCCTCGACCCCGAGGAAGACGCTCGCTGGCTAGCCAGTAGCCGCCTCGGCCTCCGTTTTCTGGACCGCCATGCCGAGGCTTACGTCGAGTACCTGCACGCCACCGAGGAGGGCGAGGTGTCCGCCGCCGCCGACGTGGTGATCCTGGACAATCGCGTTGAGCGCGACAATGATGTGCTCCAGCTCGGCCTCTCCTTTCGCCTCTGACCGGATTCCCCATGTTGCTTCTCGTCGCCTCCGCCCTCGCCTGGGACAGTATCGGCGCCACCTGGCCAACCGACAGCTTCCCGCTCACCTGGTACCTGCAAGGTTCGCTGCCCGGGGTCGATGACGACGACGCCGAGGATGCCGCGTTGGCCGCCTTCGACACCTGGGCAGCCGAGGACTGCGCGGGCCTGTCCTTCGAGTTCGGCGGCTGGCTGAGTGACGCCACGCTCGGCGAAGACGACGGGCGCTCCGTGCTCTTCCTCGTGGGCGACACCTGGGGCGCCGAGTCGACGCTGGTGAGCGAACCTCGCGTGACCCAGAGCGGCACCGAGATCGTCGATGCCGACGCCGCGTTCAATGGCGTCGACTACGCCTGGGCCGTGGACGGCGCCGACGGGCGCACCCGGATGGACGTCCAGTCCGCCGTGACACACGAGGTGGGGCACTGGCTTGGGCTCTGGCACTCCACCGCGAGCGACGCCACGCTCAACCCCTCGCTCGACGGCAACCCCGAGGCGCGCGACCTCGCCAGCGACGACGTCGAGGGCCTCTGCACGCTCTACGGCGCCGAGAGCGGCGCCGGGGATGTGGGCGACCCCTGTTCCGACGCGTCCGACTGCGGCACTGATCTCATCTGCCTGGTGGACGGCACGCTGAGCTACTGCACGACGCTCTGCGCGGGGGAAACCGACTGCCCCGAGGGCTACGCCTGCTTCGCCACCGGCGACGACGCCGTCTGCGCCGTCGACGCGTCGTCGGGCGGGGGCGAGTGCGGGTGCTCGTCGGGCGTCGCGGGGGCGGGCGCGATCTGGGCGGGCGCGGCTGCGAGCTTGCTCGTGCGTCGGCGGCGTTAGCGCGCTGCCACCGGTGGGCACGGATTGCCCTCGATGAAGGCACTACGAACGTGATTTCTGAAGGCCCGAACCCGGGGCGGTAACACGCCTCCCGCGTGGAGCAGGTACAGCGATACCCGCGAGTCCACCTGCCAATCGGGCAGCACCGCCACGAGCTCCCCGGTCGAGAGCGGGCCCTGCGCCGCGTGGGGCAAGAGCGCCGTGATGCCGGCGCCCGCGAGGGCGAGGTCGCGGAGGAGCGCGGAGTCGTGCGAGGCCACGCGCGGACGCAGGCGGAGCTCGTGCGCCTCGACGCCGCGGGTGAGCCGTGGTCGAAGCGCCGGCTCCACGGGCACGGCCAGGACGTCGTGATCGCCCAGCTCAGACGGGTGCGCCGGCCGACCCCGGCGCGCGAGGTAGCCTGGCGACGCCACCAGGACCGGCGCGAGCGTGAAGAGCCGGTGGGCCACGAGGGTGCTGTCGGGGAGGGCCTGCGCGAACCTGAAGGCCACGTCGACCTGGTGCTCACGGAAGGAGAGCACGGCATCGGTGGCCACCACGTCCACCCGGACGGCGGGGAACTTCTCCAGGAACGCGGGCAACAGTCGCGAGAGCATCGGCGCGGCGATCCCCAGCGGGGTGGTGACCCGCAAGACCCCACTGGGCTCGGCCTGCGCGGAGCGAAGCGAGGCGGCGGCATCGCCAAGCAGATCGAGGGCGCGGCCGGCCTGCTCGCGGTATCGTCGGCCCTCGTCGGTGGGTTCCACGCGACGGCCGTGACGTCTCAAGAGCGCCGCGCCGAGCAGACTCTCCAGACGACTGACGCGGCGACTCACGGTGCCCTTGGACTCTCGCAATGCCGTCGCGGCGGCGGTGATCGAACCAAGGTCGACCACCCGGGCGAACGCGAGCACGTCGACCACGTCGGGAATAGTTGCGGATTCAGCAACTGATGGTTGCGAAGTCTTCATCTTGTTCCGGAAAGCACAACACCTATCTTCTCCCCGTTCACCCTGGTGTCAACATGCCTTCCCCTTCCTCGCCCCGCGGCGGCCTTCACGTGAGTCTCTGGGTGGTCCAGGCCCTGCTCGGGCTCGCCTTCCTCGGCGCCGGCTTCATGAAGCTCACCACCCCGGTCGACCAGCTTGTGGCCAATGGCATGAACTGGGTCACCTACACGCCGGAGCCGCTGGTGCGCTTCATCGGACTCAGCGAACTACTCGGCGCCATCGGACTCGTCGCCCCGTCGGCCACGCGGATCCAGCCGCGCCTCACCGCGCTCGCCGCGCTCGGGTTGGTCGTGGTCATGGTGCTCGCAGCGATCACACACGCGACGCACGGCGAGGCTGCGGTGGTGCCCGTCAACGTCGTGCTCGGCGGGCTCGCGGGCTTCGTGGCGTGGGGGCGCGGCGTGAAGGCGCCCATCCCGGGGCGGTAGGCCGGGCAAGAGGTCCAGCGCCGGAGTGATGGCGGCCAGGCCCTTGACACCCCGCCGCCCGCGGGTCATAGTTGATTTTGAGATTCACTATCAAAATGTACGCCTGCATCTGCCACGGGGTCAGCGAGCGCCGCGTCGAGCAAGACGCCCGCGAGGGTGCCTGCACAGTCACCGAGCTGGGCCGCCGCACCGGCGCGGGCACCGGCTGCGGGCGCTGCCACGATCGGCTCGACGCCCTCCTCGGGCGGCTCCGCGACCAGCGCGCCCCGCCTGAACCCGAGGCCCTCGCCGCGAAGTGAGGTTACGAGCACCACAACCGGAGCGCCCCCGTGAAAGCCAAATCCCCGCAGGTCGTCGACCTCCTCAACGAGGTGCTGACGGCTGAGCTCACCGCGATCAACCAGTACTTCCTCCACGCCAAGATGATGAAGCACTGGGGATTCGAGCGCATCGCGGCGAAGATCCGCAAGGAGAGCATCGACGAGATGCGCCATGCCGACATGCTCACTGACCGGATCCTCCTCCTGGAGGGGCTGCCGAACTACCAGCGTCTCAACACGCTGGGCATCGGCGAGAGCGTGGAGGACCAGCTCCGGAGCGACCTGCAGCTCGAGTACACGATGGTCGATCGCCTCAACCTGGGCATCGCGATGGCAGTGGCCGAGGGCGACCACGGCACGCGCGCCCTGCTCGAGCGGATCCTCGTCTCGGAGGACGAACACATCGACTGGCTAGAGTCGCAGCTCGAGGCCATCAAACTGGTGGGCATCCAGAACTACCTGAGCGAGCAACTCCGGGAGTAGCCACCCGGCGCAGGCGCTCGCCCTACCCCCCGCCGCGGAACTTCCCCCATTCGATGCCCATCCGCCGCATCTTCGACCGCAGCGTGTGGGGATTCGCCCCCAGCGCCGCCGCCGCGCCGAAGGGCCCCTCGATCCGCCCGCGCGCCGTACGCAGCGCCGCCTCGATCGCCTCGCGGCTCTCCGACTGGTCTCCGGCAGGCCGTAGCTGCGCACCCGGCACCGGGCCGAGCGCGGGCACGATCTGGAGGGTGTGCCCGTTGCCGAGGATGGCGGCCCGCTCGATCACGGCGGCGAGCTCGCGCACGTTGCCCGGCCAGTCATACGACGACAAGAGCGCGAGGTCGTCGGCCCCCGGCTCCAGCGTTCGCCCGAATAGGCGCATGCCCGCCCGCTCCGCGAAGTGCCGGGCGAGCGCCGGGATGTCGTCACGACGTGCGCGTAGCGCGGGCAGCACGATGGGAAACACGCTGATTCGGTACCATAGGTCTTGCCGGAAGCGCCCGTCGCGCACCATCGCCGGCATGTCGCGGTGGGTGGCCGCGACGATGCGGACATCGACGGTGTGCGTCTCCTGGCCACCGACGCGCTGGAAGGTACCGTCCTGCAACACGCGGAGGAGGCGAACTTGCGCCGCCGCCGGGAGCTCGGCCACTTCGTCGAGGAAGAGCGTCCCGCCGTCGGCGCGCTCGAACCAGCCCTTCCGCTGACTGATCGCGCTGGTGAAGCTCCCCTTCTCGTGCCCGAACAGCTCCGAGTCCACCAGCTCCGTGGGGATCGCGCCGCAGTTGAGCCGCTGGAATGGGCCATCGCGACGCCGCGATTGCGTGTGGACGGCCCGCGCGACCACTTCCTTGCCCGCGCCCGTCTCGCCGAGGATCAGTACGGGCGCATCGGTCGGCGCAACCTGCACGACGCGGGACATCACCTCGCGCAGTCCGCGCTCCGCGCCGATGATCGCGTCGCTCACGTCTTGCCGGGCGAGCCGCGTGAGCAGCGCGCTGCGGTCCTGCTCGGCGGCCTCGCGCAGGCGCGCCAGCTCGTGTAGCCGCGCGTCGTTTTCCAGGGCCATTGCCAGGGGCTCCAGCAGGTCGCGCACGGCGGCGCAGACCTCCTCGCTTGCGCCCCCGGCAAGCACGACACCGACCAGCCGGCCACCGACGCAGAGCGGACCGGCGACGACGGGCCCGGTCACGCCGTCCGGCACGAGGAGCTTGGCGATCCCGGTGAACTCGCGGCTCAGCCAGGCGTCCACATCGCCGACCGCGCCCCACGCCACCAGCATGTCCCGCCGGGGCGTGGGGACTTTGGTGCGCGCCTCGGGGAGCGGCTCGACGCCGACGTACGCCACCGTGTCCAGGCGCGCCCGCTCCGCGTCCCACCGGCGCACGAGCAGCCAGTCGATGGGGATCGCGGTGCGCACGAGCGCCGTCAGCCCCGCGACGGTGTCCTCGATGTTCTCGTGGCGCGCCACCTCGCGCCAGAGCTTCCCCACGAGCGGGCTCATCGCGCCGCGTCCCCCACGGGCCACGCGCGGGCCTGGGTGATCTCGACGGCGATGCGACGTCCGGCTTCGACGTCGTGCAGGAGCGAGGAGCGGCGAGGGAACTGCGCGAAGATGGGCTCCCCCACGTCGTCGAGCCAGGCCTCCACGCGCACGCGGTCGCCGAGAGTCATCACCCGGCGGACAGTCGCGACGCCCTCGTCGTCACGCCAGAACTTGAGATCGTAGGAGCGCACCACCATGTGCACCGCGGCGCCGTCGGCGAGGCCGTCCACCTCGGCCGACACGGCGCCGACGTAAACGCGCCCATCCCGCACCACCCCTGGGAGCACGTTCACGTCGCCCACGAAGCGGGCCACGAACTCCGACGCGGGGCTGTCGAGGATGTCCACGGGCGTGCCGGCCTGCTCCAGACGTCCCTGCGAGATGATCATCACGCGGTCGGCGATGGCGAAGGCCTCCTCCTGGTCGTGGGTCAC
>SXGT01171829.1_pt1 | contig 28072 bp, 18 predicted proteins | sample 3176221 | NCBI WGS metagenome assembly SXGT01 (sample SAMN11356862, study PRJNA531348) | freshwater metagenome | isolation source: freshwater sample F1-120 | place: China: Fuxian Lake, Yuxi | collected 2017-12-25
CTTGGGATGCGAGAACAGGATCGCCCAGCTCCCGGCCTTCCACTCATGGAAGCGGAGGCGGCCTTGGGTGGTATCGGCTTCGAAGTCAGGGGCGAGGTCGCCGAGGCGGATGGGCATCTCTTGAGGCTCCTAGCGAGTGCACGACTGAGGTGGCGTCCGGTCCCCGCCATGGCTTTGGCTGGAGTTCCCAAGACCGCGCGAAGATGGCGGCCAGTTTCCGGCGCGTCAAGCGGAGCGGCGCGGTCAGTGTTGACGGGCCGAGAGCACCGCCTCCGCAAGGATCTCCGCGAGGACCTCGAGCGTGGCCTCGCCCTCGGCCGCAGTGGCCTCGCTTGGGGAGCCGAAGTACGCCTCTGCTCCGCCCGCCTCCAGGAAGCTGCGTTTGCCAGTGCGAATCGCCACCGACAGCGATGCGGGGTTGTTCGGCAGGCGGCTGGCCTCTTCCGTGCGGACGAGCTCGGGCGCGATCGCGAGGACCAGAGAGCCCTCGTAGCAGCCCGCGTGACAGGCGCCGCTCTTGAACTCGGCCGTGAGCCGGGTGGCCCACGGGCGCCGCGTGACGTCCGGGAAGACCACCTGGATCACCCCCTCGAGCGACGCCGCAGCGGACGCCAACGCCCCGATGTGGCCGGGATCGAGGTGGGCGTTGGCGATCGCGAGCCAGCGGACCCCATGTCGGGCGAGGGCCCGCCCGAGGTCCGCCACGACCAGCGCCGCCGTCTCGGACCCGATCCCCACAGTGCCGGCGAAGTCCGCCGCGAACTCCGCCGGGCTGTAAGCGATCGGCGGGAGAAGCAAGGTCTCGACGCCCGCCGCCGCGAGGCGCACCGCGCCTGCGCGGGCCATCGCCTCGGCGATGAGCACGTCGGTACCCAGCGGCAGATGCGGCCCGTGCGCCTCGGTGGCGCCCACGGGGAGCACCGCCACGAGCTCGGGATGCCGGCCGATGAGGTCCCGGACCTCGGTCCAAGTGAGTCGCGCGAGCTCGGGCATGATTCGGTCGCTCCTAGTCTTCCAGGCCGGAGCCACGGGGGCGCTTCACCCCGAGCTCATCGAGCCATCGGTACACCTGGCGCCGCGTGCGGCCGAAGTGGGTGGCGACGGCGGCGATCGTGGGGAAGGTGCGCAGCGCCGTCTCGAGCTCCTGAGCCTGAGGGCGCCACATCTGTCGCCCGCTGCGCAGCGGCTCGGGCTCGGAGGTGAGGCGCCGAACGTCGCGCGCGCTGGCGTTGGGGACCTCGGCCACGGCCGCTCGTGCGGCCTCGAAGTCCGTGGTGCCATGAAGCCGGAGACCCAGCCAGGTCAGCCAGGCGCTGGTGCGCTGCAGACTAGGGACGCGGAGCCGCGTGAGGCGCACGAGCTCGTCGCGTCGCTCGCGGAGGCTCGGGAGCTCGAGGAGCGCCCCGCCGGCCCAGCGTAGGCGGGCGTCGGTGGCCGACTCGACCACGACGATGGCGTCCGTGTGGGGCTCGAGTTGAGTGAGGGTGAGGTCGCTGGGCTCCAAGAGCACCTGCCGCGCGGGAGGCGGGGCGGCGCCGACGACGAGCGGACAGACGCCAGCGGCGCGGCGCCCCAGCGCGGAGACGAACGACGTGGCGTCAGGGGTCGTCACGAGGGCGCGGCTGGAGCGCAGGACCAGCTGTCGGGCGGCCCAGTCGTGCAGGCGGTCTGTGGTATCGAGCACGTCGCCGGAGACGTCCAACGCACGCCCCGCGATGAGCAGGGTGCTCCCGAGGCGCAGCACCGCGTCCGTGCCGATCACCTCCGGCTCCTCGCTGAGCCGCCGCTTCCCGTTCTGGGTCCCGTTGCGGCTCGCCAGATCCTGGACCGTCAGGATCCCCGCTTCGTTGCGCACCACGAGGTGGCGCCGCGAGAGCTTGGGGTCCGCCAGGCAAACATCGGCGTCGCCCGACCGGCCCAGCACGAGCTCGGCGTCCTCGGCGAGCACCCAGGTTCGCCCCACGACGCTCGTGTCCGGGCAGGTGACGACATGAAGCTGAAGGCGCCAGGGGATGGGCGCTAGCACCGGCTACTCCACGGAGAGGCGGTACGGGGCCATGAGCAGCGGCTCACCCGGGGCGAAGGTCCCCGTCAGGAACGGGCTGGCGTCCTCGAGGGCGCGGGCGGCCCCCGGCACCAGGGCGAGTAGCGCCTCGACCTCCACCCCCAGCGAAGCGCGAAGGCGCTCGACCAGGCTCGCCTCGGGGTAGAAGCGCAGGGTGACGCGGGCGTCCGCGGAGAGCCCGGCCAGCGTCTTCGCCCGGGCGATCGCCGCGACGACCCCGCCAACGCTGTCGACCAGCTTGCGCTCCTTGGCGTCCACGCCGAGCCATACACGGCCCCGCGCGACCTCGCGCACGGCAGCGTCGTCCAGCTTCCGGTTCTTCGCTACGCGATCGAGGAAGAGGCGGTAGAGCGCGTCCAGCTTCTGCCGGATCACGGCCAGCTCCTCGGCGTTCCAGGCACGGTCGGTCTCGAAGAGGTCCGCGCGTTTGCCCCGGACCAGGGTGTCGCGGCCGATGCCGAGCAGCCCCAGCACCGGGCCGAAGATCGGCTTGCCGGTGAAGATCCCGATGCTGCCGGTAATCGTGGCGTTGCTGGCGAAGACCTCGGTGGCGCCCATGGCGAGGTAGTAGCCGCCCGAGGCCGCGGTGTCGCCGAAGGAGGCGATCACGGGCTTCTTCCTCGCCGCACGCTCGAGCGCTCGGTACATCTTGTCCGACGCGAGCGACGACCCGCCGGGGCTGTCGACGCGAACCACGATCGCCGCGATCTCCGGATCGCCCGCCGCGGCGTTGACCGCACCCACGATGGTCTCGCCGCCCACGTTCACGCTGCCGAAGAACGGCGACCGGCTGGAGGTGCCGTCCACGATGGTGCCCTCCACGGGGATCACCGCGATGGCCGGTGGGCGCGCCCACGGCTCGCGACCGGGCGTCTGCGCGTAACCCGCAGGCAGCAGAGAGACGCGCCGCCCGGTGGCCTGTCGGATCACATCGGGGAGCTCGTCGTAGAAGGCCACGGAGTCGATCAGCTTGTTCTCGAGGCACTCGGCAGCCACATAGGGGCCGCCGTCGATGAGGCGCGCCGTCTGTCCGCTCTCGAATCGGCGCCCTTCGTCGATGGTGCGCGTGATCGCACCGTAGAGCCCATCCAGCACGCGCAGGCGGGCCTCCTGGGCGGCGGGGGAGGGGCCAGTCCGCGTGAACTGCTCGGGGAACGACTTGTACTCCTCGAACTGCACGAACTGGACGCTGATGCGCAGCTTGTCGAGCACCTCCTTGTAGAAGGTGAGGACGCTCTTGAGGCCGATGAAGATGAGACCGCCGGCCGGGTTCATCACGATGCGGTTCGCGCCGGCGTACTGAAAGACGTGCCTGAGGTCGCCCTGGTCCAGATACGCGGTGACGTCCTTACCGCGTTCGCGGAGGTGGCGGATCGCTTCGCTCAGCTCCTCGGCCTGGGCCCAGCCGGGCTGAGAGCCGCGATCCCGAAGGATCACGCCAGTGACGGTGGGATCGTCGGCGAGGCGAAGGAGGTGCATCGCGAGCTGGGTGAAGCTGGCCTGGCGCAGCCCGAGGAGCCCCGTCGAGGGTTGCTCCGGGAGGCCGCCCACATCGACTACCACCGTGCGGTCCTCGCGCGGCGCAATGTTCGGATAGGCGGCGCCGCTGACTCGCGCGCCGACCACGAAGCCCTGGTACTCGGCGGCGCCGGCCAGGGGAGCGCCAGCGAAGGCGCCGCCCTCCATGCCGCCCATCCCGAACTGGAACGCCAGCGAGGTGCCGAGCTCCCAGCCGAAGTCGTCGCCCCTGGGACTGGCCACGAAACGAGCGCCGATCTCGAGGCCCGCGATCGGCGCGAAGGAGAGGCGAGCGATGGCGTCGGTGTTGCCGGTGTCTTCCGTGACCGACGCACCGAGCTCGAGGCTGACGCGGTCGGTGCCCGGGTGGAAGGCGAGGCCGAGGCCATAACGGCGGGGCTCGGGCCCAGCGCCGAGGTCCGGGGTGTCGAGGCTCTGGGCCGAGAGCCCGAAGCTGAGCCAGGCCAGCGGCCGGAGGAGGAGGCCGGCGTCGAGCGAAAAACCGCCCTCGACCGCGGCGTCGTGGTCCGAGAAGTAGAAGCGTGTGTTGAGGCCCACACGGACGCTCTCGTGCAGCTTGAACGCGCCGCCCAGGGAGAGCCGCGTGCTGGTGGACTGCCCCTCGGGACGCAGCACCTCGAGGCCCAGGCCGAGCGCAGTGACCCCGAACAGCGGCATGCCGAACAGCGCGGCCGTCCCTTCACCCGGCGCCCCGTCGCGCTGGACATTGTAGACCCGCGCCTCCCAGCCCCCGAGGGTGGAGAGGCCGGCGATGTTGTCGAGGAGCGCGTTGGCGCCATCGGACTCCGCGAAGGACGCGGTGGGCAACGAGGTGCCTAGGGTGCGCTGCGCCGACGCCGTGGTCGCGACCGCCAGCGCAGCGGCCACGGCGAACGCGGGCCACCTCACGGGGACAGGCAGGCCTTCTGGGTACCGTGACCGCCCGGCAGCCCGCAGTCTGACCAGCCCGAGGCGAAGGAGGCACAGGTGGAGACGCTGGTGCAGCGTGGCAGCACGTACTTCAGCTTGCCCTGGCTGCCGTTGGGGCCGACGTAGCAGACGAAGTTGGGCTTTTCCGCGTCGGAGAGGCGCGAGCTGGTGTCGTTGTCGCAGTCGCAGCCGCGCGTGCAGAAGCCGAAGTTGGTGTTGATCACCTCGCTACCCGAGGTGGGGTTTCCGTCATCGCCGGGCTTGATGCACACGCCGAACTCGCACTCGGAGGCATCGTTGCACTCCTCACCGATGCCTTTACCGGCGGCGTTCGTGACGACGTAGCCGTACTTACAGATTGACAGCGGGCCGTCCACGTCCGAGGAGCCCGTGACGTCGTTCGTGTTGCGGCCGGACTCGCAGCCGAGTGCGGCGGCGAGCAACGCCGTGACGGCGACCGCGCGGGCTAGGGGGCCCGCCGCGTTCTTCCAGCCGGCGACCATCGGGCCGTGACCGTCTGCTGGCGAAATACTCGAGGGGAGTTGCCGCCCCGGCAGCCAATCCATCGTCGTCTCGATCATTGAACACCGTCCTTCCCGTCGCCGAACACCGCGGCAACGTACCCACAGGGCAGGTCCGGAGCAAGCGTGGCTTCCAAGGGGGCGCGTAACGGGGTTATGGTAGCGACCCAATGCGCCTATGCCCTGAATGTCGCCACCGCACCGAGTCACGCGCCTGCGAGAAGTGCGGGACTCCCACGCTCCTGGAGAGCGCGTTTACGGGAAGCCAACAGAAGCCTGACCCGTTGATTGGCCAGGTCTTCGACGAGCGCTACACGGTGGTCGACCGCATCGGCAAGGGCGGCATGGGCAGCGTGTACCGCGCCCGGCAGCTCACAATGGGGCGCGACGTGGCGCTGAAGGTGTTGAACCCGGAGCTGGCCGAAGACGCTGACTCGGCCGGGCGTTTCGTCCGGGAAGCCAAGGTCGCGAGTCGCCTCCGCCACCCCAACACCATCGTGGTCTACGACTTCGGCCACGCCCCGCAGGGCCTCTACATCGCCATGGAGCTCCTCGAGGGCGAGTCGCTCTACCAGCGACTGCGGCGGGTGAAGCGCCTCGACGTCTCCGCGGCGGCGCGGATCGGCGCGGCGATCGCGAGCTCCCTGGACGAGGCACACACGTTGGGCATCGTTCACCGCGACCTCAAGCCGGGGAACATCTTCCTCTCCGGCATCCACGGGGGCGGCGAGGTAGTGAAGGTGCTGGACTTCGGGGTGGCGCGGTTCTTTCAGGACCAGGCGACGCGCTCGAAAGACAGCATGTTCGAGACGAACCGCCCCATGATGGTCGGCACGCTCCAGTACATGGCGCCTGAGCAGATCCGCGGGATCAACGTGGACTCCCGCGCCGATCTCTACGCCCTCGGCATCATGCTCTACGAGATGGTCGCCGGGGCGCGGCCGCTGGACGGCGACAGCCCCGTCAACACGATGCAGCGGCAGCTCGAGGAGGTGCCGCCGCGCCTCGACGGCTCCGTGCCTGCGGTCTTCGCCGATCTCGTGGCGCGTCTCCTCGACAAGGCGGCCGACAAGCGGCCGGCCTCTGCAGCCGAGGTGGCTCAGACCCTCGGAGCGCTGGCTGCGGGCACCGTCCCTGAGCTCCCCGTCGCTCGAGCGTCGTCGCGCCCCGTGGCAGCGCCCCCCGCGGCGCGGCCGGCGGCGGAGCCCGTTGCCCCGACACAAGCTCACGCGGAGTGGGAGAGCCTCGCGGAGGAGCTGCCTCCGGACGCGATGGAGACAGAGATCGTACCTACGGGCCTCGTGGCCCGGCCGCTGGCGCCCCTGCGTCCCGCGCCCCAGCGCGGGGGCTTCCGGCCCGACGAAGGTGGGGGGGCCACCGCCACGCGGAGCACGGGACCCTCCACCGAGCGCGCGGCGCCCACCCCGGGCCGATCGTCGCTGCCGGTCGTGCTGGCGGTGCTGATGTTGGCCGCCGCTGTCGGGGGCACGTGGTTCGCGCTCACGCGCGGAGAGTCCGCTCGGGTAGCAGCCGTGCAGCCCGGGCGCGTCCAGGTGACGACTGAGCCCTCCGGCGCCGCGGTCACCGACGCCGAGTCCGGCAAGGCCCTGGGGCGGACCCCCGCCACGCTGGAGGGCGTGCCGGGCGCGCCGGCTCGCCTTCTCATCGCGCTCGACGGATATCGCAGCGCAACCGTTGACGTCGCTTACCCCGCGCAGGGGGCCGAGCGGACTCTCCCGGTCGCGCTGAGCCGGCTGCCTTCCCTCTCCCTGCAGTCCTCCCCGGCGGGCGCCCGCGTGATTTGGGTCGAGCGGAATGCGGCGCTGCCCGGCGAAACCCCCATAACGTGGAGCGTGCCGAGCGACGCGCTCGACCGAGGCGAGAGCGTGGAGATCCGCTTCGAGCTAGCGGGGCATCAGAGCCGGACGGAGAGGCTCTCGCGGAAGGATCTGGCCGACGGGCGCGGCGTCTCCGTGAAGCTCGAGCCCTCCGCGCCGGCGCCCGACTCGCCGCGAGGCCCTGATCTCGGCGGTCGCCGACCCAAGCCCCAGCGCTAGTCCGGCGGGGTGTTTTCGGTCGCCTTCTGGCCGCTCCGTCACCTCGTCAGCCCCCTACGTTCCCTCACACAGTCGTCACTCCGAACTGCTGTTTTCACGGCGGCGCCTGTGTTAGGTTCCCGCCCCAATGTTTTCGTCCAGAAGCATTCTCACGCTGGTCCTGTCCGTCGGTATCGCTTGTAGTCGTCCCAGGGTCGATACTCAGCCGCCCGAGCCAGCGGGCACCCAAGAAGCCCCCAAGTCGCCCGGCGGCTCACCCAACGCAGGCGAAGGCCCGTCGGCGCCACCGGGACCGGCCACTCCGCAGGAGAGCGCTCCAGTTGCCGAGGATGCGCCGCCCGAGGGGGAGGCGGACCCCACCGCCCCCACCGCTCTGCGCGTCATCGTGCCTCGAGGCCTCGCGGGCGTCTTCGAGGAGCTCGCCACGGTTTACGGGGCTGCTCAGGTCACGGTGATCCCGGCTGACCTCTTCGGGATCCTCGAGGAGCTGGCATCGCGGCCGGCCGACGTGGTGATCCCCGAAGGGTGGGCCGCGCTCGAGGCGGCCTGCATGGCCGGGGTCGTCCGCAACGATGGCGCCGTCACCATCACCCACTTGCCCCTGTCGGTCACGGTCGCCGGCGCGCGCCGGGACACGCTCACCAACCTCGCCTCGCTCTCAGGCGCCCGCGTGGGGCTCGCTGATCCCCGCGTCAGTACGAGCGCCGACGCTGGCCGCCGCGTGCTGAGCCGCGCTGGAGTCACCGGCGTGAAGGAGCGGATCCTCCCGGCCGTCACACCATCGGCGCTGCAGGACGGAACGGTCGACGCCATGCTCGGCTGGGGCAACCTCGGCGTGGGGGTCGCGCTCGACGTGCCGGTCGAGGTGGAGGAGTTGCTGCCGGTCCCGGCCGCAGTCACGGCGGTCACCGAGCAATCCGCGGCCGCTGAGGCGTTCGTCACCTGGCTCACCACGGACGCGGCCAGGGCAGTGCTGGCGAAGGGCTCGGTCCCGGTGGTTGCCCCGGGACGACGTCGCATCGCTACGGTCTTGCCGGTTAGGCTCCCCGAGCCTCGGCGCAGCGCGGGCGCGACGGTCGCCGCCGGGCGGGCTCTGCTCGTTGGCGGAGAGGCGGGCGGCGAGCTCTTGGACACACTTGTCTGGGTCGAGGTGCCCGGCTACACGGTCACCACCGCCGCGGCGCGCCTCGAAGCGCCTGCTCAGGGGAGCGTCGCGGCGTGGCTCGCGGCACAGCGCGCGGTCTATGTCTTCGGCGGACGGACCAAGGACGGCCCGGTCGCGGCGATCCAGCGCTACGAGCCCAGCTCGGACACGATCCAAACCCTGCCGGTGCCCTTGCCCCTGCCGCTCGAGCGCTGCGCCGCGGAGGTGGCGGCGGATCGGGTGTATCTCTTCGGCGGCGCCACCACCGGCGACGCACTGGTGGACAAGGTCTGGGTGTTCGAACCGGCCACGGGCGGCACGCAGGAGCTGAGCGTGAAGCTCCCCGCGCCCACGGCCGACATGGCGGTGGCACCGGGCCTCGGGACCACGCTCCGCCTCTTCGGAGGACGCACGAGCGCCGGTGTCTCCGCGGCGATCCATGCCTTCGACTTCCGCGCCGCCACGCTCGAGACGCTGGCGGTCCGGCTGGAGCCGGGTCGGGCTGGCGCGCGGGTGCTCTCGAACGCCGAGGGTTGGCTCGTCGTGGGCGGCGAGAGCGATCTTCCAGGCCCGCCTGCGGGCCGCATGCGGACGCAGCTCGATCTGTTGGGGCGCGAAGACACGTGGCGTCGCCTGGATGTCGAGCTCCCCGCCGGGGTCGTGGACGCAGCCCTTGTGGAGCTCGCGGGGTCGGCACATGTCATCGGTGGGCTTTCGCGCGAGCGCGTCGAGGCGCGCGTGCTCCGACTGCCGGAGTGAGGAGTTGGTATGAGTGAGCTTGTTGGAGCGCCGGTGTACGGCGCTGGCCGTGTTCGAAGCGCCGGCCACCTCGGCCGCGTTCATGTGGAGCAGGGCGCCACGCGACAGGGGGCGCGCTACTCCCCACGGCTACCGTCCAGCCCGCGGGCAGCGTGGTTGCTCTGCTCCTGCCTCGCGCTCGGGTGCACCACGGAGGAGTCGGAAGCCACGGGCGCGCTCGATGTTCAGATCCAGGAGGATCTCGGTGGGAGCGACGGCGTGGACGGGCTCGACGGGATCAGCCCAACAGACACCGTGACGCCCGACGGCGTGGAGTCCGACGTTCCGGCCACCCCCGGCGACGTCGAAGCTCCAGCGGATGTTCTGGCGATCAAGTTCCTAGCGGACGACCGAGCCAACCGCACATACCTCGACGGGCAGATCCAGTTCACCGGGTCGTTCGCGTGGGACAAGGCCACCAACCACATCACGTACGCGTCTTCGTGGCTGCCGAATGAACGCGAGTGGCCTCGGCTCACCGACGACGGTCCGCGGAGCGCCGGCGGCGGCGAGGCCGAGGGCCAGGTCGCCGGGGATGGGGTCTTCTCCACGGAGGTCTGGCTCAAGGCCGACGAGGAGACCACGCTCGAGTACGGCGCGCTGAACGAGTTCGGCAACTGGATCTGGGTGGGCCCGAACGGCCAGCTCACGGTGGCGGCCGGGGAGACCGGGGCCGTCGAGCTCCCGGGGGTCAGCTTCCCGAAGTTCGGCAAGCGAGAGGTCGAGATCACGCTCGACACCGGCGCGCTCAACGCAGAGTTCGCCACGATCACACCCGAGACTCACTCCGTGTTCATCAAGGGCACGATGAACTCGTGGACCCCGGTGCAGCTGCTCGACAACGGCAAGAAGGGTGACGCCGCCGAGGGCGACGGGATCTTCACCTACCTGCACTCTCAGAAGCTCGGCGCGCACGATGGCCTCGCATTCGTGGGCCAGCACGTCCAGTTCGTCTTCGTCTTCGCGCCAAAGGAGGCGGATCCGGCCGACGGCATCGAATACAAGTTCCCTGTGGACGCGCTCGCCGACGGCGTCGCGGCGCGAACGGGGGAGGTGGGCGGCGCGCTCGGCCCGGAGCCCGTGATCCTCGAGCCCGACAGCTACGGCAAGGTGAAGAACACCACGGTCGTGGTCACCGGTCCGCCGCCCGAGTGCGACGCCTCGAAGCCCTGCCCGGAAGGGAAGACCTGCAGCGGAGACAGCTGCATCGGCCTCGGGCCCGAGTGCTCGGAGAGCGTGCCGTGCCCGCAAGGCGAGGGCTGCGACGGAGGGACGTGCGTCCCGGTCGCGACCGGCTGCGGCGCCGGGCCCGCGTGCGGCCCGGGACAGGCCTGCGAAGGGGACACCTGTGTCGCGATCGATACGGGCTGCGGCGCGGGCTCACCCTGCCCGGAGGGTCAGGAGTGCAAGGTGGGGCAGTGCGTGCCGGTCTTCGTTCCGGAGTGCTCCGCTTCGGACCCCTGCGATGATGGCTTCCTCTGCCAATCCGGGACCTGCGTGGTCGATCTGCCCGCCGGCCAGAAGCCATCCGTCAGCCTCGTCGACCCCGCAAAGGGCCCCGCTTCGGGGGGCACGCCCGTCACGATCTCGGGCTCCAACTTCGGCACTGGCGCCACGGTGCGTTTCGGCGACACGCCCGCCTTGGAGGTGGCCGTCAAGACCACCGGCACGATCACGGCGCTCACGCCCCCCGGCGCCTTTGGGGCCGTGACCGTCACGGTCAAGAACCCGGATGGCCAGGAGGGCAGCTACGTCGGCGGCTTCCAATACACCAGCTTCGCGGCGCCCACGCTGAGCGCGCTCGCGCCCACGACCGGGCAGGTCGGCGGCGGTGAGCCGGTCACGCTCACGGGCACGGGGTTCCAGCCGGGCGCCAAGGTGCTCTTCGGGATCTCGCAGGCAAACCAGGTGTCCGTGGCGCCTGGCGGAACGTCGCTCACCTGCCTCACGCCGTCGGTCGCGGAGACGGGCAGCGTGGACGTGACCCTTCAGAACCCCGACGGGCAGTCGGCCACGCTCGCCGGCGCGTTCGTCTACAAGCCCGGCCTCGTGCAGTTCGCGGTGCTCCAGCCCCCGTTCGACCTCTCGGTGGCGCCACCGGCGGGCGGGCCCTCGGCGCGCGTTCAGGTGTATCACCCGGGCGTCACGCCAGGCGAAGGACCCGGAGCGGGGCTCATGGTGCAGCTGGGCTACGGCGCCCCGGGCAGCGCTCCCACGGAGTCCAGCTGGCTCTGGCTCGACGCCACCTACGCCGGCCAGGCGGGCACCTCGAACAACGACGACGTGTGGCAGGCCACGTTCCCGGTGCTCACCGGGAGCTTCGACTGGGGCTTCCGTGTCTCGCTCGACGGCGAGACGTGGTCCTATGCGGATCGCGACCCCTCGTCGTCTCTCTGGCTGTCCCCTGGCACCATCGTCTTCGCTCCCCCTCCGGAGGGACTGGCCCTGTTCTCGCTCGAGCCCCGATACGGCCCGCTGGGCGGTGGCACCTCGGTGACCCTGCTGGGTCAGGAGCTCCTGTCCGGCGCCACCGTTGTGTTCGGTGGCCAGTCGGCGACGGACGTGGTGGTCGGTGGGCCCAATAGTCTCAGCTGCGTCGCGCCGGCGGGCTCCTTGGGCGCCGTGGACGTGACCGTGAGCGGCGGCGGCGAGTCCTCCACGCTGCCTGGCGCCTTCCACTACACCGTGGTGCGCACGGGCGGCGCTCCGACTTTGGACGGGTTGCTCAGCGACTGGGCGCCTGGCGACGCGCTGGCCGACGACACCGCCGTCGCGGGCTGGGACAACAACGACCTGCATCGCGCCTGGGCCGCCTTCGACGATCAGTACCTCTACCTCGCGGTCTCCGGGACGGTGGAGCCCAGCAACGCCGTGGTGCTCTACGTGGACGTGGACTTCGGCGTTGGCTCAGGGGCGCACCCGAGCGCGCTGGCCGACAACAGCGGCGCCTTGGACGCAGCCCTCACGGGCTCCGCGATCAAGGTCTTCACCACGGGCTTCGGCGCGGACTACGCCATGGGCGCGTTCGGAGGCGCCTCTCAGAGCGGCCCCATCGATGGGACCGGGAAGGCGGGGATCCGCGACTTCCAGACGGGCGGCTTTGGGGACTTCCACTGGCTCGAGGGCGACGTCGTCAGCGGACCCGAGGGTCTCGAGGTGCGGGTCGCGCGGGCGTCCGTGGGCCTCGCGCCTCACGCCTCCGGCCACGAGGTGGCGTTCTTCGTTCGAATCGTGAATCAAGACGGCGAGTACACGAGCCCGGAGGGTCTGCCGAGCTCCTCGTCGGAGGACGGCTCCGTCGACTCCGTCATTCGGTTTTGGGTGAACTGACATGCGCATGAACCTCGGTGGTTGGTCCCTCACGCTCTTGGCCCTCGCCGTCGCGGCGCTGGGCTGCTCCTCCAAGCCTGCCCCGGTCACCCAGGGAGAGCCGGTCCGCATCGACACGATCGGCGGCACGGGAGACGCGAGCGGGGGCGACGGGCCGGACGCAGTCGACGGAGGCGTCGACACGGCCGACTCCGCGGACGGCGTCGACACCACGGACGGGGGCGACACCACGGACGCCGCTGACGCAGCAGAAGCTGCAGACGCTGCTGACGCCGCCGACGCTGCAGACGCTGCAGACGCCGCCGACGCTACGGACGCCGCCGACTCGGCGGACGCCACCGACGGGGTGGACGGGCAGGACGCCAGCGACGGCGCAGACGTCTCCGACTCGTCGGATGGCACGGACGGACCGGACACCACCTCGCCCTTCGTGGTGTCGGCCTTCAGCGCGGACGGCAAGTCAGTGACGGTGCGCTTCTCGGAGGAGATCGACCCCGCGAGCGCGGGGCTCCTCGGGGCGTACTCCATCAAGGGCTCCGACAACAGCACGCTCGGGCTCTCGGGTGTGAGCGTAGACGGACGGTACGCCCGGCTGCAGCTGTCGAACCCGGGCGACGTGGACTCCAGCCTCACCTACACCTGCTACGTCACGCAGGTGAAGGATCTGGCGCTGAACCCGCTGGACACCACGAAGGCGAAGTCGATCATCCGGCGCACCGTCTACCTCAACATCCTCTGGCACCAGCACCAGCCGCTGTACTACGACGCGATCACCGACCAACTCACGGGGCCCTGGGTGCGCAAACACGCCACCAAGGACTACTACGACATGGCAGCGATCCTGGCGCAGTACCCGGACATGCACCTCAACATCAACTTCACGGCGGTGCTCGAGAACCAGCTGAAGCTCTACATCGACCGCCTCTTGCCGTTCGTGGACAAGACCAACAACACGGTGGACGAGGCCGCGTTCTTCGCGAAGTGGAAGGGGAAGACCGATCCCTTCGTGGACCTCCTGCTCGAAGATACCCCGTCGCCTCAGACGGCCACGCCGGCGCAGATCGGGCTGTTCTACGACGATCCCTGGGCCACCGTGTCCACCGCCGACGCCACCATGTCCCGGTGGCCGAAGTACGTCGAGCTACGCGAAAAGAACCCCGCGCTGCTCACGAAGGACGACTTCCTCGCCCTCAAGATCTACTTCGAGGTCGCTTGGTTCGACCCCGACTTCCTGAAGCCTGGCGGCGTGGCGCTCCCCACCGGGACCACGGTGGACCTCTCGGACCTGGTCCAGCAGAACGGCGACGGCACCTTCTCGCTGAAGTCGCCGCCCTCGGAGGCCATGGCGAACCGCCTCGTGGCGGAGAACGCCAAGATCATCGAGGCCGTGATCCCGATACACAAAGAGCTGATGTACAACTATCAGACGAAGAAGGGTCAAATCGAGATCACGATGACGCCCTACTATCACCCGATCCTGCCGCTCGTGGTCGACACGAACCTCGCGAAGAAGGGGCAGCCCTTCGACCCGCTGCCCTCACCCGGCTTCTCGTTCGCGGCGGACGCCGAGGCGCAGGTGCTGAAGGCCGTGGCCAACTACGAATACAACTTCGGGATCAAGCCTCAGGGTGTGTGGTGCGGCGAGGGCTCGGTGGCCGAGGAGATCGTGGCCTCCCTCCGCAACGCCGGGCTGCGCTGGACGGCCACGGATCGCCAGGTGCTGGCCAACTCCACGCCGTCGAATCAGCCGCACTGGTTCCCCTACCGCGTGGACAGCGACACGGTCGTCGGCGATGGCGGCAGCCACGAGGACGAGATGTTGATCGTGTTCCGAGACACCCAGATGTCGAACGACATCGGCTTCAAGTACCAGAGCTACTGGGGCAAGGACGCCGCGAACGAGATCATCGCGAACGTCCTCGCCCAGGCTCCCCCGTTCGGCGCGAAGGACCGCATGGTCACGCTCGTAGTCGACGGAGAGAACGCGTGGGAGGAGTACCGCAAGGAGCACGACGGGAAGGGCTTCTTCCACGCGCTGTACGGCGGCCTCTCCGAGTCCTACGCGGTGGGCGAGGTGGTCCCCGTCACGGTGAGCGAATACATCGACGGCAACCCAGCGCGCGCGGTGCCGCCACACCCCATCGCCGATCAGACCGAGCTCGAGCCGCTGTGGCCCGGTTCCTGGATCGACGGCACGTACTCCGTCTGGGTAGGCGAGGGCGAGGAGAACGTGGCCTGGGGCTACCTCCTGCGCGCGCGCACGGACCTGCAGAGCAGCGGTCTGCCGCGCCCGAACCCGCTCGCGCCGCCGCCCTCAGACGTGGACTCGAAGGCCTATCTCATCTGGTCGGCGTGGGAGTCGATCTACGCGGCCGAAGGCTCGGACTGGTTCTGGTGGTACGGCGCCGACATGACCACCCCGGCCAACGACGACACGCCGTTCGACCAGGGTTTCCGCGGGCACCTGGCGAGCATGTACGCGTTCATGAACGCGGCGCTTCAGCTCGAGGGCAAGTCGCCGTTCACCGTGCCCGACTTCCCGCCCATCATCCAAGCGCAGCCGCAGCCGCCGAGCGCGCCGTTCACTCCCGGAGACGAGCCGGTCATCGACGGCGTCCTCTCGCCCAACGAGGCGGAGTGGACCTTGGAGGGCGGCTTCTTCTACGACAACGACTCGGGCGCCCAGGCGAACCAGAACGACGACATCGCGCTGGCCTACTACGGCTGGTCCGACACGGCGCTCTACCTCGGCATCCTGTCGAACGACGACCTCGAGAAGAAGCTGGGCACCGACTACGACCTCTTCGTCTACCTGTCCCACAAGAAGATCGTCGACATCGCCACCGGTGAGGTGCAGACGGACCCGAAGAACACGGCCTCGCGCAACGGCTCCGAGCTCGTCTTCGTGGCCGGCGGCGCCGCCCGAGAGGTGAGGGTGTCGTTCTCCGGAGCGAGCCCCGCGGTCACGTTGTCCACGGCCAACGGTTCAGGCGGCTGGACGCCCGCGACTCACGGCGTGACCGCGGGTGGGCCCAGCTCCAAGGGCAAGCTGCTCGAGCTCAGGATCCCGTTCGTCAACCTGAACCTCACCGCGGGTGACCCCCTCGAGGTGGCCGTGGTCGCGGCCGCGGCAGGGGTGGATCTGGACGTTGCGCCCTCGCTGGGCGCCAAGGTGATCTTCGACGACCCCTCCAGCGCCGTCTACGTGACGTTCCGAGTCGACGTGACCGAGAGCTCGGGGGTGGCTATCGACACCTACGGCGCGATCACCACGCATCCACCTCCTGGCGGCAACGGGATCGTCTACATCTCGGGCAACCAGGACAAGCTCACGCAGTGGAATCCCAACAAGCTCCCGCTGCTAGACAACGGCGAAGCGCCGGACGAGGTGGCGGGAGACGGCGTGTGGGCGATCACCGTGCCGCTCACACCGGGCGCGATCGTTCGGTACAAATACACAATTGGCCTGCCGAAGAACGAGGGCAAGTGGTCGGGGACCGAGGAGTTCCCGCTCACGGAGCGCGGGTTCATCGTCACGAAAGACCCCACGAAGTCGAAGATGGTCATCAAGGACGTGTTCGCGGATCGGCCGCAGCCTAGCGGAACGCTCGGGAAGAAGAGCACCGTCGTAGAGCAATGACGCACGAAGCCGCGTACCGCCGGGTCCCCACCACTGACCGTAACGCCTACGCGTTCCAGTCCGAGGTGCGTGTGCGGCTCTCCGAGACGGACGCGGTGGGGATCGTGTTCTTCGGCAGCTACTCGGCGTACATGGACGTGGGCCGAATGGACTACCTGAACCACCTCGGGCTCCAGAGCAGTGATGGACGGGTCAAGGGGCTGCTCCCGGGGGCCGTCGTAGGCGCTACGCTCGACTTCAGGTCGCCGGCTCATTACAACGACGTCCTCCTGGTCCACACCCGGATCGCGGCGCTGGGCCGCACCAGCTACAGCTTCGACTTCCTGCTCACCCAGAAGCGCTCGCGCGAGGTGGCTGCCCTCGGCACGCTCTCGCTGGTCTGGTTGGACGAGTCGTTCCGACCGATGCCGCTCCCTGACGAGTTCAGGCGTGTGGTCACCGAGTTCGAAGGGCCCGCACTCGGCGATTAGGCGTCGAGAGAACCGGCGGCGCTCCGACGCCGCCGGTCGTGGACAGTCACTCGGTGCGAGGTAGACTGGACTCATGCAGCATGGCGTCCGGTGTCGTACGTGGTTTGGCGCGGGACTGTGCACCCTAGTGGGCGTCCTCTTCGGGTCCGGTTGCCGGCAAGGCGCAGGGTCGGCTCATACAGACAGCTCGCCCGCAGACACCGCTGTGGGCGGGGCATCGTGCAAGGAGCCCTCCGGCGCGCTCGCGGAGGTCGCCACATGGATGTACCAGCTCAACGGGCTCGACCTGACGGCGGCCACCACGATGCGCACGGCGAAGCATGGTCTGCTGGTGGTCGAGCCCGGGCTCGATATCCGCTATTGCGAAGACCTCGACCCTGCAGACCTGCCCGCATCAGAGGCGCTCGAGCGGTATTGCGACCCGCACATGGACCCGGCGTCGCTGGTGGAGGCCCTGCGTCCCCCAGATCAGAGCGAGGGTCCTCTCCTGGTCGCTTACGTCAATGTGGGCCAGGCAGAGGCTTATCGCACCTATTGGGACCCGCAGACGTGGCAGGCGCCCACCGCGGACGGCCCCGGCGAGCCATCGTTCCTTCTGGCCGTGGATCCGGACGGCTGGCCGGATAACTACCCGGTGGCGTTCTGGGATTCGCGCTGGTGGGACTTCTGGGTCGGACCGGACGGACACGCTGCTCGGCTCGCGCAGCTCGGATATGACGGCGTCTACCTGGATTGGGTCGAGGTCTACGAGTTCCCTCCGCTCCTCGAGCGTTGGGCCCAGGATCCCACGGCCTCCCACACCACGCCGGCCTATGCGATGGTGGAGTTCATCGAGGCCATCGTGGAGAGCGGAGATGCTGCGAACGGCGACCGCCCGTTCTATGCGATTATGCAGAACGCGACCGGACTCTTGGACCTCATGGAGACCGACGAGGATCGGGCGTGGCTTGCCCACGTCATCGACGCGATCGCCGTCGAAGACACCTGGTATTACGGGGAAGCTGCGGTGGCCGACCTGGCAGCGGATGCAGGGGTGGAGCCCTGGGTGGTTGGAGCCGGGGAGGCTGCGCTTCAGGCCCGGCTCGACTGTGAGCGCAGCCAGTGCCCACAGTTCGACTGGTCGGCGGCGGCGATACCCGGCGGCGCCACCATCTGCCCAGACGCTGACGAGGCGAACCCGTGCGCGGCGTCGAACCCGCTGCTAGGCGACCTGCATGGCGGCGCCCGTCACTCCGAGGACTATGACACCGCCGATAGGGTTGCTACATTGCATCGATATCGGTGCCTGGGTATTCCGGTGCTGACCGCAGACTATGCGTTCTCCAAGGACAAGGCCCGATACGTGTACGAGCGTTCACGCGCGGAGGGTTTCATTCCGCTGGTCACCGAGGTGCTTCTCTCGTCCCCGACCGGCACGACTGTGGAGTGATTCTCACGAGCCGTCCGGCCTGGGTTGGTTCGGAGAGTGAATAGGGTCATTGGTGCACATACACGGATAGATGCTCCGAGCGACACCCCGAAGGGGCGGCGTGCCGTTCCCGTTGATCACGCCGTGTGGCCTGAAGTTGAACATCGCCGCTGGCGTCGGAGGGCTTCCGGTCGCCGGGAGCTGCGGCGCCGGCTTTGGCTTCGAGGTCTTGACAGTGGACTTCTGACGCGACCGATGATGGCGCTCTTCGCGAGAGGGCGTCGCGGGTGTCGGCAGGCGGTCTATCCCCTCCGTGGGACTGGGGCCGCAGTAGGGCCGCCGGGGCCCGCCTTGCCCGCGGCCTACTTCCGTAGCGAATAGTCGGCCGTGAACGGGATCGAGAGCGTCCAGGGGCCGAGGACGGGCACCTGAGCGATGCCGACGATCGTGAGCCGTCCGTCGCCGGAGAGGAGCGCTCCGATGAGCGCCGCGCCGACCGTGACCGCGTCGAGCTCGAGGGTCACGGGCACTTCACTCTCGGAGCCGGCGGCGACCAGGGTGTGCTGGGTCACATCCCCCTTGGCGAGGGGCCGCTCGCTGAGCGAGACCGCGTAGGCGATGCGGTCGATGGCGGCGGTGCCCGGACCGGGGTTGCGAACGGCGAAGCCGAGCCGCACGGAGGCCGAGGTGAGGCTGGTGGGTCGGACGCCGACTTCGCGCAGGTGGAACGTGCACTGCCGGACCGCCTCGCGCCGGCGAGTTGCTCGAAAGACCAAGCCCGCGATCAGGGCCAGGACGAGCACGACGGACGCGGCGACAAGCGATTCCATGGTCACTCCGTCGAACGGAAGAGAGTCGGCACGCTACTCCCGGTCCGTGACCTGCGCAAAGGCAGGCCAGTTGGGCTCTGGGGACGCGCGCGCCGTGGCCGGGCCGCAGCGATGCTCGAGGGACCCAGCTCGCTAACGTGACCGGAGGACTTCGAGCCGCTGGAGGACCGTGGCCCACCGCGTGGACGCGAGGCGCCCCGCCCACGCGACCCCGCCTTCGGCATCCCAGTGGATCCAGTGCCCCGTCCCGGACCGGACGACGTTTCGTCCGACGAGGGCGCCGTGCGCGTCCGCGAATCGCCACTCGCCGTCCGGGTGACCTTGGGCGAGGCGCCCCGAGACCAGGAGCACCCCGCGGCGATAACAACGAAACGGGCCGTGGAGGGTGCCCGCCCGGAAGACGGCGTCGACCCGGTCGCATCCGGGGTGCCGGAGCTCTGCGAGCTCGGGGATCCCGTCAGTCGGGAAGCCGCGGTAGACCCGCTCGAAGCCAACGCGGTAGCGCGCAGGTCCGTCGAGCTTCCCAGCACCGTCGCGTGTCGCGTCGAAGAGCACCTCGCCCAGCGGCAATACGACCCGTAGCGGGCCGAAGGCGGTGCCGTCGGGGCGGCGGCACTCCCAGCGTTGCATGCGGCCGTCCCGTACCGGCGGGTCAGTGCCGAGCAGATCGTCATCGAGCGCCGCTCCGAAGAGCTCGAGCGGGCCGGTCCACAGGGTCCGGTGGAGCGTGGTGCCGTCTGGACACTTCGGGGCCTCGGGCTCCCGGCCTGCCGGGAGCGGCGGGAACGCGGCGATCACGGCGCACGGCAGCAAGACGGAGACGAGCGCCGTCACTCTGGGTCCCGTTCGTAACAAGGCGAGAGGTTGTTGCGCAGCGGTCGCTCGTGCTTGTGGCCGTTCGGGCAGTGCTCGATGAACGTGCCCCGGCCGCGACGCATGAGCGTGGTCCCGACGACGCGGCCGCGCTCTCCGCGAAAGACCCAGCGCCCGTCCGGCAGCCCGTCCTTGTAGCGCCCCTCGATCGTGACCGCTCCGTCTCGCTCGCAGATCCATTGCCCGTGGCGCACACCTCGACGGTACTTGGCACGAATCTGGTCACAGCGCCGGTCCGGGCGAGGGCCGCACTCGCGCTCCCGGAACCGGCCCGAGCGGAGGCCGTCCTCGAGCGCTCCCTCGAGAGCGACCGACCCATCCGCGCACCACGTGCGCTCGGTCTGGCTGCCGGTCGTGGCGTAGGTGGTCTGCCCCAGGAGGCGGCCATCGCGTCCCCACCAGGACCAGACGCCGACGCGCAGCCCCGAATGGTGGCTCCCGGCGATGAACGTCTGCTCCGAGGCCTCGTGAGTGCAGGACCAGGGTCCATCGAGGAGGCCCTCGTGGAACGTGGCGCGCACCAGGTTGCAGCCGAGCGGACGGGAAGGCTCCGCCCCGCAGCGGGGGTTCATGTCGCGGTCGACCAGCTCGGTGAGGCCGTCCTCCCGGGACGGTCCCTGCCGAACGCCCAGCTGGTACGTGCGAAGGAGCGGGGGGGAAGCCCCATAGGTCCACGTCTCCCCGTGCGGGTCACCTTCCGGTGTGCGACATGCGAGCGAGGCGCCGGACCGCCTGCACGCCTCCTCGCCGTAGAACTCACAACGATCGACGACCGGGACCGCCGGGGCCTCGCATGCGACCGTGGCGTCGTGGGGGAGCGCGGCGCAGTAGCCCGGTTCGAGCTCCATGAGCGTGACCGGGAGCTCATCGGGTGGATCGCCGGAGCACAGCAGCGCGAGCCAGACCCCGGTCACTTCGGCGCCTCCCCCTCGTGCGGCGGCGCTCCGCCATCGGACAGTACGAGCGCTCCCGCGGGTGTCGGCGCAATGGACGGCGGCGGCATAGGCACCTCGCTCGAGCGGAGGGTGTGAGCCCCGGGAGATGACCCCTGGGCTCCTCGGGCCGTGACGAATCGGCAGTCGTGGCCTCGCACTTGAGACCACGCAACCTGGACCAGGGCAGGTTCGGCGGCTACGGCCACGGCGACCTAGGTCGGTTCCGACGCTCTCGGAGGCATGGGCCCTCCAGTCCGCGTACGAGGGCAGGCCGGGGCACACCCGTTGCGTCTTCGCCACCCCGGGGGCTATCGGAGCCGCCGGACGGGTCGGGGGCGCCAGCCCCGTGAACACCGCTTCAGAGCCGCTCCTGGCCGGACGCCGTCGTCGGGTGGTCTTGGTTCTCCGCACGTGCTACGCCCGGAGCCATGAGCATCACTCTCGGCTACGTTCTCGCTTATGTCCCGGATGTCCCGCGCGCGCTGGCCTTCTGGGAGCAGGCCTTCGGCCTGGAGCGCCGCTTCCTGCACGTGTCCAACGCCTACGCCGAGCTGGAGACTGGCGCCACGGCGCTGGGCTTCGTGAGCGAGCCGGTGGCCGAGGCCAATGGCGGCGTGTTCCGGGCCAACCGTGCGTCGGAGCTGCCCGCCGGTATCGAGGTGGCGCTCTGTGTTCCCGATGTTGGCGCGGCCTTCGCGCGGGCCGTCGGCGCCGGCGCCACACCCGTGAAGGCGCCCACGACCAAGCCCTGGGGGCAGACGGTGGCCTACGTGCGCGATCCGGACGGCCTACTCGTGGAGCTCTGCACTCGCATGGGCTGAGTTGGGCCAGCCTCCTTCGGTGCCTGCCCGCCCCAACACCTCGCCTGCTGTCAGAAGCGACCAGAGAGCACGAAGGGGAGGGTGGGTGCAGAGGCCCGCCGCTGAAGTCGGTGGGCCAGCTCGGTGTTGTAGTGTTCCACAGCGGAAGACAGATACCCGTTCGCGCCCTGCACCATGCCGCCGCCCACGAGTCCCGCGGCGGTTCCGCCGTAGAGAAGCCCCCAGAACGTCGGCGAGAGGACGCCCTCGTCTTCCGCCAGCTGATCGATCAGGCTGAGATTCGTAACGAGCATGGCGAGCCCAGCAACGTAGAGCACCACCCCCGAGATGCGCAACGCGCGGTAGGCCTCCATGTCTTCCAGCGCCGCGGCAGAGCCCTCGAAGACGCTCTCGGCGTCTCCGCCGAAGAAGCCGGGGTCGGTGATCTCCCCGGCCCGCTTGAGCGTGAAGCCCCCGAAGAAGAACCACTCGAGCGAGAGCGCAGACTCGCGGTAAAGCGTGAGGGAGTCCGGTGGCTCCGCCGACGCGGAAGGCGAGAGCATGGCGAAGGCGACGAGGAGGGCGAGCGCGCGAGTCATCATGAGCCGACTGTCTTCCGCCCCGTCTGACAGAGCAAGTGCCGCTCGCGAACGGCGCGCTCGGCGGACTCCGGACCGGGTCAGGCGGCCGCTGACAGGCTCACTGGTTGGCGCTCCAGCGTGGCGGCGGCTCGAATCCGCGCCGAGACCTCCGGCACGTAGCGGTCGAAGTGCCGCCAGAGCGAGAGGTGGATCGTGCCCTCCACCAGGTGACGCGGGCTCTGCAGTAGCACGCGCGCTACGTTCGGACCGAAGTACGCGAGGTTGGCGAGCGAGTCGGTGTAGCCGAGGAACGCGCGCCCGAAGTCGCGCAGATCGCGCAGGGCAGGTAGGCGTGCGCCCTGCTGTCGCTCCACTTCGGGGGCCATCCGAGCGAGGTTGGTGAGCACTCGGCTGGCGTAGCGCTCCCGGGTGTAGACGTGCTCGAGGAGCTCGGCGTAGCCCTCGAAGAGCCTGGCGCGGCTCATGGACAGCGGCACGATGTTGGTCCAGGCGCAGTTGTCGGCCCAGTCCGCGGTGGGGTGGATGCGCCCGTCCTTGGCCAGGCGCGCGTGGAGCGGCGTGCGCGGCGGGGCGTTCAACATGCCGATCATGGCCACCGAGACGGCGGCCTCGTCGAGGAAGGTGGCCTGCTCCTCGAAGATCGCGTCGTCGTCGTGGTCGAAGCCCACGATCATCCCCGCCCACACCATGAGCCCCGCGCGCTGGATGGTGTGGATCTGCTCCAGAAGGTCGCCGCGCACATTCTGACGCTTGCCGGCCTCACGCAGGCTGGATTGTCGCGGCGACTCGATCCCGATGAACACCCGCGTGAACCCGGCGGCCACCATGGCTCGGAGCAGATCCGGGTCCTCAGAGAGGTTCACGGACGCCTGGGTGAAGAGCGGCGGGGCGTACCCGGTGCGGGCGGAGTGGGCTGTAATCGCGGCGAGCAGCGCTTTGGCTCCATTGGGCCTCCCGATGAAGTTGTCGTCGGTGACGAACACCGAGCGCCCGCCTGCGCGCCCGATGGCGTCGAACTCAGCCAGGACCTGGGCTGTCGGCTTCGCGCGCACGTTCCGGCCCTGCATGATGATGATGTCGCAGAACTCGCAGCCGAAGGGGCAGCCGCGCGTGGTTTGGATGGGCAGCGCAGTGTAGGCGCCGCGCTTGAAGAGCTCGTACCGCGGCGTGGGGCTCAGCGCCAGGTCGAGCTGAGACTCCTCCACGTAGCGCGCCTTGTGCTCCCCGTTGACATACTCCGAGCAGAACTGCGGCCAGATGCGCTCGGCCTCGCCCACGATCAGCACGTCAGCGTGCGGCGCGCACCGCTCGGGCTGCAGGGTGGCGAAGGGGCCCCCGATCACCACCGTCCGACCCCGCTTCCGGAACGCGGCGGCCAGCTCGAACGCGCGCGCCGACTGCACGTTCATGGCCGTGATCCCCACGAGATCGCAGGGCTCGTCCAGGTCCACGGGCTCTACGTTCTCGTCGACGAGACGGATGTCCCAGTCCTTCGGCGCCAGCGCGGCTACCGTGGCGAGCGCGAGCGGGGCGATGGTGGTGGAGGCGCCCGCGAGGCCGACGGCGTAGTCCAGCCCCCAGAACGTGGCGCCATACGTGGGGCTGATGAGGAGGAGGCGAACGCGCGGCATGGACACTCCGACGGGCACGCGTGTTGCCGCAGCCGCGGCAGGTGCCCTAGAGCCACCGTATCTCTCCGTGTCGCGTCGTGCGGTGGTCGCCGAGGCGTGTGACCGAGTAATGACCGCTGATACCGTCCTGTGACACGCCAGCACGGCCCATGCGGGCGGCTCCCCGCGTGAAAAGCTGAAGGCGGGCCCCACGGCGTTGCTCTGGCTCCACCGACCGATTGAGTGCCTCAATGCCCACCTTCGGGATGGTGGACTGCGCGAGGGAGGGCGATCGATGGGTTCGAGGCGAAGATGAGAAAGGAGTCGCCACTCAAGCCGAACTCCGCGAACAGGTACCCACCTTCATGTCCCTTGAGTCGAGACGCGAAGTCGCGACGCACAAGGTAGTCGAGCCGCGACGACCCGGGTAACCCTCCCGGCCGAGTGCAGCGTCAAGCCCAACTCCCACTGCCACGCTCGGCCACGGGAGAGGACCCGCCCCTTCACCCGAGGAGGCGGTAGGTGCGACGTGACGGCTGCCTCTCGCACTCGAACGTGACGGTGAGGTTCCGATCGGGATCGAGCTCGCCTCTGGAGTCGTTGGGGTCGATGATCGCGAAGTTCCGGGTGTCCAGCACCCGAGTCCCTCTACCGTCCAGCTCCCTCAGGCGCCCCACGAAGTCCTCTCCGACCAGCTCGATCGACCCGCGAACCGCGAGCTTCATCAGCCAGCCGGCGACTCCGGTGGGCGGAGGGTGCCCGATGCCGGAGGCCACGATCTGGTGAATCCGAGGGGCGGACGCGTGGGCCTGCAGTGTAGACCGTACTTCTCCTAGGGTTGCCACGTGCACATCGCCCGACAACAGCGTGACCTGCCGCTTCTGCCCGGCTTTGAACAGGCGGAGCAGGAGTGTCTGGAGCTCACCCCTGTTATTCGTTGCCACCCACGAGTCTCGTAGGTCGTCCAATGTCTCCGGCGTGCCGGGTGCATGCTCGAGAAGCGCGAGCGCCGCCGCGACGTTGGCGTGGACCACGGGGACGGGGGCGACAATGAACACGCGGACATCGCTGCAGAGCGACTCGAGCCAGGACGTCAACGCCTGAAGTTGTGGGCGGCCGAGAATCGTCCCAGAGGACCAGTCGCGGTGGGTGCGGGTGTCCAGGAGACCGATTGCGATCTTGCCGATGACGAACCCGCGGAATCCGTCCGTGCCGTCTGGACCGTGGCTGAGCTGGAACTCTTGATACGCTCGTGCTGCGGCAGCGAACCACATCTTCTCCAGAGGCGCTCGTTCTTCGGGGACGTCGTGTGAGCCCCAGCCATCGTAGATGTCGTGGTCGTCCCAAGTCATGACCGACGGGCAGGAGCCGAGGACCTTCCGCGTCTCCGGGCGGCTCCACGTGCTCACGTAGAGCTGGCGATAACGGCGGGTCAGCGACGCTTCAGTCAACGGTGCCGAGTCGAACGTGGCCTCGTATGCCGCATCCACCCGAAGCTTGTCTGCGTATATCTGATCCCCTGCGTGAACGATCAGGTCCACGTGCCCGTCCTCCACTCTCTCTCGCAATCGTCGCCACATGACCCAGCGCTCCGACTCCGGCAGGGAAAACCAGCCGTTGCACGAGACGAGCGCAAGTCTCGGAGCTCGCCCGTCTTTCGCGGGGACCCGGAACTGGTCTGAGTAGGTGTGGGCGCCCGCTTCCACGATGTAATCGACCATGCTGCCGCCCGGCAGGCCATCGAGCGTGAGGAGAGTACGCTCGTATGGATCCGCCGCCTCGGGCGCACTGGTCACCGAAGATGCCGTCCCGCCAACGCTGTAGCGGCACCGCACCTCCGTAGCGCCTTGCGTGATGACGAGTAGCCGCGCGCTCCATAGATCGTTCGGGGTCTCTCTGCAGTGTCCGACCACGACGAGGGGTATCACGGTGTTACTCCTACGGCCCTGTGAGGATGTCGACGATGACCGGGTTGCCGAACCTGGCGAAAGACTCCGCCCGGGACGTTCCGAACGCGTGAAAGATCGAATCCAGTCTCGACAGGAACTGCGGAATCGCCGCCGAGTATGTGGACTTGAGGTAGTCGCGGGCTGGAACGCCATTGAATGTGAGGTGCTGCCACTCCTTCGCCCAGTGCGGGCGGATGTGTAGTTTGTGACCTTGACTGTCAGTCAGGGCCGCCCATCGCTCCACGAGCCTTCGCGTGAAGGCATGCCACTCGGCGATTGGGGTCTCCAGTGTGGTGAGCACCTCGATGGAGCACGTCCCCAGATCGTTACCCGACTGGGGCGCCAGGAGGATGTTCGAGCCACCCATGATACGCATCTCGAGGACCAGACGCATGGCGTGGGTCGGGTCTGCGTAGGTCTCCTGAATCGCGGCCCACCACGCCCTTCGAGCGACGTCGAGATCCGGCTGCGTAGGGTCGTCGGCGCGCGGCGGCAAGGGGAGCTCGATCTCCACGTTCAGCACGCGCATATTCTGAATACCGCGACGGAAGTGGAGCGCCTCGATGAGCGGCGTCACGGTGATCTTGGAGTCGGGGAGCGTTCTCATCGCGGCCGCCGCGAGGATGGTGCACTGGATGGCGGGCGGGAAGTGCCTGAACAGGATGCTGTTAGCCAATCCAGCGACGTAGTTCTCCGCCTCCTGCAGCACCGTTCCCCACGGACCCGGGTACGGCTCTGAGACGGCCTTGTCTCCGTCGTTGTGCCACGTATTCACCCAGCAGTTACGGTGTCGGGTAAACCAGAACCACTCGGCGTAGTAGTCTTCGGTGGCTGCGCGCTTGAACTCGGTGGCAGCCTGTGAGAGTTCGGCAGGCGTGATCCCGGTCTGGTCGACTTCGGGTGGGACATCGGCTGGGCTCGTGGGCGGGATCGCCAACAGGACTCGGGGCTTTGTTGGGGCGAGCTTCGCGTAGCTCATGGGGTCGAGTCTCAACGTGACGGCGGTGACGACGCCTAGGAGCCCGAAGCAGCCGGCTGCGGCGCGGAGAAGGTCCGCGCCCTCAATCGTCTGCACCTCGCCGTTCGCATCGACCAACTCAACGGCGACGACCAGGTCGCTCAGGGTCTGCTGTTTGTGGCCGGCCCCGTGGCAGATCGGCGCGTTGCTGCCACCGAACGTGATCTCGACCATGATGACATTCAGCGGGAGCGTCCAAGTCTCGGCCCCTCCGTCCCGCGCGAGGCACCAGGCACGGAACTGCTCGTTGGTCGTAGCTGCCCCGATGCGGCAGTGCGCGTGCCCATCGGGTGTGGTCTCGATGACGGTGATCCCCTGTAGGCTGTTCTTCGGGTCCATCGGCAGGTGAACCGCCGGTAGCTCGGTGGCAGCGAAGAGCGGCAGGAGCGAGATGAGGACCTCACCATCACGGGCGTAGAGGTTTGACCACGTGTGGCGATAGCCGGCGACGCGGACCGACTTTCCGTGGTCCCGCGCCCATCGGACGATGTTCTGAACCCCGGTGATGGATCGCGGGACGCAGGTGAGCGCCGGGGTGTTGTCCACCGTGCGTCCCCAATTTCGGAAGCGCTCCTCTTCGAGAACTGCGACGTGTGTCCCATCAGCCTCCAGGAGGTCCGGACTGTCGTGGAGGAGGCCCCGCAGGCGCGCGCGCAGCGTTCGCAGGAAGTCCGTCCCGCGGGCGGAGAGCTCGTCTTGTACGTCGTCCTCGATCGACCCGGCGAGGTCGAGTAGCGCGTGGCTGCCCAAGCCCTCGAAGTGCTTGCGCAGCGCCGGGTCCCTGACGGCGGCTGCCAGCATCGACGCGCCGTAGAGCGTGTCCCGGACTGCGCTATCACGGTGGAACTCGACGATTCGGTCGAAGTGCTTCTCGAATGCGGCGGTGAAGTCCGTCTGGGCGACGTCGTTCCCGAAGCTACGCAACCATGTCCCGAAAGATGCGAGCGGCAAGGTTTCCTCCAGGCCTTCGTTCAGAGTTGAGGTGTCGGCCTTGCCGGCGCACCGGCGTCGGGCTGTGGGCACGGAGCCTCTCGTGACGTGATGCTCGCAACGGCCGTCCGGCCTGTCTAGTCCAGGGAACTCGGAGGGTACGGCGGGCGGAGCGAACAGGTCCTCTGCGCGGGGCGGGCTTCTGGGCGCCGTCCCTAGGCCGACGTGACGCGACCCGCCGCCAGGGTGAGCACCCTTTCGCTGAGCGCCGCGACGTCCAAAGGGTCGTGCGTGACGATCACGGCCGGCAGGCGCCGTCGGCGCAGCGCCTCGCGAAGCGTCTGGCGCAGGTCGAGGCGCGCCTGAGCGTCCAGGGCCGCTAGAGGCTCGTCGAGGAGCAGCCCCTCCGGGGCGACGCAGAGCGCCCGGGCCAACGCGACGCGCTGCCGCTCGCCGCCGGAGAGCGTGCCGGGCCGGCGTGCGGCGAGGTGGGCCACGCCGAACTCCTCGAGCAGCTGCAGGATCGCTGCGGGATCGGCCTTCCCGAAGCGCCAGCGCATGGGGAGCGCCAGGTTGTCCACGACCGTGGCGTTCGGCAGCAGCGCGTCGGACTGCGGCACGAAGCCGAGGCGGCGGCCCTCGAC
>SXGT01539248.1_pt1 | contig 28070 bp, 23 predicted proteins | sample 3176221 | NCBI WGS metagenome assembly SXGT01 (sample SAMN11356862, study PRJNA531348) | freshwater metagenome | isolation source: freshwater sample F1-120 | place: China: Fuxian Lake, Yuxi | collected 2017-12-25
AGGCAACCATTCGCGTACATTACTCTTATTAGCACCAGCCAACGTCAACGTCTCGCTCGACTCCATTTCACGAATCAATCCCACCATGAACCTCACCAGAAAAGTCCGCACGCGCCTCTTCCTCGTCGTCTGTCTTGTCATCGCGTCCACCTTCTTCTTCGTCCAGACGAATCCATCGGAAGCGCGCGTCACGATCCGTAACGAAGGTCCCTCCAACATCACCGATCTCCAGGTCAATTCGATGTTTGCCAATAAAGAAATCCCGCTCCTTCACCCCGGCGAAGCCATCTCCTTCGTCATGCCCAACTCAGCCGGCCAGACCATCCGCATTTCCAGCTTCACCTGCCAGGGCAAACCCCTCTGCCACTTCGCCCATATGACCCGCACCATCGACGATAAGGGAGAATACTACCGCTTCTCGATCTCCTGCGACCTGTGCAGTGAAGATGAGAAACCGGCAGAACCGAAGCCTGAGTCTTGATGCATTCGGGAGGGCGAACCTCCGGTGAGCCGCTTCTTTGCGTTGCGGAACTCCAACTGCGCAAAAAATGATGATGGCCTCGACCTGCCTTTAATTTTCTGACCACCAGCGAACGTCCGAAAGTCATTTATCGTGCGCAACGCGGGACAGCGGCTCGGACGGAGCCTCGCCCTCCCACAATGTTCATGAAAAAAGGGACAAGCTCCATTCCTGAAACTTGTCCCCTTCGTGTCTTGGTAATTCAACCACAACCAATTTCTCAAGCCATCTTCTCGCGATAATATTTCGCCGCCGCTTCCAGTGCCTTCGGAATCCCCGCAGGATCCTTGCCACCCGCCTCAGCGAGATCCGGCTTACCACCGCCGCCCCCACCGACCAGCGGAGCTGCCAGCTTGACGCATTCGCCCGCCAGCACACCCTTCTTGGTCAGCGGTTTGCTGACAGCCGCCAGCAGCGTGACTTTGCCTTCGTTCTCGGTCGCGAGGAGTAACGCAACCGAGTCCGCCTGATCCCGCAGCTTGTCGGCGAAATCGCGCAGCGAATCCTTCGACCCGCCCACCAGCGTATGCGTCACAATCTTGGTGCCGTTGACAGTCTCAGCTGTTTCCAGCAGCTTGGTGACATCACCCGTCATCGCTTCCCGCATACTTGCTGAGAGCTTTTCCTTGGCATCCGCCAGTTCGGTCTGCAATGCAGCGACTTTCGTCAGCAGTTCAGAAGGCAGTGTCGCTTTGAGCATTTGCTGAAGCTGCGTCACAATCGATTCCGTATCGCGAACCGCCTGACGCACCTTCGGCCCCGTGAGCGCTTCAATACGACGAACACCCTTCGAGACTCCCGACTCGCTGGTAATCTTCACCAGCCCGACCTGTCCGCTGTTGACCAGGTGAGTTCCTCCGCAAAGCTCCTTACTAAATTCGCCAATGCTCACCATGCGAACCAGATCCGGATACTTCTCGCCGAAGAGTGCCATCGCACCCGCTGCTCGCGCTTCCTCAATCGGCAACAGCTTCGTCGTGACGGAAGCACCCTCTGCGATCTTCGCGTTAACGATGTCTTCGATCTTCTCCAGTTCTTCATCGGTCACTGGCTGACGATGCGAGAAGTCGAAACGGAGCGCATCTGACTCGACCTTCGAACCACGTTGCAACGCATTCTCGCCGATGACTTCATGCAGAGCATAGTGCAGCAGGTGAGTCGCCGAGTGGGCCCGCCGGATCCCTTCACGACGCGCCACATCAACCTGGGCTTCGACCTTCTGACCCACCTTCAGTTCACCCTCAACGAGTGTTCCAATGTGAATCCAAAGGTTGCCCCCATCCTTCTGCGTATCCTGCACGAGGAACTTCATCCCGTTCGATGAAATCACCCCCTGATCGCCAACCTGTCCCCCCGACTCGCCGTAGAACGGGGTCTTGTCGAGAACAACTCCAATTGGCGTCGCATGCTGCTTCTGGCTGAACTTGTCAACAAGGGCCTTGTTCGAAATGATCCCGACGATCTCCGCAGCAGCATGATCGACGTCATACCCCAGGAAGTTCGTCTCCCCTTTTGATTTACGAATCGCATCGAGCGGCCCTTCCGACATGACCGCATCGACCGTCACCCGTCCCGATTTTTGTGAGTGCTCTTCCATCAGCGCTTCGTAGCGGGCCCGATCGACCTTCAAGCCTTCTTTCGAGGCCAGCGCTTCCGTCAACTCAATCAGGAAGCCGTCTGTCTGGTGCAGGTTGAAGGCATCATCGCCCGAGAAGACCCCATTTTTGGCTGTCTTCACGTGCGACTTGAAGCGATTCAGCCCGCGATCGATCGTATTGAGGAACTGCGTCTCTTCATCGGTAATCGCAGCCTGAACTGCAGGAACAGTCTCCAGAAGATCCGGGTAAGGCTTCTTCAGCAGATCGACGACGACAGGCACCAGCTGTGCCAGGAAGTTGTCATGCTTGCCGAGCAGATATCCTTCGAGCACCGCACGTCGCAGCAACTGACGAACGATGTATCCTTGCTTCGCGCTATCCGGCAGGACGTTTTCGTGAATACACATCGTGACCGCACGCACGTGATCCGCGATCCGTCGCATCGCGCGACCATGCTCTGCCGTGAACTCATACTTGCGACCAATGATATCGCCGACCGCATTACACAGCGGCCGCAGTGTATCAATCTCGAAGTTACTCTCGACCCCCTGCAGAACCGCAGCCGTCCGCTCCAGCCCCATCCCCGTATCGATGTTCTTCTTCGGCAGCGGAATCAGATTGTTCGGCGGATTCCCCTGGCGGTTGAACTGCGTAAAGACCAGGTTCCAGATCTCGACTTCTTTCCCACCCGATGCAGGATGGAAGTAAATTTCCGAGCATGGCCCGCAGATCCCGTCGGGGCCATCGCTGGGCGATCGGGCTGGCCAGAAGTTCTCAGACTCATCGCAACGCATGATCCGCTTAGCGGGCAGACCGATTTCCTTCTCCCAGATACCAAATGCTTCATCGTCATCCAGATAGACGGTGACCGTCAGCTGGTCCGGGTTCAGCCCCAGCCATTTCTTGGTTGTCAGAAACTCCCAGGCCCAGTGAATCGCTTCCCGCTTGAAGTAATCTCCGAACGAGAAGTTTCCGAGCATCTCGAAAAACGTATGGTGATACGCCGTCACCCCGACGTTCGAGATATCTCCGGTCCGAATACACTTCTGGCAGGTCGTCGCCTTCGTGAAATCGGGCTTGCCCAGTCCCAGAAACTCATTCTTGAACTGATTCATCCCGGCTGGAGTGAACAGAACCGTCGGATCGTTGGGCACGAGCACATCGCTGGGCCGTCGGATGCAGCCTTTGGATTCGAAAAAGTTCAGATAGGCGTCGCGAAGTTCGTCGGTTTTCATGTGATCTTTTGCGCAGAAGAGTCAAAAATGCAAAACGAGATTATGAAAAGCAAGCCGCATTTGGGCAACAGAGAAAGCAACGCCAGCCGACTGAAAACACCGCGAACTAGAATCGGCTAGTCGACCCAGGGATTGATGACCTTGATTCCGCAATGCTTGAAATCGTTCACATTACGCGTGGCAATAGATGCCTTACGAACTCTTGCGATCGAGGCGATCATCAAATCGATGGCATCGGTGTTTATTCCCGCTTGCTCCAACCCTGCAGCGATCTCGCCGTAGGCGTACGCTGCTGCCTCATCGTAAGGGAACAGTCTCCCGCGAAAACCCTCGTTAATAAAGGCCGAAAAACTGTCCTCTAGCCTCAGGCGTCGTTTTCCTCTCGGCAGTCGAGCCAATCCCCTTTGAATTTCTCCCAAGGAGATCGAGGTGAAACTCAAATCAATTCGCTTCTGACAGTTAATCCAGGCGATCACATGGGGATCAGGCGATTCGCGCATTAGCTCCGAGACAACATTAGTATCAAGAATAATCATGGTTGGAAGTCGACCACTCCGCGTTTTGATCTTCGGGAAGGAAGTTTCAATTCAACACCACCCTTCTTGCCGAAAAGCCTGCTTGCCAAGTCTGCCAGATTCTCTGTTTCAGGCTCAGACATCGAAGCTAATTGGAGAAGGTGCCGCGCGTAGGCCTCCAGCGAAAGTCCCGACTGCGCTGCCTGAACCCGCAGCTTTTCTTTCGCTTGATCTGGAAGGTCGCGAATTGTGATCGTAGCCATAGAAGCTCCTGAATGATTGCATTGTCGTCAATGATATCATTGAAGTCAATGACGATGGGGGATCAAGCCTTTTGCACTATCAACTTCTCCCCGGAACGGACACGGGCTGGTTCCCGAGAACGGCCCGCTTCAACTCATCCGCAGAGACTTCCAGCGGCATTCTGGTGTCGGCAGACCTTTGAATCGCCTGGGCAAGATACTGATTGGCGGGTTGCAGAATCCGGAAATGGTCTGTCCCCTGGATGAGGTGAAAACTCAAATTTCTATTCTTCAGAGAAATGCTTTTTCCCTGCAGATTTGTCACAGCGCTGGCAGTCCCTCGCCCACCTTCGAAGACGTAGACCGGACTTTGAATATTCTCCACCCAGACGATTGGCGATCGAATGACGTGCTCCTCCCGATTTCTGAAATCATAGGGAAGATAGCCCGAGTCAGCCCCATAGCCCACCACCTGATCTGCTGGGCCGAAAGAAAAGACAGCCTTGAACCGATTCGTCGAAGCTGCCACCAGCAGTACCAGCGTTCCCCCGGTACTATGTCCTCCGAGATACAGATTCTCAGGGTCGACATACGGCTTGCTCAACAGATACTCCGCCGCCGCGAGCACATCATCGACCTCGCCCAGAAAGCCTTCCTTCTGACCCGGATTGTTATTCCCGCCCCGCAGAGAAGGGTACATCATCACCATCCCGGCTTGACGATACTGAGCCGCTGTCTGATCGTTCTCCGACGGTGCAGGCAGCCAGACCTCGCCGATGGAATTGCAGTCACCCCCGGTAATCCAGATGATCGCAGGATGCTTCTTTCCGTCACCGGGGTCAGGAGTGACGTACGCAAACAGTCTGCCAACCGGCGCGTCATACTGGTCAAGTTTGAATGTCCCCGATGGCGGCACGTCCACGGGAGAAGAGTCTCGTGGACCAGATTTCAGTCGAGTCTTGAACGATGAGCGAGCCGAGACAAGGGTCGAATCCGTTCGCAACAAACTCGATCCCGGCTTGGAATCTGCTGAAGGGGCAGGGCTGTTGGCTGGAGTTGAACTGCCAGGAGTCGGATTTGCGGTCGAGTTCGTTGCCGAAGCGGGAGCCGTCCCTGCATTTCCTGCCGATTTACCGAGGACATAAAACGCGACAAACCCAACGATCAGCATCAACACAACACTTCCGAAAATCCCCGCGATCGCGGCTACCGGGTTGTTGTTCCCGCCACTCTTTTTCGAAGCCCCACCTTTGGGCCGCGATCCGGATGATGACCTGCCAGACGACGAAGCTGGCGGGCGTGGTTGACCTGATCGAGGAGGAAGTTTGCCGCTATTTGACATGAAATCCAGATTGCTCATACGAGGAAAACAAAGAAGGCCAGGACGATTCCATGGCGAACCTGACTATTGGAACTGTTTGGAAATTTCGTGGGAAGAGAGAAATCCACCTTCCTTTCCAAACAGTCAGTCTGAAATGTTGCAGGCATCCTGAGCCCATTAGAAAGCCATATACACCGTCAAAAAGTATGCGTAACGAATTTAAGTTAAGGGAAAGTATTCAGATTATCGTAGAGATGTTGACGCTCACGAAGTTAGCATGACCGTGCTTTTGAACAAAGGAGTCGGTTCATGCAGGTCGAGTCTCGCGAATACAAAGTCATGCTGGATCATCTGCGTTTTGCCGACCGCAAGCTGGCGCTGCGCGAACTGTGGTTTGATCTTCAGGGAATTGTGCGGAGAGTGGAATTCATGCCCAAAAAGGAGGAACTTCAAAAGCAGCGGCTCAAGAAATTCGACACGCTCGAACGTCGTTTGATTCGCTTTCTCGATACGCCTGATCGCGATTTCAGAAGAAACGATCTGATTCTTCGTCAGCGGCAAGTCGTCGAGAAAGAGGAGGGGCGTCTTGAACCCAAAAGCACGGAATTCACTTTGAAATCGCGGCATGCAGATCGTTACTACGTTTCGGGGCGTAAGCTGAAAGAAGGCTCCGATCAGAAGCGGGTGGGAGATCCCAAGTTCGAAGAAGATATCGGGGCACCGTACTGCAGTCTCTTCTCTCACTCGCTCACCATTCAGGGACAGGAAAAATGTCCTGAGAAACTTCGGGACGCAGAGCGTCTCTTTCCACTTCTGGGAGATCTCCGCTGTGACGGGATCAAATGCTCCCCCGAGACATCAGTTGAAATCGTGGGCCAAACCCGACATCACGAGCGAATCTACAAAGGGCCTGAGTTCAAGCTGGGCGAGAAGGAAACGGCAACGCTGGCGGTCATTCTTTGGTCCACTGAGTGGAAGACCCGTCCCACTGCGGCAGAGCTGTCGTTTCGCTACGGCGATAAAAAGGAGCAATACTCAGGCGACGTCGCGTTGAATGCATATCGCCTCTTTTCTGCAATCCAGACCCTCGACTGGTGTCTGCCAGATGGCCCGACCAAGACCCAGTTCGCCTACGGCGAGTGATCCTTTTTGAGGACGGCGTCGTTGAGTTCCGCAGAGGACACGATACTCACGAAGCAACAGTTGAATTCACTGAAGACCGAACTGCCACACTTCGAGCGAAAGCCGCCCATGGATGCGATTATCGAGCTTTTTCGCCATAATTCGTAAGGTCCAAAGCCGCGCGAGGCGCGGGTGTCTTTATGACGAATTAACCGTACTTCGCTCGGATTGATGCCGTTTGCGGTAAGTATCGAATTGAAGCTAACTGGCAAGGTGCTGCTCCTGATACACACCATAGAATCAATGTTTGTTTGACCCGCTACGCCATGTTGTAAATCGCGAGGACCTTGTCTTTGACTTCGTTCATGACTTCTGGGTTCTCTTCGAAGAACGTCCGGGCTTTTTCGCGGCCTTGGCCCAGGCGGGTTTCGCCGTAGTTGAACCAGGCGCCCGATTTGTCGACGATGCGGTGGTTGACGGCAAGGTCGAGGACGTCTCCTTCGAGGCTGATGCCGCGTTTGTTGAGCATGTCGAACTCGGCGACTTTGAAGGGTGGGGCGACCTTGTTTTTGACGACCTTGGCCTTCATGCGGATGCCGATGGTTTCGTCCCCTTCGGTCAGCGTGGTGATCTTACGGACGTCGATGCGGCAGGAGCAGTAGAATTTCAACGCGCGACCGCCGGGAGTCGTTTCGGGGGAGCCGAACATGGCGCCGATCTTCTCGCGAATCTGGTTGATGAAGATGACGGTGGTCTTGGACTTGGAAATCGCCCCGGTCAGCTTCCGCATGGCCTGAGACATCATCCGGGCCTGGAGACCGACGTGGCTGTCGCCGATATCGCCATCGAGTTCTGCTTTGGGAACCAGCGCTGCCACTGAGTCGACAACGATGACGTCGACCGCGTTGCTCTTGATGAGCATCTCAGCGATCTGGAGACCTTCTTCGCCGTAGCTTGGCTGAGAGACGAGAAGTTCTTCGAGGTTGACGCCGAGGCGTTTGGCCCAGGCGGGGTCGAGGGCGTGTTCGGCGTCGACGAAGGCGGCGATCCCGCCTTCTTTTTGTGCGGATGCGATGACGTGGAGGGCGAGTGTCGTTTTACCAGACGATTCTGGTCCAAAGATCTCAATGATCCGGCCGCGTGGCAGGCCTTTGCCGCCAAGGGCGATATCGAGGGAGAGCGCACCCGTCGGAATGCCCGCGACGACCATGTTGGTCTTGTCGGAGAGTTTCATGATCGAGCCTTTGCCAAAGGCCTTCTCAATCTGTCCCAGAGCGTTATTCAGGACTGCTTCTTCCCCCTTGGCTCCGCCGGAGGATTTCGATTCGGAAACGTCTTCTGACTTGGATTTAGCTTTGGCGGCCATGTTGTACAGTAGTCCTTTAGGTGTTCCGAGGCAAATTATGGCTTAAACCCCGCAAAGGGGGCATCTTGCGCGAATATGTAACAAGTGATGATATAGTGTACAAGCGGATCAGTCAAGGGGAAATGGGCGGTCTACCGCTGAGAAAAAGCAACCACGGATGAACACGAAGAAACACGGATGGGAAAGTCTATTTGGTGCGGTTCGAAGACTCACCAGCACCCTACGCGGAAATTGATTCTTTCTCGATTAACAGGCGCAGGTAACTGCGGCGTTCCGAGGAGGCCAGGCCGAGGGTTTTGGCGAGTCGGAGGAGCGATTCCCGCGTGCTCGACTGGGTGGCGTGGGATTCATCGTCGGAGACGGTTTCGAGTTCGATGTAATGGCCTAGGCCTTTGACGTCGTCGAGGCAGAGTTCGAACGGACGACCTTCCCAGGTGAAGGTGTAGCGGTGACGGGTCTTGGCGACTTCGCGGACGGCAGTGAAGCCAAGGTTGGAGAGGATGGCGGCCATCGTGTCGAAAGTCGGCTGGCCTTCTGCGAGGTGGGCTTCGTATTCGCGTCGTGATTTGGTGAGCGGATCGAGTAGGGGACCTTTGTAAGTTAGATAAGACGACTGCCCGGTGCGCCGGATGCGGAGTGCTTCGTCGGTTGTTGCAAAATCTCTGCCGGGGTGGTTGTAGTAGATGTCGACCTGATCGATGCTGCCTTCATCGGTCAAGCCCAGGGGAGCCAGTTGAGCGAGAATGTGATCCGCATCGGTGATGGAGAATTTGAGTTCGATTTCGAGAGGCATGCATTGGGGACCAGATAACAAGGTACGGACGTGTGAAATGATGGTGAAGTTTTAACGCAAACAGACAGACGTGCAAAGATGACGCAGGGCCAACTGTTGATTGCCGCGGAAAAAGAAGGTAAGAACAAGGTGTTCTGCAATAATGTTGAGGTCCGTCGTGGTCAGACAACATTCTTGTCACTAGCGATTCAATTCGCGCCAAGAATAACGAGCACGCTTACGTCGAAGTCGACCTCGCGATAGCAAAGAGTGAAAAGATCATGGAACGCTTCAAAGGCCTCTGGCGTGACAGCAAGTATGTCTGGATCGCGTTTTTTCTAGTCGTGGTCGTGTTTTCGATTTTGGTTTCGCCGTTGTTTCTGGTCATGATCCCTGGGCTGGCGGGATATTTTGTGTACTTTGCATTTATCCGATACGACGAAAACGGCGTCGATAAGGGCGGCGCCGCTTGAGGCAACGCCACCCATTTCGAGGAAATAACGAGATGGGGACAGACAGGAACGTCTATGCTCCTGAAGAGAGTTGCGAATCAGCCTTTGAACTTTGTTGGCTTATCGTCGCCGCTGGCTGTCCATTGTCGACCGATGGTGTCGATGTCTTTGGGGCCCGGGACGGCGGGGATGTTGTAGCCGATGGTTTCGATGCGGGTCTTGCGGATCTCGGCTGAGTTGACGTTGAACTCTTGATCTCGCTGAGCGATGACGGCTTTGTCTTCCTGACCATCGCCAGTCAGTGACCACATCAGAAGTGGTTCTCCCATCGGAACGGGAGTGTTGGGATCGGGCCAGGTATGCCAGGTCTTGCCCCAGGTGGTGAGGAGACCTTTCATGAAGGTCATCTCTTCTTCGTCGTCCATGCCAGGGGCGATCAAGCCGCCGCCGAGGACTTCGTAAGTGTGTGGGTGCCAATAACGTTTTTCGACCTCGGGTAAGGACCTGTAGACTTCGTCAGAGACGATGTATTCGACACCGAGCAGCTTCGCGTCTTTCTCTGCCGAGCTGTAGAGCAGGCATTGGTGCATGCCGCCCGCGACACCGCCGCAGTAGTGCTGCGTGATGATCTGGATGCGGGGATCTTTCTTCGCGCAATGAATGCCACAGAAGTGGAGATGATGGTTTCCCAGAGGGGCCATCATCGTTTTGTCTTTCATCTCGCCATGATGGTGATGGTCTGCGGCTTGGGTCGGATTGAGCATGGCGGTGGTGCTGAGGGCACCCAGAGCGCCAAAGAGTTCGCGTCGATTCATCCGTGTGTGTCCCTGTTGAGAGGAGGTCGGAGTAAGAGAACCGAATGATCGTACGCGCCACGTAGTCAATTCCAAGCAACATCGATCGACATGTAAGTGAAACTTGCAAAGCGAAAAATGTCAGTGGAATGACTGCATTTTGAAAAAGAGCAGGGGAGATCTGAAGTCGGTCATCAAGCGACCGTCTGTGAAGCTGTGACGATTGTCTGGCTGGTGGCGGATACGCACGGGGGTGCGGGGGAAAACTCGCCCGCAAATGCTCGGCGAGCATTTAGGGTTGTGTGCAATTGGTCGAAGATGAAGAGCATTCCGACGGCTTCGGGCGAGTTGAAGCGGCGGCGAATTTGAAATGGATTTCTACGAGCTAAATGCTTTGCAAGGATGCAACTATGTGCTGGGCCAGTTATGTCGTACGTGTTAAGAAGATTGCGTTTGCTGCTGCGATTGGAGTGCTAAGTTCGGCGAGCGGGACGTCGCTGTTCGCCCAGCAGCAGGTGACGTTCAATTTCGAGGATTTCACAGGGGATTTGTCGACACTGACGCATACGGACTCGGCGACGGGATTGTCTCTGACGCTGACGAATCCCCAGGGCTATCTCGGAGGTCCAGGATACTTTGTTCAGAGCGGCGGATTAGGTTTGTATGCCGGGGGCCATATTGGGGCTTCAGCGGGCACCTTTCAATTCTCAAACAATGTGAAAATTGTTTCCATCGATGCCTACAATGTCTTCTACAATCCCTACGAGATGACCTTCGTTCAGGGAGCAAATAGCTCGACAGCGAATTTACCAGGTGGACAGGCAACGACTCCTGTTTCGAATCCAGAGAATGTCTACCAGGGCGGCGAGGATATCGAATGGAGTATGAGTGGACCTTCTTACCACCACGACTTTTTCTACTTCATCGGCATGACCGTGGAGATGGTCAATCAACTCAATGCCCGGATGGTGTCTTCGCCGACGCTGTCCAATGTGACGCTCAATGATTTGTCTTCGTATGTCTCGACGACGAACACACACTTGCGTAACAAGGCCATGTCGTCGTACGGGCCGAATGGCTTCGCGATGCAGGCTCCGCGTGGGAATGTTGGCAGCCTCATGTCGGTCTCTGATGAAGGAGCCGGGCTGAATGATGAGATCACGCTGGCTTCGTTTGAAGAACGATCAGTCCTCGTGCCGCAGGCCTATTCACGACGTTCTGCTTACTACGATGCGAGCGTCTGGTTCCAGGGATATGGGAATGCAGGCAGCATTGATTCGACGGCTTCTGCTCTCGGGACCAACTATGCCTCGGGAGGCAGTATCGTCGGGATGGATAAGTGGCTGAGCGATGACACGCTGGTCGGGTTCAGCATTGGCTACGGTGCAGGGAACGTCACGACGGCTGAGAATGCTGGTCGCGGGAATATCAATACGCTCCGGACTTCGATATATGGTTTGCAACGTAGCGATTATGGCTATGTTCTCGGACTGGCGACCTACGGTTTGAACAGCTACGACACCCAGCGTTACTCAGGAGTCGATACCGCGTACGGCAGCTTCGATGGTGATGAATTCAGCCTGTATACGGAGTACGGTCTGCCGATTCATCGCGGGCGGATGACCTTTGTTCCGCTGACCTCACTGCAGTATGCCTATATTGGCCAGGATGGATTCTCAGAATCGGGCACCGGTCCTCTGATGGATGTGGGGCGCTCGGATGCGAATTCACTGCGACTGTCGGTCGGCGGTCGTGTCGCGTATGACATGTTCCTGCCTTCCGGACGCGCCTTCACGCCGTTTGCAGAAATGCGATACGTCGGTGAAACGCTCAGCGACGAAGCGGTCGTCGGAGCTGCTCTTTCTGGTGGAGGAGCAGGGGTGACATCGTCAGCGGCACCTCTTGGCTATCACTTCATCAACGTCGAGTCGGGATTCTCGACGCAGGTCAGCGAACGCGTGCGTCTGATGTCGAGCTATCAGGGCTTGATCGGCGATGGCAACGAATCGCATACCGGCCAGGGAACGGTTGAAGTTGCGTTCTAAGGTGGCGGGAGAGGTGATCTTAAAAGCGATCACTCTCGGCGTTGTATTCGGCGGTCAGTTGCTGCAGATAGGGCCATGTGTAGAGCCCGGTAAAGTGGTTGTCTGACCAGCCGATTTTGAGAGCATAGTTGCCTGAGTATTCGAGGGCGGCGATCGAAATGTCCTCGGGCACCTTATCGATATCGTAGACGCGGACACCGGTGAATTCGTTGACGCAGCTGGCACATGGGCAGCGGCCTCGGAGGAACCGGTACGGGAGTCGATGAATGGTCGATTCATCATCCGGCCAGGAGATGGCCAGGACTTTGTCGGACTGGTGGGCTTTGAGTGAGGCGGGGATCATGGGGAGAGGGCTTAGGTATTGGGGCTTAGGGCGGCGATGTGAGGGCTGGTTTTCTTATTGACGTCTTTTTTGAAATGTAGGGTGCTGGTGAGTCTTCGAACCGCACCAAAACGACATTCATTTGCCCATTTGGTGCGGTTCGCAAAGCCTCACCAGCACCCTACGAAACATTTGAAGTCGACGTGTTAGTCTTTATAAGGGTGCCAGACTTCTAACCAGTATTTGTCGAAGTTGAAGTTGGGAGAGTTTTCCGGGTCGTGGCATTTGATGCAGATTTGTTGTTCGGCGTTGGCGCGGTCTTTGTGCATGACTTTGCGTTCGGCCAGCAGCTCCTCTGTCCGGTTGCCGGATTGTTTGAAGGCACGTTCGAGTTCATCGTGACGCTTGCCGGGGCCGTGACAGTTTTCGCAGCCTTGTTCGGTCAGGTGCATCGAAACGGTGGTATTGAGGTAGCCACTTTCGTAGCGGATCATTTCCTGAGGATCCCAGCCGGTCGTGTGGCAGGCGAGGCATTCTGGATCATAGATCCGCGTGATGGGGTCGCCTGGCATGCCGCTGCGGTCGTTGGCGACCAGACTGGCCCATGACTTGGAGCCGTGTTTGGTTGATTTCCATTTGGCGAAGGCTTTCGTGTGGCAATCACCGCAGGATTGTGAACCGACGAATGTCGTGCCTGATGGGTGGGAGATGGCAGGTTCGGTTTCTGCGATCGCTTCTTCTTTGAGACGCTCCTGGTAGTAACGCATGGCGTCTTCCATGGCTTTAGTCTTGGAGAAGCGTTTGTTGTCGAGCTGGATGCGTTCGAATTTGAGCTTCTGCTCAGCTTCTGGATAGTAGGCGACGACGCCGACTTTCTTCCCCTTCTGGCCAACTTCGACGACCATCGTGCCGCCAATGATTTCAGGGTCTTTGTACGGATCTTCGATACCACCGGCTGTCATCGCGACGTTGAAGGTGTTGGGGAATGTTTCCAGGAGTTGTTTGGTTTCGGCAGGGCGGGCGTGAGAGAGGAAGACGGTCAGCTGAGGTTTTTCTGCTTTCAGTTTCTCAATCGCGGAGCCGAGGCTGTCTTTCATTGATTCGATCGACAGCAGATCGTTACTGGCACCGGCGGGGAGGATTTCTTTTTTGTAGCTGTCACCCAGAACACTGATGACGCCAACTTTCACACCGTTTTCTTCGAAGACGATGATTTCCGCTGGCACTCCCAGATCGCGAGAGCCGTAGAAGATGACGTTGGAACTGGTCAGTTGAGTCTGACCAACATTCTGTTTGGCGGCATCGCCGAGAGAGAACAGGGAATCGACGCCGAGGTGAAGTTCTTCAGGGCCGATCCCGAGTGCCTTGTAGCCGAGTTCGGAGATCGCCGAGTGGATGAACTTGAATTTGATCTGACTTTGACGACGTGCGTTTTTCAAAGTGCCGCCCAGATCGAGACCGACGACCGACCAGCCCTTGTCTTTGAGTTGCTTAAACAGATCTGCACGACGTGACAGCCCGCCTGATTGGTTGGCGTCGCAGCCGCAGGGCTCCATGTAACCATGGATCTCGCCCGAGAGGATCATCGCGATGGCTGGCTTGGCCCAGCCATCCACAATGACGTTGGACTTCGGCCCCGGTGTTTTTGGGGGAGCACCTGATTCCGCAGGAGAAGTCTTGCCTGTGCCGCCAGGCGTGGGGCTGGATGGTGTCGGGCAGCCAAACAAGAGCAGGGGAGCAACGCTAGCCAGCAGCAGGTAGGGGCAGAGAATTGGCAGCCAGTCGCGCAGGCTTGATGGGGAACTCTTAAGGCTTGTTGAAGCAGAATCGTGTGGCTGTCCGTTTCCTGACATAGCGGTCATTGTCATCCCTGTCGCGAGCTAAAATCCTGATGGTTCGAGGTTTAAGTTAGCGGTTCTGGGACACGTCGGCAATCCCAGCCCTGTCAGGCGAGAGGGAAAACTATTCAGCGTGAGCTTACGAAGTGCACAATCGTGGATATTGTGCAGTGATTCGTAACCTCATATGTTGAAATAGTTTGTGGTGGAAAGCTGGTGCTGATCGCGTCTGTGCTTGAACTGTCTGAGCCGGAGGTTCGGAGGAAAAGACTGTCTTTCGAACACACCGTACTCCCGGCATCGATCCAACTCTTACTGCGCAGAGAAGCGGACCTTGAAGCGGATTTCGGGCATTTCCGGATGGTTGGTTTTGACAGTCAGGAAAGCAGGGTTGTAGGAACTGCGAACGTCGGTTGCGATATCAGGTGGGATTTTGAATGTCACCTTATAAGCAAGAACGTTTTCCGAGCCGCCGGCTTCGAAGGGCTCGATTTTGAAGTCAAGATAGTCAGGGTCAGCTTCGACTTTAGTCATTTCGAAGGGGCCCGTGAAAGTTGGCGTTTTGTCGACAAAAGTTGTCAGCGTAATTTCTTTGCCAGCTGACGCCTTGAAGGTTCCAAACTCAACGAGTTTTTCGAGAGCGTACCAACCTTCGCCACGCATTTTCAGCTGGCCGGCACGATAGGCGGTGACGTCGATGACGTGTTCGCTGTCATCCACATCGAGTTTATAGATAACGCGGGCTTTGAATTCACCGACGACAATCGTTGGTTCGATCTGGACGTTCACCTGATAACCTGATTTGGCTTTGAGTTCGGTCAGATCGGCTTCCTGGAGTGGTTCTTTGGTGACGGTCATCTGAGGGTTATTGGACTCAAGTTTTTCGAGATCAAACTTGTCATAGACTTGAGAGAAAATCACACCCGAAAAGCTCGCCCCTTTCCCTTCGACGATGTTGCCGACGTTCCAGACTTCTTTCGGGAAAACCCCGTATTTCGCAGTGACGATGCCTTTGACGATCAGGCGAGTCTCTTCGCTGTTGGGATCGTTGCTTCTAATGATGGCGTATTTTTCAAAGGTATCCGTTTCTGCAAACGGTGCGATCGTCAGCGTGACGTTTTTTGATTCGCCCGGCTTGAGGACGCCGACTTCGTCTTTCGACAGGTCGCTGATTGTGCATTGGCATGTCGAACCGCCGTTGACGAAGTTCAGAGGAGCTTCGCCGACGTTCTTGATGACGAAGGTGTGTTCGGTCTTCGTGTTGACTTCCATTGTGCCGAAATCGAATGTCGCGTTATCGACTTCAATTTTTGGCTGTGGGCCGGATTTGGCTGGTTTGAGCTTGCCGTCGTATGGGTCAGTTTCGACACCAAGATCTTGCTTGATGTTCTGAACGAGACGGGGGCCGACGGTCGCATAAACTGCGACGCCGACGATGATAAGCCCGGCAAGGGCAGGGAAGACGAAGCTGAGAAAGTTTTTCATGTCAGAAGCGGCTTCAACTGGACTGTGGAAGAAATAAATAACAGTCGACAATGGCAATTTATTATGTCGTTTCAGGGCCGAGAGGGGAGCGCCTGAGGCAGGAATGTTATGAAAAATGGATGAGAATGAGTCAACAGGGCCATCCGAGCGCAATCGAGTGCGCTATTTGCCCTGTAGATAGTTACGTATTTGAGTGATCGTTTCGTTGGGAAGTAATTTGTCCGTATGAGCCAGACGTTCATTTTGTTCATGCAATTGCAGAGCAGTCCGGGCTGCGTTCGTGACGGTGTCCTCAGGAAGTGGACCGAGGCCGTTCTGAAAGAGGGTCGCCCAGAGGAAGACATTCGTCGGGGCGAGACTGGTTGCGTTCTGGAAATGCTTTAAGGCTGAAGTTTTCAAAGAATCGTTTTGAGGTGACGAACGCCTGGACAGTTCGAGCAGCCATTCCCCAACTTGACGGTGGGCCGAAGCGCTGTGTGGGTCTCGTTTGAGCCAGTTCTCGGCAGCAGCCAGGAAATTGCTGGCATTGGTGGGACGTTCTTTTTCGAGGGTGAAGGCTGCGAAGGTGAACATGCGGGCTGGTTCTGGATCGAAGGAATCCGCGTCAAAAGCGGCTTTGGAGTGACGAATCGTTGAGTTCAGATCACGGCTGAATTCGACGGCAGCGAGTTGTTGTCGAACCTTTTGGACAGGGAAAAACGTGCTCCAGGCGAACAGCATCAAAAGAACGGTCGCGATACCCGGCTCGAGGTAGCGAGTGAAGGATGGGAGTTTCATAGGCACGGTGGTCGAGGGTGTTGTCGTTAAGGCACAGACAGAAAGCAGAATCCAGAGTTGCGCGAGGGCTGGCATTTCCATGCCACCAGCACCGAGGAGGTGCATGGTGAGGCCGAGCCACGCGAATAGCCAGACATTGGGGATCTGAACGGGGAATGGATTCTCGGCTTCGGGCATCTGGCCATTGCGATTCCACAACCAGATCCAGGCTGCAAAGAGAAGGCCCCAAACGAGGCCGATGATGACGATGCGCTCGTCGTAGTTCCAACTCAAGACGGTGGGGATGAGAAAGGCGGCCAGTGTGGTCAGTGCGATCACTGCGGAGGATGACTTGGCTTTGCCCAGATCACGGAAGTCCGCCGGGAGGAGATCGAGGACTGGTCGTCGGAACTGATATAAAGTGATGCCGATGATCGAGATGACACCGAGGAAGGCAAGGAGCCCACCGTTGGCCCAGGCGTCGACGACGAGGTTGTGAGGGTCAGAGATTTCTTCACTCGATGCGGGGAGTTTGTAACGCAGGTATTCCTGACGGAAGTTACCAAGGTGGCCGAGGATTGGGAAGTCTTTGATCATGGACCAGCTGGCGTCCCAGTATTCGAAGCGGTAGCGGAGGGACTTGGTGGCGCCTTGCCAGAAGCCGGGCATGATGCTGGGGATGACTGTGATTGCGAGCAAACATGCGCCGCCAAGATTGATGATGAGGATACGCGTGAACCGGGCATAGGCGGAATCGCGTGTCGAGACCCAGAGCCAGGCAGAACCTTGAAATGCGAACGCCAGGAAGAAGGCAGCAAGGGCGGTCCGACTATTCGTCAAAAACAGGCAGGCACCCGTTGAAAGAAAGACGATCATCGACCATGCAAAGAGTTGCCAGATGCGTTCTTTTTGGTGACCTGTGATTGCCGCGATCGCGCCCCAGAGGATGCAGCCAACACCCAGAATCCCGGCGAACGAGTTCGTCAGGGCGAAGAAGCCGAAGGGCTCGGTGCTGAAGAGAAGACGGTCAAGAAACTGGCTGCGTGCGGGTTCCTGTGACGGGATGCCAAGTTCCGCGAGCCCTTGCTCGTCACCGGCGGCAACGAGTGAATGGTACTGAGCCTGCATCTGAGGGTAGAAGACGAAGTGTTGATAAAGGCCGAGGAGGGCAAGAGCAGCGATGCAGGAAAGAAGCAGCGGCAGTGATGGTCGCCAGTTGGACGTTGTTCGCCAAGACCAGAAGAGGCGGGCCATTGCGCCGAGGGCGATCCATTCCCAAAGGAGGTTCAGGGCTGCCCGTTTGTTGCCTTCGCCGAAGAAGATCAGAGAAAGGCCAGAGAGGAAGTGGCCGAAGACGAGTAGGCCAATGGCGAGTAGCCAGAGATTGAATGAGCTAAGAATAGAGACACTGCTGGGCAAGCCAGCAGTGCCACCCGGATTGGCAGGAGTTGGGCTTGGCTTGAGAAATGCCCAGACTGGCCAGAGGAGTAACCAGCCAGCCACGACCCAGATGGTGGTTCCTTCGAGTGTGGCTTCGGTGGGGAGGAACCAGCGCAAGAGGAAGAGGGTGAGGGCGGCGAGGGGGAAGAGCGGGGTGACGGATATGGTAGATGTCATTAACGATTATCGAACCTTCGACAGATCATGGAGTCTATCTTCGTCTTTACGCAAAATTGCTTTCGACCGAATGTTTAGAATTAGACGAAAGGTGATTTATGATCGTGAGAATTGACGTTAGCCCAGCTGTCGCAGATCATGCGAAAGCTGCTGGCTATCGTAACATTGAAGAGTATGTCGAGCACCTCGTTGCCCAGAATATCGCTCAAAAGTCGTCAAAGTCCATTCGACCGCAGTTGTCAGCGGGTGAATGGAAAGAAAAGTTTCAGGATATGCTCAAGCATGCTGAACCTGGCAACCCTTCTGTCGATGACAGCCGAGAAAGTATGTATGTCGAGCGGGAAGCTCGGATTCTCGGCGAAACGACTTCTGATTGACACGAATGTTGTAGCTATGCTTCGCTGATGCCCTTTGCTGCGGCTTCGCGTTGTTGCCTGTCAAACTTCTTTCGTCCTGCTCGTTCCAGGACGGTGATAATCGCCATCACGCAGAAGACAATCGCGAGGATTGTCCAGGCGGGAGGCCAGGTGTCGACGGAGTAAAGGAGCAGGCCTGCCAGGCCTGTTGTCAGGGTGGCGAGGTGGATCGTCATGACGGCGTATTTGCGCGAGAGGCCGAGTTCGACGAGGCGGTGGGAGAAGTGATTTTTGTCGGGATGCCACGGGCTTAACCCCCGTTTGAGGCGGATGATGATGACCGTGGTGAAGTCATAGAGAGGGATTGCCAAAACGCACAGAGGCGCGAGGATGACGTGTCGGCTGGGCATCGATTCGTCGTAGAATGTGCCGCTGATGGACATCGTGCCGAGCATCAGGCCGATGAAGGTACTCCCGGCGTCTCCCATGAAGATTTTGGTGGGTGGCCAGTTGTGGACCAGGAACCCAGCGATCGCGCCGGCGAGGCAGAGCAGGGTGCCCGCGACGAACCAGCGGGGTTCGCCGGTCATGTTTAGCATGATGACTGAGAAGATGCAGCAGGCGATGAAGCCGATGCCGCCGGTGAGGGCGTCCATGTTGTCCAGGAAGTTAAAGGCGTTGATCAGCGTGACCAGCCAGAGGACGGACAAGACGCCCGAGATGACTGGATGCGAGACGAAGACGGTCGCGTTGACGCCGTTGTAAACGATGAGGCTGGACAGAAGAATTTGAATGCCGAAGCGGAGTTTCCATCCTAGGGGACGCAGATCGTCGATGAGTCCCATGACCGCGATGATGAGGCCTGAGCCGAGGATCAGGAGCATCTGAGGGGTCTTGTAACGCATCCCATCGACGTGTTCGAGCAGGTCAGGACTGAGGAAGCTCTGGAGCATTGGCTCGAAGGCTTTGATGTTGATGAGGGCTAGGGCGAGTCCCATGGGAATGAGAAAGCCAAGGACGATGCCGACACCGCCGCCAAGGGCCGTGGGCGTCGTGTGGACCTTGCGGGCCGCGGGTTTATCGATCAGGCCGACGCGTGGGGCGATGAGTCGCATCAGGCCGGTCAGAGACAGGCTGAGCAAGAAAGTGGGGATGAGACAGGAGAGGACGAACTGCGTCATGTGAGTTCGAGGTGTTCTTGGAATAAGGTGATCGTCGTTGTTAGTAATGAAGACACAGGGGGTTTACACCCCCCGCTCGCCTAAGAATTACTTTTCGAAGAGGATGTCTTTGTCACCCAACGGGGTGATGTCTTTGGGGACGTCGTATTGTTTTGTGAGGTCATCCAAGAGTTGGTGATGGCGTTGGATTTCTTCGGCGTAGGTGGGGTCTTTATAGACGCTGGTGAGTTCGTCGGGATCTTTTTCCAGGTCGTAGAATTCCCATTCGTCGATCTGGTAGAAGTGGATGAGTTTGTAACGCTCGCTGCGGACGCCGCGGTGTCGGTGGACCGAGTGGACGGCGGGGTATTCATAGTAGTGGTAGTAGTGTGACTTGCGCCAGTCGCTGGGGGAATCTCCTTTGAGCAGCGGGACCATGCTGCGTCCCTGCATCTCGTCGGGGATTTCAACGCCGGCGGCGTCGAGCATGGTCTCGGCAAAGTCGAGATTCGAGACGAGGTGATCGTTGGTGCTGCCCGCTTTGACGACGCGAGGCCACTTAACGAGCAGAGGCTGACGCAGCGAGGGCTCGTACATAAAGCGTTTGTCGAACCAGCCGTGGTCGCCGAGATAGAAGCCCTGATCGGAGGAGTAGATCACGATCGTGTTCTCTTCGAGACCGGAGTCTTTGAGGTAGTCAAGCACGCGGCCGATGTTGGTGTCCATGCTGTCGACGCAGCGGAGGTAGTCTTTCATGTAACGCTGGTATCGCCATTTGACGACTTGTTCAGCGGTGAGGTCGGATGCTTCGAACTCGGCATTCTCCTTCGCATACGTCTGATTCCAGAGATCGAGCTGTTCTGGGGACATGTTTTTGGGTGGCTCGAACTTGAGGTCCAGTCGAGTCATCGTCTTGGCGATCGTCATATCCTGTTCGTGAGCGGCACGACCTCGGCCGGTGTAATCATCGAAAAGCGTGGCCGGTTCCGGGATGGTGACGTCTTTGTAATTGGCCATCGTCTCCGGAGAGGGCTGCCATTCCCGGTGAGGGGATTTGTGTTGATACATCAACAGGAAGGGTTTTGAAGCATCTCTGTCCTCTTTCAGCCATTCGAGCGCGCGATCAGTGATGATCTCGGTGGTGTACCCTTCGTACTTGACTCGCTTACCGTTGCGGATCATCGGCGGGTTGTAATAAGCCCCTTGTCCCGGGAGGATTTCCCAATGGTCAAAGCCAGTCGGATCGCTGACGAGGTGCCACTTGCCGATCATGGCGGTCTGATAACCGGCTTGCTTGAGGAGTTTGGGGAGGGTGACCTGACTCCCATCGAATTTCGAGTTGTTGTCCATGAAGCCGTTTTTGTGGCTATGTTTGCCGGTCAGAACAACGGCCCGCGACGGACCGCAGATCGAGTTGGTACAGAAGCAGTTGTTGAATCGCATCCCATCGGCGGCGATGCGGTCGAGGTTGGGAGTCTGGTTGATTTTCGAGCCGTAGCAGCTCATGGCATGGGACGCGTGGTCGTCGCTGTAGATGAACAGAATGTTCGGCGGAGCAGCCTGCGAAGAGGCGGCGTAGAAGCTGGTCAGCAGAACGGCGAGGAGCATCGAAAGTCGCATGTCGTGTCTCCACAGGTGTTTGGGTGTGTGGGAACAACGTAACACAGTTGGACGGGAAAAGCATCTGTCGGGGTGATCGGTTCAGATTCTAGTGCCATGCGCTCCCTTTCGGTCGCGGCTCTGACGGAAAGGAGGAGGCAATCCGGGTAGACTTTGAGGGTTGTACAGGTTGTCCTCTTCGAAGCGAGAGGGGTGGCCGAAGGGGCTGAGCGGTGACGATACTTTTCAGGTCCACGAGACCTCATTCACAAGGATGTGAGAGATGACGACTCAAGAATTTCTGATGGCCTCTGAGCAGGGTGCTCAAGTCATGCTGACCTGGATCGGTTTTGGAACCGTGGTCGGACTGTTGGCTAAAGCGATTATGCCTGGGAAAGATCCCGGCGGTGCAATCGGCACGATGATGATGGGGATCGCTGGATCGGTCATCGGCTGCGGCATCACCGCCTTCTTTTGGACGGGAATCAAGCTGTCGCCGTTGTCGCCTCTGGGATTTGTCACAGCGACCGTCGGGGCGTTCGTCCTACTGTTCTTCTACAAATTGCTGGCCGGACAGTACTACGCAGAATCTGAAGGTGGCGATGATCGCTATTATCACCGACATCGTCGTTATCGACGTCGACGTCGTATCGTCAACGACGCTTAAATCAAGCCTGAGTCCTGGGTGAACAGCCCGGTACAAATGGCAAAAGAAGGCTGCCGGAGCTGAGACCGGCAGCCTTCTTTTTTTGTATCGATTTTACGGTCCGCACAGCGAACCCTATAAGTACGCTACGGGAGCGTTTTGCGGTTGCCCATCACGAGTCCGAGTACGAAGAGCACGACGAAGATCACTGCCAAGACTTTGCCAATCCAAGCTGCATCTCCGGCGATCCCACCAAATCCAAATGCAGCAGCAATTAACGCGATGATGAAGAAAATGATTGCCCAGCGAAGCATGGTAGCCTCTCCCTTGTGAAAAGAACTTTGGTTGTGTCATCAGTGTTGCACGGGAAGCTTAATGCAAGTGATGTGCCACGATTTAGAATGCTCGCTGAGCGATCAGTTGTGTCAAAAATCGTGTGGTCGACTGAAGCTGCCGATGCCAGATCTGGGACTTTCGCTTGTTTTTCCAGCAGCGTCACGGATTTTGCATTGTCCGCTATCAGTAGACATCCGCCTGTCCAGTTTCGCTGACAGGCTTGGGTGTCTGACGTGGATTACTACTCTGAGAGGGACATCATGTTCTGGTTAGCCATGCTTTTTCTCGTTCTGGCGATTATGTCAGGAGCACTCGGTTTTGCGTTTTTTATTGGGAAGGTGCTGCTGTTTGTGTTTCTGGTGGCGTGTATTTTGACGCTGATGATTGGAAGGACGATACTGGGGTAGCAGGAGAGAAAATGCGCAGAAATCCCTCATCCGACCTCGCGGACTCGGGCACCTTCTCCCCGAGGGAGAAGGGACAAGAGAGGAAGAATTTTTGCGTTTACGCTGTTTAGAATAGGGCATGAGTAGCTAAAGTCTTAGGAAGACTTACGGAGACACCATGCCACATTTGACTGAACTGCAGACAGAGATTCTCAACTTTGTGAACCGCGGCGGGTACGAGCCGGTTCGTCCCAAGCTGCTCGCCAAGAAGCTCGGACTGTCGAAAAAGAATCTCGACGTCTTTCTGGCTGAGTTAGATCAACTCATCGAAACGAAGAAGCTGATCGTCACAGAAACGGGTCGGCTTCAATCGAAGACCAGCGCGACGGCAATTGTCGGGATTTATAAGAAGATCGCCAGCGGTTCGGGGTTTGTCATCCTCAAACCGCCGTTGCCTCCCAATATCGAGGAAGACCTCTTTATCGACTTCCGAGATGCGCGTGACGCGCAGTCGGGAGACGAAGTGATCGTCGAACTGATCTCGCGACGACGCGCCAATGGGGGACGTTGCGGGAAGATCATCGACATTGTCGCCCGTTCCAGCACGACGTTTGTCGGCGGTTACTACATTTACAACGGCCAAGGCTACGTGCGCATCGACGGAAACAAGTTTCCCGATCCGATCTGGGTTGGAGATCCCGGTGCCAAGGGGGCCAAAAGCGACGACAAGGTTGTCATCGAGATGGTGAAGTTTCCCTCGGCGTATGACCGCGGGGAAGCCATCATCACGAAGGTCCTCGGCCAGCGTGGTGAAGTGGGCGTCGATACGCTGACGGTCATTCACGAATTCGATCTGCCACAGGAATATCCCGAAGAAGCTTTGGCTGTCGCTCGACGGAAAGCTGCGGAGTTCGATGAGAAGGATTTCGAAGACCGCCTCGACCTGACCAATGACCTCATTGTCACGATCGACCCGATTGATGCTCGCGACTTTGATGATGCGATTTCGCTGACCCGCGACGAGAAAGGGCATTGGCGACTCGGTGTCCATATCGCTGACGTTGCCTACTTCGTCGAAGAAGGCTCCGCACTCGATGAAGAAGCCCGCCTTCGCGCGACCAGCGTGTACCTGCCGACGCTCGTCATTCCGATGCTGCCGGAGGTGATTTCGAACTCGCTGGCGTCGCTGCAGGAAGGGAAGGTTCGTTATACGAAGTCGGCGTATATGGAGTATTCCCCCGATGGTGCGCTGATCGGGACGGACTTCGCACGGACCGCGATCAAAGTCAAAAAACGCTTCCATTACGAGCAGGTGATGGAGTTCATCAAGGACAAAGAAAAGTTCCGTGAAGAACTCGATCCCGAGATCTTCACGCTGCTGGAGCGGATGTACGAACTGGCGATGATGCTGCGTCGACGTCGCTACAAAGCAGGATCGATCGAACTGTCGATGCCTGAAGTGAAGCTCGACTTCAATAAAGAAGGCCAGGTGACGGGCGCTCATGAAGCGCATCACGACGAAAGCCACCAGTTGATTGAGGAGTTCATGCTCGCGGCGAATATCGCAGTCGCGACGGAACTTGATGATCGCGGGATCCGGTTCCTGCGTCGTGCTCACGATACGCCTGCTATTGAGAAGCTGATTGACTTCTCGCGGTTCATCGAAGTCCTCGGCTTCCAGAAGATGAAAAACCCGCAGAGTCGCTCGGAAATGCAGCGGGTCATTAAAGAGGTCCAGGGACATCCACTGGAACGAGCCGTCAACTTCGCGCTGCTGCGAAGTATGCGACAGGCAGAGTACACGCCGCTGGAGATCGGGCACTATGCTCTCTCAGCGGAGAATTACTGCCACTTCACCAGCCCGATCCGTCGTTATCCTGACTTGACGGTCCACCGCATCATGGATGACATCCTGCTGCGTGAAAATCACAAGGGCCCGGGTGAAAGTGACCTCCTGCAGCAAGGGCAGCATTGTTCGGACAAGGAACGCAACGCCGCCAAAGCCGAGCGTGAACTGACGAAGATGAAGCTGCTCGCCTTCATGAGCGACAAGGTGAATCAGGAATTCGACGCGTTTATTACCGGTGTGGAACGCTATGGTGCCTTCTGCCAGATGATGGCTGTCCCTGCAGAAGGGCTGCTTTCTTTGGCGTCGCTGGAGCGAATTGACCAGTTTTATTATGACCGCGATCACTTCGCCCTCATCGGCAAGCGGACGAATACGTTCCTGCGGCTGGGCGACCAGATCAAGGTCCGGATTGTCCGCGTTGATATGGACCGTCGGGAAATGGATCTCGCGTTGGTCGATACGAAGATCAAGCACGTCGCAGCGCCGCCGAAGAAGAAACCCCGCGACGACGGTGGGCGAGGCCATGGCAAGAAAGGACAGTCGCCAGCTGCGGGTGACGGATTCCGGACGGACGAACAGAAACGCAACAGCCGGAAGAACCGCAAGCGGAAGTAGTGGGCCTGTGTTTCGAGGGTTTTGCAACTCCCACTTGAATGGGCAAGTGGGAGAAGTCTCAATTTCGCTTCACAAAGACTGATACGATAGACGACAAAGTATTCCCCAGCCTCTGTCATTATGCGGATGCAAATGTCATAGCCAGCCCGTGACTAATCACAGGCTGGTCTTTGCTTCACTGGAAAAAGCCGATCAATGATCGGCTTTTTCCACGTATTTTGGTCAGCGCAAGACGTGGCACAGCCTTTGCGAACGTGATTAAATCGTCCGAATCCAAGGACTGGACTTACTTCACAAACGTGTCGGGGAGCACGAACATGAAACGCAATGGATTTACGCTGATTGAGCTGTTGGTTGTGATTGCGATTATCGCGACTCTTGTCGCAATTCTCCTGCCTGCTGTGCAGCAGGCTCGCGAGGCAGCCCGACGCTCGACCTGTAAAAACAACCTCAAGCAGATTGGGCTGGCTCTCCATAATTATCATGACACTTACCGCGTCCTGCCTCCAGGCTGGGTGCACTTCAATACGCTCAACGGCGCAGCCCTGACGGGTGATCAGAACGATGGCCTGGTTGAAAGTCACTTTGGATGGCCGGTTTACATCCTGCCATTCATTGAGCAGGCTGCTCTCTATGATGCACTTCGCCCGGGCGACTATAAGCTGTCGGACATTTTGACAGACGGCGTCTACCCAACTGCTAAAACAGCCTTCATCGGTGCGCGGATCAGCGTTTACCGTTGCCCATCTGATACGGGTGCGGAACTCAATGATAAATCAATTCGCTTGTTGGCCAACAACGCGAATGTCGCTGATGTCCAGACACCTGTGATCAACTATGTCGGCGCCAATACAAGCATCGGCCGATTCACAGCCGCCAACGGCGTCGTGGGAGTCGGCACCACTCAGGGCTTCGATGGAGCATTCGGGCTCAACAGCAGTAAGAAGTTCTCCGACATTCAGGATGGCTTGAGCAACACGATTGTTGTCGGCGAGCGGGCTTTCGAAATCAAGGCTGGCGGGCAGACACGGGAGTGCGGAGCCGGTGTACTGGGGGTTCACAATCCGAATGGTCAAGACAGTGCAGCCGCTCGTCGCAAGGGGGCGAATGTGACCTTCGGAGCTGCCTGGACAATCAATGGCAGCTTTGCAGACGCGACTCAGGCGGACAATAAGCAGAACTGTGCTTATGGACTGTCGAGTAACCACGATGGCGGCGTGCAGGTCGTCCTGGGTGATGGCGGAGTCCGCTTCATCAGTGAGAACGTCGAGCACAACACAACCCAGGGATTCGATGGCTCTACCTTCGAAAAGTTGATCGCGATTTCGGACGGTCAGGTCATCGGAGAGTTTTAATCAGCGATCGGAACCACGCATGAACAAAGTTCGGAGAGGCTTCACTTTTCTCCGAACTTTCTCTTTTTTAACGGTCTCGGAAGGCTAAGACACTGGAACAACCATGAAGAGTACAAGTCGAATCACCGCGGTATTTCTCGGGATGATACTCGTTTCACTGGCGACAGGTTGCTCAAAAGACGATGGACCCGAAGTCGGTTATGTCACCGGCGTCGTGACACTCAATGGTCAGCCTCTCGATGCAGCCACCGTGGAATTCGTTCCCGTCGATAACCCGACGCAACGCCCCTCGACCTCCCAGACCGATCAGAGCGGCCGTTACGAGCTGTATTACTCTGCCTCCCGCAAAGGAGCGTCTTTGGGGCAGCACCAGGTGACGATCAAAAAGATTCAGTCAGGCAATCCTGAGGCGAAGGAGCAACCACTGCTGACTCCCGCCAAATACGCCAAGCCGGGGGAGCTGAAGGCGAAGGTCGAGAAGGGGAGCCAGACAATTGATTTTGATTTGAAGTCGTAGACGGGAGCCGATACGAATCGCTGGAGGGCAACTGGTGATCTGGGCCGACGACCTGACTTATGTCGTTTGACTCGCTTCGTTGAGTTGTTCTGAGGATGTCGTCTCTGACTTTGAGATGAGATATCGAAGCAACGGTCCGACGGTCAGGCCTTGGACGATGACAGAGAAGATGACGACGATGTAAGTGACCGAAAGAATCGGCTCCCTCGCGACGACAACCTCGCCGTTCAGATGTGTCGGGATCGAAAGGGCAAGGGCAACGGAGATCCCTCCTCGTAAGCCGCCCCAGGTCAGCATAGGAACCACATTCGGGTGAATTGGATTGAGCTTGCCGACGAATCGTAACGGGAGCGAAACGGCGATCAAGCGAGCCAGGAGAATACACGGGATCATTAGCATCCCCGCAATCAGGTACTGGTGGGTGAAGGTGAGGACGATGATCTCCAGGCCAATCAGCACAAACAGGACAGCGTTGAGAATCTCATCAATCAATTCCCAGAAGGTATCGAGGTGTTCAATCGTCTTGGGAGACATGGCGTAGCTCCGGCCCTGATTGCCGATGATCAGACCTGCCACCACCATCGCGATCGGGCCCGACAGATGCCAGGCAGCGGCGAGGGCATAGCCTCCTGCCGCCAATGCCAGCGAGATCAGGATCTCGGTGGAGTAGTTATCGATTTTCGCCAGGAGTCGAAAGCCAATCCAGCCGATGACGAATCCAAAGACGGCCCCCAGGACTGCTTCCTTGAAGAAGAGTTCCGCCAGATGAACGAGATCGAACCCATGTTCGCCGGTCGCGACTTCATACAGGCCCAGAAAAATCACGACTCCAATCCCGTCGTTGAATAACGATTCTCCAGCGATCTTTGTTTCGAGTGTTTTGGGCGCCTGAATCGTTTTGAAAATCCCCAGGACAGCAATCGGGTCCGTCGGTGAAATCAAGGCTCCGAACACCAGGCACCAGATGAACGAGATCTCCAGTCCCGCCAGTCGAAAAACAGCAAACGCAAGCCCGCTGACAATGATCGTCGAGAGGATGACTCCGACAGATGCTAACGTGGCAATGATCCAGCGTTGTTCCCGCAAATCGCTCAGGTTGATATGCAACGCCCCGGCAAATAGCAGGAATCCGAGCATCCCCTGCATGACCGTCTTATTGAAGTCGATGCTGCCGACAATCGCTTCCGCCCGCGTCGCGACGACTGGGACGAAGATGCCCGCCGTAATCAGGCCAAGTGAAAAGATGAGCGC
>SXGT01903247.1_pt1 | contig 28069 bp, 24 predicted proteins | sample 3176221 | NCBI WGS metagenome assembly SXGT01 (sample SAMN11356862, study PRJNA531348) | freshwater metagenome | isolation source: freshwater sample F1-120 | place: China: Fuxian Lake, Yuxi | collected 2017-12-25
ACTTGACTGGGGGTCAAGGAGTCGCTGGTTCGAATCCAGTCGCCCCGACTCGAAGCCCCTGCCGGGATTGAGGTTTTGCGACCTTGGTCCCGGCGGGGCGACCTTCTTGAGTTCGCAGCAACACCCCTAATACCCCCACGCAACCCCACCTGACCGGTATGAGGCGAAGCGGCCCGACGTCATGGTGCGTGGGCCGAATTCGCCGACCGCAGATCGCCGTCGAGCGCCGAGGCCCTCCCGCTGTCGTTGGACGCCGATCCCGGGGATCGCCGTCTCGACCGGCTGCTGGCCTGTCTCGGACTGCTCGACGATGCCGCCCCCTCTTCGGCGCGACGGCGGCTCTCGGCGGTCGTGACCCCGTGGCAGTAGCGGACCCCGCCGACTTCTTCGGCGGTGAAAGGCGGCCCGGTGCCGGTACGGAAGCCCTCCGCGTTGAGCTGGTTGGCGAGGTCCCTCCCGACGAGGTCCTGGAGCAGCTCATCGATGCGGTCGTCAAGCTCAGCCTTGCCGGCGACGTGACCCGCTGCGCGATCATCCTGACGTTGCCGTAAGCGGTTCGGACGCCCCGCCGGAATCGGAGGGATCGAGATCCGGCACGTCGCCGAATGGCCGGTTCCCCGCCGCGCTCACTTCATGTTGATCCGCACGTTCATGACCGTTGTGTCTCGTTCATGCTCCAACCCTTGCTGACGGAGCCGTAGCCCAAGTCGTTGCCTTTGCCGCCGCTCGTGGCGGCGAGAGATGGACCGTGCGAGTCGCCACATGCCCATCACCGCGCTCGCGACGAGGAACACGACGCCACTGAGCACGCCTGTCGCTGATCTCGTCTGTACGAGGCTCAATCGCGTGACAAGCAAAGATCGTGCCAATTACCAAAGACGCCTCTTGACTCGTCCGAAGGCACCGCTACTTTCATCGAGCACCGGCCGCCACGTGGCGGGACGGGTGTTGCGTGCCAACAACCGGCGATGCCCGGACGGGAGGACGATCAATGACACCTGGACCTAGGACGAGCCCGCGATACAGGGCCACCAAGCGGCGCGCCGAGCCGCCGACCGATCCCAACCAACGGGTGATCGCCGGCTTGCGACGTCTCGATGCACTGGCCGAGTCGCTGACGATGCCCCACCGAGAGACCATCGAAGCCTGGATTCGAGCACGCGCCGAGCTCGCGGCCACCCGCCTCACGGGAAGGGCCAAGGCGCGACTCACGGCCATCGCGGAGCTCGACATCGTGCACGCGGGTGAGTCCAGGATCCTGTTCCGCATGTTCAAGCGCGGCCGCAAGCCAAGCCCGCACCTCGTGGAACTCGCAATTCGGCTCGCCCTTGGCCACTGGGTGTTTCGCGTCCGGCGTTCTGTCAACGTCTACCGCCCGCTGTACGAGGGGATGGTGGGTGCCATCAGCCATTGGGATCCGTACGGCTGCTCTGACTCCGACCTCGAGTGGGGCCTCGACTTCCTCGAAGGCACCAATGGCAACGCTGGTCACAATACGCTCGTGCCGCTCGAGTGCATCGAGCCCGCCGAGATTGACGACCTGGAGCGCGACGTCGCGCAACGGCAGCCGCTCCCGCCGTGGAACCGCCGTTATGGCGGCTGCGGCGGCCAGTTCAAGCGCGTCGCTCGTGCGCTGTGGTTCAGTATGCACGACGACCCCGAGGCGGCACGTGCGGCCCTGCGCGACACGGCGACGCAGTCGTTGGAGACGTTGAGCGAGGCCATCGCGTCCGCCTTGCTCGCGGTGAACTTTGCCGCTGCTGGCGCCCTCGACCTCAAGTCGCTCCGTCGCACAGGTGCGGTGCTCAGCGGCGCATTGGGACACGTGAGCGTCTATCCCGATGACGTGGACCTGGCGCTCCGCTATCAACGACTCTTGGCCGAGTCCCGCGGCCTGCAGCGCGCCCTGAGTCGTGCGGGGCAGGTGCTCGAACGACCCCATGTCGCCGCGCAACCGGAATCGTTCGACTCGAACGAGCAGGGTCTCCTACGGCACCGGACGCTGGGCTGACAGCCACTGGCCCAACTGGGCGAACGAGACTCCGAGCCCGCGTGGATCGCAGATGTTCAGGGTCAGCCCCTCGCTGCCAAACGCGTCGACGAACGTGACATACCGCCCGCCGTAGGCCGCCTTCCCAAACGGCGAGCTGCAAATGTAAGTGCCAAAGAGCAGGGGGTGCTTCCCTGCGGTGTTGTTCCCGCGACGACGGGCATCCCACGGACGAGGTGCCCAGTCCGCCCCCACAGTCCTCGAAGCGGTACCGACCCGCCACGGCGACAATACGGACGTAGCGCGGCGCGACTGAGGAGTTGTCAACGGCAAGAAGCGCTTGCTCCGTGGCCATCGCTCGGAGCCCGGCCCACAACCGCTCAGGGGGTGTCAACGGTGACCGACCCACGACGGTCACGCCGTCTTCCCGAGGCACACAGCGCCGCGCGCCGCTTGCGTCTTGGAACTCCAACCATGCCACTCCTTGGGCTCGTAGACCGAACCTATCCACCGGTCAAGGCGACCCGGAAGCGGCGGCATCGGTCTCGACAGCACCCGGCCGTCCCAACACGCCGCCAACCAAGACTTGCAGGACTCTCGCGATCGATGCTCCCGCTCGCCTCCATGGCAACGCTCTCCGGCGCCAGCCAGGGCCCATTGACGCGGCCGGCGCTTCTCACCGAAGCTCTGCCACCGCGCAGGACGCCGTCATGCGCGCATTCGACCTCGACCCCCTGGCATGCCGCCCATGACCTCGCGCTCCGATCGCTCGCCCGTGCTCGTCCTCGTCGCTCTCGCGACGGTCGTGGGGCTCTCCCTCGTCGGGCCGCTGCTCACCTGGGCCACGGCCGAGCTCGCCACGCACGTCACCTGGACGGCACCGGCCGATCCCGCCGGGACGAGCCTGCTCGACGCGCTCGGCACCGCGACCGTGCGCTACGGCGAGATGCGCTGTCCGGCCAACGGTAAGAACACCGTGCGCTGTCGCACCGAGCCGTGGCTGTGGGTCGGACCGCTGGTGGGCCGTGCCCGGGGCGCCGAGTCGGGCCTGACGGAGGCCCGCCGCTGTCTGTGGTTGCACCCCGCGGAGGGCGCGCCGAACGCGTCTGTGGCGGTTCAGTTTCCAGACATCCCGGCCGGAGCGCGCCTCGGCGGTCATGCGGCGTTGCTGGACACCGCGCGCGCCGGCGAGGCGGTCGACGTCTCCTTTCGGCACCTCGAGACCAAACACGTCCTCGCCCACGTGCGGCTCAACGACAGCGGTGGACGCGCAGAGGACCGACGCTGGACGCCCTGGTCGGCGACTCTGGGGCCCGCGGGGACCTTCGAGATCGAGGTCGGCTCGCGCTCGGCCAACTGGCGGCACGTGTGCGTCACCGCGTTCGTGGACGCGGCGCCATGACCGCCCGAGTCACGGCGCTGGCGCTACCCATCGCGGCGACGCTCTGCGTGCTGGCCGTGCAGGGCGCGTCGCGCACCTACACCGAGCCGGGTCTGCGCATCGCGAGCCAGGCCGAGCGTCTACGCGACGTGCCGCCAGGAACCAGCCTCCGCGCGACGCTGACCGACGCCGAGCCGCCGCTGCCCGGCGTCGTGGCCGGTCTCGTCTTGCGACGCCTTACCACCACGGCACCGGACGCGCCCCTCCTTGCAGGTGCGCGCGCCTCGGCGCTCGCCGCCATCCTGGCGCTCGTGGTCCTCGGTGTGGTTGCCCGACGCGAGCTCGGCAATCTCGGCGCCGCGCTGGCGGTCGGCTTCACGTTGCTCTCGCCCGGCTGGCTGCTGCTGGCACGCTCGCCGGGACCCGAAGCGCTCCTCTCGCTCGGCTGGGCGCTCATGCTGGCCGGGGCGGTGACTCAGGCCTCGAACCTCGGCGCAGCGCTGGCCACTGCCGGGCTGGCCGTCCTGGTCTCGAGCCACGGCGAGGCAGCCGTCGCTGGGCTCGCCTGGCTGCTCTGGGCGCTCCTGAACCGCCCGCCCGAGACCTCGGCGCGCCCGGGCCTCCTCGTCACCGCGCCCGCGCGCCCGGCCGTCCTCGTGCCGCTGGTGCTTGCGCCGCTGCTCCTCGTCGTGGCCTGGCCGCACCTGCACGAGGAGCCCGTCAAGCGCCTCTTCGCGCTCGTGACGCGCGGCTTCGGCGGTGAGACCCCGCCCGTGGCGGTGCTTGGGACCGCGCTCGATGACGTCACCGGCGGCGGACCGAGCTTCGTCGCGGCGCTGTTTCTGTGCGCGTCCCGCATGGCACTGCCGCTGGTGGCGCTTGCCGGCGCGGGCGTCGTCGTTCGCGCATTCGCCCATCCGGGCGCACGCTTCGCTGCGCTGGGCCTGGGCGCCGTCCTCGTGACGCGGTCGCTGACCGGCGGTCCGCTACGCGACGGCGTCGACGCACTCGGAGCCGCGTCACCGCTGTTGGCGTGGCTCGCCGCCAGCGGCCTGTTGGCGGCGTTGGGTCACCCCGCGCTCTCGGTGCGGATCCGTGGCGGCGCGGTGGTGGCCGTCGCGGCAGTCCTGGTCGTGGATCTCGCGGCTCACTTTCCGAACGAGTCGCTCACGGGTTCAGCCGCGTTCGGAGGTCTGAGCCGGCTCGCGGCCCACACCGACATCATTCAGGCGCCGGTGCTCACCGACGACATGCTCTCGGCGCTGGACGGCACCCTCCCCGATCGCGCACGACTGGCCTTCGAGCCCGGCGGTGCGCGCTATCGGCCCATGATCGACACGCTGATTCGGTACGGCCGCCTCGGTCACCAGATCGAGTCCGCCGACACCTACCACGCAACGCACACGGCGACGGTGCGCTGGCTCGGCGCGCCGGGGTGGCCCGTGCAGCACACATTGGCAGCCCCCGCGTTCGTGCTGACGTCGTCTGGAGTCCCTATCCTGGCGCTGTTCGAGCGCTAACGCTCGCGACGATTGCGCACGAGCGAGTCGAGCTCACCCGACGGACGCTTGAAGTAGGACTTGCCTTCGACGTTCATGTTGAACTTGAAGATGCACCACAGCGCTGAGACGCCGTCCTTCCAGGTGATCTTCTTGCCCTCGTCGTAGGTGCGGCCGTGGTACTGGATGGGGACCTCGTAGATGACGACGTCCTTCATCTTTGCGAGTTTGGCCGTCACCTCGGGCTCGAAGCCGAAGCGGTCCGACTCGAGCACGATGTTCTGGATGACCTCGCGCTTGAAGACCTTGTAGCAGGTCTCCATGTCCGTGAGGTTGAGGTCGGTGAACATGTTGGACAAGAAGGTGAGCACGCGGTTGCCGACCGTGTGCCGGTAGTAGAGCACGCGCCCGGGCCCGCCCTGAAACCGGCTGCCGAAGACGACGTCGGCGTGACCGTCGAGGATGGGTCGGAGGAGCGCCGGATAGTCGTCTGGGGTGTACTCCAGGTCCGCGTCCTGGATGATGACGATGTCCCCGGTCGCCTCGGCGAACCCGCGGCGCAGCGCGGCGCCCTTGCCCATGTTGTGCGGCTGGAGAAAGACCTTGACGCCATCCTTGCCGTCGAGGGTGGCCAGGACCTCCCGCGTTCGGTCCTTCGAGCCATCGTCGATGATGACGATCTCCTTGTCGTACGGGACGGCCTGGACCGCCGCGACGACGGACTCGATGGTCCGCTCCTCGTTGTAGACGGGGATAATGATGGAAAGTTGTGGCCGCGGCGAGCTGGCCGCCTCCGGCGGTGAGTCACTCGGAGGGGTGGTCTTCTTGGCTTGCTTTCCGCTCATTGGCTCGTCCTCCCGCTATGCCCGCGATGGGCCCTGCGAATCTTGAGTACATCGATGAACATGCGAAGCGAGTCGCGCACCGCATGGACGCTCGTCCGCTCGTCGTTGGTCCACGCCACGGGGACCTCGACGACGCGGTAGCCCCGAAGCCGCGCGACATACAGGATCTCGACGTCGAATGCGAACCGATCGATGGTCGCCTGCGCGAAGACGTCCCGCGCCACGGCGCCCCGCATCAACTTGAAGCCGCACTGCGTGTCGTGGATCCCTGGCACGACGAGGCCTTGCACGATGCGATTGAAGGTCTTGCCCATGGCCTCTCGGTACCACGGCTGATGTTTCAGGATGCGCGAGTCCCGCAAGCCGCGTGACCCAATGACGACGTCCGCCTCGGGGAGCCGCTCGGCCAATCGGGCGCACTCCTCGATTGGGGTCGACAGGTCGGCGTCTGAGAACAACACCAGGTCCCCGCGGCTGGCGAGGACCCCATGGCGGACCGCGGCGCCCTTGCCTTTGTTGGTCGGCAGCCGATGCACATGCGCGCGCGGCGCGGCACGGCGGGCCACGGCGGCAGTGTCGTCGCGGCTGCCGTCATCGACGACGATGAGCTCGTGATCCGGCGCAGCGTCGTCGAGCCAAGCGCACACCCGCTCCAGCGTGGGCCCGAGGCGCGCGGCCTCCTCATAGGCAGGGATGACCACCGAGAGCTTGCCAAGACCCATCACGCGCGCGGACCGGTACGCGACCTCAGCGGAGCTGTCAAGCCGCTGTCGTACGCGTGCCGCTACGTGTCCATCCGGTGACGCTGCGCGTCCGGCGGCATGACGTCGCTGTCGCACCGTTCCCACCGGCGCGACGAAGAAGGGACATTAACTGTCAGTCGACATCTCAATATGCAATTCGCACTACACTTCTAAAGACTGAGAAGACAGCTCTGGTACCCGCGCACGTGGCGGCCCTCGAGCGTTGGCGGGCGGGAGACCGGGCGGCCGTAGGGCGTTCAGGGCCACGACGATTCATGAACGCTGAGCTCGGGGCACGGAACTTGCTTGGGGCAGCAACGGCGTGGGACCGCCGACCCCGGGGGGTTGGCATCGTGGTGGGACATGCCAGAGGATCGCATGGATACGCTGAGTTGGATGAAGATTGGCGAGCATCGCAATCGAGATGTGCTTCGCGAGATGGCGAAGAAGATCCGAGCGAAGTGGGCCGGTCGCTATGAGCTCCAGATCTCCCCAGTGCGCGAGGGTAAGGACGGCTACGAGCTCCACCTCAAGCACCGCTAGGGCTCACCGGGGCCCGCAACATTCCGCAAGACCGTTCGGTTTGACTCGAATTCCCGCGGCTGCTAGGGTCCGACACACGCCGTGGCCGCCCAGTCACTCACTCATGCCCAGCACGTTCGATTGCTCCGGATTGCCCGTGAAGCGATCTACCACCACGTGTCCCGTGGGCGCCGTCCGCCGGTAACCGAGTCGGACCCGGCGCTGCTCCAGCCGCTGGGCTGCTTCGTTTCGCTGCACGTGGGCGACCGGTTGCGTGGCTGTATCGGCACCTTCGACGACGCCACGCCGCTCGTGGAGAACGTGTCGCGCATGGCGGTCAGCGCCGCGTCCGAGGATCCGCGCTTTGCGCCGCTGCGCATGGACGAGGTCCCCAAGATCGACATCGAGCTGACCGTGCTGGGGCCATTGGTCCCCGCACGCGCCGAGGAGGTCGAGGTCGGTCGCCACGGCGTCCTCATCAGCCGCAAGCGCGCGCGTGGCACGCTCCTTCCACAGGTGGCGGTGCAGCACGGCTGGACCCGCGAGGAGTTCCTCGCGCAGACCTGCCAGAAGGCCGGCTTGGACTCCGAGGACTGGCGTCTCCCCGACACCTCGATTCAGGTGTTCGAAGCGGACGTCTTCAGCGAGTCGGCTCTGCGTGAGGCCCGATGAGAGCGGCACTGCTCGCGAGCGCGCTGCTCGTCGGCGGGACCCTTCAAGGCTGCGACTCGGAGCGCTTCCTGTCCGGACAGTGGTTTACGAGCCAGACGGAGGCCGGCTTCGAGAAGAAGCCCAACGCCACCACGCAGCGCTGGATTGAGCTCAACCTGGGTCACTACGGCGAGGACGTTGTCGGAATTATCCGTTTCTACGGCGACCAGAACCGGACCATCACCGAGGAGTGTGCGAGCGGCTCGAAGTGCACGTGCCAACAGATCGACGGCCACTACGATTTGGACGCGGAGACGGTGTACTTCCGCTTCGTCGACTGTGACGGAAAGTCACGGACCGCCGCCGTCACCCGCGTCTCCTCCGATGAGCTCTCATGGCGAATCGACGACGTCCCACAAATCGACCGCTTTCGCCGGACCAAGAGCGAGAACCAGCTCACCATCGATCGCGACAAGGCGTGCACGCAGTGCGGCTCATCGTCCTGATCCCGCTGCTCCTCGTCGTCCCGGTTCTTGCAGCAGCGGAGCCACCCGTGGCGGAGCCGCGCGAGCAGCCACAACGCGTCATTCGTGAGGTCGCGGTGCTGCCGATCTCGGACTTCGCGCGGGGACCGGAGTCCCTGTGGGAGGGTGCAGGCGGCGAGCCGGGTGCGCTAGCGTCGCAGATTGAGTCGTACCTTGTCCGGCGGCTCTCGCTGGAGCCTCGCGTCCGCATCGTGGGGCCCGCCGACGTCGTCGCCCGGACGCAACGCACGCGGGCGCACGTGGACTCGGTGTCGCTGGGCCTCGACCACGTCAAACTCGGGCTGTCGCTCTACCGCGAGCTGCGCGTCGAGGACGCCATCCCGAACCTCGAGCGCGCCTACGTCCTGCTCAAGGACGCCTACCAGGACGTCGTGTCGCCCAAGGCGCTCGCGGACGTGGCGCGGACGCTCGCGCTGTGTCATCTGGAGCGCAAGGACCACCACCGCGCGCACTTGCTGCTCAAGGAGATGTTCTACTGGACCCCGGAGGCGCGCTTCCAACGCGGCTTCTATGCGCCGGTCTTCGAAGAGGCGCTCACGCGCTCGCTGCTCGACTTCGTTGCGACCTACCCGCGGGACACGCCCCTGCTGTCGACGGCGCGCCTCGAGAAATTTGCCCAGGACATCGACGTCGACGCCGTCGTCTATGCGCGCCTCGAGCCCCCGCGATCGGGCCAGACCGGCCGTCGCATCCGAATCCAGGTCTTTGACCGGCACACGCGCACGGTCACCTTCCGCGGCGCGCTCGTGGCCACCGGCTCGCCCGACGACTTCGAGCGCATCGACCGCTTCGTGACGCGGTGGACGACCTGCCTGCCCGAGCAGATCGTCCCGGAGGACAAGCCGCCCGAGCGGAAGGTGCGCGTGTTCGTGGACACGAGCGCCATCCATAGCGTCTTCGTCAAGCACACGACGCGCCGATACTTCCACAACGTCGGCATGAGCCTCAACGCCGAGGTGCAGTTCACCTCGAGCCTCGGCGTCTTCTTTCAGGTCAGCATGTTGTCGAGCACCCAGGATCCGGATCGCGACCTGCTCGACAACTTCACGTTCGTGCGCCTCTCGACAGGCCTGTCGTTCAGCCTGCGCGGCAGTTGGTGGCGCCTCTATGTGCGGCTCGGCGTGCTCGACGTGCAGATCCTCGGCAGCTACGCCACGACGACCGATCCCAACTGCAAGTGGTACGGCGAATCGCACACCCGGTGTACCGACGTCATCCACCTGGGCGACGAGTCGACCTTCGGCTTCAACGCCGCGGTCGGCACGCAGTTCCTGCTCCCGAGAGACCTCTACATCAACGTGCGCTTCGGCTACTCCGTCTACGCGTTTCCGAACAACAAGTCGATTAGCCTCAACCACCCGATCTCCACGGAGCTGGGCCTCGGCTACGCGTTCTGATGGCGCCTTCGGCGGGCTTGACGCCCCAAAAAGGCTCGCCTATCCTCCGCGCCGCCATCGCGCTCTCTCACAACTTGGCCCTTCGTACGCCGAGCACAGGCCCGTGGTTCACGTTTCCACGATGGCATGCGGTCCCTCGGGACCTGAATCAAGCCAACATAGCTCAGGGGTAGAGCAGCTGATTCGTAATCAGCAGGTCGTGGGTTCAATTCCCACTGTTGGCTCCAGCATCATCCCATAACCCAAAGCTCACAGGCCGGCCCAGATGCACCTTCTCCCGCTCCGTGTCGCTGTCGTTCTCTCGCTCGCCAGCTTCTTCTCCGTCGCGTGCAACCGCGGCGATCCGAAGTCGTGCGCCTACTGGGTCGTCAAGCTCGAGAACCCCTCCAAAGAGAAAGAGTCCATCGACAAGCTCGGCGAGCTGAAGTGCGAAGAGCAGATCGACGTGCTCGCCAAGCAGTTCGAGAAGAGCATCTTTCGCCTCGAGATCGTCAAGGTGCTCCAGGGCTTTGGCAAAAACGAGAAGTCGATTCCCGTCATCCGGCGCGCGCTCCGCGACCGCGAGGCCAGCAGCACCGCGGCGCGGCTCGTCTCGGAGTGGCAGATCAAAGAAGCCGTCCCCGACATCGAGACCATCATCAAGTCGCCGCAGAACCCTGGCGGTCGTGGCTCGATGCTCGAGACCCTTCTTGGGTTCGTGAAGCCCCAAGACATCGTCAAGACGCTCATCTTCCTCGTCGGCGAGGACCCCACCACGCAAGGCGCCAACGTCAATCAGGACGCGGCAAAGCGGCTCCAGGACATCGACTGGACCAAGGTCGACGCCGAGACGCGCAAGGAGGCCGTCGATCGCCTCGTAACCGCGCTGTTCATGAAGGACGCCGGTGGCGTCTCGAGCTATCAGGCCGCACGCGCCGCGCTGGGTGCCATCGGTCCAGAGGCGGGCCCGGCGCTCGTCCAGGCGGTCCGGGGCAAGCACGCGCAGCTCAATCAGGTCGGCGAGACGTACGGCCTGCCGCAGTGGGAGCTGCGGGACGGACCCGAGCTCATCGAGGTCCTCTGGGACGTCGGCGACAAGGAGGCCGCACTCGCCATCATGGAGAGCGTGGCGCGCACAGGCAGCCAGCTTCCGCCCGAGCTCGAGGCCGCCCCCGCCGATCGCAAGGAGAAGTGGGGCGAGGTCAACCAGAACCGCATGGTCGTGGCCGCCTTCTCGCTCGCCTACCTGCGCAACCCGGCCATCCTGCCCAAAGCCAAAGAGACGCTGCTGCGGCCCAAGCCGTGGGTCCATCAGTTCATGCAGACGGGCAACGCGCTCGGGCTCATGGGGATGAAGGAGGCGACTGAGGCCCTGTTCGATGTGTTCGGCAAGCTCGGCGAGCGCAAGGACGAGGGCAATCAGGGCAACCTGGTCATGGCCATGGCCATCGGCTTGCTGCCGGACTTCCTTGCGCGCTACGAGTCAGAGGTCGTCAATCACAAGCCCCCGCCGGTCAAAGACGAGAAGGGCAACGAGAAGCCGGCTCCCGAGGATGACTCGATCCGCGAGTCGGCGCGCCAGCCGTTGGCCCTGGCCTACTACAAGACCGTCAAGCAGTGCGGCAAGGACGTTGGTTGCTATACCAAGTTCTTGGAGGCCAAGAAGGGCAAGCTGAACGACATCAAGAAGTCCCTCGGCGACGCGGTGATGAAGCTCAACAAGAAGCAGGAGGCGTTGACGGAGAAGAAGAAGCCCGTCAACGAGAAGATCCGCGCGCTGAAGAAGGATCGCGCCGCCTCGGTCGAGAAGGCCCTGGCGATGAAGAAGAAGTCGGACGAGACCAAGAAGCCGCTGTCCAAAGAGGAGATCGACGAGTTCAACAAGCTCGTCGAGGACGCCGAGGCCAAGGAGAAGGAGATGAACCCGCTCTTCGACGAGCTGAAGAAGTTCGACGAGGAGGCCAAGCCCGAGGAGAAGGCGGTCGAGGACGAGCAGGTCAACTACTACGGTCTGGAGAAGACGGTCCTCACGCTGGCCGCGCTCGACGGCGTGGACCACGATGCGGTCTTCCCCATCGTGCTCGACATCTTCCACGAGGCCGATCCGGCGCAGTTCCAGCAGTTCCGGCAGTGGGCCTTCGTCTACATCGAGCGGTTCGCCACGCCCGCGCGGCGCGCGTTGCTCGAGAAGCTGCTCGAGTCGGAGAAGCAGATCAAGAACCCGGCGGTGAGCTATTTCGTCTTCCGCCTCCAGTACCTGCTCAACCGCCTCAAGCGTCAGGCCGCCACGGGCAAGTAGCCTGCACTCGGCCCGCTATGGTCGCTTCGGCGGGGGCGGCGGCGTCTTGGCGGGCAGCATGGTCGTCTGAGGCAGATCGGCCGGGTTGACCGGCATCGTCGCGGTGGGTCGACGCGCCGGCTTGGGCGTGGGGTTGATTCGCGCGCGCTGGCCGGTCGAGCGCATGGCCTGGCGCATCTCCTCGGCCTGATCGAGCAGCTTCTTCCCCTTGTGGCGCACGCCGCGCTCGACCAGGAAGGTGCCGTAGGCCTCCAGCGCGCGGATGAGGAGCGGCCGCTCGCCCATCTCTTCGAGCAGGTTGATGGCCTTTTGAAAGCTGTCCGCCGCGTGACGGTGACGCTCCCCCGCCTCGCCGCTGCTGTCTCCTCCAGCGACATACAGCGCGTGCGACAGCGCGCGGGCCCGAGCCAACGACGCCTGCCCCACGACCTGGCGGCTCTCGATGGCGTAGCCCAGATCCAGCGCGCGATCGGCGCGCTCCAACGCGCGGCCCTCGTTGCCGAGCGCCAGCTCGACGGTCGCCATCAACGACAGCACGAAGCCCTGAAGGCGCTGATTGCCGAGATCGGTCGCGATCTCCAGCGCGTCATGCGCGAGCGGCGCCGCGTCGGTGGGGTTGCCGTGCTCCAGGTGCCACTCGGCTAGGTTCATCAGCCCGAGCGCGTGGTTCGTGCGATCCCCGTGCGCCTCCGAGAGCGCCACGGCGCGCTCCCACAGCGACCGCGCCTCCTGCCGCTCACCGTTCTCGTAGCGCGCGACGCCGAGGCCCATGAGCGACACGATCTGTCCGCGCTGGTCGCCCAGCCGCTCTCGAATCGCAAGGCCCTCGAGCTGAAGGCGCACCGCGTCGTCGAGCTGGCCAAAGCCGTAGCGGATGTTGGCGAGGTTCGTGAGCGTCTGCGCCAGCGCACGCTCGTCTTTGAGCTGGCGACGCATGCGAAGCACCTCCTCGAGCAGCTCCTGCGCGCGGGCGTAGGCGTCCTTGTCGCCGCGCTGGGAGACGAGCCGCGAGCGGGTCTCCTTGACGTCGGCGAGGCCCTCGAGGTCCCGCGCCCGGTCGAAGAGCCGCTCGGCCTCGGCGAGGTGCTCGCTCGAACGGTCGTAGTGGCCTCGGGCCTGCGACAGCTGCGCCAACAGCACGTGCGCGCGGGCGCTGCGGGGGCCATCGTCGAGGACGAGCGCGCGATAGACCGCATCCGAGAGCGCCTGCTCGGCAGCGTCGTAGTGACCGGTGTCAAAGAGCAGACGGCCGAGCCGCTCGTGGAGATCGGCGGCCAGCGCGGCCAGGTCGTCAGTGCACATCGCGAGTCCGCGCTCGTAGCACGCGCGAGCGCGCCGCACGTCGTTCTCGAGGCGATGCTGGTCGCCGGCGTCGAGCCACGCGCGCGCGGCGTGAGGCGCGTTCTCCCCGTCGCGCCAGAGCTCCGCGATCCGCTCGAGCCACGGCGCGCGCGCGAGCGGCGGTGCGCCCGAGAGCCACTGCGCGGCCAGGCGCGCCTGCGCACGGCGGAGGTCGGGGCTCAGCGCTTCGAGGGCACGCGCGTGCAGCGCCTCGGTCTCGAAGGCCGCGACCGGCAATCGCACGAGGGCACCGTCCGTCGTGCGACGGAGGAAGCCGCGGTCGAGCAAGGTCCCGAGCGCGGCCTCGACCTTGAGGCGCAGGGGATCCTCACCGAGCACGACGAAGTGGCTCTGTCCGTCGGCTCCGGCCCGCAGCACGCTGGTCGCGCCCGCGATGGGGAAGGCCTGCCCGAAGCTCGCACCCGCGCACAGCACGGCGCGCTCGAATCCCTCCAAGGCGTCGAAGCGGAGCTGCGCGGAGCCCACGAGGTCAGTGGGGAGCGCCGCTGCCTCTCGCCGCGTGGCGCGACCGGGGCGCCCCGAAGCGAGCAGGACGCGGACGAGCTCGCGGACCAGCGCAGGATTGCCTTGCGCGCGTGCGGCGATCTCGGCGACCGCGGTTGCGGGGATCGCCGTGGTCGCGCCCACCAGAGTCGAGATGAGCCGCGCGGTGTCGGCCTCGGACAGCGGCGCCAGAGGGATCCGGCGCAGCGCCAGCTTGGAGAGGCTCGGGAGCGACGCGGCGTCACGGGCGACGAGGAGACACGCGAAGGCGCGATCGGCGACGACGTCGAAGAGCCGGAGGACCGTGGCGCGGTCCTCGTCGCGATCGGGGGCGTCCCAACCGTCCACGACGAGCAGGTGCGGTGATGCGCCTGCGTCGTAGCGCAGTAGGTTGAGCGCGGTGCGCGTGGCGCGCTCGACGAAGTCGGGACGGTGTATGATGTCTGGCTCGAAGCCCGGCAGGGACACGCCGCGAGACGAGACGCCGAGCCCCATGAGCGCCGCCAGGAGGCGCAGCGCGTCGTTGAGCTTGCTGGCCGTGACCAAGGGGCCGAGCGACAGCGCCATCTGATCGAGCGCGGCCGCCGGGTTGTCATCGGCCTCCGGGCCCAGCCCGAAGCGGGCGCGGATGAGCTCCGCGAGCAGCGACCGACCGGCTCCGAGCGTAATGCGCCTGACGACCAGCCGACGTCCACCTTCGGTGATGAGGCTGATGAGCTCGTCGACGAGCCGCGACTTGCCGATGCCGGGCGCGCCGGTGACTCCCGCGACCGTGAGCCGCGCCGTCGTTGCCGCTTCCCGAACGGTGTTGTAGAGCGCCTCCAGCTCCGCGCGACGGCCGACGAAGGCGCCCTGCGGCTCCGCGCTCGCCAGCCGAGCCGCGGTCGTGGGCTCATCGACTTGCGGCGGCGTCACTCGCTTCGCCGACAGCGTCGTGCTGTCTGCGCTCGGCTTGGACTCGCGACCGTCGCTCGAGGACATAGGTTCGGCGAGTCTAGACGCTTCGAGCACGCTTGTCTCTGCTCCCCGCCCGATCACGCGCGGCTTGACACCCGCGTGCGGCGCGGGCGACAACGGCCGCGATGCGCGGAAGCCTCTTCGACCGACGATTCGTGATCCTGGGCGGCAAGGGCGGGGTCGGCAAGTCCACTGTCACGGCCGCCCTCGCGCTCTCCGCGGCGCGCCGGGGCAAGAAGGTGCTCATCGTCGAGCTCGGGGCCAAAGAGAAGATCCCGCAGCTGTTTGGGCGCCCGGAGCTGTCCGGCTACGAGCCGCGCGAGATCGCCTCGGGGATCGAGTCCATCAGCGTCACGCCCGGGCCTGCGCTCGAGGAGTACGGGCTGATGAAGCTCCGCCTCAAGCGCCTGTACCGCCTGGTCTTCGAGAACCCGATGATGCGCGCGCTGGTGCGCATGGTGCCGGGCATGAATGAGCTGCTGCTCATCGGCAAGGCGTGGTCGCTCGAGCAGGAGACGGACGTCTACGGCCGCCCGCGGTGGGACCTGCTGCTCGTCGATGCGCCAGCCACGGGGCACGGGGTCTCCATCCTGGTGCTCCCGCACGTCATTCTGGACACGGTCACGTCCGGGCCCATGGCGGAGGAGACGGCGCATATCCGCGACCTGCTCGTCGACACGCGCAAGACGTGCTTCAACGTGGTGACGCTCCCCGAGGAGATGCCGGTCAACGAGGCGCTCGAGCTTCGGACTCAGCTCACGGAGAAGCTGCGGATCCCGCCCGGGTACCTATGGGTGAACGGGGTGTGGCCGGACCTCGTCGGGGAAGCCGAGGAGGGCCTCGCATCCGCGGCCGGCTTGAGCCACGTGGCGCGCGTCGCACGCACTTTCGCCCGCCGGCGCCAGGCGCAGGCCGAGCATCTCAAGACGTTGTCTCAGAAATGCGACCTGCCGCAGATTCAGCTGCCGTTCCTGTTCACCGACGCCTTCGGCCTCCCCGAGATCGAGCGCCTCAGCCGTGTCGTCGATGACGCGCTCGGAGCCGCCGCGTGAGGTTACCGTCCGTTCGCGCCCCGTTCTCGAAGACGCTCGACGCGGTGGCCAAGGCCACGGGCCATCGCTTCACCCTGGAGGTGGAGCACGCGGTCGGAGGAGAGCTGTACGCCCGCAAGCTGCGGCTGGCCAATGGCCTCACAGTGCTGATGATCCACGACCCGCACGCGCCGGTCTTTGCGTATCAGACGTGGTACGGCGTGGGCTCGCGCCATGAGCGCTCAGGCAAGACCGGCATCGCGCACCTCTTCGAGCACCTCATGTTCAAGGCGACCGAGACGATGCCCGAGGGCACCCTCGACCGGCTCATGGAGCGGCGCGGAGCCCAGACCAACGCGGCGACGTGGTGCGATTGGACCTATTACTACCAGGTGCTCCCGGCCTCCCGGCAGAACCTGGAGCTGGTCGCGCGCGTCGAGGCGGACCGCATGCGCCACCTTGTGCTGAACGAGGCACAGCTCGAGAGCGAGCGAGACGTCGTAAAGAACGAGCGGCGCTATCGCGTCGACGACGATCCCGACGGCCGCGCGGGCGAGGCCCTCTACGCGCTGGCGCTGGGTCGCGAGCACCCGTACGGGTGGCCGACCATTGGCTGGATGGAGGACATCGAGGCCATCACGCTCGCCGACTGCATGGCGTTCTATCGCACGTTCTATTCACCGGGCAACGCCGTCATCGTCGTCGTGGGCAGCGTCGCCGACAAGCACGTCCTGACCAGCATCGCGCGGCACTACGGCCACATCGCGCGCGAGGAGCTTCCCTCAGAGAGCGCGCCACCGCAGCCCTGCATCGACGGTCGCCCCGAGGAGAGCCTCACGCTGCCGATCGCCGCCGAGCGCGTACTCACCGCGTGGGTCGGCCCGAGCCTCGCCGACCCGGACGCGGTCGCGCTCGAGGTGGCGCTCGAGGTGCTGTTCGGCGGCGAGTCGGGCCGCATCCAGCGCCTGCTCGTCAATGAGCTGGAGCTGTGTACGCAGGTTGGCGCGAGCAGCACGCCATTTCGTTATGAGGGCCTGATTGAGCTGTCGCTGTCTACGAAGGTCGGCGTCCGCGGCGAACAGGCCGAGGCGCCGGCACTCGCGGCGCTGGCGGAGTTCGCCGCCGCGGGGCCCTCGACCCAGGAACTCGAGAAGGCGCGCAATCAGGTCGAGGCGGGCTACTATCGCTCGCTCGGAACGGCGAACGCGCTAGCGAGCAAGCTCGGGGTCTACGAGGCGACCCTGGGCGACTTTCGCGAGCACGACCGCCTCGTCCGCGAGGTGCGCGACGTGACGACCGAGTCGGCCCGCGCGGTGGTCGAGCGATGGATGACGCGACCGGGTCGCGCGACCATCCGCGTCCGCGCGTCGGATGTCGCCGCGTGACGGCGATCCTCGAGCCCTACACGGCCCATCCGTACTTTGCCGTCGAGCTTCATTTTCGGCGCGGCACCGCGGGTGACCCGATCGGGCAGGAGGGCCTTACCCACCTCGCCGCGGAGCTGCTGATGCGCGGCACTCGGCGCCAGACCCGGGCCGACTTCGACGCGACGGTCGAGGGGCTTGGTGCCGGCATCGAGGTGATGGCCGGGCGCGACGACCTCGCGATCTCGGCCGATGGGCTCTCGCGCTCGATGGAGACCCTCATCGACCTCGTGGGCGAGATGCTGGTCGAGCCGCGCCTCGACGAAGAGGAGCTGGAGCGCCTCAAGCGCCAGACGATCGCCGAGATCGCCGAACGTCAAGACAGCGACGAGGAGCTGGCCCAGCACGTCTTCTACCAGGTGCTCTACGGCAGCAACCCATTCGGTCGGCCGACCAAGGGTACGCGCGCGAGCCTCGCGGGGCTCACGCTGAGCCACCTGCGAGAGCGCCTCCCCACGCTGCTGGCGCGAGAGCGGCTGCTCATCGGCGCCTCGGGCGACGTGTCCCCCGCGCGCCTCGAGTCCGCGCTACGACCGTGGCTCGAGCGACTGCCCGCGACCTCGGTTCCGGAGGCGCCCTCAGTCACGCTCCCGAACACAGGACAGCGTCGTGTCGTGCTCATTGACAAGCCGGAGCGCACGCAGACGCAGATCTGGATCGGCGTCCCCGGCCCATCGGTCCACCATCCCGACTTCCTGCCACTGATGATCGGCAACACCGTCTTCGGCGGCACGTTCACGGCGCGCCTGTCGCGCGAGATCCGCGAGAAGCGCGGTTGGTCGTATGGCGCCAATAGCTACCTCTTCGGCCTGCGGGACCACGGCGCTTTGTGCGCGCACTTCTATCCCGCGACCAAAGACGCGGTTCCAGCGCTGCGGCTCGGCCTGCGGCTGCTCGAGCGCTTCGCCGCGCAGGGCGTCAACCGCCGCGAGCTGGCGTTCGCGAAGAGCTACCTCGTCAACGGCTTCCCGTTTCGGCTCGAGTCGGCCCGCAAGCGCCTCGATGAGCGCCTGCGCCTGGAGCTGCTCGGGCTGTCGCAGAGCCACCTCGACACCTTCGTCGACCGCGTGGGCGCAGTCACACTCGCCGACGTCAACAGGGCGATCGCGACGCACGTGCGGCCCGACTCGGCGCGCATCGTCATCGTGTGCACGGCAAAGACGCTGCGCAAGCCCATCGAGCGTTTGGTGGGCTCGGCGGGCCTCGTCCAGGTGCATCCCTTCGACGTCGAGTGGCGTCACGGCCAGGACTGAGGACCCGTCAATGGACGTCGACCAGGTCGCTTACGACCTCTATGGCTGTGAGGGACCGCTCGACGACGTCGAGGCGCTCGAGCACGCCTTGGAGCAGGCGGCGCGCGCGGTCGGCGCGACGGTCGTGGCGCGGGCGCAGGCCCGCTTTCAGCCGCACGGCGTCACCGTGGTGCTCGTGTTGGCCGAGTCGCACGCGCTCATCGCGACGTGGCCCGAGCATCGCTTCGCCATCGTCGACGTCTTCCTGTGCAACCCCGCGATGGACGTCGAGGCCGCGCTCACGGTGGTGTCGGAGGCCCTGCGGCCCGTGACGCGGTTGCGACGGTCGATGACGCATCGCATCGCCGAGCGGCCCTGAGACGCGCGTCGCGTGGCGCGCTCAACCACGTCAGTGTAGTCTCTCGGCCCTGTGCTCTGGCTCACTCCGGAAGCGCTCGAGCGGGACCGCGCCGAGCTCGACTCTGCCGCGCTGGTCACGCCAGGAGCCAGCGCCCTGTGCTCGGCGACGGACTGGGCGCTGTCGGCAAACGAGGCCCTGCACGGACGCCGTCCGCTGTTCGCCGCACGCCGTGACGAGGCTTGGGCGCTGCTGTCGGTCGGCGAGCGCAACCGTCACGTCGGGACGGTCATCCACGCGCTCGAGGCCGACTGGGGCTTCGCCTGCCCGCTGCTGGGCCCCGATCCGAGCGCAGCCGCGGCGCTGGTCACGGACATGCTCGACGCCTCGCCGGTCGACTGGGGCGCGGTGCTGCTCACAGGGCTCTCGGAGCACCATGTTCCAGCGGCAGCCGAGCCGCTGAGTCGCTTTGGGCAAGTGGCCGTGCGGGACGGCATTCGGAGCGACGTCACCTCGCTCGAGGGTGGCGAGGACGGATTCTGGGCTCGGCGCTCGTCCAATTTCCGCAAGGCGCTCAAGAAGCAGGATCGTCTCGCTCGCTCGGGCGGCGTCGACTTCACGCTGGTCACGGCCAATGCGGACGACGTGGTCTCGCGGGCGATCGCAATCGACTCGCGCTCGTGGAAGTCGCGCAACCATGAGTCGATCTTTGCCGTTCCTCGCTATGTCGACTTCTATCGTCGGTTGCTGCGCCGCTCGGAGGCGCGCGGCGGGCTGCGCGCCGCGTTTGCCCGCTTCGAGGGCCGCGACGTGGCGTTCGCGTTCGGCGCGGTCCTCGGGACCGTGTTTCGCGGCTTCCAACTGGGCTATGACGGCGCCTGCGAGCGCTTCGGCCTCGGCAACCTCGTGCAGCTCGAGCTCATCCGACGGCTCGCGGCGGAGGGCACGCAGCACTACGACCTCGGGATGACGATGGCCTACAAGGAGCGCTGGTGCGACCGGCGCATCGAGCTGCACTCGGTCATCGCCATCCGCCAGCGCAGCTAGCCCCGAGTCCGGGGTCTTTCAAGCGATTTCTCCCTTTACAGATCGCGATCTGTGGCCTAGAACTTCGCCGTTTTTCTTGCCGAACGGTCAGTGTGGACAGCACGGGCCGGGTGACTCGATGGAAGCAGAGGTGGTCAGGTGGTCGAGATGAAGTGGATGACGTCGCAGACGGCAGTATTCAAGTCGGCGGTCGTGACCGCGGCACTGGTGGGCGGGCTCTTGGGCGGCGTCGAGTTCGCCGAGGCAAAGACGGACCCGAAACAAGCGGCGGCACAGCAAGCGCAGCTCGGGGCCCAGGCGCTCGCGGCCGGTCAGACGACACGCGCCCTCAGCGCCTACGTGCTGGCCTACTCCTATGAGCCCACGGCAGCGCGGCTCCAGGATGTGGCGCGCGTCATCGAACAGATGGGCGATGCGGCCTCGGCGCTCACGGTGCGAGCGCGGGTCGCGGAGCTCGGCGGTGGAGCCCCGGTCGGTCCCACGGGGACGCTGATCGTGACCGCGCCCGTCCCAGGTGCCGAGATCCTCATCGACGACGCGGTCAAAGGCCGCGCCCCGTCAGCCACGCTCGTGCTGTCGGTCGGTCCCCACAAGCTGGAGATTCGCGCGCCGGGCTTCCAGACGCACACGGAGACCGTCATGATCCAGACGGGGCCCGCCGTGAGTCGCTTCGTTCAGCTTCAGCCTGGCGCAAGCGCACCGGTGGCCCAGACGGGCGTCCGCATCGACGGCTTCCCCGCCGGCGCTACGGTGTCCGTCGATGGTCGCGCCATCCCCACCCAAGGCAGCTCCGCAACGGCGACGCTGTCGCCAGGCCCCCACACGGTCCACGTCGCGCACCCGAGCTTTAACGACTGGCAGCAAACGGTCACCGTCGGCCAGGGTCAGACCGCGACGGTCGCCGTGTCGATGACGGCGAAGGCCGTTGCAGTCGGCCCGGTCGGGCCGGTGGGACCGGTGGGACCGGTCGGCCCGACGGCCGTCTCGACGACCAGCTTGGCCGGCTCGTGGTTCGGCCTTGCCCTGCCCGGCTTCATCGTCGACCGGGATCTCCAGCGTCAGGCGTTCCTCGAGCTCCGCGGCAACGGCAACGCGCTCACGGGCGACCTCACGCTCAACTCGAGTCGGCCACTGCCTGGCTGGAAGGCCAAGTCCTGTGGCGGCCAGACGTCGGCGTCGTGGGAGACGCGCTATCGCGTCAGCATCGAAGCCGAGGCCGGCGGCAAGACGCTCGTGGCATCTGGCGGCACGGTCTCCAAGTGCTCGTGCGATGGCCAGTGCGGGGACAAGGACGAGCTGCGGCTCCAGTTTCTCGTCGCCAACGACAACCAGGCCATGGCGGGCGACGACTTCCTGTTCGTGCGTCGCACCGGCACCGAGGTCCCACGCAGCGTATTTCAGGCGGTGAATGCGTCCTCGCTCGGCGGCAAGTGGCACGTCCGCATGGGCTCCGCCAAGGCCGATGAGCAAGGCGAGCTCGAGCTGTCGCCTGGAGGCAGCGGAGTCACGGGTCGACTCGAGATCGCGTCGACGACCGCCATTCCCAACTGGAAGCGCGCGGCGTGCGGCGGCGCCTTGGAGCTCAAGGCCACCCACGAGTTCTCGGTCAAGGGCGCCACCGACGGCGACGCCCTCAAGCTGTCGTTCACCCACGTCAAGGCCTCGAACTGCTCGTGCGAGGCGGCGTGCTCGGCTACGACCAAGGACGTCGCTTCGGTCAAGACCTTCCTCACGCCCGATGGACGCCACCTCGTCGCGCCGACGCTCGTGCTGACCCGGCGCTAGCGCGGAATGCGCACGGCGTTGGCCCGGTTGCGGTGCTCATGACTCTTCCGAGCCTCGCGATGGTCGGCACGCTCGTGCTCCTGGGTGCCGAGGCGCCGCCCCGGCCGCAGACAGAGACGCACGTTGTGCGGCGGTGCCAGACGTTGGCTACGGATGTGCACGACCGCCTGGCTCCCAACCTGCGTGCCTACGAGTCGCTCTCCAAGGACATCGTGGAACGTCTGGCCTTCATGGAAAAGGTCGGGCCCTTGGTACACCGCCTCGACCGCCTGCGCACCGGCACGATCGGGAGCACGCTGGCCAACTCGGTGCCGGGTGGCTCGCTCATCCTGGGGCTGTGGGAGAAGCTCAAGGCGCTCTCAGAGAAGGTCGCTACCGTCAAGGAGGAGCTCGCCCCCCTCAAGACGACCGCGGGCGACCTGCTGGCCTTGGCCGAGCGCTTCGAGAAGTCGCCGTCGGAGGCGCACCTGGTCGGCCTCTTGACCTCCTACCGAGACAACCGCGCCGTCTTTGACCGCGGCGCCACCGCCTTTCGCGACCTGGACAAGCTGCTCGAGACGGCTGGCAAGGCGCTCGACAAGGCCAAGGGCGCGCTCGAGGGCCTGTCCGGCCTGCCGTGGGTGGGCGACGACCTCGCGGAGCTCGGCGGCAAGGCGGAGGACCTCGGTCGGGGGCTGTTGGCCGTCAAGGCCATCGTCGTCATGACCTACGGGGCCATCGACCGCGACAAGGCGGAGCTCAAGCGGCTCGACGTCGCGCTGGTCGAGGCACATGCGCATGACGCCTACGATGCCTCCGAGCGCATGGAGGCCGCGGGTCGGCTGGGCACCGCGCTGCACGGTTTTCGCGACGTCGTCGTCCGATGGCCGGACACGCAGTGGTCGCACCTCGCAGACCGGCGCGTCACCGAGCTCGTCGCCGCAATCGACGGCCAGGAGACCACCATCGCGCGCCTGCGACGCGAGGTGCTCGTGCTCCACGCGACCGTCTCGGATCTGGCCACGAAGCCGGCGCTGGCGCTCGGGGCGCCGCAGCCACATGAGGCCGCGCGCGCACCGAACGCGGCATCGAACGCCGCACCTCCCGCCGACGTCGGGGTGGTGCGCTGGACGGTGGGCGGGATGCTGGCCGGAGCGCTGGCGATGCTGCTCGCGCTGAAGCTACGTCGCCCCGCGCGCGCCTCCGCTCCGCTCTAGGTCGATTCGAACGAGGCCTTCTAGAATCTGTACCGCGTTTGGAACGCCACGGTAGAGGACCACGGACGCGTCTGCCGGGACGTCGCCAGACACGACCTGGAGCGTCTCGTCGATCGCCAACAGGTGGCTCCCCAGTTGGGCCTCGCGCAGGCCGGCGAGCTTGCGCTCGAGGTAGCGGGGCGTCCAGAAGCCCACGATCTCGATTGGAATGGAGCGCTCGCGCACACCATGAGGCACGGCGAGGAAGTCTGGGAACAGCCAGCGCGCGCCGGCCCGTCGCGGCTGCGCCTCTCGTTCGAGCGTCCAAGCGCTCTTGAGTCGCGTGAAGCGGCGAAAGAAGCGCTCTTCGACCGTGGAGTCGAAGCGGGCGGGGCTTCGGTCGGCCCGTGGAAACGCTGCGTCGAGATGGCTCACCTCGACCTGCCAGGCGGAGCCAGCAAAGAGGCACCGCATGCGCAGGCGCCAATCGGCGGACGCGACCAGCGCACGGACCACCTGGGCGAGCCTTCGGCCATATAGCGTAGTTCGGCGCAGCGCCGAGAGCGGGCCGGAGAGCGTGACGTCGATGCCGGTGGCCGGCGCCTCGTCGACCACCGCGATCAACCGTGAGGCGCGAATGGCGGCGACGACTCGGCGCGCGCTAGCAGCCACGTGAAGGCGAATCCACTCGGAGCAGGCGGCCATTGAGGTCAGGAGCGCCAGGTTGGCCTCAGCGGCGACATCAGCCACGATCGGGGCCACTGCGGGGGCCACGAGGCGCTGCTCCGCCGCCAGGTCCGCGAGCAGCGACTGCTCCACGTGCTCGGCGGTCTGGTGGAGGCTGTGCGCCAACGTCGCAAGACACCTCGCGGCGACGTCGCGCTCTCCGCTCCGGCGCAGCGTGGCGGCGAGCACGAAGGCGCGCCGCCGGAGCTCTGCAGGCTCCGGCGTGGGCACGCGGCGCGGAAGGAACTGGGCGTCGAGCACCCGCCGAACCCGGCGGAAAGATGCCCGATCGGGCGCAATGGCCTCGTCAGTCCGCAGCCGCGCGTCTAGCACAGCGCGCGACTCGCCTGCCAGGTCGCGGTAGTCCTCCAGGACGCGAGAGACCCAGGCCCAGGAGTCACGCCCGAGCCAGCGGGGTCGAAACACGCGACACTCAGGCGGCATCGAGCCACTCCCGGCGGCGGCGTGAGGTGCCCTCCTCGACGGTGCGCACGGTGCATAGCTCGTAGACCGTCGCCTGTTTGCCCGGCCGCGGGCGCAGCACACGACCCACGCGCTGGACGTGCTCGATGGAGCCGCCGCGCCCCGAGAGGATGATGGCCACGTCCGCGTCGGGCACATCGACGCCCTCGTTGAGCACGCGTGCAGACACGATGGCGTTGAGATGGCCGGCCTGAAACGCCTCCAGGACTTCTCGCCGCTCCGCAGGGCCAATCTCAGCGGTGATCGGCGCGATCAGGAAGCGACGGCAGACATGGTACACCGTGGCTGTGTCCTCGGCAAAGATGAGCGACCGGTCGGTCTTGTGCATCTCGATGAGCTCGGCCAGGACCGCCTCCTTGGCGTCCGAGTAGGCCGCGAGCCTCCGGCAACGGCCCCAGGCCACGAGCGCCTCGCGCCCATCGGCCGTCCGGGAGCACGCACGCACGAAGCCCGACCAAGTCGAGGCGGGCGCGGCCCGGTGCCAGACATCATACGTCTGGCGAAAGCGGCGGTAGTCGCGATCATACGCTTCGCGCGCCGCGGGGGTCAGGCGAATGGGGATGACGATTCGGTCGAACGGCGCGAGCGACGTGCCGGCGAGCGAGTCCAGGCGCTCGCGGCAGATCACGGGGCCGAGCGCCGAGGTCAGGCTAGCGATCGCCGCGGCCTGCGTCGGCGGCGTGGCCGTCAAGCCGAGGCGCGCCTCCGCGACGAGCAGGTCCAGCGCCGCACGCATGGGCTGCGTCGGATCCTCGGGGCCGAAGTGATGCGCCTCGTCGACGATGAGCAGCCCGAACTGCCCACCGAGGCGCTCGGCGTTCAGCAAGAGCGCGGCGTGTGTGGCGACCGTGACCGGGCCGACGTCGTGATGGCCGTCTCCAAACACCGCGATGGGCTCTTCGAGGTGCTCGCGCAGCACCGCGACCCATTGATGCAAGAGCACGCGCGTGGGCACGAGGACGAGCGCGGACTGGGGCGTAGCCAGCAGGGCGCCGAGCGCGACGCGCGTCTTGCCGCTTCCGGTGGGCAACGCGACGACGCCTCGACGTCCAGCGACGAGCCACGCCTCGACCGCGCGGCGCTGGTAGTCGCGGAGGTCGAGCGGAATGCGGGCCCGGGGCACACGCGTCGGCGGATCGGCGGCGGCTGATCCGGTCAGCGTCAGACCCAGCTCACGCAGGAACCGCAGCAGCTCACCGCGGCGGCACGCCGGGGCGCGCAGGACGCCGACGCGCTCATCGTGCTGGACGAGCCCCTCTGGAAACGCAACAGAGCCCTCGGTCGGCTCGGGTCGGAGAATCAACGTGCCGCGGTCATGGTCGACGTGCATTTCCGCCGGCACTTCACGCTGCATGCCGGGCCACGATCGCGCGAGGCAAGACGGAGTGGCACCATTTCCGGTGCCATTTTGGGACCGGCCAGTGCCACAATGGCACAGTGACGGCTGAATCTCAGGCCAGGCTAGAGCGAGGTCGCCAAGAGAGCCGTCTCCTCGCCGTTCGCCGGATCGACGAAGCGGAACGTCGGATGTCGTCGGTCACCGAGGATCAGCCGGTCACCCATTGGGGACATCGTCAGCAGCTCGGTTGAGCTGAAGAAGGTCCCCCCGAGGGACATCACCGTGGCGCTCGCGACGTCCAACCGAAAGAGCGTGCCCAGTTCGAGCGCCCAGAACTGGCTCCCAGTCGGTGTGATGGTGCAAACGCCGTAGCACGTGACGTGCCTGAGCGATCGCCACTGGCATGGACCGCATCGCGTGGGCTGATATTCAAGTGTCGGTAGTCACCCGGCGGGCCGGTGCCGGCGAGACACGTGCGACTTCGAAGTCACTTCGCTGTAGAGCGTTTCTACAGGAGCCGGCCGCGCGGGTCAGTGCGAGTAGACGGGATTAGAGATGAGCGTGTCGATGTGATCGTGAACGTCGATCTGAGGCCCGGCGTCGTCGCGGCTCATGCCCGCGTCCAGGGGGCTGGACTGCTCCGCCAACGCCGAGAGCAGCCAGAGGCCGGCGAGCAGGCCAATCCAGAAACGCTTGCCGGAGAGCTTGGGGGTCGAGAGATTCATGTTGTCGCTCCTTGAAGGACGATTCGGGGTCACGGGACAGGTACCGGCAACAGGATGGTGCGCCGGCACAATCGCCGGAGGAATCCGGCGACGAGCACGATCAAGATCGCTGGGCCGACCGGTGGGCGGCCCCGAGGCGCGGCCGCGCAGTTTCCGAGGGACCCCTTCGACACGAGTGGCGCGGTCATCATGGCGACGATCCACTCCCGTGCTGGCGCCACGCGCACCGAGCGGCCGAAGCTGCGACAGCCGACGGGGCCCGACGACGTGACTCCCACCACGGCTCCGTCGCGCGGGTCGTAGGCCGGCCCCCCCGAGTCGCCGCTGCAGGTGGCCTCGCCGTAGACGAGCCGGTCGCCGGTCACGGCCGTGACGGGGACCGCGACCGAGCGCTTGAAGCCGCTCGTCGTGGGCTCGAACGCCTCCGTCCGGCCGAAGCCCTCGATGCGCAGCACGGACGGAGCATCGTTGCCCAGCCCGGCAGGTTCGACCGCGAGCGACGTCGCTGTGCGGACCACGGCATAGTCGAAGTCGAAGTTTCGCTCGTCGTAGCTCGGATGGACGTGAATCGCCACGACTGGCGCGCGCACGTCACAGGCGTCGACCGCGTGGCCCGTGCAGATCTCAAGCAGTTGGGTCTCCATGGTCTGCGCTCCCTCCGGAAAGCAGTGGGCGGCCGTCAGGACCGCGTCGGGCGAAACGACCGCGCCGGAACAGAGCACGCGGCCCCCGGCGAGGATGGCGACCGTGGTCGCCGCCCCGCCGGGAGCCGCGGCTCCGACCAGGGGGAGACCCACCGTCGTGACGGCGGCGCCCCCCGGTCGGGCCACGGCGAGGCTCAGCAAGAGGCCGAGCCCGAGAGACCTCACTTGCACTCGTTGTCGCAGCCGCCCTTCACGTTCACCTTCCCGTTCTTCTCGGTGAAGTTGCCGGAGAGGATGGCGCCGCAGTTCTTCTTCGAGGACTTCACCTTGCCCTTGCCGCACGCCCGCACCGCATTGTCCGCGCAGATTTTCGCCCCATTGATCTCACAGTGGAGGTACAGGAGCGCGACCGTGATGATGGCGGCCCCGACCACGCTGAACAACAAGATGCAGGCGACCTCGCACCGACCCTCCTCACCACGGGCCTCGCTCTCGAGTGCGAACAGGATACTCATCGACATCTGCCCGGCGAGCTGAGCCGTGTCCGCCGAATCGAGCCCCTTGAGCCGGCACCGCCACTGACCGTTCGGCGTGGTGACCGCGAAGTCTCGGCCCTTCACCTCGACGCTCGCCAGGCTCTGGCTACCCTCGACGAGCAGGCTGTTTCCCTGGCGGACGAGCTTGAACCCCCCGCCCCCCTTGAGGTGCACCTCCTGTGCTTCGAGGACCGCTCCGAGATCGGTCGTCTCCTTGCCGTCGGCAACGAGAACGACTGCGTTCGACCGCACCTGCTCGAGGTCCGACTCGGGGATGTCGACAGACTGCGTGCCCGACGTGCCGGCGATCTCGAGCTGGCCGCCCGACGGCGCGAGGTTGCGCTCGGCCGCCACGTCCTGCTGGGCGCACCCGACGGTCGCCAGCGGCGCGTAGGTCACGAGCGTGAGGGCGGCGAAAAGGGACTTGGTGTGGTTGAAGAACGTACGCATGGAAATCCTCCGGAACATCGGATGAGATTGTCGGGGGTCGCGCACCATGCGCGCCGCCCGTTTCCTCTCGGTCTCGGAGGGTTGGTTTCCGCGCCGACGCGCGGTGGTCACTTAACGCGACTTAAACTGCCGGCACCGACTCCAGTGAAGTAGCCGGCGGCCCGCTTCGCTTGGATCTCGACGTGGGTCTGAGCGGGGATCATGAACTCAGGGAGGGCCACGTGCTCGACGATTGCGATGCCGGCCGAGCGCAGCGCGGCGGACTTGAGGTGGCTCATCGAGAGCCATCGGTGGACGCGGGTGATGCCAAGCCCGTGCAGCACGTCCGGTGCCTGAGCCTGGAAGCGCAGATCGCAGACGCCGGCGACGTCGTTTGTGCCGACGAAGTACGCTTCGTGGCGATCCCCAGCCGGGTCGCGCCGGCGCGCGCTGTAGACCAGGAACTTCACGACCTCGCCGAG
>SXGT01150153.1_pt1 | contig 28066 bp, 19 predicted proteins | sample 3176221 | NCBI WGS metagenome assembly SXGT01 (sample SAMN11356862, study PRJNA531348) | freshwater metagenome | isolation source: freshwater sample F1-120 | place: China: Fuxian Lake, Yuxi | collected 2017-12-25
ACCCCCGGCCCCTCTCCCAAAGGGAGAGGGGAGGAAGAGCGTTAACCTCAACGGAACAAATTCATGGCATCCTGGCAACGTACCCACACCGCCGGCGAATTGCGTGACACCCACATCGGGCAGACCGTCACCCTCAACGGCTGGGTCAACACTTATCGCGCCTACAACGACCAGATTTTTCTCGACCTCCGCGATCGCTATGGCATCACGCAGGTCGTGATCGAAGCCGACCGGGCCGAGATCTTCAAGCTGGCCCAGGAGATCCGCAGCGAATGGGTCATCTCGGCCACGGGCAAAGTCCGCGAACGGATGATCGCCACGGAGAAAAAACACAACACCAAGCTTTCGACCGGCGCCATCGAGGTGCTTGCCGAGGATGTCCGCATCCTCAACCGCTGTCCGACGCCCCCCTTCGACGTACTGTCGCTCCCGCAGGAAGGACAGACGTTTGGCGATCCGGAGCTTGCCAACGAGGACCTTCGGCTCCAATATCGCTTTCTCGACCTGCGCCGCCCGACCTTGCAGCGCACCCTCGCCATGCGGCATCGGCTGAACAAAGTAATCCGCGACAGCCTCGATGCGCAGGGCTTCCTGGAGCTGGAGACCCCGCTTCTTGGACGTAGTACGCCGGAAGGGGCACGCGACTATCTCGTCCCGAGCCGGGTGTCGCTGGGGAGCTGGTATGCCCTGCCGCAGTCGCCGCAGCTTTACAAGCAAATCTTGATGGTGGCGGGATACGACAAGTATTTCCAGATCGCCCGCTGCCTGCGCGACGAAGACCTGCGCGCCGCTCGGCAGCCGGCAGTCACGCAGCTTGACGTCGAGATGTCGTTCGTCGAGATGGACGACATTTTCAAGGTGATCGAACAGCTTACCGTGGACGTGTTCCAGCGCTGCGTGGGGGTCGAAATCAAGCTGCCGTTGCCCCGCATCAAGTACGCCGATGCGATGCTGAAGTACGGCAGCGACAAGCCGGACTTGCGTTATGGGATGGAGATCATCGACGTCGGCGATATCGCCAAGCAAACGGAGTTCCAGGCTTTCCGAGGAGCGCTAGACGCTGGTGGCGCGGTGCGAGCGCTCAACGTAAACGGGGGCGCTGATAAGTTCTCGCGCAAGCAGATCGACGAGCTGGCGGAGATCGTCAAACGCGCCGGCGGGAAAGGTTGCGCCTGGGTCAAGGTCGAAGCGGAGAAGTTCGCGGGAGGCGTCGAGAAGTTCTTGGCTGCGCCGATTCAGCAGCAGCTACGTGAACGGCTCGGGGCGAAGGCGGGCGACTTGCTGCTCTTCGTTGCCGACAAGGAAGATGTCGTCTGCCAGGGCCTCGGCACCCTGCGGACGCACCTGGCCAGCGTGCTCAAGCTGTACGATCCCAACGGGCTCGATTACAAGATTGCCTGGGTGCTCGACTTCCCGTCATTCATTCGCGACGAGGAGGAACAGCGCTGGGCGGCCAATCATCATCCGTTCACCGCACCGCTGGACGAAGACCTCGCCAAGCTCGAAAGCGATCCAGGCAGCGTGAAGGCCAAGGCGTACGACCTCATCATCAACGGTTACGAGTGCGGCGGCGGCAGCATCCGTATCCACAATCCCGAGGTGCAATCGCGCCTCTTCAAGGTGCTCGGCATGAGCGAGGAACTGGCGCGCTCCCGCTTCGGCTTCCTCCTCGACGCTCTGCAATACGGCGCACCGCCCCACGGCGGCATCGCTTTGGGCCTCGACCGCTGGGCCATGATGCTCGCCCGCACCAGCAATATCCGCGACGTCATCGCGTTCCCGAAGAATCAGAAGGCCCGCGATCTGATGACCGGAGCGCCGGCCCCGGTGGATGCCAAGCAGTTGAAGGAACTTGGGTTATAGCTGGTTTACGATTAGCGCTCGCGTTGCGCACCGCGAGCGCTAATCGTAAACCGCAAGGGTGGTCCCGTGTCACAGCAAAAAACCTGGGGCGGACGATTCACCGGCGCGACCGATAATCGCGTCGAGCTTTTCACCGAATCGATCAGCTTCGATCAACGCCTCTATCGCGAAGACATCACCGCGAGCCAGGCCCATGCGCGCATGCTCGCCCACGTCGGCTTGCTCACCAGGGACGAATCGGAGATGATCGTCCTCGCCCTCACCGACATCCAGGGCGAGATCGAACACGGCACGATGGAGTACTCCATCAAGCTCGAAGATATCCACACGCACATCGAACAGGCCCTCATCAAACGCCTCGGCGATGTTGGCCGCAAGCTGCACACGGGAAGAAGCCGCAACGACCAGGTCATCACCGATGTCAAGCTTTGGACGCGCTCGGCCATCGACATCATCGTGGTGCGCCTGCAGGAGATGCAGCGAGCCCTGCTCACCAACGCCGAGCGGCATCATGACCTGATCCTGCCGGGCTACACGCACTTTCAGCGCGCCCAACCGGTGCTCGCATCGCACTACTTCCTCGCCTACGTCGAAAAGTACCAGCGCGATCGCGAACGTTTGAGTGATTGCCGCAAGCGCGTCAATGTGCTGTCGCTGGGCACCGCGGCCATGGCGGGCACGTCGCTGCCGATCGACCGCGAGTTTGTGCGAAAAGAGCTTGGCTTTGACTCGGTGGCGGCCAACAGCCTCGATGTGTCGAGCGACCGCGATTTCGTGCTGGAATTCGTGTTCGATCTATCGCTGATCGCGCTGCACCTGGCCGGTTGGGCGGAGGAGTGGATCCTGTGGTCCACGACCGAGTTCAACTTTCTCGACCTGCCCGATGCGTTCTGCACCGGCTCGAGCATCATGCCGCACAAAAAGAACCCCGATGTGCTGGAGCTGATCCGCGGTAAATCGGCCCGCGTCGTAGCGGCGCTGCAGCAACTGATGATGCTCATCAAGGGCTTGCCGCTGGCGTACAATCGCGATCTTCAAGAAGACAAGGAAGCCCTCTTCGACGCGTTCGACACCGTATCGGCGTCATTGGAGCTGGCAGCGGCGCTGGTGGCCGGCACGAACTTTCGCCGCGAGATCATCGCGAGTCGAATCGATGTCGGCTATCTCGATGCGACCACGCTGATGGAGTTCTTCGTCAAGCAGGGGGTGCCGTTGCGTTCGGCGCACGAAGCCGTCGGCAAGCTGGTAAGGCAGTGCGAGGAGAGCCAATGCCGGCTCGCCGATCTGCCCGCGGGGGCGTTTGACGCGATCAAGCCCGGCTTGAGCGCGGACGTGAGCAAGGTGCTCGGCGTTTCCAACGCCCTGGCGGCGTTCCAGAGCTACGGCTCGACGGCGCCGGCGGAGGTGGAGAAACAGCTTGACGCGTGGCGCAAACGCCTCGCGTAAATCTATCCGAGCCTGAAGCCTAAGCGAAGATTGGCGTTTCCTTCGCTTACGCTTCAGGCTCGGACTTCATTCGCTTCACCAATTCACTCATGTCCTTCGGCAATTTCGCGTGCCATTCCAGCCGCTTTCCCGTGGCGGGATGATCGATTGCCAGATACGCCGCGTGCAGCATGGGTCGCTCGGCGCCGCTTGTATCGGGCGCCGGCTTGCCGTGGCGCGGGCGGTCATAGACGCGTTCGCCGCAGAGCGGTGTGCCGACTTCGCCGAGATGGATGCGTACCTGATGGGTGCGTCCGGTCTCAAGGCGACACTCGACGAGGGTGAAAGCACCGAGCGATTCGACGACGCGGACGTGGGTGACGGCAGTTTGCCCGCCGGCGCCGCTGCCGCGCCGGCCGTCGCCGCGATCGGGGACGAGCTGCGATTCGATGCGAGCGTCCTTCGCGTGGCCGCGCACCAGTGCAAGATAATGCCTACCGGTCGAATGGGCCCGAAACTGCTTGCCGAGATCGCTCTCCGCTGCCGGCGTCCGTGCCAGGATCACCAGGCCGCTAGTTTCCTTGTCGATACGATGGACAGCGCGGATGCGGCTTTTCGTGGGTTTGCCCGCGCGTGGTAAAACGGCAGGCATCAGATCGACGAGCGTCGGCGGCAGGAATTTCTTGGCGCGTGGGCCGAGCGATTGCACTTCGTCAGCGTGGCGCACGGTGGTCAGGCCAGCCGGCTTTTCGACGATGGCGATGTGGTCATCCACGTAGCGAACGATAATTTGCCGTGCGATTGGGGAGAGGATTGACTTGGCGGGTTTTGCACACCCGCTCCCCTTCACCCCCGGCCCCTCTCCCCCGGGGTGGAGAGGGGAGCAGAGTTGAATATTCTGACCGATCTTCACGCGGCGCTGAGGATCGATGCAGACGCCGCCGCAGATGCGCACCTGGCGATTGTGGAGCGTGGCGAGCGCGCGTTTGCGCGAAAGCTGAAAGGACGCTTGCAAGAGTTCAAGCAAGGTGCGATTGGCGAGCCGGCGGTCGATGACGATGGAGGTTGGCGTGCGCATCGCAGGAGATTATACGGTTTCCGGTTTACGATTAGCGCGCGCCGGAGAACATCCATAACAGGACAATTTCCCACGAGCGCTCAACGAAGTCCAGGTCAACGCCGATGCCGCAGGATGCCGCCGCGATAGATTTCCTGCACGTCCGGGATTGGCGCCACTTCATCAAAGGGTTGCGACTGGAACAGGTCGCGGGTCTGCAAGAGATTCGAGATCTCGACCACGGCCCCCCACTGGTCGCTCAGGGCCGCGAGGTAGCTGTTGATCAGACCGACCAGAGTTTGCTGCGAGGTGACCACGTCGTTGTAGCTAATATCCTGCGCTCCAAGGGCCGCATGACGGGCGACGGCAGCGCGGAAGGCTTGCACCTGGTTGGGCAGGATACTCTTTCGATACATCTCCAGCAGGATCCGATTGTTGTCGTAGCGCTCGAAGGCGCCGGCAACCTTGCCCGTCAGGTCGTTACGCAGGCGCTCGTTGTCCGCCAGCGCCCGGCCAAGCTGGGCCCGCGCCGCCTGAATGGCCCCCTGGTTGCGATTGAATAGCGGGAACGGCACGCCGACATTGATATTCGCAACCGTGCCGAATGGGGGCGTCGTGAAATCGCGCTGAAATGCCGTGTGCACCGTCACATCGGGGTAGGGTTGCACCTCGGCCAAACGTGCGAGCAACCGCTGTCGCTCAACCGCAAGCTGGACGGCAAGCACATCGCTGTGATTCTCGAGCACGTACGCCAGCACGCGCTCCTTCTCGAAGTGCGGCACCGGCATGTCGATCTGCCCCGCCAGCGCCGTCAACGGCATCTGCGGCACACCGAGCGTTGCCGCCAGTTGCTTCCACGCGGTCACGTACCGATTGTGTGCCAGCGCCAAATTGTTACGCGATTGCAGGGCCAGAACGCGGATCTGCATCGGTTCGTACGCCGCCACATTTCCCACTTCCAACTGAAGCAGGAGCACGGCGTAAAGCTCATCGGTCAGCCCCGTCAGGCCCCGGATCACGCGATGGTTCTCACGCGCCGACAACACCGCGAAGTATCCACTTCGCACCTGCGCCTGCAGGTCGGCCTCGGCCTTCTTGAGATTCTGCTCGGCAATTTGCACATCCTTGAGTGCTGCCGTACGGGCCATCGTCAGCTTCCCCATCGTGAGGATAGTTTGCTCGACAAATCCCCCCTGCTGGCCCGGGGAGCGTTGACCTACGTTGTTGCCTTGCCCGGCGGTAGACCCCTCATAGCCGATGACTGGATTCGGATAGAGTCCGACCTGAACGGCAATTCCGCGCGCCGTTTCGACCTCGTGATGCGCCTGCCGAATCACCGGACTCGTTCGCAAAGCAATCTGCTGCAAATCGGTAAGGGTCAGCGGCTCCCCTTCCGGCCCCGAATGCACCTCCGGCAGCATCGGCGGCTTGGGCAGAGGCGGGAATTGGACCGCGATCTCCTTCTTGATGTCCTTCCGCGGCAGGTCGATGTCCGGTATCTTGAAGCCCAGAATATCCGACTTGAACTCCAGCTTCTCCATCATCGACTGGTCTTTCTTGTCCTTCCGCGGCGGCAACAGATCCTTCTTGCCCTCGACCAGCACGATGCCCGTATCGACGGTCGGCGTACCGATGCGCGGCTGCAGGCGCGTTTGCTCGCGTTCCATTGGGCGGGGCAGCAAGCCGGACGACGCCTTTGGCGCAGCCGACGGATGCACGTCGATCGGCTGCGCCGCCCGCTCGGAGATCCGCCCATCCACGTCCAGTGAATAGGCATGGCATCCCGATAGCACTGCCACCACCGACGCCCACAGCAACCAACGCATGAACCGATCCTCCATGACCGCATAACAAGAGGTAACGGTAGTATCGGCTGTAACGATTGTGCCAAAGAATAAAACTCGGCGATGCCGAGAACTCGTATCACGGGCGAGGAAGGATAGGCAAGCTAGCGAGACGGGAACCTGGGATCGAACCACGGCCGCTGTGTTAGCGCTCTTTCTCCCACCGAAAGACGCGATGATTCATGCTGTCCACGATGTACAGCGTGCCCGAGGGATGAACGAATACGCCGTGCGGTTCATTGAAGGCCACCCGCAGCGGCGCCCCGCCGGGGCCGGATTGCCCCTTCGTGCCGGTGCCGGCGATCCGGATCACCTTGCCGTCGGCGGGTGTAAACTTGCGACTGACATGATTCGCCGTGTCGGCAATAATCACGTTGTCGTGGAGATCAACACAAAGGTGCTTCGGGCCATTCAGCGTGGCCTCCCGTGCGTCCCCACCATCGCCAGTATTGCCAGGCTTGCCGGTGCCTGCAACGGTCCGGATTCGACCGGCCGGATCAACGACGCGGAGCGCATGGCCGCCCCGTTCAAGAATGTAGACATTCCCTTTGCGATCAACGCACGCGGCCCGTGGATCGACGAGCGGAGACTGCCGGGCGTCGGCCCCGTCCTTGGGCATACCCTTTTTTCCATTCCCAGCGACGAGGTGGATGGCGCCAGTCTTCATGTCCACGAAGTGAATCTTGCGATGATCCAGGTCGGTCAGATAGAGTTTGGTGAAGTCGTGGCTGAAGGCCACGCAATAGATACCGCCGAGGTCGGCCTGGATCGCCGGACCACCGTCGCCCCGTGAGGCCTTCTTGCCAGTCCCGGCAAAGGCGGCGATGGTGCCGGCCTTGGGATCGATGCGGCGCACGCGGTTGTTCCAGGTGTCGGCGGCATAGATGACGCCGTCCGGCGTGACAGCCAGGCTGTGCATGCCATTGAAGGTGGCCAGGTGCGCGGGACCGCCGTCGCCGCTGTCGCCTTTTTTGCCCGTGCCGGCGACGATGGTGAATAGGCCCTTGGCATCGACTTTCAGGATGCGCTGGCCGAGCAACTCCGCGAGATAGAAATTCCCTGCCTTGTCGAAGTCGATGCCAAAGGGCTGAACGAGCCTGGCCCGCGTTGCCGGCACGTTGCTTTCCTCCATCCCACCCCCCGCGATCAAGACCAGCTTGTCCGCACGGGCCATGGGAACGGAAAACGCAAACAACACCGCCACAGTGAACGCAGCCTTGTACATGATGGCTCCGTGAACTCAGGAATCCGAGGTTCGGTTACGACGGCTCACGTAAGCGGCGCAGAACGCGCCCACAGGCACGCCGACCAACGGGCTCAGCATGAGGTGAAACTGCCACACACGGCCAACGGACCAGCCGATCTCCCAGGTTGGCAGATAGTCGGCCGCCACTCCAAAGACGACAGCGAGCGCGACCGTCCCCACGAAGCCGACAGCAAACGCCTGCCACGCCGAAGGGCATTGCATCGCCTGCCAGCCGGCGAGCAACCCCGCCAGCGGCGTCGGGCCGAAGTAGCATATTAGTGCCAGACCTTGCAGAAGTTCCATGAGCGCTTCCACACATCAGTTGGTTGGAATCTCAATCGGCGTCCCACACCCGATTCATTTTTGCGGATTCAGCCTGATCTCGCAAACCCAAAACGCTCGGAATCGAGATAAACTCAGGGCCTCGACCCATCACGCAACCCACAAAAAAACCCCGCCACCCGTGAAGGTGGCGAGGTCTAGGGGTCAAATCCGCTTCAGAACTTGAAACTTACTTGCAGCTCGTGGAAGCCGAGCGGCAGCAGTCACGGCTACGGGTATGGCACCCGAAGTTGAAGCTGCGGGCCGGACGGCAATCGTTGCTGCAGCTACGGGCCGGGGCGCAGTCGTTGCTGCAACCACGGTCGCGGAGGCGGCTCAGGAGGCCGCTGCGTCCGCAGCTGTTGCTGTCGCACGCCTTGGAGGCGGCCGGGGCAACTTGCTTGCGAACCCACTTGCAGCTGGTCACGGTCTCTTCGTACGGCGTGCAGACGCGAACCGTACGAGTAGCCTTGCACGGGACCTTGACGGTCTCGCACACGGTGTACTTCTCAACGCGCTTCTTCTCGACGCATTGAATCGTGCAAACCTTGACCTTCTCTTCTTTCCATTCCTGCTTGCAAACCGCGACTTTGCACTTCACCGCTTCGGTGACGCAAACCTTCTTGCACACCGTCACCGGGCATTCCCGGTACTCGGGGCAATGAACCCATACCTTGCGGGTACGAGCCGGACGGCAAGAGTCGTTGCAGCCCTTCGAGGCCTTGCACGGGTCGCCGCAAGCCTTGTCGCCGCAACCGTGGTGGCCGTGCCCGCCGAGGAGCCCGCCGCCGAAGCCGCCGAACAAGCTGCCGACTTCCTTGCACTCCCAGTGGCCCAGGCGGACCAGCTGCTTCTTCATGCTGGTCGTCTGGACGTACTTGTGCGAAGTCTTGTTAACAGTCCGTTCTTCGTACACGGTGACGTTATGGCAGACCTTGCGGGTTTCTTCTTTCCACACCGGCACGCGCTCGATGCAGGTCACGGTGCGTTCCTTGACGACCGGAACGCGCTCGCAGCGGAAGCTGTCGTACGTTTCGGTCTTGCATTCGACCTTGTACGCGGTCCGCTTGGTCGTATACGTTTCTTTCACCCATTCCGAACAGCTCATGCCGCGGAATGATGGGAACGTCGCGCGAGACGACGCTCCACAGGGGTCACAACTACGGGGCGCCCGAAAATTAGCCCTTACGGGCGAAACCGCCACGGCGGTAATGGCGCCAATCAGCAAAGCGAGACGAAGAGGTTGGCACACCATGCCTTCTCCTTGGTAATACACGCCGATCCGGTTATCCCTAACGGTCACGCCCGCTTGGTTAGGATCGACACCGAGTGATTTATACTCACCACTACTATGCCTAATATCGGCGCGTTGGAGAAATGGGATGGGTAAAGAAGTGTAGAAAAGCTCCCGAATCTATAGCGACTCTACGCCATGCAAGGATCGGGGGAAGCTTTCTCGAAGTGCACAGCTCAAGGATAGCACCAGTCAGGACGATTGCAAAGTTCTGGGGCTATAAGAAATCTATTCTAGCAACCAGACTGGCCTAAAGTTCTCGCAACCACTACGATGCGCTCGTGTATTAGAGTCGTTGTATTGCAATTCTTATAGCTGAGTTGCCTGGACATGCTTCAACTGCGTGCCTCGTGTTTTGCGCATGACTGCGCCAAACAGGACGAATCCCCTCATCAATGCCATGGGCCCGCGCGAGAATAAGAGCGCCAATCGCTCCAACCTCACACGGGGCCTGTGGCTGGTCGCATTACTTCCTGGCTAGGTCTTACTTTTTTTCTTGTCCTCGGGTTGCTTCTTAGGTGGTGGCCGATCAGTCGGGCCTTTCTTGGCGCCATCGCGTGGCGCTTTGGCATCCAGGCCTGGATTGGTGATGACGGGCGGAGACTTCAGGTCAGGCGAAGTCTTGGTTTTGCCAAAATCGAGCTTCCCAGGGCCGCCAAACGGGGGTTTGCCGTCCTTTTGGGTGTTGGGTGGCGGATTCTTGCTCAAGGCCCCCACGGTTCCAACGGGGGTGGTCGGCGCCACACGCAGCGTGGTGGTGCGGGGCTTGGTCGTCGCCCCGGCCGAGGCCGACGCAGTTTCGGTCTTGAGCCTCTCGGCCGACATCGCGTTTTGGCTCGCCAGCGCGGTGGAGCGCACGCGAGCACGGGTATCCGTGTCAATCCGCACCACCTTGCCGCCGCCCGCTGCAACCACGGACTTGGTCGGCGCTATTACATTAGTAATATTCGTCACATTCGTTACATTGGTTGTGTTATTGATAATCGTAGTCTGTTGCACGAGAGTGCGCGGTGGAACAGGCGCGCGCCCGGCATTGCGCTCGATGACCAGTGTAACCTGAGTATCATGCCAGCGCGGATTGTTGCGATGGTGCCAGCGTTCATAGACAATGATGGGCTCGTAGTGCCGCCGGCTATAGACAACGCAAGGCTCGAAGCCAATCTGTACATAGCGTGGCCCATAGTAATCGCCAAAGTAATAGGCGCCGAAGGCGGGCCTTACAAAGAGAGTATCCATTACAATCGTATCTCGAACTGCATAGTAAGGCGTATAGACATAGCGAGGCCCAACCAGGACGACATCGACGGTAATCGGCGCATAGAGAACGCCGCGACGTGCAACCGTGTAATCCCAGTAGCCTGAGATGAAGATATACCCGGAAGGAGTCCAGCGATAGTGCGACGGCACATAGACATGCCCCGCGCGAACCCGTGTCCAGTAACCGGCACGCCAGACGTACCGATCGCCGCTCCACATCCAGTATCCTGGAATGTGAAACATATCCGCTTCGGGCGCCTGCCCGGGGGCGGCCACGTTGGGGGGAGCCGGCGGCTCGGGGTAATAGGTGACCCCTTGAGCCTTGGGTTCCTGAGCGTTGGTCCAGAAGCCGGACACCCACTGCGAATTGGCGCCAACTTCGCGCCAGTAACCGGGGACCCATTCTTTGCCCGCCGGCTTGACGCGCCAGCAGCCGCTCACCCACAGGTAGTCGGCACGATCGTCATCCCAGGACCAATAGCCGCCGATCCAGATCACATCCCCTTCCGGCCTTTCCTCCGGCGGCAATTCTTCGATCGGCGCCGGCGGCTTCTTGGCGATCTGAGGCGTCGCTTTCGGCTCGGTCGTTGGTGACGCGAATGCCTCATGCACTGGGCCGCGCGTCAACACCTCGACCCCCTTCGGCACCTCGCCCGTGTTCGGCGCCGGTTCCACACGAAGTGGCGGGATTGCCTCCTGGGAAGTGCTCAGTTCGGCGCAGACTGCGCACATTGCAATCATGACGACAACCGACGCAATTCGGGTAACATGCATCAACATCGTGCAAATCTCCAGATTGGGTAAACACGCGCTGGCGCGCGTGAGGCCTCGATATGCCTTGTAGCGTTGCCACGCGGGATTTTCCAGACGAGACTATGGCCGTCCCATTTGCGGAGAAAAACCAGCACGGATCAGCGAAATGCGTCACATTACTTGCGCGTGGAGAATTGCCAGGTCTGGCGCCACTCGGCGCCATTGACGATCGCGGAGACCGTCACATCATACGCTCGGCCTGCCTGCAGCGGTCGCATCGGGATGACGCCGATGACGTTGCGTTGCGACTTTTCGGCTGTCGTCGTGAGCGCGACCTCGACCTTGTTCTGGTCGCTGTCGAGCAGAATCGCCTGGACATTACGCACTGATCTGGTGGCGGGAAACGCTACGCTGATCGGAAAGCCGGTGTCCCCCTTGGCTTCCGCGCTCATTTCGAAGCCCATCGTCGGCACGTCGGTCTGCTTGGGCGCGGGATACATGAGGACGCGCGCATCGCCGCGGCCGCCGAAAACTTCCAGCACGCACCGCCAACCGCGGCCGATGTCGTGGGCGCAGCCGACACCGACGCGCTGAAGAGCGGGATCGAGCAGATAGACCCGATTCGAGAAGGTGCCCATGAGGTCGTCGATTTGCAGCACCGGAGTCGGCGCGTTGGTGAACACGAGCGATTGCCGGGCGACGCGGGCGCCTTCGAGCGTGTACCATGGGAGTTGTGGATCTTCTTCATTCACGGAGGCATTGGTTTTCATGAGGACGTCGGTATTCTTGACGAGATACTCTGCGTGCAACTGACAGCCGCGTGAGAGCTTGTCGTCGAGTACAACCGCCGTCAACCCGGCAGTGGCACGATTCACATTGAGGCGCTCGAGGACCGATTGCGTTGCCGTCTGCACCGTTAGGCCTATGTCGGCCGTGGTGAACTTCCATTTCTTCTCCCACGGCTTTCCAGCGAGCGTGCCCTGAATCGATACCTGGTACGTGGTATCCGGGATTAACGGACGTTTGGCGATCAGGCAGACCGTGTTGCCCTGATACTTGGCGAATTTCGGATTGGCAGGCTTCTCCGGCGCAGAGAACCAAAACGGCACCTCTTCCCCCTTGGCGTCGGTCAGACGGCCGGTCGCGTTTTGCAATGGCTCACGCTCGGCGAAAAAGACGGTGATGGGAAAACCGGCCCGCCCTGTCTTGCTCTCAGGAATCGGGTTCGGCTCCTCGCCTCCATTGGGAAAATTGAGCGGCACGCCGACCTGATCGGGGACGGGGTAGAAAACCGCATGGGGTCGCGGCGTTCGGTCGCGCCCGGTGCCAACGTTGAGCACCGTCACCCAGCCCTGCCGTCGGCCACGAGCACAGCCGAAGCCGATGGTTCTGAGGTTGGGTTCCAGGATCGGCACGCGATGATACAGCGTGGCCATCCAGCCATCGAGCCCGTCAATCGGCTCGTAGTCGCCGATGGCGATGTCGGACGCCTTGCCGGCGGCGCGGCCCGCTTCACTGAATCCTGGCAGCTTGGGATCCTCGTCATGGGCACTGAGCCCCTCCAGGGCCGGATTCCCCTCGTTAAGGACCAGGTAACGAGCATGCGCCAGGCAGCCCTTGCTGAGTTGATCGTCCAAGGCGACCGGCTTCAACCCTGCTCGAATGCGGTAAGCGTTAACCTTGTCGAGAGCTTTTTTGGCCCAGACTCCTTTGCTGTCGCTATCGTCGTCGGTGGTGAATGACCAGGCAAGACTCCACGCCTTCCCGTCGACCTGTGCAGACGCCTTCGCGTGATAGAGGGTGCTGCTGCGCAGGAGTCCTTTGGCGATGAACGCAAGCGTATTCTGGGATCGCCCGGAACGAAGCGGTTTTTCGGGTGTCCAGGTCCAGCCGTCGATGGATTTGCTGTCGCTGTCGCGCAGCTCAATCTGGGTCGCGGTTACTTTCTTGCTCTGCGGGAAACTCACGGTGATGGGAAAACCCGCAGCCGCTTTCGGGTCGGGGATGTCGGCGCCGCCGGAGAAGGAGATCGGAACGTCGGCCTGGTCAGGCGCCGGGAAGACCACGGTCGGCTCGCCGCGGCCGCCCATGAGATCGGCAACGCAGAAGACACTCCCACGCTCATCCTTGCCGATCGCGATACCGATTCGGGTCACGTCGGGGTTCAGCAACCGAGTCCGTGACGCCAGTCGTCCCATCCAGCGTTCCAGGGCGGCGAGCGGTTCGTATAGGGTGACGTCGTATCCGTCCGCCTTTTCCAGGTTCTTGGCCGACTCTATCGCAAACTCCGCACACGCCTTGCTCAACTCCGCGTCGAGGGCGACCGTTCCCATGCCCGCGGCCCTGCGATAAAGGTTGAGCCGCATCACAAATAGCTGGAGGTCGGTTTCACGCGGCGGGCCTGCTTGCTTCTTGTCGCCGGGAGGCGTTTTCTTGTCGTCGCCGGGAGTTTTCTTCGGCGGATCATCTTCCTTTTTTGTCGCTGAGTCGGTTATTGCCTTGTCATCTTTTTTTTCCGCGACACGATCGGGGTTGGCGGGCTGCTTGTCACGTCCGGTGTTCGGGAGGACAAGAAGCATGAAGCCGATGACACCTAGCCCAAGTAGCGCACAAACACCCGCGCCTGCGATGCTGGCGATCAGCCACGGGAAGGACCGAGGCGGCGTCGGCTTGGACGCAACCGGCATGGACGCGAAAACTGTGCGCAATGCAGGGAGCGTGTCCGCTCGCACCCATTGCCGTGCTCCTTCCCGCAATAACATATCGCCGGGCCCTACCTCGCCGCCCTCCGCGAGCGACAGGAGTTGCTGCCAGGTGTACGGGCCATGCTTTTTCTTGTTCCGAGCATAATACCAGCGCGGCGCCGGCGCCTCGACGGGCTGCTGACAGTGCGGGCAACGCACTCGCTTTGCCGCAGCATCGACGGCTGCAGCAAACTCTTTCTGGCAGTGGGGGCAGGTAATTGGCGCCATCGGGATTGCGTGGTTTGCAGGCTCTCTCAACTCGTTCCCATCGCACCCACCGAATATACTAACATTGCCTAGAACATGCAAACCCCAGGTTGGTCCAGGAGACCCCATGCAAATCTGTAAAGTGCAACTTCCCAGTGGTGAAGCAGCGACAGGTTGGATTGACGGCAGACTGGTCCGCCTCTTGAAGTCAGGCGCGCTAGCGGATTACTTGCACGCCGACGCGCCGGCGCAGGCAATCCAGCAGGGGGTCGATTCCCACAAGACAGGACTCATCTTCGAGCAAACCAAAATCCTGCCGCCGATCGATCAGCAGGAAGTCTGGGCCGCCGGCGTCACCTACAAGCGCAGTCAGGAAGCGCGCGAGCGCGAATCCGCCGGGGCAGCACGCTTTTATGATCTCGTCTACTCGGCGCCGCGCCCCGAGTTGTTCTTCAAATCCCCTGCCTACCGCGTCCGCGGCCCCCGCGAGCGTGTCCACATTCGCCGCGATAGCAAATGGAATGTCCCCGAGCCCGAGCTAGCGCTGGTCATTTCACCGCAATTGAAGCTGGTCGGATTCACCATCGGCAACGACATGAGTTCACGCGATATCGAGGGAGAAAACCCGCTCTATTTGCCTCAAGCCAAGTGCTACGATGGCGCCTGCGCCATCGGGCCGTGCATTACGCTGGTGGACGCCATGCCGAAGCCGGACGACACCAAGATCCGTCTGCAGATTGAGCGTGCCGGCCAGACCGTCTTTGACGGCGCCACCAAGGTCTCAGCAATGAAGCGGAGCTTCGAGGAGTTGATCGATTGGCTAGGCAAGGAGACGAGCTTCCCGAACGGCGCAATTCTGCTGACCGGCACCGGCGTCGTCCCACCAGACGACTTCACCCTGGCCGCCGGAGACGTGGTCCACATCGATATCGCGGGAATCGGCCGGCTGACCAATCCGGTACACATGCGCTAAATGGGGGCCCCGCTCCCTGACGGTCGCGGCTCGTGATAGGCATTGCGTCAAAATCGGCAACTTCGCAAAGTCCATTTCGACTCGCTTCTACACAAGCACCGTTCCGCGCATGCCACGCTTCAACGTCGCAATGCCTTCTTTGGTGATCTGCGTGAAGCGCATGTCGAGCACTTCAAACTGGTCGACCCGTGGCGACAACACCAAGCGGCGTACACTGTCGTCGGTAAGCGGATTATCGCTCACATATAGCTCGCGCAAGTTCTTCGCGTAGGGCGATTCGTAAATCGCTTCCAGGCCTTCGTCTTCGAGGAGATTGCTGCTGAGGTTCAAGCCATGCACCTGCCCGAGCAGCGGCGCCTCGGCCAGGCGTTCGATCGCGCCACTGCCTAATCTCTGTGAGGAAAGATCCAGAAAGAGCGTGTGCTGAATACCAGGCAGCTCCGGCAGCTTGTCAAGACGCAGACCCGTCCATTGCAGATGCAAGTCGAGCACCGGCGCGTAGCGGAACAACTCGTCGGCGTGTTCGACCAGTTGCCGATCGGTGAGCGAGACTTCCTCGATGAAGCCGCGCCGGAAGCTGCACCACTGGATGCGCCCGGTCAGGGCGTGCGCCCAGAACGACTGGTGCTGTGCGAGCAATTCCTGCTCACGGCGTTCGTACGCCAGGGACGGCTGACGTGCGAGCTCACACTGCAGGCGAATGAACTCGCCCAGCGGGTTGCCGCACCCGTCGAGCCAGCGGGCGTAATGAAGGCGTGGGGAATCGTCGGCGGGTTGAGCGAGAATGGTCTGCAAGAATCGAGTCGGATGGGTCACGGGAGGTCCTTTCACGCAAGAGTGCCTCCCTTCACTCACGACATCCTGGCTTCCAGCTGCAATCCCTAGAAGTTAATTTCTAAATGCGAAATGTCAAGCATAATCTGGCGAGAATCGAAATTCCCATGCACGACGGGGAAAAACAGGGAGCACGGGGAGAAGCTTCTTGCGAACGGCCAAACCTTCATACCCTTCCGACCTCTGCATTTTCCCCCGTGTTCCCCTGTTTTTTGGGTGGTTCTTTTTCTTTGCATCGTTGCAGCCGGGGCACTATAAGATAGTTTCCGAGTCAACCATTCGCTCATTCACGAGGCAGCGGTTTGATCCTTTACAACGATCCGCGGCATCTGTTTCGGTGGGGCGGGATCACCTGCGGCCTGAGTCTTCTTGCCGTTGGCGTTCGCCTGTGGTTCGAACCGGATGGGTCTGAGACATTGACCGGCGGCAGCCGCGTCGGGCTCAGCTATGGCATTGTCGGCGGGTTGATCATCGTCTTCGCCTGGCTCCTCTCGGCGCTACGCTTCGTGCCGAGCTGGTGGTTTCTCGGCTCGCGGGCGCTTTGGCTCAAGGGGCATATCTGGCTCGGGATGTTGAGCTTCGTCTTGATCCTCTGCCATAGCGGCATGCGCTTCGGCGGACTGTTCACGCAGATTCTCTATCTCGTTTTCTTCCTGGTACTCGTGACAGGGCTTTTCGGCCTAATCTTACAGCAGTTCTTGCCGCGCTGGATGACCATCGAGGTTCCCTGCGAAGTGCCGTATGAGCAGATCCCGAACGTCTGCGCCGTGCTGCGTGAGAAGGCCGATCTGGCGATGGACAGCCAGAACGTCTGTCCGGCGATAGCGACGTGCGAGCGCATCAAGCATTGGTACGCCGACGTCGTGCGCCCCTTTCTCGGCTGGCCGGCGCAGAATCAGCTTTTCAGTGACTCCAGCAAGACGGCCCAGGTCTTCGCACAAATGCGAGCGCTGCCCGGAGTCGATCAGCCGACGGCAAAGATAATGGAGCTTCTGGCGAAGCTGGAAGAGTATTGCAACGAACGCAGGCGTCTGGCCCGGCAAGAAAGCCTGCATCGACTCTTGCACGGCTGGTTGTACTTGCACGTGCCTCTGTCGGCGGCGATGATGGTGATGATGATCGTGCATGCGTTGGTGACGCTGTATTACTGATGCCGTTCATCGTTTAGCGCTCGCAGGCGTCGCGCGAGCGCTAAACGATAAACTCGGAAACAGCCATGCTCTCCGTTCAACGTCGGGAATTCGACGAGAAGAAAAAAGACGAAACGCCCTACCCGCGCGACTTTGCCCGCTGGTACGCGCTCGATTACTTCCGCCGGCCGCGCACGCTTCGGGCTCGGCGCTTCTACGTCACCCTGGCCACCACGAATGTTTGCTTGCTGCTGAGCCTCGCTACCCTAGCCCCGGCCCTACACAAGACGCATCAGGCCGCCCCGGTGTCGAAGGCGCACGCGATGCTCAACCCAACTTGCGCGAATTGCCACGATCAGATTTTCCAGCCGGTGTTGCGGCTCTTCGGCTGCGGACAGGCTTCGGTTTCGGACAAACGGTGCAACGAATGCCATCACGGCGCCCCCCATCACGGCAAGGAGCCGGCCTGCGCGAGTTGCCATGCTGAGCACCGCGAGCACGAGATGTTGGCAACCCATGTGGCGGATCGCAATTGCGTTGAATGTCATGGCGAACGGGATTACGTACATCCGATGGACGTGAAGCGGCCCTTCCCCATCACGCACTTCAATCGCGATCATCCGCCCTTCATGCCCTCGGCAAAAGAAGCAACGGATCCGGCCAAGATCAAGTTCAACCACAAGGCCCATCTCGATCTCGATCTCGACGCCCTGCGCGTCGCCAATGAGACGGCAGGCCGGCACGATCTCCAGGGGCTCGGCTCGAAGATGGCGTGTGCCGACTGTCATCAAATGGACGACGAGCGAAAGTATGTAAAGCCGATCGCCTATGAGAATCACTGCGCCCGCTGCCATGCGTTAAACGTTGGGCTGGTCGGTGATTTCGCACCGGCGCTGCGTGATGCGGCAGCCGAGTTTAGCAAGACGCCGCTGCCCCACCGAGAACCGGCTGTAGTGCGTGCCGTTCTGCGCGATCGGCTCCTCGAGTTCGCACAGAAGAATGGCGTGGTGGCGGCGAAAGGAGCGCCGAGCGTGCCGCGGCCGTTGCCGTGGAAGCCGATCACAGAAGACCAGTGGAGCTGGGCGAAGGCGCAGGCCCAGAAGGCGGAAGAGCTACTGTTCATGAACAAGCAATGGCAAAAGAACGAAAGCCTGACCCAGTGTGCCCATTGCCATATCGAGAAGGAACGAACTGCCGGCCTGCCTGCGTACGAGAAAACGGCCATCCCGTCGCGCTGGTACAAGCATAGCGTTTTCAACCACGGCAGCCACCGCGCGATGAGCTGCACCGACTGCCACGATAAGAATTCCGCCAACCTCAAGGTCGCTGCCAGCCAAAGCACCGCAGATATTCTGATGCCAACGTTGCAATCATGCCAGGAATGCCACAAGGGGAGCGGCGGCGCGCGGAACGCGTGCGTGGAGTGCCATCGGTATCATGAGCGTTAATGCCGCTTGCGGCTTAGCAGTTGCGCGGCGCAATGCAAACGCTAAGCCGCAAGCGGCAAATTGAAAACGGATTCAAACCATGCCCACCCGCGTCGTCAAACCCCCTGCCCGCCTCGAGCCGCGGCATGCCCTGGAGCGCCGCGTCTCCGATGCCCACGTCGGCAATGAACTAGAGATCACCTACGAACAGCTCAAAACCATCTCCATCTTCAAGGACGTCAAGTATGAGCGCGTCGATCTGCGCGCGCTGCCGGGCACCATCGTCCTGCGCCGCTACACCGCCGGCGAAGACATTTGCCTCGAGGACGATCCCGGTTATACCGCGTTCTACGTGCTGACGGCCAAGGAGATTGTTGATCTGAACCTGCCCGAATCCGGGGCAGGAGCCGACGACCGGGTTATTTCGGTGAGTCGCGCTGGACAGCGCGAGAGCGTCTTCATGGGCGAGGGGGAATTGTTCGGCGAGATGAGCTGCCTTTATCGAGTGCCACGCTCGGCGACGGTGCGGGCTGAGCGACCTTGCTATGTGCTGGAATTTCTGCGCAACGTGCTCGACAAAATCAACACGGGACCGTTTCGCAACCAGCTCGACGAAGTTTATCGCAAGCGATTCCTGGAACTGCACCTGCGCAATCTTGAACTCTTTCGTCACCTGCCGGACGCGGCTTATGCGGAGTTGAAGGAAGGAGTCGAGCTGCGGAGCGTGATGCCCGGCGAACTCATTATCGACGAGCACGATCGGCCCGACGGGCTGTACATCATCCGCAGCGGGTTCGTGAAGATCGTCAAGAATCAATCGGCCCTGCTGGGCAAGGAAGCGATTACCGATTGGCCTGCGTTCTGGGCGGCATTGCCGGTGCAATCAAAACTGTGGGCGTTAATTTGCTCCCCTCTCAATTCGGGAGAGGGGAGAGAATTGCTCTACGCCCTCAACGACCTGCTCAAGAAAAAGGACTTCGCCTCCCAGATCGGCTTCGAATTCGCTGGACCGACGGCGGTATGGGCGGACGAGGCGAAGCAGATTGCCGCGACAAAGAAAGAAGACCCCGACCGGATCCGCCGCTTCAATCGACAACTTCTTGAAGCGCTCTTCCCGAAATGGATTGTCCCCTATGGCATTGAGCCGGCGCGTGTGGTGGCCTATCGGTCCGCGCCCGAGTGGGGCGCACTGGCAGGAGCTTCCGACGCCGAGTCGTCCTTGATCGGCGAGATCGGCATGGCCGAGGACGCGCCGCGCACGGCCACCTGCGTCGCCTATGGGCAATCGGATGACCGCTACGGCGGTGTGCGCCTGGTTTTCGTCAGCAAGGCGCTCTACCAGAAAGTGATCGAAGCCGCCGGACCCGCGACCCAGGCGCGCGTCAAGGCAGTCGCCGAAGGGCGCAAGGCGGCCACAACCTCCCGCATGAATCTGCCGGCCTGGCAGGAGCAAGCGATCAATGCTCAATTCGATGAGCTGGGTCTGATCCAGGGCCAAAAGCTTATGCTGATCGATCTCGACAAGTGCACGCGCTGCGACAAGTGCGTCGAGGCGTGCGTCGCGAGCCACACGCCGGGCTGGTTCGACTGGCTGCCGATCCTTGGCAACACCGGCCCGCGCGACGGCCGCAGCCGGCTGTTTCTCGATGGGCCACGCATGCAGGTGTTCGAAGATGATCGCATCAAAAATTACCTCGTCCCGTCCACGTGCCGACAGTGCAAGGATCCAGTGTGCCTGATCGGCTGCCCGGTCGGCTCGATACATAAAGGCGGCAACGGTCAGATCGTCATCGAGGACTGGTGCATCGGCTGCTCGCGCTGTGCCCTCAACTGCCCGTACAACGCGATCCAGATGCACCCCATCGGCGTGATCCCGCGCGCCGCGTTCGGCTGGCGCCACCAACCAGCCGGGAGCGCCAGCGACCGGATCCTGACCGGCGCCGCCCCCTTCCGCCACAATCGCGATTTCCAGGCGTGGTACGACAAGGACCAGCCGATCGAATTCGCTTACTCTTTCGATCTCTCCTCCGCTGAGACCCGCCAGAGCAAATCGTTCCTGTTGCAAATCGAATCAGCCGCAGCGGAATTGGCGACCACGATCAACAACCAACCCATCGAGCTGCGCAAGCTCGACGCCAAGGAGGCCAAGCAAAAGGGTTGGAACTACGAAGCGATGCTGGCCCACGCCAACGAGAAGGCGCCCGACATGCTCCCCGGCGAGGCGCCGCCGCAGCCGAAGCTGCGCTCCGGCCGCAACGAAATCGCGATCACGCTGTGCCTGGCAAAGCTGGAATTCGGCGAGGTACTGCTCGATGTGGGAATGACGGGTTACGTGCCGCCCGTCGTGGACAAGTCGGTCGCCGGCGATGAGTACAAGCAAGACTGGGTGATGAACCTGGCGGTGGTGTGTGACATGTGCAGCGGCCAGTTTGGGCATAAGCCGGCGTGCGTCAACGCTTGCCCACACGACGCGGCCGAGCGGCGGTTCATCACGTATGACACGTTCTTGCCGGTGAAGAAGTAATCGGGCGAGCCGAGCCCCGTGAGGGGCCGGTTGATGCGAACCTTTACCGACTATTCAACCGGCCCCTCACGGGGCTCGGTTCGCCTACCGGCGCGGGTTATTGAAGCCCGGCGCGAATGTCACTTCGGAGCGTAACTTCACCACCCGTCGTTCCAGATCCGCGTCCGGCCGCTGGTTGTTGTCTTTGCTCTGCTGCCGCAAGGACAACAGGCCGAGATAGTGCTGCGTCACCTGATCCCAGCTTGCTCCGGATTCGAGTTGTCCGGGGCCGCCCGACAACCAGGGACTGGCGGCTGCAGTTTTCAGATTGGCGGCCGCATGCCGAGCTTGCTTTGCCAATTCGGTACGATCGCGAGTTTTGGCGCGGAAGTCATGGAATACGGGCGGATCAAGCAATGCGTGCGGAGGCGTCCGCTGGATGCTCGCGCCGGACACGATGGCGAAGTACCATGAATTCCAGACGAGGCTGCCCGGCCGACGGTCGCCAAGGTGCTTCTTGTTCTGCCGCCCTTTCCCGCTCTGCAAGTCGTGATGACACGCGAAGCAATCGAACTCGGCGAATTCAGGCCAGGGCCGGCCAGGATCGACGCGCGACGCCATCACTTCGAGAGCAGCCTGCGCCGATACAACCTGCCCGATGGCCCACGCCCGCGCCTCGAAATCGATCGCCTTGCCGCCGTGGGTCGAATTCGCCCGCTTGTCCTTCGCCACATCCCAGTGCGGCGGCAGATTCGCGAAATAGGTTGCAAACTCGAAGCGTAGAGCCGGATGTCCGGCGGCAATCAGATCGTGATCGACATTCGCATCGGGGGTGCCGACGTGGCATTTCACGCAGACATTGGCCCTTCCGTGCAAGCCCTTGGTGTCCGTCAGACCCAGAGCTTGCCTGTCCGCGTCCTTCCAATTCGCGCGGTAGTGCGGCTTCAGCCAGTCCTTGGCGGCCCCGTGGCAGCTCTCACAACCGACGCCGTCCACTTTGCGAAAAGTGGGACGACTAAGGTCGTAGTCCGAATTCACATGGCATTTGAGACAAAGCGACGCCTCGTGGGCAGGAGTCTTATCGCTCCAAAGGATCTTGGCCATGGCCTGCGATTGCTGGCTCAGCAGCGTATCGTAAGCGCGGGCATGCGGATCGAGAGAACGCCAGGTGGTCGCCTCGCTGAACGGTTTACCAAGCTCGCCGCCGCCATGGCAGACCGATGCTGAACAGGAGGAAACTCCGAGCAGCGGCCGCGGGCCGATTTCTTTTTCACGGACGGGTTGTTTGGGCTCTGCCGGCTGCGCCAGTGCCTGACCGGACCGCTGGCTCAGCACCGCCGTCGCGAACAGCGCGACGCTGAAAAGCAAGCCCACGGTGATGGCGGTGCGTCGAATCACTCCTGTATTCTGACAAACTTTTCCGCCACCGCAAGCGCAACCTACGGAACCCCAAGGGGTGAGGCACTCCGAACCGCTGGGATTCGGAGTACCTCATCCCAGGGCTTGCGTACAATAGATGCCATGACAAACGACCGCTGGCAACTGCGCGTTTACGACAGCGGGCATCTCTATGTCGCCGATCTGGTCGGCTGCGCGGAGATCGGCCGGCAGCAGACCACGGACGAGCCGCAGCCTTCGCATACCCTCCACGACGAAGGCTGGCGCGTCGTCATCGCTCCGGTCGAAGACAATACCATCTCGCGCCAGCACCTGGCCGTCGAACCGCTGACGGACGGTCGGTTTCTGCTCTGCAACAAGAGCAACAAGCTGCTCGTCAGCTTGCCGAACAACCAAAACCTTGACCCTGGCGCCAACTGCAAGGTTGCCTTGCCCATCGTCGTACGGCTCGGCCGCAAGATGTTGCGGCTCGAGTTGCCCGTTGCCGACGAACAGCTTCAAAGCCTACCGATGGCGACTCTGGCGCCCGGCTCCGGATCTTTACTTGCAGGCCTGCGGGCCAACCTGGGCCGGGCCAGCGGTCCGGCGATGGCAGCGGACCAATTGATGGCGTGGATCCATGCCTTTCTGGGCCTGCTCCAAAGCGCCGCGGGCTCGGAGGACTTCTACATCAAGGCGGCCCAGGCGCTGGTGGACCTGGTCAAGCTGGATTCGGGTCGTGTCCTGTTTCGCAACGCCGGCCAGTGGGATGAAAAGGCCATGCACCGGACGGCACAAAAAACAGCTCCCCAGGAATGGCGCCCCAGCAGCCGCGTTCTGAACAACGTCCTGCGCGACAAGAAGACCTTTTGGCAAGGTCCCGAGCTAAGCTCGTCGACCTTTGGCATCGATGCGGTGGTCGCGGCGCCGATCCTTGATCGCAAAGGGGAGGTCATCGGCGCACTCTACGGCGAACGCCGGCTGACTGGCGCCGAAACCCAGGAACCGATCTCGCAACTCGAAGCGATGCTCGTCGAAGTCCTCGCCAGCGGCGTTGCGGCAGGACTGGCGCGCGTCGAGCAAGAACAGGCCGCCCTGCGCTCGCGCGTGCAGATGGAACAGCACTTCACCCCCAGGCTGGCCTCCAAGCTGCTCGATCACCCCGAGCTTCTGGTGGGGCGGGACAAAGAAGTCAGCGTTCTCTTTTGCGACGTCCGCGGGTTTAGCCGCATCACGGAAAAGCTCGGCCCGGCGAAGACCGTCGAGATGATGTCGGACGTGATGAGCGTGCTGACCCAGTGTGTGCTGGACCTGGAGGGGGTGGTGGTCGATTACGTCGGCGATGAAGTGATGGCCATGTGGGGCGCGCCGGATGATCAACCGGACCATGCCGCCCGAGCTTGCCGCGCGGCCCTTGCCATGTTCGCCAACCTTCCCGTCATCAACGAACGCTGGCAGTCGGTCGCCAAGGAGCCTCTCAACTTCGGCATCGGCATCAGTAGCGGCATGGCGCAGGTGGGCAATGTCGGTTCGCGCATCAAGTTCAAGTACGGCGCCCTGGGCAACACCGTCAACCTCGGCAGCCGCGTGCAGGGGGCGACCAAACACCTGAAGACGTCCCTGCTGATTGCCGACAGCACCCGCGCTGGGCTCGACGAGAGCTTCCACGTACGCCGCCTGTGCCAGGTCCGCGTCGTCAACATCGCTCAACCCGTGACACTGCTCGAACTGGTCGCACCGAACAAGCCGGGCTGGGAAGGCTTGAAGCTCAACTACGAACAGGCGCTCGACGAGTTTACGAGAGGGGAATTCCGCCAGGCGTGCCGAATCCTCGGTCGGCTAATCCTCGACCATCCCGACGACGGCCCTGGGTTGATCCTTTTGTCGCGCGCCGTCGGCTGCCTGGTCAAGAAGCCGGACCCCTTCGATCCGGTAATGGTACTGGAAGGCAAATAACGGTAGCCTTCGCCTTGACCGCTTTGCGCCATCGACTTAGAATCCGCGCTGGTTCCGCCTGCTCCCCCGTCGCGAGATTCGGTCATGCTCCCCTTGGTTTCAACCGGCGCCTGGGCACTTCGCGCGGCGCGACGGCTATTGTTTGGCCGAAAACCAGCGCCGCTTCGTCTTGATGAGAAACAGCTTGCCGAGTTCGCTTCCCTCGCGCCCTGGCTCCCCGAGGAACTGCTTGCCGAGTTCACCGAGCTTTCGCGTGTCCTACGTGATATGCACGCGGAGACCGCTGCCCACGCTCGCTGGCGGGCCGTCCACCCCCTTGAGCAACTCATCGAGCAAGCGGCTGATCTCAACATCGTTTATACGCCCGGAAAAGTCGGCAGCCGTACGGTCGCTGCCACGTTGCAGCGTCATCCAGCCTTCCTGACCCCGGTGCGCCACGCGCACTTCCTGAGCGCCACTGGGCTGGCGTTCAACGAGCGACTGGCAATACGTTGTGCCGGTCGGCCCGCGGCGGCCGACGGGTGGCGCGACATCATAGTCCGTGGCCGTTGGTTGCGCGTACTCCTCGCGATCAACCGGGCGCTGCGGGCGAACGATCGACCCGCACTGGTGCGCAAGCCGTTCGTCATCGCCGGGGTACGCGAGCCGATCGCATTGCACCTGTCATTTTGTTTCGAAAGCTCCTGGATGTATGCGGACACACCGGACTTTCTCACCTCCGACTTCGTGCGCGCCCGACTGGCCGACGACGCCTGGCATCGTCACTGCAATCGCTGGTTCACGGATGATCTGCTCGAAATGCTCGGAATCGATGCGTATGCGCGGCCGTTTCCGACCGAACCGGGCTGGGATATCTACGAAAACGACAACGCCCGCGTGCTCCTCATTCGCCAGGAGAGCCTGACCAGCCTTCCCGACGCGCTCGGGTCGCTGTATGGCCTGCCCCCGAGCACCTTCAACGTGGTGACCACCAATACAGCCCAAGCCAAGCCCTACGCTGAACTTTATGAAAGCGTGAAGAACTCGCTACGCATCTGCACGGAGGAACTGAAGGAAATCTACGCCCTGCCCTATGTGCGACACTTTTACTCGCTCGTGGAAATCGAGACCTTTAAGAGTCGGTGGCAAGTCATGCCGCACTCCCCCCAAATCGGTACGTTGCCTCGATGAGCAGGGTTGCGTGTCACGGTCGGCAAACTCACACTTGGCTTTCAGCCCGGCCGTGCCGGTGCACCGATTTTGACTCGCACCCGCTCGCGCGGAATCATGCTGAAGATGCAGCATCCGCCCACGACAAGGGCCAATGCCACGAGGACAAAAGTTAAGCAGCTCAAGTTGCTCCCTTGCCGGGCGACCTCCCCTTCCAGACGCTGGATTCGCTCGGCATCGGATTCACTCGGTTTATTTTCTGATTCTTCGCTCATCGCGCGCCCTTCCCGCAAAAATGGACTCTCGTAGCGCCACGATTCTCGCACCCATTTCGATCAAATTCAAGCAGGCATCGGCCATTTTCAAGGAGTTTCAAGGCGAATTCGATGGCGTTCCGCGCTTCGGCTTGCTAGGCTGTCCCCAGCAGCCCATCGGCAAAATACCCGTCACTCTCGTCGAGGAACCCGCCATGTTGCGTGCATTCTTGGGGATCGCCGTCGCGTTCGCACTTACCATAGCAGCGCCTGATCACGTCAGCGCTCAGAGCGTCGAAGGCACGTGGAAAGTGTCGTATCTCACCGCAGGCGCTCTCGAACAGACCCTTGCCATCGTCAAGGCGAAAGTCGAAGGAGGCAAAGCTACCGGCGAAATGGTGGCCGGCAGTCCGCGACTCAAAGACATTGCGCTCAAATCGGTCGCCCAGGACGGGGACGCCTTTCGGGTCACCCTGCAAGCCGGCGCCGCGACCTTGACCTTCGAAGCTCCCGTTCCCCAGCAAGGCGCCAAGCGTCTGGCGGGAACGGTGTCGGTGGATGGCACACTCTACCCGGCCTGGATCACGGCGACCGACGATGCCACGCTCGATGTCAAGGGCACGTTGCAGCCAATCGATTGCGCTCCGTTTCAAACGGCGCGGGCTCTCACCACCAAGGCGACGCAGTTACGGTTTCAGGCACAGTTCGCAAAAGATGCCGAGAAGAAGAAGGATCTGGCCAAGCAAGCCGCGGCTGCCGATCAGGTTGCCAAGAAGGAAGCCCCAGGGCTCTATCGCGAAGTGTTAGCCAAGCATAAAGAAAGTCCCGCAGTCTTCGAGGCCGCCCTCGCCTTGATGCGCACCGCGCAGTCGAGCGGGGCAAAGGCAGAGGACGTGAAGGGCTGGGCAAGCGTGGCCCTTCCCGCTGCCAAAACGTTCGGCGCACGCTGGCAAGCCGAGTATGCCGCCCAGATCGCAGCCGTGCTGGTCGGCCAGCAGGATTTCGCCCCGCTGGCGGTCGATTATGCACGGCAGGCCGAGCGCGCGTTGGCGCCGCAAGCGTCACCAGCGGAGCAAGTCCGTGTGCTCAGTTTGTTGACGCGAGCACTGCGCAAGACCGGAGCGGAGGACGAAGCCAAGAAATTCGATGGCCGCGTCGCCAAGCTCGATGAGATTCTCGATCGCGAATACCTTGCCAAGATGCCGGGCTTCAAGGGGACCGCCTTTGAGGGACGCAAGAGCAAAAGCGAGCGAGCCGTGTTCATGGAGCTGTTCACCGGCGCCGCCTGTCCCCCCTGCGTTGCCGCCGATCTGGCGTTTGATGTCCTGCAAAAAACCTACAAACCGAGCGAACTGGTGCTGATCCAGTATCACGTCCACATCCCTGGACCCGACCCGATGACCAACGCCGATAGCGAAGCACGCTGGCAGTATTACACCAAAGCGTTCCCCAAAGAAGTCCGCGGCGTGCCGTCGAGCCTCTTCAACGGCAAGCCGAAGGCAGGGGGCGGCGGCGGGTTCGCCAATGCCCAGAAGAAATACGGCGACTACCGCGAAGTCATCGACCCGCTGCTCGAAGAGCCCGCCGGTGCCAAGCTGACGGCACAAGTGCAGCGCAACGAGGATCGCCTCGACCTCTTTGTCAAAGTGTCCGACCTGAACGAGCCGGATCCCAACAAAAAGCTACGCATGCTCCTCGTGGAAGAGACCATCCCGTATGCCGGACCGAACAAGATCCGCTTGCACCACAACGTGGTCCGCGCCTTCCCCGGCGGCGTCGCAGGCACGCCACTTACCGAGGCGGCGTCCCGGCACAAGGTGTCGATCAATCTCACGGACCTGCGCGGCTCCCTCACCAAGTATCTCGACGATTTCGAGGCATCTGGCAGGTCCTTCCAGAACCCGCGCCGCCCACTCGCGCTCAGTCATTTGCGGGTGATTGCCTTCGTTCAAGACGACAGCACGCGAGAGATCCTGCAGGCGGTGCAGGTAGAGGTCAAATAGCACGGCATCGCTACCTCCCCTCTCCCCTGTACTCAGGGGAGAGGGGAGCAAGTTCTTGTTCACGCTCGGGTTGACGCGCCGGTAAGACGGCGCTCCACGGCGAGCGCGTAGCCGCACGCGGCAAGACCACCCCAGACATTTCCCAGTGTGATTCATATCCTGAACCTACGATCAACTTTTTGGCGTTTTGTTGGACATACAACATGAGCATTCTGGTCGATAAAAACACGCGCGTCGTCGTGCAAGGCATGGGCAAGGCGGGGCTCTTTCACGCGCAGCAGTGCCGCGACTATGGCACCACCGTCGTGGGCGGCATCTCGCCCGGCAAGGGGGGGAGCGTCAAGGACGGGTTCCCGCAATTCAACACAGTTGCGGAAGCTGTGCGGAAGACCGGCTGCAACGCGTCGGTCGTGTTCGTGCCGCCGCCGGGCGCCGCCGATGCGATCATG
>SXGT01077828.1_pt1 | contig 28051 bp, 35 predicted proteins | sample 3176221 | NCBI WGS metagenome assembly SXGT01 (sample SAMN11356862, study PRJNA531348) | freshwater metagenome | isolation source: freshwater sample F1-120 | place: China: Fuxian Lake, Yuxi | collected 2017-12-25
AGTTCAGCGGGAATCCGTCCCTACGCAGTCAACAAGGACGATGCAGAACCAGAATCTCGTTATGCGTTCTTGAAAAAGCCGAAAATGCTTTGCCGCTCGGAAATCTCGTCGCGATCCAACATAACGCTCGTCTCGCCATAAGTTTTGTCGGTCGAATTACGGATGCCGATGGCGAGCGAAACGCCAGTGTGCAGTGGGACGGACAAGTCCATCGTCGAGAACATGCGATGATTGCCATGCGAAACGGCGAAGCTCTGCTTGGCGATCTCGAAGCCGGCGGCGGTGAGCGTCCGGGTCACGCCGTCGATCACGTCGGCGTGTTTGACGGGGAACCAGGTGTCGGTCGGCGGCGGCGCGTCGATCAAGTCCAGCTCGCGGCGGTGGACCTGGACGGCTCCGCAGTGGGTCATGAGAGTGGCGGTCATTGCTTTCCTCCTCGGTGTGGAAAAAGGGGTAAACGTTGCTTCGCTCGCTCAACGAGCGCTTGTAGGTGTTGATCCCATTCGGGCGTCCAATCGGGGCGATACTCGTACAGGTTCTTGATGCCGGGGACGGCTTCACATTCGCTGCACAACCTAAGCAGCGTTTGCTGGGGGCGTTTCTCGCAGTGCAGGCAGAGCGTCATGGATGGACTCCTCTAGGACTTGATCGAACGATGCAGGCGTGTCCCAGATGCCCATGTTCCCTCGGCACGGAATCGGAGTTTTGAACGTGCGAGGATTCTTGAGTTCCCACGCGCACCAGCCGGGGCCGAAGAAGCCTACTAACTTTTCGAGCGGGGTCAGATAGTAGGAATGCGAGCCTTGTAGGTCGTCGTGAGTGAGACAAGCGTGTAGATCCACAATGCCTAAAATCACGCCGCGGTTCAATGTGCGCATTTGGGCCAACTGATGAAGAGTCATGCCAGGCTCAAAATTGTTGAGCGGAAAGTTCTGAAGTTCGATGTTGCTGCTGGCCTTTCCCGCGTGAATGAGAAGCGGACCGGTGTACGATGTTTCCCATTTGCGAGTTTCCAGGTGCTTCTCGCCAATGACGATGAGCTGAGCGAACGGCTGAAGAATGGTAATCGCTTTCATGTCTGCTCCTGTGGGTTTGCTGCCTCCCCCGCCCCCCCAATAAGGGGGAAAAACTTTACATCGTTCTCCGCCGGGGCCTCCAGCGCCTTCGACAGCGCTATCAGCGCCTCGGGGTACGGTGCCAGCACGGCGCGCAGTGTCGCCATGAACTGGATGAAATCGGGAGAGGAAAAGAGGTTGATGGTCTGATTGTTCTGCGTCAGCATCGGTCGAACCATCGCGGCCCAACCGGGGCTTTCCGGCGTCTCCTTGCCGGGGCCGTTCTTGAGCCAAAAGCGTGGGTCGGCTTCCAGGGCGGCGACCTCGGCATTGAGCCGGGCCTGGGCCTTGGCCTGGTTCACTTTCGAGACAAACGACTTGTACGGTTCGCGAGCGCCTTTCTTCTCGCCGAGGGCAACCCATTCATTCCACAACCATTCCGGCACGCCGGCGGCCTGGGCCGCCACGTGCGGATAACCGCCGACGCGGATGAACGACAGGATTTGGCCTTCGATGTCAGGCGTCAGCTTGATCTTGCGGTTCATGACAGTAGCGCCTTTGCAACAAAGGTGGACAGGGGCGGGCCGACGTACTCGAAGCCGGCCGTCAAGCGCGTGCTGGCGTGCTTGATGATGTCGTTCGATCCGACCAGCGATTGATTGCGCGTCATCACCCAGAGCTTCGATTTCTGGCGCGAGCGGATCATCGACGGATGCGTTGTCGTGCTGGTGGCGCGGTAGCCGAGCGCCTTCCACATCGATGCGATGAGCGCCGACAGCGCGTTGCCGATGCCAACGCCCTGAAAGTCGGGCAGCGTTACGGTGCGATGCTCTCGCCGCGTCAGCGGGCCGGCGCCGAAGAACGGAATCCAGGAAGAGAAGGCGACGGGCTGGCTTCGCCAGGTCGCCAGGAAGCAAACGGCGCTGCGCAGAATCGAATGGCTCAGGTAGTGATGCGGTGCGAATAGTTTCCACGCTGATGCGCGGCAGCGAAAGACGCGGAGTGCAATTTCGGGACGTCGCCGAAGCAACCTCCATGCGAAGTCATTCTCCGCAGGACGATAGACCCAATCAGGATTCAGCCAGGCCTCAACGTCCTCGTGACAAGTCACTGCGACGAACTGTAGCTTCTTGGCTCGGATCACCTTGGCGACGGCGGCGGAGCCGATCTGCGCGACGGTGCGGTCAACGACGGACGTGTATTCGTCGAAGACGATCGGGCCAGCGGGCCGCGTGAGCGCGTCGGCGATGACACGCGCCAGCGTGACGCGGAATTGCTGGCCAGTCGAGAGAACATGGAAAGGACGCAACCAAGCCGGCGGACTGGAAAAGCCGACGCTCGAAAGCAGCTCGGCGACTTCCTTGATGCCAAGCTCGGCAGGAAACGAGTCGAGGATCGCGGCGTCCCGCGCCCACGCTGCACCTTGGCCGTCCCCCTGAGGCCATAGGTGGCTTGCCACCGTGCTCTTGCCGGAACCGGACGGGCCGACGACTAGGCCGATGTTCCATCGGCGCTCGCTGAGTGGAAGGGCAACGTCCCATTCCTGAGACGACGTTTTGTTTTCGGGGATGTCGAACAGGCCTCGAATTTGCAGGACGCGGGGCGATTCTACGATGGCGGAAGAAACTCGGATGTGCATTTGCGAAGCTCCGTGGCGATGAAGCGCCAAATCTGCTTGATGCTCTCTGGCTGCTGCCAGTACGACAGGCGCGGACACATACAGTCCCAGCCGGTGAGGGCTGCGCCTTGGCAATAAAGCGAGTAGATTCGTTGGGCTAACTCGTCAGAGCCTTGCAGGTCAGGCCCTCGTTCTTGAAGCGGCGGAGAAGTTGGATTTGCTCCCTCTCCGAAGAACACTCGATCAAGACGATGAACTGCTCCTGATGCTCCTGGGCCTTTGGCTTTCGCGTCGCCTTCTCCAATTGGTCCTTTGCCGCGTGGTCTTTCTTTTGGAGATTTGCCCACATCGCACCCAAGGTCGCATTGTCGGTTTCGGTGATCTCGCGAAGTTGCTGGAGCGCGGTGTCGTCGTAATCGGCGAGCGCGGCGAGCGGATCGATGGACAACAGGAGCTTGCGGGCCTCGGCGTCGTCCACGTCGAGGACTTCAACGTCGATCTCTTCGTCGGGATCGAGTTCGCGTTGGCGGAGATGGCCGTCGATCAGTTTGAGTCGGCCGTCAGGCAGCTCGTAGGCGAGAACGGATCGGGCGAAGCCGATCTCGCCAATCAGCGTTTGCAACGCTTCACGTTGCTCATCAGTGTGGACGCGTGGATTTAGCTCGTGCGGAACGAGATCGCCGACGCGAACCTTTCGATGCTCTTTGATGCGGTTTCTCATAGCGCCAATGTAAGCGAACGTACTTGCGCCTTGGGAGTTCTCTTTTCTGGTATTTCCAGCTCTGGCGGCGAAGCCGCCAGAGCCGCCAGGCTTCCAGGATCTGCCACTTGCGATAGAAGGCATAGGCGATGAAGCAGATGGTTGGAACGAACCAGGCGAGAAAGCCTACGAATTGCATAGCTCTGAATCCTCCCAGTTGGTCGGAACCTGCTCGTAGCCGATGATGCCTCGGCGAAGGAGAACGTAGACCTCGAAAACCGGCTCGGCTTTGGCCTGCCTCATGCGGCTCCGATAAGCCCGGTACGCTTCAGTCAGACGGCCACGTGCTCGTGGGATCCTCTTGCAGATTTCTTTCAGCTCGGCGAAGTCGATCTCGAAGATGCTGTTCGGATCGTCAGCGGTCTCGAAGAGGAACAGGTAGTCGGCGGCTCGCTCCCAGAGTTCCATCAGCGTGACCCGGTACGGGCCGGCGAAGTCGTCTCGCTCTTCCTTCTTGAAGAACTCCCGATTTGTGTACGTGCTCTGGACCGTGAAGACGGGCTTGCGGCTGTCGTCCCACTCTTCGGGAAACAGCTCGTCCAGCTCCTTCTGGATGCAGGGATGCTTGAGATATTGACCGAGCCGCTTTGCGAACTCGCCGTAGCTGACCCACGGTTGCCCACCGAGCCAGTCCAGGTAGCCGAGCGGCGTTTCATCAAACGTCTTGCCCTGGTGCGCTCCGAATGGGACGACGGTCTCGGACAGCGGGAGAACTTTCGGATCCCGATTGATGCGTCTGGCGAGCTTGCGATGGCAATCTGCGCATTCGTGTGTTCGCATCAGGTGTTTGCAGAGAATGCTTTGCATGGTCGAACCTCCGGTGTGAAAACGAACAGAGGGAGGGATGGAACGTCCACCCCTCCCTCATGTGATTGAGGGAAAACTTTGCTCTATCCAACGAGTTGCTCAAAACTGCCGTCCGACTGGTAGACCCGGGTCCAGATGCCTTTCTTGACTGCGAGATCGATGGAATGCTTGGTGCCTTTCGACGTGCCATCCCAGAAAGCGACCAACCCATCCGCGGCCTCGACGATGTGCTGATTGCGAAGGAAACCAGCGGACTTGCCGTGCCGATCCCAGTCAGCTCGGAAGACCTCGGTAGCCAAGCCCTGCTCATCGGCTTGCCAGACTGCGTGCATATCGACCCCGCGAGCGCCGCCTGATACGACGGTCGTATCAGGCTTGAGCTGGATGACGAAAGCTCGTACCAGCTCCATGTCCGGGAAATCACGAGACCCAACAATCGCCAGCTTCATAACCCACCTCCTTAAAAGAGAAGAAACAACACCCCCCACGCACTACTTACATGCCTCAAGTAGTGTGTGGGGGGTGCAGCGGGCCAAGGTGAGGGGCCGGTAACGGGCTGGGCGTGGACCAACACGAGGAGGCGAGCGGGTCAAGGAGGAACTGGATTAAAAATCGGGGGCCGCCAAGGAACCTCAAAAAGTCAAAAGACCTTGGCGGCCCCCGATTTTTAATCCAGGCAAATCCTTGACCCTAGCGGGCGGACACCCACGAACCGGCCCCTCGCCGCAGGCCCGCTTTGCTGGGCAGAGCGGCAGGATGCCGCAACATTGTAAAAGGAGTGCATAGCGAATGTCCGAATTGCGATGAAGCTCGAAGAAACCTCCAGGGCATGGATGCCCCGCCGGGCAGGACGCCCGGCTCGCTGTGCTGGCAGGAGCCTGACGCTCGAAGTGAGCGGGCTGTGGCGGCAGGACGCCGCCTACAGGCCGCGGACCAGCGTAGGCGGCACGATGCCGCCGCAGCGGTAGTGCGTCCGAAAAAGCGTTGAAGGCCGTCGCCGGGTAGAGGGCCAAGTTCTCCTCACCCGACGTTACGGCTATACGTTGGAGCGGGATACGCCGGCAGGACGCCGGCGTTGGGCTTAGCAGGATGCGCGCGCCTCGGAAGGACGTGAGGGCCGCACAAAGCTTCGCCCGCAGTGACGGCCCCGCGGCGACAGACCTCGAAGAGACAATGAACCCCGACCGCGAGGGGCGGAACGCTGCCGGCCGCGAGACACGCGTTGCCGGCGTCGCGACGCGCTTTGGCGGGCGAGGGCGGGCGTCGCGACGCGCCCCCAAGCGGAGCGGCGCCCAGCGAGGGCCACGCGGCGAGCTGGCCCGAAGCGGCAGCGCCGCGTGGCGTCACGGCTCGGCGTCGTGTCGTCCGGAGCGAAGCGGGAGGCTCCCCGCCGGTTGAGGGGGCCTCCCGGCGAGGGATTAGGCCCCGCCAGGTTCGCGGGACCATTGACGGCAGCGCGGCGGGATGTCGTCCGCTGTCCGGCGATCACGGTGGCATCATCGCGATCATGCCGGGCGATGGCGGCGGGCATTCGGCGGTTTCGGGCGGCTGTCGGCGGCGGCTCTTTCCGGCTGTTCCCACACCGCGGCGATACCTCTTTTTTTTGATTCTCAGTTCTGAATCGACTTGGCGGACACTTTTTGGTGAACAGGGGTGAGGCTTTTTCGGCGATTTTTGGTTTTGTGCGCTTTGACGTGTGCTTCATCCGGGAAAACGAAGCGAGCGTGAAAGGCACGTGGACTGGCGTGAACTGTTCATATTGAAACAAAGAACCCCGGCCTCATGACCGGGGTTTGCTATCGGCGTTAGGGATTGTTAGACGCCAGCGAGCGCGTCTTCGAGCTTGCGAATGGCTTCATCGAGCTTTGGGATGATCTTCTCCCCGGTCTCGACGATTTTTTGTTCGAGATTCTTGACATACGGGGCAGCCTCCATGCGCTCCTCCATCGAGCATTCGGTCACGGGGCACCACGAGATGTTTTCACCATACTCCCACATCTCACGCTGGTGGTAGGTTCCCAGACAGAGACGCCATTTGCCTGCGTATTTGGCGATCCCGATGCAGTAGACGGTATACATGCCGTCATCGCGATCTGGATCGTACTGCAGGTTGTCGTCCTTGTACGGGTGATAGACTTGGCGCGGTTGCTGAAGGGCCAACAGCCGCTTTTCGTTCTCCTGCCAGAGCGCGGTGAGGTGGTCAAGCCGCTCGCCGATCTTGGCACGGAGAGCCTTGCTGTGCGCGTCAAACTCCGTGAGCGCAAGCTTGCTGGAAGGCTTCGCCTTCCCATTGACAGAGAATCTTTCCATTGGATACTCCTATTCCCCCTCGATCTCTCTGAGTCGAAGGAAAAAAGTTGAAAGTGTTCAGCGATCAAATACAGCCATTGCCGCCTTCTCAGGGCTGGCAACGGCGAATCGCCGATAGCACTATTATCCTACGCACTGGTGATGGCCAAGTCAAACGTCTCGGCGATCTACGTCGGGACCGCCTTCATTCACCATACGGTCGATCTCGGCTTCAAGCCATTTCTGGCACTCCAAACAGTAAACAACGCCGTCCTGAACGGTGTCAACGACTTCCTTGCCGCAGTGATGGCACTTTGCGTTCATGGGTTTCTCGATGTAGGCACGGGGGTAGAGAGTCACAGAGGCGAAACGCCTGAGGAACGATTCCTGAGTACATCAAGAAGGCACTGCGTTTGGGAGATCAACAGGCAACGGGAAGATGCGAAGTCGCGGGGCGCCGCCCGTAAACGTTGATGCGTTGCCCGCGCCGCTTGCGCCGGCGCCGCCGCCTGGATTGCCGCCGTTGCTGCCTGGCTGATTGGCCAGGCCGCCATTGCCTCCCGATCCGGCCTGATAGCCGGCGGGTGCGCCGATGCAGAATTCGCTGCCGTGCTGACCGTTGCCGGACTCGGAAGCGCATGCGCCTCCGCCACCGCCGAGATTGCCATTGCCCGCCTTTCCGTTGCCGCCGTTGTACTTGGTTGAGCCGATGCTATCGGCGATGTTGCCGCCAACATCACCGACCGCGTGAGCGGCCTGGATGATCGCTAGGCCGGCGTCGAGGAGTTGCATGCCGATGGCGGCGACGGTGATGTCGTAGTTCTGGCCGACGATGAATGAATTGTGCATGACGAAGGCGTAGGCCCCGCCGCCGCCGCTGGTTTGTCCCGCTGATGCTCCGCCGCGGCCCCATGCTTCGACTCTGGCGAGCGTTGTTGTTGCCGTCCAGATGGCGTCGATCTCAAAGTCGAGAGCGCCCATGATTATGGGGACCGGGCTCGCGATCTTCTGATAAGGCCAGCCACTGAATTTCGGGAAGAAGTTCACCCATCTGCCTTTCGACGCCGCTGCCAGAAGTAGATTCATCTCGACATTGCCGCGGCCGGGATAGAGAGCGCAATCGCCGTTGTTGAACTCGATGAAGAGGACGTTGTTGAGAAGGCCGACGAAGCGGACCCAGGTCGAGGTCACCGAATAGGCGACGTTGGGATCAGGCGGGAGTGCCATGTTTAGATTTTCCGGTCGCGGTAGGGGTCGAGGATCGTTTTCACGTGGTTCGGCATGTTCTCTTTCAAGGCCGAATAGGTGTTGCCCGTCGTTGCCGAGAACGTGTTCATCAGGAAGGGATTCTTCTTGGTCTGCCAGTAGAGGGCGGCGACCCACGCGGCGCAAGCTTCCTGAATGTCCTCGGGGACGGATGACCAGCCCGCGTCGTATTCGATCTCGATGCCGTAGTCGAGGCTGTGCCACCCGCAAGATCGAAAGAGCCAGCCGCGGGCGGCGTCGATGATGTAGTCGGCGGCGTCAACCGCTACATCGTCCACGGTGATGCTGGCGACCGAGATGATAGGAAAATGACGAAGGAGGAGCTTCGTTTCGCCCTCGCCGGTGTAGCGTTCCTCGTAGGTCTGCTCGTCGAAGTTGCGGCGGCAGTATTTCGAGATGGCGAAGGTGACGGCGGTGATAAGCGCGTTGACGGTTGCCTGCTCATCGGAGTGCAAGGCGAGATTGGCGGCGCCCTGGGCTCCGCCGATGGCAAACTTGGCGCGGGATAAGGTGATGAGGTCGGCCATGATGAGACTCGATCCCGCAGCCTTTCGGCTGCGGGCGTGGATTCAAAGGACTACGCAACAACCTGGGCCACGTCGGAAAGGTCGCTGTCGGTGGCGGGGCCGTATTTCGCGACGCCAAGGATGAGGACGGCGCAGGGGTTGGCCGTCCCGTTGCCGACCGTAAGGCACGCCTTGACGAACTGCTTACCGGCGCTCATCTCCTCGGCCTTGAGCGAGATGATGCAGACCTTGCCGTCGTTGTTGGTGGCGTGGGCGGCGAGCTGCGTGATCGCCTTGCCGGTGATGTCGCTGTAGGAACCGCCGGCGGTGGCGGCCTGGGTCAGTTTGAGGTCGAAGACGTCGTCCACGTTGCCGCACATCAAGACAACCATGATCTCGCTGAACTTGGACATGTCGATGGCGTCGGACAACACGTCGGCTTGATTGTTCTGGTCCTTCGGGTCGATGGTCCCGACGACTCCCGCTTGTTCGTGCAACCAGTTCATGGAAGGTTCCTTGTTGAAGAAAAACCAGGGGCGGCCGATTAACCTTCGTCCCTCGGGACATCCTTGTCGGCCCCGGTTACGGTTCCGGTGCCGCCCCTGGTTGGTTCGTGGTTATCCAGCGGCCAGGGCGACGAAGGGGCTGATCGAGCTGGCGGCGTCGGCCAGCGTGATCTTGTCCTTGAGCCAGGGCATGCCGGCGACGCGGCAGACGAAGCGCCAGAAGGTTTGGTTGGTCGTGAAGCCAGCGTGTTCGCTGAAAGCGATCTCGACTTGCTGGCGGTCGCCGATCAGGTACTGGCTCCAATCGCCGAGAAGGATGTCGCCGGCGGTGTTGAGGGCGGGCAACTTCTCGGACACTTCCAGCGGCAAGCCGGCCAGCATGTGGCGCGGCGTATCGCGGACGTTGTCGATGAACAGCGTGATGCTGTTCGTGGCGGCAAGCTGATAGAGCTTGGCCAGGACGGTCGGATGGCAAGCCCAGCAAGACGACTTCGGGTCGTAGTTGGGAAGCCAGCGGGCGAGCATGCCGGCGTAGTCGGCCAGGGCGAAGGCGCTGGCGGCGGAACGGGCGACGCTGATGAGGCCGGCCCAGGTGATGGCGCCGAGCGGCTTGCCGACGCCGTTGCCGCGCAGGAAGGCGTAGTCCTCGTACCATGCGATGGCGCGGGCGAAGAGCTGCATGAGGAAGGCTTCCAGGCCGATCGCGCCGTCGGCGAGAAGCGTGTTCGAGATTTTCGAGTAGCCGGACAGCTCATAGTTGATGAGTTCGACTTCCTTGAATCCGGGCTCGCTTTCGTTGAGGCCAGTAGCTTCCTCGGTCCAGCGGCCGACGAGACCGCCCAAGAAAGCGCTGTCGCCGGCGGCGGGGGCCGTGGTCATGTCGAGGACGGGAACCTTGACGGAGCGGGCGGACATGGGGACGATGGTGGCACGCTGGCGGACGATGCTGCGCTCGGTGGCGAGCATCATCAGGCGGTTGTAGAACTCGGTCGGCACGAGATAGCCGCCTTGCGCGCCGGTCTGCGTGTTCATGGCAGCTTTCTTCTCGGTGCCGTCCCATTCGCAGAAGCGGCTGCCCATTTCTTCCAGCGTCTTCACGTCGCGGCTGCGGACGGCGAGAAGAAAATGGCCGAAAGTTTTCTTGGGGTCGCCGTCGTTGCCTTCGCCGAAGATGGCGGGGATGGCGTTGCGTCGGCTCTTGCTCTGGGCGTGACCGAACTGGCGGATGGCCTCGTTGAAAACGGTCTCGATGTTCTTGGTGAGCGATGCGATGGTGGCTTCCATCGCCTTCGCCATGAGCGGGCCGTAGGGATCGCCCTGGGTCGCCTCGGCGATGCCTTGCTCGACCAGGCTCTTGACGACGGGCTCTTCCAGAATGTCGAGCATCGCGCCGGCACGATGGCCGAGATAGTCTTTCTTGAGCGTCACGAACATGGTGGGATTCCGTAGGATGATGGTTGGCGTCCGACCATCTCCAGGAGCTGCGGGGCTGACGCTTCGCGAAGTTCGAAGTACGAAGAGCGAAGTACGAAAAGGAAATCAGGAATTCGTTTCGTACTTCGACCTTCGCTCTTCGCGCTTCGTATCGCCCTCCCCCGATGCTGCCCTAATGGCTTGGGTGGAAGGTAGCAAAGAGAGACACGTGTTTGGGAGAGGTGAATTCTGCGTGGCGTGACGACGCCAAACTTTGGTTTGAACGCCTCGAACGCCGGGAACTACGGACGTGCAAGAGTTGATAGCCCGCCAGGACCATGCGGGCATTTAAGGAGTGTGACCCGTCCGGCAATACCGCTGTGATTTGGCCGTCATTATGCGGACACTGCGGAGCGCTTCTTCTGGATTGTCAACGATGCCAAACGCCGCTTGATGGACTCCGGTCGATACGAACATGTCAAGTTCCCGAACCGCGGCAATACTTGAACGACCTCGAAACTGCCGCCTCCTACCCAGGACGTCGCCTCGGTGACTCCGCCAGGATCAGCTCCATCAACCACGCGCTGAAGCCGCGGCAACAAGAAGTTCAAGACGGTATCGGCGTTGCGTTCGGCCACGACCCACCGGCGGCGCATTTTGTGGGCAACCGCAGCAGTCGTCCCGCTGCCGCCGAATATATCGACGAGTAATTCCCCTGGATTCGTGGCGATATGGATAATGCGCTCCAGGAGCGATTCGGGCTTAGGAGTGTCAAAAACCTCCTGGTCAGGGAACAGCGCCATGAGGTGTCGCTTAGCGTCATCATTCGTGCCAGTATCCGACGTCCCCCAGACTGTGAACGGCACGAGACCACGAAGTTGGTGGGCGAAAATTTTGAGGCGAGGCGAGCCATCTCCACCCTTCGGGAACCAGATACGGCCATCCGCGAGAAGGTCCCGGTAAGTCGGCTCTGTCGCATACCAAGACCGGTGGCGCGGCGGACGCAAAACCTGCCCAGTCGGCGTAACGATGTCGTACTGCTGTCCGCGACGATACCCAGGAGCCGTAAACGGTGCATCCGCCCACGGCCCGCGAGGATCGTTGTCCCTATTGCGTAGGTGTGCGTTGTCCTTCTCAAGTAGGTTCCTCGAAGTCTTCCACTTTTTCGGGCCGCTTGGCGCGTACACAAGGATCGTGTCGTGGTTTGGAGAAAAGGCCGCCCGTGAATCGCGAGTTGTCTTCGTCTGCCACACGACCGATGCGACGAACGCGTTCTCACCAAAGACTTCGTCCATGACGGCCCGAGCGCGATGCACCTCGGCGTCGTCCAAGTGAACCCAAACACTCGCATCCTCGGCGAGGAGCGGTCGAAGTGCCACAAGGCGGTCACGCATCATGCTCAACCACATCGATCGGTCCATCATGTCGCGGTACTGACGGAATTTCACCTGCGTGTTAAAGGGCGGATCAATGTATACGAGTCGAATCCCTCCTTTGAAAATGGTTGATCCTGTCGTAAGTGCCTCCAAAACGTCCAATCCGTCGCCAATGGCCAAGACGTTGGTACAGGCATTCAGCGGATGCGTCGTTAGCAACTCGAATTCGAGGGGACAGTTTAGCCCTATGTCATTTGGTTGTAACCATTTATAGCCAGTATCGCCCGCGGCACGCAGCGCCAAGTCCTTCTTCGGCCAAACGAGTTGAATGTCAGACATGGGAACCCCCGAGGTTGGAGGGTGTGAGCCACGACGCACTACCCACTATACACGTGTTTCAATACTGTCAATCGTAACGAAATACCAAGAAGGCGGCAAGATATGGCTAAGCACGATGGAGGCATGCCACTGTTCGGGGTTGCGGCAGCCCCAGCAATCAAACCCTTCATCAGGTGGGCAGGCGGCAAGTCGCGATTGCTGCCGCGTATCCTTCCGCATGTGCCCGACACCATCAAGAATTACTTTGAGCCGTTCCTCGGCGGGGGCGCTGTTTTTCTTGCTTGTGCGACCCGCGTTTCCGGTCGCTCGCACCTAGCGGACCTTAATGAACACCTCGTCGCGGCTTGGGTTGCGATGCGAGATAACCAAGCTGAGCTTCGGCCGCTGCTGGAATGGTATCTGGCCAACGATTGTAAGGAATTCTACTACGAAGTTCGCACCGCCGCACCAACGTTCCTCCTTGATAAGGCCGCGCGCTTCCTCTACCTCAACGGTGTCTCCTGGAACCACCTCTGGCGCGAGAACTCTCGAACCGGAGCCATGAATGTTCCTTGGGGAGACCGTCGATTTAAAGGAATTGCTGAAGCCACCATGACGGCGGTAGGGAATATGTTGGCACGGGCAGACATTGTAACCGCCGACTTTCGCGATGTGCTTGACAGCGCCACTTGCGGAGACTTTGTCTACCTCGACCCCCCATACTTGCCTTTGTTCACTCGGCCTGACGTGGAGAAAGAGCCCACCGCAAAATTCAACAAATATACCGCGAAAACCTTTGAATTGTGCGATCTCGTTGATCTCAGTGATATCTGCGCCGGTCTATCTCGCCGAGGCGTTAGGTGGGTGATGTCCAATCGCGACACCGAATCAGTTCGCGATATGTTTCCGGATGCTAAGATCATACGGTTTACGGCCCGTCGCTCCCTGGCGGCGCAGAGCCGACGTGAAGTTGAGGCCCACCAGTCGCCCGAGGCGATCATCATCGGGGGGATCTGAATGGCTGCGCAACCGGTTGAGTGGGTGCTCGTGATCTACTACGGCCCCTCCGCGCACCGTGCTACATATGGGCGCTTGGACAACACGAAGTACACGAAAGACTACATTCAGCTTTCCAAGAAGGCTGAGTTCCTTGACGTGGTTTCGCGCCTCTTCCCAGTGGCCGTCGTTGGTGCCGGGGCGGTTCCGCTTTTGTATCAGTGGCCGGCCGGAAGTACGCCAGGCGCGTTTGTGTACAACTCCGCGGACCGTCCTCACCTCAAATGGGAGACGAGCCTCGGCGCTCCAAAGGCGTGGAGGATGTCGCTTGCGCCGAGCGAGGCCACTGCCGAGACCATCCCGGGAGATCCCTCCCATCTCGATTTTGCCTCTGCCGAGAATGAGCTAGCGCTGCTTGCGAGTCGCGGCGCAGGACAGCCGTACCTACTTGCGATCAAGCTTCGTGATGAGCCGAATAAGTTGCATCTACGGGCCTATCTGGAGAATCCGAGTACGGACTTCGCGTGGGCCGACCTCGGGCTCGTCCCGGCAGACATTCAAGCTCTCGTTGCAAAGACATCTCAGGGATCTGCGCTTGCATGGTCAAGTTTTCAGAGCGGCGGAACGCCACCGGGCGCAACGGTTGAGGAAGCGCTGTCGCAGGTTGTTGAATCTGCAAATCCTACATCAGTGATCGACACAATTAATGCGGACACGGGCCGGGCGCTCGCTAGCTACCTTCGACAGCCCGGCTATGGCCTATTCTTCGACCCGACTCGGAATCACGACGCGTGGCTAAAGCCTGCCCCGCTTTCCGAGCAGGTGATGGCGTCTGTAAATGATTTCTTGAAGCTACTAGACGCGCGTTTTCCGGCAATCCCAGAAGGGGACGCAGCGGCCGAAACGATTGAAGCTGACCCTGAAGAGGTCGAAGGGTTTCGCAATCAAATCGAACAAGAGAGTTTCGAAGTTCCCGACTCGACCGCGACGGTCAAAACCAGAGGCAGTGCGCAGAGAGCGTTCGCTGAGGCGGTGAAGACCAACTACGGATTTCGATGCGCGATTACCGGCATTGAAACCAAGGATTATCTCATTGCCGCACACATTGTTCCGTGGAGTGAAGATCAAAGTATCCGGTTGGATCCATCGAATGGCATCTGCCTCTCACTTCTCGTGGACCGCGCTTTCGAGAGAGGTCATCTACTAATCGAGGACGACCATACCATTCGCATTGACTGGGACAAAGTCGGGAATGATCAGGTGCTTCGAAGCCAGCTAGAGCCATACGACGGGCAGAAGCTAAACGCGCCACCAGAGGGAAAGCCGAAGCTTGAGTATCTTCAGCGACGGCGGGCTCTGGTTGTTCCTACCGAGTAGTTTCTTTTAGACCCGTCCACGCAGCCGCGCTAAGGCTTCACGGGCAAGAAATCCGGCGTCGATGCTCCGGATGCGGTTTTCCATCGCTTTTTCGAGTTCTTCCAGCGTAATGTGAGCGAAGGAGTCCAGAAACTCGCTATTTCGTTTCGTGAGCTTGCTGACCACGTCCACGACGGTTTCCGGGTTCACCGGGATAGTGCCAACGGCGTACTCGATGAGCAGCCATTCCTCGACGATGAGCGTGCCTTCCTTGCAGGCGCGCTTTTCGGCTTCCTTGGCGTCGACGTAGTGCGTCTTGGTCGGCAACCAGCCGATGCTCTTGCCGTTGAGTAAGCCGGCCTGAATTTGCATGAACACAAGATCGGGTTGCCAGGTTTCACGATCGGGCCAGCCGGCCGGCTTCGGCGGATAGACCGTCTTGGCCTTGATGCCGCGCGTTTCGCCGTCCTTAACGAACTTGCGCCAGAGAGAACGGCCAATCGGCGGGATCGAGTAATCGTGATTGAGCGTGACGATTGGATTCAAGGCGAACTGGCTGTCGTCCATGCCCTTGGCGATAACGACGTGATCGTAGCGGTCCGTTGTCTCCGTGCTGATCCAGGAAACGTCGGAGCGCTCGCCTGGGTTCAATTCGGTCGGTGCCTTGGTGAAGACGGTCTTCCGATACTCCGGCTTGCCGAGCTTTTGCAGGATTGCTTCAAGGTTGCGGGCCTGCTTGTCGGTCATTGGGAAACCAAGTGGACCTTCGATGAGCGCGGACATTGCTTATCCCTCTGGTTGAGTTTGGTTGCTCGGAAGCCAAGGCTTGTCGCCCCACGGTACCGGTGACAATCCCTGCGCATCGCGGGCCTCGTTAATTGTGATGATGCCGAACTCCATGTTGATTCGCATCGTTTCCCATTGCTGCTCTGGATCGACTGGCGACGGATCCTCGGATGCCAGGAAGAGTCGGCGCGTCGGATCGTAGATCGGGATGAGCTGCTCGTTCAGCTTTTCGTCGCGGCGCTGCAGGCGCGGGCCGATGGCTTTCGTCATGTGCTGATGCTCGGCGGCTTGCAGGTTGGCCAGGTTCGTTTGCGTCGTCAGGAACGCCAGCGGGACGTGGAAGGCGTTGGCGACATCCTCTTTCGTCTTGCCCATCTCGGCCATCGCGGCCACGTCCCCCATGCTTTGAGATAGCAGTTGCACTTTCAGGCCGGTCTCGCCGACGAGGATGCGGCCGGCGCCGCCCTTGCGGAACTTGCGATTCCATTGCTCTTCAAGGCGGTCGCGCTCTTCCTCGCCGATCACTTCGTCGGGGCTGACGATGGCGTCGGGGATGGCGCGGTTCTGGAACTTCGCTTGCTTGAAGGCGGCGTAGTCGCTGATGAGTGAGACTTCCTCGAAGCAAGCGCGGAGCGGCGAGAGGCCGCTGTTGTAGGGGTCGCGTGGATCGGGATAGCGGAAGTGAATCACGTGATCGGGGCTGAAGCGGTCGACCGACTTGCCGACGCGGTACTCGTAGTAATCGACGACGTTTGGGCTGCCGGGCTCCTTCCTGGGCGTGACGTTTTGCGACGGGAGAATCCAGATTTCGGTCGGGACGCCGAGCGCGTCGAAGGTGAGATACCAGAACGCGGAGCCGTGGACTTCCTGGTAGAGCGTCGTCAATTCCCAGAGGTCGAAAGCGTTGTGGATCGGGTTGACCTGATCGAGCAGCGTCAGGAGCGGATGCTGCACGACTTCCTGAATCTGCGTCGCGGACTTCGTGTAGGCCGACAGGTAGGGCAGGCGGCGCAGGCGGTCGTCGGTCTTGTTGTTGATGGGCTTCGTGAGGCACTTGGGGAGCGGTTCGTCGGCCGACGTTTTGACGTAGAGACGCGGGCTGTTCGACGCGCAGGCGGCGGCGTTCAGGGTGGCGCAGGTCCAGGCCGTGCCTTTCAGCTCGGCAATCAGCTCGTTCGGCGTCGGGTTGCGATTGCGCTTGTAGCTGTCGATGTAGCTGGTGCCGGACCATTGGCCGCCGGTGAGGGCCGGCGGCATGGTCTTGCGGTAGAGCCATTCAGCGAAGCGGTTGATGAGAGCGTTCATCAGTTCAGCGTTTCCCAGAGCGTGGGGTCGTTCATGATGTCTTGGATGGTGGCGGGCTTCGCGGGGTTCTGCCCCCTCACCCCCGACCCCTCTCCCCCGGAGTACCGGGGGCGAGGGGAGGAAGATGATGGCCCCTCTCCCTCGGTGGGGAGAAATGCGTCGGTTTCAATCGGGCCGTCGGCGGCGCTGGGGGCCTTGCGGCGGAGCTTGGCGATGAAGCGGCTGTCGATGCGGCTGACGAGATAACGCAAGGCGCCGAGGGCGTGATTGTGTTCATCGACCGGGTTCTCGCCATGGATGGTGCGCTCCTTGGCGTCGGGGTATCGGTACAGCTTAGCCTCCGCCACAAGGTTTCGGCAGCGGAAGCGATTCACTTTCAGCCGGCCGGTGCGGATGCGGGCGGAGATGGCGGCGATACCAAGGCGGATGTCGTTCATGCCGCGGCGGATCGTGTGGTTGGCGCTGCGGAACTCCTCGATCTCGGTTCGGCCGGCGGGGTCGGCGTACCACATGATCTTCGGCAGGGCCTTGGCGTGTTCGTGCAGCGGCGTCTCACGCAAGTAGCGCTCGTCCTGGATGTGGAGAACGTCATTGCGATCGAGGACGCCCCACACGGCGGCGAAGGGATTGCGCCAGCCCCAATCGATGCCGCCGACGCTCTTGCCGAGACCGGGGAGGGTGTAGAAATCCGTGTAGCATTTTTCGAAGTCGGGATAGACCAAGCCTTCCAACGCGGTGAAGAGGCAGTTGTACTCTTGATCGACCCAGCCCTGGCCCATCGCCCGCAGCTCCTCGGCGATGAAGTCGGCGGTGATACGCGTGCATTCCTTCCATGTGACCTTCACTTTCTTCCAGGGGCCGGTGCCTTCCCATTCGTCGAAGAACCAGCCGCGTCGGCCGAACGGCGTCGAGAGGGCGATGAGCCGGCCTTTCTTGACGGCGAGCATCGGGCGGACGGCGCGGTAGAGGTCATCGGGGACGCGGCTGGCCTCGTCGATGATGAGCAAGTCGGGGGTGAAACAGCGGACGGTCTCTTCCTTGCCGGGCAAGCAAATGACGCGGCTGCCGTTGGCCAGCTCGATCTTGAGCTGGGTTTCGTACTCGGCGCGGACGGGGCGATTCATCGAATTGTAGGCTTGCACGATCTTGTGAAAAACCTCGGCGCTTTGGCGCTGGCCCGGCGACAGGATGAGGGAGAGACTGCCAGGCGTGTAGAGCGCAGTGTGCAGGGCCTTGGCGCTGACGACGGTGGACTTGCCAGCTTGCCGGCAGCAGTTCATGAGGATTTGCTGATCGCGGCAGAAGAGGATGTCCTTCTGCCAGGCGTCGGCTTCGATGCTCTGCGCCCGCAAGATGGCGGACGGATCGAGGGCAGCGGCGATGAGTTGTTGCGCGTTCATGGTGTCAGTTCCGCGTGTTGATGATTCTGCCGCCGGCTCGCAAGCGACTGAGGACGTTCTTCGCCATGACGATGTTGCTGGCTCGCAAGAACGCCAAGAGGCGCTCGAACTCCTCGGCCGTCAGCGGTCCCTTGGTCTGGTTGCAGCGATCACAACAAACGATGAGGTTCGTCAGGCAATGATTGCCGCCGCGACTTGTCGGCTCCATATGGTCGAGTGAGAAGTTGTTCACGCTGATCGCGACGCCGCAGTACGGACACGGCTTGCCGATGGCGTTGTTGACGATGACGCGGATGTCCTCAAGCTCGTAGTGAAGTTGTTGGGACGACTTCTTTGCTCGGATTTTTTGGTGACGGTAGATGTTCCAGGTTCGGCGATTGAGGTTCTTCATGAGCCCTCCGGAGCGTGAGATTTGAGATAGTAGCCAGTTGAGCAAGTAGGTGGTTCTTCTCACGTAACGACTTGTGGCTACTTTCTCAAATCTCACGCCGCTTCGGTACTCCAGTAGTACCTGCGCTCGCCTTCCTCATCGACCTCGTAATGAGTTTTCAGTTTCAGCTTTTGCAGGGCGCGGCCATAGGTCGCGCGGCTGATGTCGGCGTTCGCAAGCTCGCGCTTGGCGACGCTCACTTCAAGCTTGCCGTTGAATTTGGCGAGCAGCATTTCGAGGATCGCGATGGCCTGTTCAACCTTCGATGAGGCGGCTTCCTTTGCCTCGGCCGCTTCGTCGCTCTTCGGGGCCTGCACGAGCCGATCGGCGTTGTAAGGGGACGTGCCACACCAGCCGACGCGGCACACGTCCTCAAATGGCTCAAGGACGAAACGCAAGCTCTGCGGACGCGGGCCAAGGTTGCACTTCGACACGGCCAGGATGCGCTTGTGGTCGTCGTCGGGATCCTCAGCGACGAGGAGGCCGGTGCGAGCGTGGCCGATCACGCCGATGGAGCTGTTGCCGCGGTAGATCGCCTTTTGGCCGCTGCCCTTGTTGAGATGGCGCATGCAGACGACGGCGCAATGGTACTTCTCGGCGATCTTCGACAGTTTGTAGAGGACGCGGCGGATTTCCTGGTCCTTGTTGGCGTCGGCGCCATACAGGAAAGCGAAGAGCGGATCGATGATGAGCAAGCGGGCGTCGTTGTCTTTGATCTTCTGGGCGATGAGGAACAGATCGCCGGGAATCTCGACGGGACGTTCCTCGCCCTTGATGGTGACGTGGCTCAGGTTGATGATGCGATCTTCGTTCGCGCCGGCGGCTTCAAGGCGCGGCTTGATCGTGTCCTCGGGGCCGTCCTCGGCGCTCATGATGATGACGTTGCCGCTCACGCCCTGAGAGTTGTCGGGCATGATGCCGATGTTGCTGACGCGGGCCGCCAAGTCGAGCAGCATCGTCGATTTGCCAAGGCCGGGGTCGCCGTCGAGGACGGCGAGCTTGCCGAGTGCGATCCAGTTACGCCAGAGCCAGTCGATCGGCTTGCGAACGATGTCCCGGAAACGGCTGGTGTGCGCGTCGTAGAGCTTCAGCGGCGGGACGGGGCCGGGCGGCGGGGCGGCGAGCAAGTAGCCTTCGGGTTCCGCGGACTTGGCGGCGCTCCCGACCTTGTGGCGCAGCTCCTTCTCGGTCCAGGGCGGTTGACAGGTCGGATTGTAGATGGTCAGAAGTAGCTCGTAGGCGGTCTGTTCGTCGAGGCCGAAGCCTTTGACGAGTTTGCAGGCGACCTTGAACGTCTGATTGTGTCCGCCCTGGCCGGCGACGGCGGGATCGCACTTCTCCAAGTAGGCGCGGGCTCGACGGGCGGCGTCAGTCGGTGGGATCGATATGGATGTGGTTGTCGGCCTGGGCGCGACGGGATGCTCGAAGTTCAGAAGCTCCTCAAGCAACCACGGCGGACACGCGGCAACCTTTATGTTCTCCGGATCGTGGAATTGCTGCCAGGCGTAGCGCCGGCCGGTGACGTGCATCGACGGCGGCGCGACGGTCTGGCTTCCCTCGGCGAGCAAGCGAATGGCCTCCTTGCCGTGGCGCTTGAGCGAACGGATCGCGGCTTCCATTTCCTTGGGCCATTGGTAGAGATAGCGCAGGCCTCCGCCTGGCGTATTGAATTGAAGCGTTGGCGTGAGCGCGCGCCCCTTCGACAGCTCGGTCAGAAGTTCAAGGCCCTCGATGCCGTCAACGTCGATGCCGATGAGGTTCGACACCGGTCCCATGACGATGCCGACGTTGCTGTCGGGCACGCGATTCCAGAAGATGCGGATTTGGCTCTCGCTGGGTCGGCGTTCCTGGTATTGCTTCCAGGGCCAGAGCGGGCGCTTGCCGGGCGTCTTGCAATCCTGTTCGTGCGCGCCGGGAATGCCCGCGTGATCGTGGGTGCAAAGTGGAATGACCGACCAGCCCAGCTGCAGATATTGCAGCGCAGCTGCAAGGCAGGGTTTCGGAGACATGACTACCCCTCGGATGAAAGAAGGCGTGATTGAAACACAAGGGTCGGCGGCTTGGGAGCCTAGCCGGCCTTCGGAAGTGCGTCGATCAGGCGCTGGATTTCCGAGGCTTTCCAGCGCACGACGTTGTATCCTAACTTGATGGGCTGCGGAATCTTGTGTTCGGCGGTCCAGCGCCAAACGGTGCGGACGCTGACGGAGAGGCACTCGGCAACGTCCTTCACGGTCAACAACAGGTCGGTCTGCGGCTCGCGTGTCATGGGCATAGCTCCGGTAATGTGTGCGCCAGTGGGAGCGCGTAATTGGCTTCGGGTGGCATGCGCTGTCCTAACATTACCTTACTATACTATTGTACAGATTGCTATGTCGGTTGTATACGTAGCAAGGACTTGCGCCGATTGGCATACGTCGGCACGACGTGACATGATGGGGTCGAAAATGGGGTCGGACTGACTCAAAATCCGGTCCCCGCAAGGGGGTGTGGGTTCAAGTCCCACCTTCGGTACTGAAAGCGAGAAAAGGACTTACGGCGATATGCCGTGAGTCCTTTTTTCTTGGAGCAATGCGTCAGTATGTAATCCGTATGTAGCAATTCCCAGGATATTGCATCGGAATTGCCTTTCCGCAGGACACCTGGCTCACAGGAACCAGGCTGGCTTGTCGCCCTGCGGTTCAGGAATCGTTCCCGCTGCAAGTGCCAGAACCGGATCAATCTTGTCGGCCTGAGCCTCGGCCCATTGAATCCACTTTTCGATCATGCTGCCTGGCCCCTGTGTGCATCGGCCAGTGGCCTCGTCCCGCAAAGCAGCGACGAATCGGCGAATCGAGCTTGCCTGTTCCCACGCCGCAACTTGCTTCTTCAGATTGTCGATCCGCTTCTCCTCTTCCGCCTGGAGGCGAGCAATCTCATCTCTCTGCCGCTCATCCTCCGCTTTTTGCCGTTCTCGTTCAGGCCGAGTTCGTTCCCATTCCTCATTTTCTGCTCGACGCCTAACAAGTCGGTCAAGAATTTCTGCCAACACATCGGCGATTGAATCCAAACAATCCTCAATGCGGCGTTTCTTGCCGTCAGACCATTGCTGATCGTCAATTCTCCAGCCACTCAAGTTGACGATAGCCAGGGTCAGCTTCCCTGACGGGAAATATTCCCATTTCGGCGGCTGAAAAATCTGTGTGTACCCTTTTGCCGCTTCCAGTTCCTCTGGGGTTGGCGTGTGATCTCGGCGTTTGACCTTCTCCTTGATGTTGATGCTGAACTCCTGGTCATCCAGCGTGATGAGCGTTCTCCACGGCTGCTCTTTCGCCATCCTCACCCGAAACCGCCCCTTGATGGCCTTGAGAATGCGGTCCCAGATCAACATGCTTCGATGAACCGAGTCCTTCCCAACGCACGCATTGAGCCGCTGGAGCGTTTTCGGACGAATCAATCCGTCATCGCTAGGCTTGGTCTTGTTAAGGCACGCCTCAGTCCTGACCACCCAGGGATGCAGTTCAGGGGTGGGCAACACGGTGTCCATAATCGTTTACCTTCGGAGTGGTGAATCCCGCTATCCTACCGACGAACTTTTGCCCCGCAGCCGGTGTCCTTACCAAGAAGAAAGCGAGGACCAGGCCATGAGCATAACCGTCAACGAACTCATCCACATTTCTGAATTCCGCCCCTCCGACCAGGCGGCTTGCATCGAGCACTTCAAGGAAAAGGAAATCTACGACCGCACGCTCCGCATACCTTATCCCTACACCGACGACGCCTTTCACGAGTGGCTGGAGATTGTCCAGAAGGCAACCAAGCAGCAAGGCTAGCCGGTGCATTGGGCGATCAGAAACAGGGAGGAGTGTTTGATCGGCGGCTGCGGATTCGATGGCGTCCAGGTGGGCAAGTCGCATCGAGCCGAAATCGGCTACTGGCTGGCAAAGCCGTATTGGGGCCGAGGGATCATGACTGCCGTGGTGCGGAGGTTATGCGACTTCGCCTTCGAGCAGTTCGGCCTGGTGAAGATCACCGCCCACGTCTTTGCCGACAATGGGGCGTCAGCGAAGGTGCTTGAGAAATGCGGCTTCCAGCAGGAAGGCTATCTGCGGAAGCACTACTTGAAGGACGGCCAGTTCCTTGACTCCAGGCTGTTCGCACTGGTGAAGGGATGATCCCGAACGGAGTCCATTGAATAGAACGCAAGGAACAGTGCCATGCAACACGTCGGACTGATGGCGTCGATTCTTGGCGTGCTGATCGCCGCCTCTACCGGCGACGACGCCGCCAAGAAAGACCTGGAAAGGTTTCAGGGCAACTGGAGCCTGATCGCCGCAGAACGAGATGGGAAGAAGACGCCCGAAGAGGATGCCAAGAAGATCAAGCTGACCATCCAGGGCAACAAATTCGTTCTTCGCAAGGATGGCGTCGTTCTCTCGGAAGGGACGATGACGCTCGATGCCAGCAAGAAGCCGAAGGAAGTAACTGAGACAATCACGACTGGTCCGAACAAGGGCAAGGTCTTCTCGGCCATCTACCAAATTGACGACGAACAGCACCGAGTCTGCTTCGCTGCCGCTGGCAAGGAACGGCCCACGTCCTTCCCTGCCGTGGCCACGAGTCGCTTGAGCGTCTGGACAAGTTCCTTGGGTAAATGCTGCGGGAGTTCATCGAAGATGTTCGTGATGCGATCCCCAACCTGTTCGCTGCTCGACGCCAACGGCTGAAACCGAGGCTCATCCTTGCCATCGACCTTCACCGTTTCCATGAACATCGCCTTCGGACGGACCCAGAAGCCCTGGTCGCCGTATTCTGGGCGATAGACGACAAGTTCTTCGTGCGTTTCGCTGTGCCTACCGATGCCGAGGACGGTATATTCGTTGCCCTTGTAATGGCGGTAGCGGCCTGAAAGTGGTTCGTTCATGCTCGTAGACTCCTTGGGCAGTAGGCCAGGCGTCACCGCTTCTTCTTGGTTCGAGGCGAAGTCTTCTTCTTCGCTACGAACCCCGAATCGTCCCCGCCGTGGAAAAAGATCATGCCGTGGAGATCGCCGTCTCTTATGACGGCCCAGCCTCGGCCCTGGGCGGCGTCCATCTCGTCGTTGCCATCCCACGACCACTCAACGGCTTGCACGCCGTCTCTCGTGGTCAGGTGGCAGTCCATGTTGCCGTGGACGTAGCCGAAGTGGAACGAACCCCAGCCCTTGGCATCGAACTCGAGGTAACCTTCCTCTTCTTCGTCAACGAAGTCCTGATCCCACTGTTCCATTGAGACGATCCGCCAGCGGCCAGTGAAGGGATTCGGCTGCGTTGACTTCGCCATCGTCCTACTCCTCGTCGTCATCGTCCGTAAATGGCTTTGGCCTTTCTGGGATGTACGGAATCAACCCTTTCCGCAATGCTTCCTCCTGAATCTCCCGCTTCAAGAATCGAGCGTCCACGAGGAAGCCGTTGACCTGGATCATCCAGGCCATCGGGTTCTTGTCCATCCGGCTACGCAGCGACCATGCTGGGTCCATCGGCCTGATCTTGAACATCTTGCGGATCAGCATGGACTTGCCCTGGCCGGTGCTTTCACCCACACCGAACGCTTTGTCGATGGCGGTCAATTTCATGTGCGGCGTCTGGCTCTTGTCATCGAGAAAGTTCACCCAGCCGATGGTGCGGACGATGCCGCAGGCCCAGGTCTGGGGTTTGCCACTCACCAGCGGCGTCGGCCGCTTCCGAGCCAGCTTCTCGGTAAGTTTCCGGCACAAGTCGGCGTACTCGGCATTGAGATGCTCTTTGCAGAAGGCTTTCACGAGGCAGATGATCTCGGCGACGGCCTGATCTTTCGCTTCCTCAGGGGTCGGTTTACTTTCTGGCATGTTGTAACCTCCTTGTTCATCCCCACACGACCTTCTGGCGATCAACCTCGTAGCCGCACTTGTCGCATGTGGGCTTGGCCACGGTCACTTTTCCTTCGTTGCACCAGGGGCATTCGTCTGTGTCCAAAAGGAGTTTGCACTGCTCGCCCATCGTGATCCCGCATTTCGGGCAGGACTTATTCTGCAACTTGAAATCCCAGCCGTGCCAGCACTGAGGGCAGTAGTCGTGGGGCACAACCCTGATGCCGTCTTCAACAACATATCGCTGCGGGGAAGAGTCGCCCCAGGAACAAAACGGCTCTTTGCCGTGAAAGGCGGATAGGCCAGTTGTCAGGAGCGGGATAGACGTTTCCTTGTCCTCATCCAATACGTCCACGACCACGCTCACCGTCACAACCTTGCGATTGCCGATCAGGTTGGCGAACTCGGCGACGAGGCCACGAAGTTCGTCGTTGCTGAATTGTTTTACAGCAAGTTCGGCGATCTTGTCAAGCAACGGCTGAACGGCGTCAAATGTGTCTGCGTCCACGATGATACTCCCGCTTGGCCGACAGTGATATTACTGGCAGTTCGCAAGCCACTCCCTGTAATCTTCCAAGAGTTGGTAGCAAGGACTGCTTTCTTCCACGTCGATTCGATCCAGAGGTAGCTCGATCTTCTCCCCCTTCTGGGTAGCCTTGCAGATGAGGCCGTGCATCTCTTCGGGTGAGTATTCACGCACCGGATCGAGCAGGCGAATGATAGAAAGCCGTGAGTTCGTTTCCCGATGAGGACCGATGGGGCTGCAAAGTTTGCCCTCGAAGGGAAACGGCAAATGGGCAGCCAGGTACTTGTGAAACCGCCGCAGCGTTTCCAGGCCGACAGTAGGAACACGGTCGCCCTTGCCGCTCAGGATGAGCCGAAGGCGGGCGTCAAATTCATCCACTTCTTGCATTGCATCTTTTTCCTTGGACATTGCTGTTCTCCTTAATCTGTGGGCGATTCCTGGCGTCCTCACCACCCCGCCATGCTCCTCCAATCCGGCAGCCCCTTCCTCATCGCCTTCGTCGCCTTGGCCGGATCGAACGCTTCAGGATTGAACCGGCCCCCGACCCATTCCATCAATTCCTCGTGCCGCTCGTGGTCGGGATTCTGGATCGCTTCAACGAAGTCGCCATAGCCCCAGATGCCGCCGCAGTCATCCGGTGGGCAAGCCCTGGCACCTTCCAAACAATGGGGGTACTTCACCTTTGATTCGGCCCGCACCATTCCCTCGAAGAGAACCTCGTGATACCAGGAATCGCCGAAATCGTATTCGTACTGGAACTTGAACCGCTTGCCAGTTAGGGGAAGAATGTCGCTGATCTTGGTCTTGGTGGAGTCCTTGTACTCCATCTCCTCGAAGTTGTCGCTCATCAGTTGGGGATCGCCGTAAAGCTGCTCGCCGAGCTTGAAATGGTGCAGATGGCTGTTCGTCCAACCCATCGCTGTCTGAATGTGTTCGTGCAATTTGTCGAGCGTGCAGTCCTTGATCTGGATTCGCCGCCAGATCGGTGGACGGCTTTCCAGCAGGGTGATCTTGAATTGGTAGATGGTGTCGGCGTCATCCGAAGGTTTGCTGCGAACCGCCTTTTTGCGGCCCTGACGAGTAACGCTCTTTGCATCCACGGCTTTCTCGTGCCCATACATTGCGTCGTATTCTTGACGCAACCGCTCGGCCAAGCTCTTGAGAGCAACCTGATCGGGCGGCGTCGAGCGACTTCGGCGATTCGGCTCACGCTTCATAGCTAGGTCGATCACGTCCATCAGGCATTCCAAGTCCCACCGATACAAGGTCAGCGGGCTAGTGCCCTTGTAGTTTTCGATCTTGCGATCCAAGCCGAACGCCTCGGCCATTTCCCCTGTCAGGCATTGGAGAGCCTTTAACTCGCTTCCCTGGATGAGCAGGCGGTGTCGATGGTCGCCAGGTAGTGGTTTCATGGTTGCTCCTCAATCTTCAGCCACATCCTTGAACTCTTCCCATTCCTTCATCACCCATTCTTCGCATTCAGAGAGAACCTCAATGTCGGCGTCTTGTCCTTGTGGGTGCCGATCCCCGAATGAGGTACGAAGGGCCGAGTGCCGGAAGATCAGTGCTTCTCCAGCGATCTTCTTGAAACCAAGGTCGGCAAGGTCGGATTCGGGGAGTCCGCTGGTTTCCAGCCACATGAGGGCCACCGACTCTTCGCCGAAGAGGTTGAAAGCGGCGTCTAGAATGCCCTGGCGGAAAGCGTGAATCGACGGATGAAACACTGCCCCATACAGGAACATGACGTGGTTCGTCATTTCCTGAATGCCCAGATCGGGCCGAAACGTGTCATGGCCATTGGTCAGGATGACGTGGGCCTCGTGCAGCCCTTGCGAGTCGTTGTCGCAAATGTCGAGCAGCGGCATCCCATCGGCGAGGGCATCGCTCCACAAAATCTGGTCCATTGCCAGCTTGCCAACTACGAACTGTTCGTAGTCCTTGCTGAAGGCTTCCACTGTGATGACCAAATGGCGGACGTAATCATCCTCGTCGCTTCGGGCAACCGGCGTCGAGAATTCACAGTGTAGACGCATGGGACGATCTCTCTGAGGCTGCGTGGGAACAGGATCAATGCCGCCTTTCACAGTTGTTCAGTAAAACGCAGTGCGAATCGGCTCAGTTGGTCAATACTCATCGTGGCTTCCCAGTTCTTCTTCCTCTTCTCGTGCGATCTTGTCGGAATGTTCCATACCTTGATTGCGACAATTTCGTAATTGTCGTCGCAAAAAAACTTGATGTGGCAGTGAGCGATGGCATTTCTCAAGTAATGTACAAGGTCAGTGAGGGTTTCGCATTTCCGGTTTGCTGATGAAAGTATTCTGACAAGAATGCACTTGTGGTTTTCCAGATTCGATCCCCAATCAAGATGTTGTTAATAAGTTGCTTCATTAGGTAAACCCTCATCTGGATCAACCTCTTCCACTAAGATGGGAGGGTAGCCCGCTTGCTCCAAGTCGATGATGGGTGTTGCTGGAATATCGTCATAGGCTTCCTTCGGGAAGGACCGTGCCTTCGGGCTTTTCGTCCAGCTTGCTCTTGTCCGTCTGCGTTGGCGACGTTTCGGTGAACAGGAAGCCGTGGTCTGCCGTGACTACGACATGATGGCCGTTCAGGTTGTTGACGATATGCCCGACCAGGCCCGCCAGTTCTTCGATGGTTTCCCGCACGGCCTGGAAAGTCTCGCCCTCGGTCTTGGCATCGTCGCCGGTCGAATCGACCTTGTTGTGATAGATGTAGACCACCCGCTTGTCCTTGACGAATTCCCGCCCCTCGTCCTTCTTTTTGGCCGTCAGATCGTCGGCCTTGTACGCCATGCCGCCCACGGCTTGAGCGTTTCGATTTCAAGTTTCCGGAGTATGCGGTCTGGGCGTTGACCAAGCAACCAGAAGTGCCAACACGCTCCTGATTTCAAGAAATCAGTATCGGCATTTGCCGGATGTTTTTCAGGACCGACTATCGGCATTTGCCGGATGCACTATCGGCATTTGCCGGATGTTTTTCTTGGCGCACATGATGATCCATCGCTTCTGCAAGCCATGATCCGCCAATCCTGCTTCGCGCTTCAAATACTATTACAAATCACTACTGTCCGGTTATATGTCGAATAACGTCAACTGTTTATGACTGAGCGTTTTTTCTTTTGGTTCGCCGGATGCGTTTAACACGGTAAAAAGCGGGCTTTTCTCGAAAAGTGTGATGCTGAGGATTTGCAAGATTTCGCTCAACCGGCGATCCAGGCTGAGTTCTTTCTTCAGGATCGCCACGAGGACATACACGCTGATCGAGATCCACACTTGGGTTCGGACTGCGTTGGGCGAGGTGCCGTAGAATGCTTGTATCCGTCCGGCGAACACAGGTCTATTGCCGGCGTCCCTGGCGGCAGAGGCGGGATAAGCACGCGGGGGCGAGCCTCGCGGGCGGAGGTTTGCGAGATGACGTGAAGGACGGGGGACGCAACGAGGGGCCGGGTTGTCAG
>SXGT01454279.1_pt1 | contig 28050 bp, 23 predicted proteins | sample 3176221 | NCBI WGS metagenome assembly SXGT01 (sample SAMN11356862, study PRJNA531348) | freshwater metagenome | isolation source: freshwater sample F1-120 | place: China: Fuxian Lake, Yuxi | collected 2017-12-25
ACCTGGGTCGCGCACCCCGGGCTGGTGCCTGTCGCCCGCCAGATCTTCGACGAGCATATGAAGGGCAAGAACCAGATCGACCGCAAGCGCGACGATGTCGTGATCACCGCGGAGGACCTGCTGCGGGTCCCCGAGGGCGCCCGTACGCTCCCTGGCCTGCGCCACAACGTCCGCGTGGGTATCCAGTACATCGAGGCCTGGCTCAGGGGTCAGGGCTGCGTGCCGCTCTACAACCTCATGGAGGACGCGGCGACCGCCGAGATCTCCCGGGCCCAGGTCTGGCAGCAGATCCACCACGGCGCCAGGCTGGAGGACGGCAGCGTCGTCACCGCCGAGCGCCTCCGGGCGATCGTCGACGAGGAGCTCTCGCGCATCGGCGAGGAGGTCGGCGAGGAGCGCCTCGCCAGCGGCAAGTTCCCGGAGGCGCGGGCCCTCTTCGAGCGCCTGTCCACCGCCCCCACCTTCGAGGAGTTCCTCACCCTGCCCGCCTACGAGCAGGTCCTGACGCTCGCCTGACCCTGAGTAAATCCCTTCCTCGGCGGCTCTGTTCCAGGTTAGCGTCAACGGAGAACATGGGTGCCGATCGAAGGAAGGCGTCGGGTGAGAGCGGTCGAAGCCCTTCGACCAGGCCCCCCCCCAAGCACGAGCCCCCGCCCAGGCACGAGCACGAACCCGAGTCGGCGATCTCGGACATGGCGGAGACCCGGATCCGGGGCGCTGGCGACGGGGTCTGGGGGGGTGGGGCCGAGAAGGCGAGCGCCTCGATCCTGCCCCCCGTGTCGCTGGCTCCGGAGAGCGTCGCCTCGGATGACGTGGAGTTTCACATCATCCGCGATCACCACATCACGGCCGGCCCGAGGCGGACATGGCGGGCGATCGAGGTGTGGACCCGCCACCACATCTACGGGATGGACTCACAGATGACCTGCTTCGAGATCATCGACCGGGCGACGGGCAAGCCCGAGGCCGAGCACGCGATGCTCGGCTCGCGCCTGGGCGGGGGCCGCAGGAGGGAGAGCGATTTCGTGCGCTACGCCTACCCCCTGCCCCTCCCGGGAATGGCGGCGATGTTCACCCGGGGACGCAAGCACGGCTACACGTCGATCGTGGACCGGGTGGTCGTGCGCGTCCGCGTCCTGCAAGCCCGCCCCGACGACGCCCTCCCCACCTGGGAAGAGGTCGCGAGCCGCTGGGGGCCGCCCTCTCGCTGACGGGGATCGCATGCGCCCTCGAAGCTCTCTCCCGTCCCTCGCGCTCCTCGCGCTCCTCGCGCTCCTCGCGCTGGCCCAGGGCGCTCTCCAGGGGTGCTCTCGGACCGAGGAGCCCAGGCGCGAGCCTCCGCAACCTCTCGCCGCCCAGGCAGTCGCCGGGAAGCTCGAGTGGAGGCGCGCCCCCCCGGGTGACGGCGAGGCCGTCGTGCGGGAGGCCGCCGCGGACGCGAGGGCCAGGGGGCGGAGGCTCGTGGTCTACGTGGGAGCCACCTGGTGCGAGCCATGCCAGCGCTTTCACCAGGCCGCCTCGCGGGGCGAGCTCGACTCGGCCTTCGCTGATCTGACCATCCTCGAGTTCGACGCTGACGCCGACGCCGCGCGCCTTCAGCGGGCCGGCTACGCGTCCGAGTACATCCCTCTCTTCGCGCTCCCGGACGACCATGGCCGGGCGACCGAGGCCAGGATCTCGGGCTCGATCAAGGGCGAGGGCGCGGTCGCCGAGATCACGCCGCGCCTCAGGCGCCTCCTCGGCCGCTGAGGCGGACGGCGCGCTCCAGGAGGCCTCCGAGCCTCCTGGTAGCGCGTATGGCGGGAGGGTGACGATTTTTCAAAATGTTGCTTGAACCAGGGGGCCCTGCGCCCTAATGAGCGCGCCTCCGAAGCGCCGAATGCGCGGCGCGGGCCCCCACGCGAGGCAGCCCCACACCCTCCGTTTATCAAGCTCCGAGATACGAAAAACATGGCCCACGGTCGTCATATCAAGGTCCTCGGTCGCGGCTCGGCTGCCCTCCTTGGCGAGGCGTCGAACGTCGAGTCGATGCTGCGAGAGCTCATCGACATCCTCGGCATGCGCATCCTCGACGTGCCCCACATGTACGAGGTGGAGACCGAGATCGCGAAGCTCGGCGTCCAGCCCTTCGAGGACGAGGGCGGGGTGACCGGGGTGTGCGTGCTGTCGACCTCGCACTGCTCCATCCACACGTGGCCCCTCCGGCCCTTCTTCGTGATGGACGTGTACTCGTGCCGCGATTTTGACGCCTCGGCCGTCGAGGAGCACCTCATGGCCAGGCTGGGCGCCTACGATCTGCAGGTCACCGACGTGTCGGCCTCCCTGGAATACAGGTTCGAGAAGACCAGGCCCCGCGCCGAAGCCTGCGCCTGACCGCTCAACGCTGCGCGTCACGCGTCGGGTGAGCGAGGAGGGTGGTTTCCCCTTTCCCTGGCAGTGAAGGCGCGTTATGGCCTTGCGGATCGCCCAAGAGGAGAATCCGTGACCAACGCGTATATTTCGGGAACAGGACTTTACTTTCCGCCCCGCGTCGTCACAAACGACGATCTGCGTACCCAGTACGGCATCGACACCACCCACGAGTGGATCGTCCAGCGCACGGGGATCGAGCAGCGCCGCTACGCCGAGCAGGGCATAGGCTCTGCGGACCTGGCCGTCCCTGCCGCCGAGATGGCGATCGAGAGGGCCGGCCTCAAGAAGGAGGATCTGGACATGATCCTCTTCGCGACCCTCTCGCCCGAGCACTGCTTCCCGGGCTCGGGGGTCTACCTCCAGCAGAAGATGGGGTTTTGCGACGGCCCGAGCGCCAGGTTCGTCCCGGCGATGGACATCCGCAACCAGTGCTCCGGCTTCCTCTACGGCCTCGCCACCGCGAGCTGCATGGTGAAGTCCGGCGCCGCCAGGCACGTGCTGGTCGTCGGCGCCGAGACCCACTCGGCCGCGCTCGACATGTCCACCCGCGGCCGCGCCGTCACGACCCTCTTCGGCGACGGCGCCGGGGCGGTGGTGGTGAGCGCGACGGAGGAGGACCGGGGCATCCGCAACTGGAAGCTTGGCGCGGACGGCCGCTTCGCCGACGTCCTCGCCCTCAAGGTCTGGGACATCCGCCAGAGGCCCTTCATCCCCGTGAACGAGGAGGGCAAGGGCCTGGTGGAGCCCAGGGAGCTATGGCCCCAGATGGAGGGTAAGACGGTCTTCAAGAACGCCATCGAGCGGATGATCGGCGCCCTCATGGAGGTGTGCTCCGAGGCGGGGATCGTGGGTACCGACATCGACTTTTTCCTGTTTCACCAGGCCAATCTCCGGATAAACCAGTATCTGCAGCAGACCCTGGGCATCCCCGACGAGAAGGTTATTCACAACATCCAGCGCTACGGCAACACCACCGCGGCGACCATCCCTACGCTGATGCACGAGGCGCTCGAGACCGGGCGCCTCAAGCGAGGCATGAAGGTGGCGTCGGTCGCCTTCGGCTCCGGCTTCACGTGGGGTGCCATGATCATCGACTGGTGAGCCCGTAGAATCATCCCGGTGCGCGGTGGTCTCCCCGTGATTTTGACCTCACCCATCATTTGCGAGGCGTTGCCTCGTGGCAGACTCCCCGTGAACTACCCCCCTCGCCCGCCTCTTGCGAGGCGTTGCCTCGTGGCCTGCTCCCTGTGAGTTACCACCTCGCCCGTCTTGCGAGAGGGATCACACCTCGAAAGGACAAGCTCCAAACAGGGATCCGGATTTGCACGCAAAAACCATCTAGTTTCAATGATTTCAGCAACTTATTGAGACCGGCACGCACGGCTAAACCTCGAGGCGACCTCGTCGGCCCCGGGTTGAAACCCGGGGCCACATCCGAACATTGGAAAAGGCCCTCCAAGCCCGACGCAGCGCCGGGCTCCCACTCCGCCATGTTGACCCGCGAATTTCCAGATTTCCAGATATGGCTAGCCCGCCGTGAGCGAGCCTGCATGACAGGTTCAACCTCTCGCAGGAGTGTTAACGCGCCATCCACAGTGGGCGGGTGTGGCCCCGGGGTTTCAACCCGGGGCCGAAGGGGGCTCCACGGCGGTGGCAGTTTTTGGAGCCAAAATTCCGCGGGCTGCGCGGGAAATCCGGATCCCTGCTAAATATTTTGTTTTTCACTCTCGGGCTTCTTCTCCGAGCGCTGGAGGAGCACGAGGAGCGAGGGCATGAAGAGCACAGCGGCGAAGATGCACGCCACCTCGCCGATGACCGCGAGCTTGCCGAAGGACTCGAGGGCCTGGAAATCGGAGTACATGCCGGAGCCATACCCGACCACCGTGGTGAAGCTGCAGAGGATGACCGCGCCCGAGGAGCGCATGACCGCCTCCTTCACGTTCCACCCCAGGAGCCGCGCCCGATCGCTGATGTTGAAGGGATACTCGCAGCCGATACCGAAGGTGATCGGGAAGGCGATGAAATTCACGTAGTTGATCCGCACGTTGAGCAGGGCCGCCGCCCCCGCCAGCCAGATGACCCCGATCAGGAGCGCGACGATCACCGAGGCCGCGCCGCGCCAGTTGCGCGTGGCGAGGATGACGACGAGCAGCACGGCGACGAAGGACACCATCGACGCGAGCGGCCCGTCGCGCCTTATGCTGTCGATGATCTCCGCGTAGATGGACGAGGTGGTCGCGGTCTTTACCAGCGTCCCGTCCGGGAGGCGGACGTTGTCGCAGGTCTTGGACAGGCGAAGGTGGTAGTGCGCGTCGGCGAGGATGACGTCGTTCTTTATCTTGATGTAGATGACCGTTCCTATCGCCCCGTTGTTCTCGGAGAAGGGGCGCTGGAGCAGGGGCGGGATGTCCTTCACGCCGAGCGTGTGCAGCGTCTCCGGCGGCCGGAAGCGCTCGATCTGCTCTCGCTCCTTCGGGGTGAGCCCCTCCATCACCTTCGGGGTCAGGCGGTCCCTGATCCTGGAGAGCACCTCCAGCTTCTGGTTTTGCTCGGTCTCGGTCCCCGGGAGGAGATCCCATATCGTCGCGATGTCGGCGAGGAGGGGTCCCTGCGGATCCTTGCGATCGTTCTCGAGGATCTGCTTCTTGAGGGCGGGCACCTGCTCCGGTGTGTCGGCCAGCATGAGCGCCCCGGCGATGTTCATCTTGCCGCCGAAGACCTCGTTGGCCTTGTTCGACCAGTGGTTGGCGCCGCCGCTCGCCTGCGTCGCTCGCGAGCCGAGCTTGCCGAAATCGTACTCCCAAGGATCCGTGATGTAGCCGGGTATCCTCGTCAGCGCGAAGATCGTCACCGCGCCGCCGAAGACGACGAAGGGCCACGGGTAACGGGTGGTGACCTCGGCGAGCAGCTTGGTCAGCCAGCTCCGGCTCCCGTCGGGGCGGAGCTTCTGGGGCCGTTCCCGGAGCACCTCGGGGAGCCGAGCCTGGATACGCTCGTTGATGGCGAGCAGCGCCGGGACCAGGGGGATGATGGTGAGCCAGACCGTGATCATCCCGAAGAAGCCGATCATGCCGAACTGGCTGAAGCCCCTGAACCGGGTGATGACCAGAGAGCCATAGGCGATGCTGGCCACGGAGGCGCCCACGAACTCCGCGCGGAGCGCGTTCAGCACCGCCTCCCGCTTGGCCACGAAGGGATCCATGCCCCTGGCCCGGAACTCCTGATAGCGGGAGAGGAGCACGACCGGATAATTGATCCCATTCCCGAGGATGATCGCCCCCAGGAACGCGCCCGCCGTGTTGATGTAGCCAAAGACCACGTAGGCGAAGGCATAGGCGGCGGCGACGCCGCAGAAGGTCGGCACGAAGATGACGACGAGCGACCAGAGGGAGCGGTAATAGAGGACGATGACGGAGAGGATGATCGCGAGGGCGATGAGGAAGGCCTTGGCTGCGTCGCTGACCAGCGCCTTCTTCTCGTCGCTCGCGTTCCCGATGTCCCCCGTGAACCCGACCTTCATCTCGGGGTGGTAGCTGGCCTCGGGCCTCATCCCGGACACGATGTGCTGGACGTCGCCGAGGAACGCGTCGCCCCGGGCGTCGCCCAGGGTCGTGTTGGTGATGATCTTCATCCCGAGCGCCTGACCGTCGTCGGTGGCGAAATAGCCAGTAGGGAACGTGTCCTTGTTATTGGCCTTCTCGTCCCATCGATCCAGGTACTCGGTCACCCCCAGCGCTGGCTTGACCTTGCTGGCGTCGGTCCCCGCGTCGGCCGGCCCGACGGCGGCGCTGCCCGCACCCGCGTCCCCTGGCCCCGCGTCTCCCTGGCCCGCGTCTCCCTGGCTCGCGGCCTTCGCGCCCCCCGGCCCCGCGTCCTTCCGGCTCGCCCCCGGAGGGACGGCGTCTCGCGCGGGCGCCACGTCCTCCTCCAGGTTCTCGACCAGACCGCTCTGCAGCGCGACCTGGTGGTCCAGGGTCTGATCGGCTTCTTCGATGTCCTTGAGATCCGCGAATAGCCATTTGTGGGTCTCGTAGAACGCCCGTACGTCCTTGGTGCCCGACTCCACGTAGGCGACCGGGTTGAAGCACCTGTCCCGGCACGCGGCGTCGCCCGGGCCGCAGGCCTTGGCGCAGGCCTTCTTCTCCTCGGAGTAGGCCAGGACCTTCACGCCGAGATCGTCGATGAACTTCTCGTTCTTCTTGCGGTCGGGGCTGGTGACCACGATCACGAGCTTGGCGGCCCCGCCGACGCGGCCTAGCTGGTGCTCGAAGGCCTGAAAACGTGCGCTGTCACGGGGGAGCAGCTCCAGGAAGTCGGTGCGGACGTTGTTCTGGAGCTTGGCCGCGTAGTTGGCGAGCACCGCGAAGAGGAGGCCGGCGATGAGGAGGACAATGAACGGAGAGCGGCTCGCCCACTCGACCACCCTGGCCACAAATTTCCGATGCATGGCGGACCCACGACGTCTATAACATTGTTCGTAATATGGTGTGGATAAAAGATTGGCCGCCTCGGCGCGCCTTGCTCGTCATGTATGTCGTGACGGGGATAGCGGCGAGCATGATCTCGTACGCCTCTGGCCAATCGCGTAACCTCGAGATCTTCCTCCAGGCTGCGCGCGACGTTCTCGCTGGCTCGGATCTCTACGTCTCCACGGCTTTCAAGTACAGCCCTGCATTCGCCTTCCTGTTCGCTCCATTTCTATGGATACCGCCCTGGCTGGCGGCGGCGCTCTGGGGCACCGTCAATTTTGTCTCCGCCTTCTATGGCATCGACGCGGTGGTCAAAGACCCACGCGAGAAGCGTATCGCGCTCACCGCGGCGCTGTTCGGCATCGTGCTCGTCACCGACGGCGACCAGTCCAACCTGCTCATCACGGGTACGATGCTTCTCTCGTTCCAGGCCCTGGAGGACGGCAAGCCCTGGCGCGCGGCCTGGCTCACGGCCCTGGGGACCATCGTGAAGCTCTTCCCTGCGCTGGGTCTCGCCTTCGTCGTGTTCGATCGGCGAAGAGCGAGAGCGGCCCCTGCCTTCCTGCTGTTTCTGGCAGGGCTCTGCCTCTCTCCGCTGCTCGCGCTCGCCCCGACCACCCTGACGATGGAATACGCGTCGTGGCGACGCCTGCTCTCCAGGGAGGCGAACGAGAACCGGGGCTGGTCGATGATGGGCGTGCTCGACGAGGGGCTCCACCTGGCGGTCCCCAACGCCTGGGTCCAGGGGGCGGGGGCGCTCGTGCTCGCGGCGCCCTTCGTGCGGGCTCTCCTCCGCGGCAGCGACGGCCGCCAGAGGCTCGGGCTCATGGCCTCGCTCCTCGCGTTCATCGTGCTCTTCAATCACCGCAGCGAGTACGCCACCCTGGTGATCTCGGCCGTGGCGCTGGGCGTCTGGTACGCGACGGGCGCTCGCACCCGGCTGCACACCTTGCTGCTCGTGCTTGCCTTGGTCTTGCCAGGGCCGCTCTACACGGTGGCGGATCCCAAGCTGAGCGGGCTCTCCGCCTTCCTCGGCGCCCCTCGCCGCTTCCACGCGCTCCGCATCGTCCCCCTCCTCGGGGCGTGGCTCTGGATGCAAAAAGATCTGCTCTGGCCAGCTCCTCGCCGCGGGCTCACCTGACCACGAGCGGCGCCACCCGACCCGGGCGCGCCGGGCGGGGAGCCCTTCCCGGCAGCTCACGACGCTCTCCGACAAGCCTGCACGTCCGGGGGCCGTCCAGGACGGCACGGTTGTACTTGCAGAGCTCGGGGTCTTCGTCCAGCATTAGGTGGTCGCCGACTCCCCCCCATTTCTCTTAACCTGATCCCCGAGGTCCAGATGAGCTCTCTCGCCCACCGCCTGATCACAGGCTCCCTGGTCGTGACGAGCCTCTCGTCCGTCGCCCTGGCCGCGGGCACTCCCGGTGACAAGTGCGCGCCCTTCATCGAGAACGCCGAGCAGGCTACGGGAATGTGCGGCTTCGTCTGCGGGAACGAAGGGCTCATCTACACCGGCTTCTGGAGCAACGACTCGACCCAGCCAACCGTGCTGGCATGTTCCCGCAACAACGCCGGCCGCAGCATTTGTGGTTGTGCTGCTAAGCCCGTAGCGACGGCCCCTCCCCCCCCCGCCGAGGCGAAGGCCCCGACGTGCTACAGCGCTCCGGCTCACGATTGCAGGGGCCTGAACCTCGCGCAGGCCGACCTCCACAGAACGAACCTCACCAACGCGAACTTCAGGGGCGCGAGCTTCACAGGCGCGAGCCTCACAGGCGCCGACCTCACCAACGCGAAGCTCGCAGGCGCGAACCTCACCCGGGCGGACCTCCACGGCGCGAACCTCACAGGCGCGAGCTTCACCCGGGCGGACCTCGGCGGCGCGAACCTCGCAGGCGCAAACCTCACCCGGGCGGACCTCAGCCAAGCGAGCGCCAGCGGCGCAAGGTTCGACCTCGCCAACCTCACTGGCGCGGATCTCCGTAGCGCGAACCTCGCCCGGGCGGACCTCGTGGGCACGAACCTCACCAACGCGGACCTCAGGGGCGCGAGCCTCGCCGGCGCGGACCTCACCAACGCAGACCTCACCGGCGCGAGACGCACCGGCGCGAACCTCACCAACGCGAACCTCACCGGGGTGCGTTCCGGCGACATCCAAGGTGCTCCCTCGAAGTTGCCGGCAGGCTGGAGGATCGTCAAAGGAGCCCTCACAAACCGGTGAGTGCCCCCGTTCTTCGGGCCTGGCTCTGGATGCAAAAGGATCTGCTCGGGTCGGCTCGTTGCCGTAGGCTCACCCGAACCAGCCTGGATTCCCCGCGCCTATCATGGGCATGAACGGGGGCGGCCGGGGCGAAGGGAACGGAGGCGGGACCTTCCTCAGAGCCCCCCGTATCAGCAGCCGCCTCACCCGGTCGAGGCCGTGGAAGCGCAGCCCGAAGGCCTGTCCTCGGTCCTCGGCGCGGCGCCCCCTGACCAGGCGAGTGACCGTGGCCTCGGTGTTGAACCAGATGCCGAGATCCGTGGCCTGGAACGAGACGATCAAGCGATCGCCCACGGCCATGTCGGCGTCGGAACGGACGAGCATACCGTCCTCGGAGAGATCCACGGTGCGCTCCGGAAAGACTTGACAGTCCCGGACACGCACCAGCTGACAATCGATCTTCTTGGCCTTTCGCATGGCGCTGCGATGGTTGGAACCGGGGGCGATCTTCATGAAAGAAAGCCTAACGAAGCGCCTTCGCCGGGGCCCAGTTCTCGGCGTCCGTCGCCCTTCCCTTGTCTTCCTCCCCGCAGGGGTCCAGATTCCCACCGCCGGGCCCGCCGGCTCGCTCTCCAATGAGGTTCTCGTGATCCCGCCCCGCCTCTTCGCCGCGTCGCTCCCCCTGCTCCTTGCGCTCGCTTGCTCTGCCGAGAAGCCGACGCCGCCACCTGTCAGCGCCCCTCCGCCGGAGCGCAGCTTCGGAGCGTCCAATCCTCGCCCGGATGGGGGCCAGGACTCGGGCTCCGACGCGGCGACGCCCCGCGACGCCGCGACGCCCCTCGACGCCGGTGGCTGCCTGCCCGGGACGGTAGGCCTGGGGATGGATGGAGCCTTCGGTGGCACCCTGGCCGTCGCCGGGACGGTGACCTTCCCTGTTCCGCTCGAGCCCGGGAGCGTGCTCGTGCTCTCGATCGCCGCCTCGGCAGGCACCCCCAGGGCGCAGACCTTCGCCATGGCGGCCCTGGGCGATCGCGTCACCTACCGCATCGGCGGTCTGGTTTCTGGCTCCTATGTGATCCGCGTCCAGGCGGACGCCACGAGGAACGGGCTGGTCAACGACACCGGGGACTACGACGGCTACTACGACGGCTCGGCGACGGGGCCCCTCCTGACCCGAGCGGATGCCAGGACCGTCGTGTTGCAGACTACATGCATCGACCGCCTCGACTTCGGGGTGGGCGTCAAGTTTTGAGGGTCATAGATCGGGGTGGACGAAAGCGGCCAGCGCCCGCCCGTCCTTGTCCATGAAGCGATGCGCGAGCGCCAGGCGGTAGACGTCTTGCCCCGAGGTGGGCGCGCTGACGGGGGCCATCTCGGCTCCCGCCACGAGGACGAGGTTGCAGCTTTGCCCCTGCCAGTTGCCTCTCATCGTCTTCCTCCCGTACGGAGTGAACGACGCCTCGCCCTCCTTCTTGCGGTACACAACCAGGTCGAGGGTGTACGTCCGACAGTGCTCCTTGCGGATGATGGAGAGCTCGGGGGTGTTGACGTGGTCGATCCTGAAAACGACAAGGGGACTCTTGCCAGGAGGCGCCTTCGCCGAGCTCGGGTTCAGCGTCCCGTCGACCAGCCAGCGCTTGCACCCCGGTCGCGTCGCGTAGCTCGTGTCCTGGCTGAATACACGCCCGGTGGTCGGCCCCCCGACCACCTGGGTGGCGTCGGCCCGCTGCGTGACGCAGGGGTCGATGGAGGGCTCCGACGCAGGGGGCTCGGGATCCGACGGCTGGGGAAGCAGGCCTGGCGCGGCTTCCGCGCCCAGCGGGCAAGCAGCGACCGCGAGGCAGGCGGCCGACAAGAAGACCTTCGAGACGTTTGCGAGGCGCATGGGGCTCTCCAGCGTTGGGGAATCAGGGTCCGATTGGACGGAGTTCGGGCCAGGGAAGTCGACGGAGACCGCTCCTTTCCGAAGATCGCACAGCAGGGCGGACAAGTGGGCGTTCTTGCTCCTGCACCTGCATTTAAGTGCGGGCGCCAGCGATCAAGAGGGCGGCCACGTGTTTTCCCGTGAGTCATGGATCGCCCTTGAGTAAATTGCGAGCGATGATGAAGATCCGGCAGGCGTGCGTTACTTGGCTATTCGCGGCGGTGGGCGCCTGCGGAGGAGCCGCTACCGTGCCGGGACCAGGCGCCCCCGGCGTTCCTGCTCCCGATCCCACCCCCCAGCTCTCGGGGCCCGCCGTGGCCTCGGCGGCAGCTCCTCCGGCGCCCGACACTCTCCCACAACCGAGCGACAGCTGCTTCGTCACGGTGACGCCGAGGAGGACGGCCGAGAAGGCGGGCCGCAAGAAGGAGGAGTGGACCGCCGTGGGAACGATCGCGGTGACGATGCGCGACCACAAGCCGGTGGCCATGGAGCTACGCGACGGCGCCGGCAAGGTAGTGGCCAAGGGCGAAGGCTGGACAAACCCGACCGAGTTCAAGGACACGATGAGGCGCGAGGCGTGCCGCATCGGCGGCGTCCTGATCATGGCCGACGACGAGCCACCTGCCGCCGGGAGCTACAGCCTGAGCGTCCTGAAGCCGGTAGCTCCCAGCGAGCCTGGAGATCTCAAGACCCTCTGCGCCGGACCACCCCCGGTCATCGCCGGACACCCCGGCTTCGACGCCCGGCAAGCGAGGACCCTGGCCCTCGAGAGCTACGAGACCATGCTCACGTCCGCCAGGTGGCGCGGGTGGGTCAAGGGCCTCCACGCAGAACTCCGGCGCTCGGGCGACGAGGCCGCGGCCGACAGCACCCGGCGCTCCAAGGCGGCGGAGCTGCGCGCGGCGCAGAAGGACTGCTGGTTCGCGGGCGCGCTCGAGCGGTGACGCGCCGAGGGCGTCGTCCTGGCACGACGTATCCCGGTTGCGAGTTGGCGATCTTCGTAGGAGAATCCGCCATGCGGAGAGCCAGCTCATGACCTTCACTCGCACAGCCCGGGCCGCCCTCGTCACAGGCGCGTTCGGGGGGCTGCTCGGGGTGGGGCTCTCCCTGGGCCCCGCGTGCGGGGCGAGCTCCGCCTCGGGCGATGGAGGCCCCGAGGGCGGCCAGAGCGCCGAGGCGCTTTTTCGCGCCATCGAGAAGCCGCTGGTCAACCGCTGCGGCGCCAAGGACGGCGTCTGCCACGTGAAGGGCAGCTACAACGACGCGCCCAGGTGGCTGGCCGAGCCCGACGCCTACGCCTCGGCCAAGGGCTTTCGCGGTGTCGTGCCGGTCACCAGGGACGTCGCCGACAGCACCCTCCTCACCCAGGCCGAGCACGTCGGTCCCTCGCTCGACAGCACCCCGGATCTACGCGACAAGGTCAGGGAGTGGCTCCAGGCCGAGGTCGGTCCAGCCAAGCTCCCCGCCACCGAGCCGTTCTTCGTGCAGACGGGCCTCAACGCGATCGATCTCAAGGGCCTGGCCCCCGGGCTGGAGGGCTCGAAGATCGAGTTCTTCGCGGAGAGCTCGGGCAGCGTGCTCACCCTCAGCAACATCCGGCTTCATGCCTCCCTCACCTCGAACGTCAAGCTGGAGTCTCCCTTCTTCGTCCAGCTCCCCAAGGCAGGGAGGACCATCGCCGATCCGGCGAACGCCGGCTTCGAGGGGCCGCTCGAGGCGCCCGCCGGGACTCGCCAGGTCTTCTACAAGGGCAGCCTGGTCCTCCTGGGCTGGACCTCGCAGACCCGGCTCAAGCTCGTCTTCGCCAAGATCGAGGCGACCAGCGGGAAGGGCGTTACGCCCGACTGCAAGGCCCTGGCGCTCTTCGAGCAGAGCGCCATCCCCGCCTTCCAGACCGTCATCGACATCATCCCCGATCCCCAGGACGGCGGCCCTCTCTCGGACGCCGCTCCGTTCACCAGCTCCTGCTCGGGCTGCCACGCCGGGGGCGACGGCGACGACGTCGCCAAGAACGCGATGGACCTCGCGGACATCGGCACCGACAACGCGAAGGCCTGCGCCCAGGCGCGCCGGTGGATCAACCTCGCGGACAAGGAGAAGAGCGTGATCTTGCTGAACCCCCAGGGCAAGGCCAACGAGCTCCACCCGATGAAGAGCCTGCCCTCCAACCACCCCGTGGTGGAGGGGCTGCGCAGGTGGGTGAACGCCGAGTAGTCCTTTGGGCGTCTCCTCCAGACTGTGACATGGGTCGATTTACAGGGAGCGGCCACGAGGCAACACCTCGCTAAAGACGGGCAAGGTCCAAATCACAGGGAGCAGGCCACGAGGCAACGCCTCCCTAAAGACGGGCGAGGTCCAAATCACATGGAGGAGAGCGACGACCCTTGGAAGTCCCTGACGAGGGAGGGCACCATCCTCGCCAGTAAAAATCTCCACGAGGAGCGCGAGGAGGGAACCTCCGGCTCATACCAAGTCTATGTCAAGTTGGCCGCTTTGATATAGAGTTCGACACGCATCGCAAAACCTGCCCCTTCGGCCCCGGGTTGAAACCCGGGGCCACATCCGAACATTGGAAAAGGCGCTCGAAGCCCGCCAAGCGGGCTAGTGCCTCGTCGCAGGGGAAGTGAAGGGTTGCCCCGCGATCACCGTTCACAAGCCGCGGCTCGTCGAGAAGCCCCCTGACCCCGGCCCTTTCCCCCGAGGACGGCTACTCATCCCTCTCATCTCTCGCACCATGTGTGACTAGCCGTGGCTGAGGATTCGCAGGCCGACGTGACGAAGGGGGAGCCCGCCCTCCTGGGGCGGGCTTGGAGTGTATTTCCAGGTGGACGGATGTGGCCCCGGGTTTCAACCCGGGGCCGACGAGGCTCAAAGCAGCAGTCAAAGCGGACAAAATGACGTGAACCTGGTATCAAATCTCCAGGCAGGAGCGCGAGGGGGGAACCTCCGGTTCAAATCTCCAGGCAGGAGCGCGAGGAGGGAACCTCCTCGCCAATAAAAAATTCCAGGGGGGAGGGGGGAACGCCCTCCCTCGTCAGGGACTTCCCAGGGTCGTCGCCGCCGCGCAATGGGATGATTCTACGGGGATCGAAACCGCGGTGGACGTGGTTTTCAAAGCCTCCCGAGCTACCGGGAGACGACCTTGAGCCCTTTGGCCATGAGAGGCTGGAGGGGCGACAGATCCGAGAGGGCCGTGCCCTCGGTGTAGAGGTACTTGAGCTTCTGCAGATCGCGGAGCGGGGAGACGTCCGTCACGGTGGTGCGCTTGATGCTGAGGCGCTCGAGCTTCTTGCACTTGGCGAGGGGCGTCAGATCGCTCACGGCGGTGTCGTCGATCTGGAGCTCCGTGAGGTTCACCAGGTTGGCGACCGGGCTCAGGTCCCGCACGTGGGTGCGGCCGATGTCGAGGCGATCCAGGAGGACCAGCTTCTCGAGGGGCTTGAGATCGCTCACGTGGTTGATCGAGGCCCTGAGGGCCTCCATGCGGGTGAGGTTGGCGATGGGCGAGAGATCTTCGAGATCCCCCGGCCCCAGGAAGAGATCCTTGAGGCTGGTCATCTTCTGGAAGACGCACGCATCGAGCTCGTGCACGGGGCCCTGGGTGAGGTTGATGGAGCGGATGGTCGCGACCTCGCTCATCTTCACGGGCTCGTCCGGCTTCTTGGCGAGCTTGCGGCGTATCTCGGCGGCCAGGGCAAGATCCTTCGTCTCGAGCTCGGGGCCGGTGGGGCAGATGAGCTCCTTCTTGGGCTTGGGCGCGGCCGCGGAAGCCGCGGGAGCCGCCGACGCGATGGGCGAGGCGGTCGCGCTCGCGGCCGGCTGAGCCTTTTTGGGCGGATCGTCGCACGCGCCAAGGAGAGCCAGGGAGAGTACCAGGGAGAGTCGCTTCATCGTGGCGCAGTCTACACAGGCTTGGCCCCTCGTTGGAGAGACAAGCTTGACCCCACGTTGGAGAGAGACAACGAGCGAAGCGCGGGGGTAAGCTCGACGCCCCATGAGCATCGACGTGACGAAGGTCCTCCCCGCGGCCTTCACCCTGAACGCCGCGGAGATCGACGCGATCCTCGAGATCGCTTACCTCGCGACAGCGGCCAATGGCAGCCTCTCCAGGGACGAGCTCCGGACGTTCCGGAGGCTCGCTCACCACCTGCCCACCCTCCTCGGCAACACGGACGAGACCCACCCCTTCCGGATGACCAGCTCCGAGGGCAAGGAGGCCACGGTGGTGCCGCCGCTCGAGGAGCTGATCTCCAAGATCCAGGAGCGCGTGAGCGACACCGACCCGTCCGAGCGGCTCGCCCTGCTGGCAAAATCCCTCACTCGCCCCGACGCGAGGCGTGCAGCCTACCGGGTCGCCTACGCGATCTCGCTCTCGGATCTCGATCGCAACGAGGACGAGGAGGAGTTCGAGGCCGATCTGGCGACCACCCTCGGGCTGCTCGACGAGCTCGACACGCTGAAGGCCCAGGTCCTCGAGACCGTCGTCGAGTGAGCCTTACGAGGCGCTGCTGGGGGTGATCTTGGCGGCCTCGGCCTTCTTGGCCCGCCAGGCGGCGAGCTTCTTGGTGCGGCGCTTCTTCTGCTTGTTGCGGACGGGGGGATCTTGCGGGGTCGACATGGGGGCGCACCCTACACAGAGGCCCCCCCGCCGGCAAGGCCGAGCGCGCTCCCGGGAAATCGCAAGGTGGTCGCCCCTTGGCGTCGTCGGACGCACCCACCTCGCGGACTCACGCGACGACGAGACCGTCATGAGCTTCAGGGGCGGGGTCGAGGCGGTATTCTGAGGGAACGAGGGCGGCAAGCCCCCGCCACGCAGACCATCCTGGGCTCGCTGCAGTCGACGCGAGCCAGCGAAGGGTTGCCCTCCTCGTCCACGACACACGACAACGAGACGCTCCCCTCACAGCGCCCCTCGGCCCCGAGACCCCAGCACGGGTCCGAGAGCGACGCGTCGACAAGCTCGCGAGCCCCAGGTCCGAGCACGGCGTAGGCCGTCCCCATATGGCAGGGCTCATTGCGTCCGCGGAAGACCCAGGAGGCCACGCCGAACACCACCCGCTGCCCGCCGTCGTCACCCAGGAGCGGACCTCCCGAATCGCCGTTGCAGCTCTGGGCATCCCCCTCCTGATGTCCCATCCATACCTCGTACTCGGAGAGGAGCTCGAAATCGTAGTGCGATTGGATCTCCTCCTCGCTAAGCTCGCCTACCCCGTAGGCCTGGATCATGTACTCCGTGAACTCGTCGAAGGTGGCGAAGAGCACGTGAAAAGGCTGGCCGCTCGTGGCCCGCAGGGTCTCGTGGCCCATTTGCCGGGAGCCGGAACGGCCAGCGTTGTCCCGGATTCCATAGCCCACAGCCGTCAATGCGGTGCCCACGTCCCCCTCGCCAAGGACGCGCGACGGGAGGGCGATGGGCTCGATGTCCGTGATGTCCTCGGCCAGCTGAAGGATGCCCACGTCGCTGCCCAGATCCATCTCTCCGCCGGCCTGCGGCAGCGCGGTCGCCATGGTGAGGACGCCCACGGTCCTGGTCGGTGCGGTCGAGTCGGCGCCCAGCATGAAGTGGACCTCCCTGCCCCGTCCAAAGTCCACGCAGTGCTTTGCCGTGAGCACAGTGTGCGGGCCGATGAGCGTGCCGCTACAGAAGTACCTGAGCCTCCCGCTCACCGGCACTCCCAGGGCTCCCACCGCCGCGAATTCCGAGTCGGGCGCGTCGGCGCCCCGCAGGATGGGCGCGCTCCTCTCTCCGGTCGTGGCGGCCTCGGGTCCCCCGCCGCTGCACGCCATGGCCATCATCGCCACCATCACCGAGCTCAGCGAGCTCAACATCTTCATGCTCATGACGGAAGTCTCCAATCTTTGGGTTTCGACGTTTCTCGTTCTGCGAATTATGAATCGAAGCACCCTGCCGTCCGCGGCAAAGTTCGATATCAAACCTCGGGGCGCCGGCGGGCGCTCGCCCCTGGAGGCAGGCTCACGCCTCTCGTGGCTCCCTCGATGTCGTCGGCCGCCGAAGTGCCCCGGCGCGCTGGACGAGAGCCGCACGAGGTGCCGGCCACCCTCCGTACGTTCCCGGGCATGGGCGGGACGACGCTGTCATGTCCATGGCTTGGACTCGGGAGGGAGTCGCCATTTCAAAATAGGAGCGAAGCGCCGAGCTTACGAGATTGTCGGCTGATCCCCGGTTCGAGGAATACACCCGAGCGAGCGCTTCACCGCGTTCCCAGCGCTCAGCGGGCGTCGGGCTCGTCGAGCCAGGCCGAGAGCTCGCCGAGCCAGGCCGAGAGCTCGCAAATGGGAGCTCTCAGCGGGGAAATGTGGGCCAGTGGGCCGATCCGTCGTCCGGGTTTGCGGCCTCGATCAGCTTGAGCCAGGCGGAGACCTTGCCGAGCGCCGGGCCCTCCCAGCGCATTCGCGCAAAGCGCACCAGGAGCTGAGGCGTGTGGTCGCCGCAGCGGGTCTTGTCGCCGAAGGCCGCGCGCGCCCGGTCGATCTCGTTGGCGGCGTCGTTCCAGCGCGCCTCCCGCTGGGCGAGCCACGCCAGGGTGAGGTGCCTGTGCTGGCGAGGCTCGGCCTCGTCGAGGACGATCTTCTCGCACTCCCGGGCCAGGGTCTCCGCCTGGGGATCCCCCTCCGCGAGCGCCACCTGAGCGAGCAGGAGGCGCGCCTCGAGGTCCCCCCATGGGTCCTGGAGGCGCTCGAAGATCTTGGCGGCCACCTCGGAGTGCATCCGCGCCGCGGCGTAGTCCTCGGTGTCGATCGCGATCATGGCGAGCAGGCGCTCGCAGGCCGCCTCGCCCCGAGGGTTCTGGAGCTCGCGGAACGCCGCCCGGGCCGAGAGGGAGCGGGACCGCGCCGCGTCCATCTCGCCGCCGCGGTGGTCGGCGTGCCCGAGCACCACGTCGCACTGGGCCAGGCCCAGCCGGTAGCCGATCCCGTCGAAGATGGAGCGCGCCTCGAGCAGGAGGTTCGCGGCCCGACGAAAGCCTCCCACCGCGGTCTCGATCATGGCCAGCAGGATCTGGCACTGCGCCCGGCCCAGCGAGTCGGAGACCTCCTCGCAGCGCTGGCTGGCCTCGGCGAGGACGGCGCGAGCGCGGGCGTGCTCGCCGAGCAGGTAGTCGATCTCGCCAAGGACCACGAGCGCCTGGGCGTGGCCTCGCTCGTCCTTGAGCTCCTCGAAGCGAGACAGGGCGAGGGCGACCAGCATTCGCCCCTGAGCGGGCGCGCCCTGATCCGACGCCAGGTGCCCGAGGAGGCGAAGCGCGTGGGCCTCCCGGGCGCGATCCCCCACCTGCTCGAACGAGCGACGCGCGGTCTCCGCGTGCTCTCTCGCCTCCTCCAGGCGGCCGATGTGCCGCAGCGCCTCGGCCCGCCAGTAGGCATACTCGGCGGCGGCGATGCCGACCACGCGCCCCTCGAGCAGCTGGAGATCCTTGAGGGTCGCCGCGGTGTCGCGGCCCCTCGCCCAGGCCCCCTCGATGAAGCGGAACATGAGCTGAGCCGCCACGTCGTCGTCGCCCGCCCGCAGGAGGTTGCGGACCCGGTGCTTCATGATGCGCCGCGATCCGACCTCCGGGTGCCTCACCAGGGCGTTGGCCGCGAGGCGGAAGATCGCCGGCGAGTCGTTGCGCTCGACCAGGCGCCCCAGGAGGTGCTCCTGCAAGAGCGCGTGAGCCCAGCGGAACTGATCGCTGCCGCTCGCGAGCAGGATCTGGGCTCGCGTCAGGGCCACCAGGGCATCGCGCGGGTCCATGCCGAGGGCCCCCACGAGGGCCTTCAGCACCGTGCCCCGGATGTCGTCGCCCAGGGCCGCCGCGGCGTAGGCGGCGAGGCGAAGATCCGTGGGTACTCCCCGGAGGCGCTCGTCCCACAGCTCGGACGTGGTGATGGCTCGGCCACGGAGCGCCTCGTCGGGCACCCTGTAGCGACCCCCCTCCAGCGTGAGGTAGCCCCCCCCCGCCCACGCGTGCACGAGCTGGAGAGCGAACAGGGGGTTTCCCCGGCTCTGCATGGTCGCGGTGACGATCGCCTCGTCGGCCAGGGGCAGCGTGGCCTTGAGCAGGTAGCGGGTCTCGTCGGCGCCGAGCGGCCTCAGCTCGAGCACCTTCCCGCGCCACTCGGCGCGCATGGCCTCCATGCGGAGCGCGGTGTCGAGATCGGTCTCGAGCGACTCGCTCCGGGCCGTCGCCAGCATGACGAGGCGGAGCTTGGGCCCCTCCTTCCGCAGCCTGGAGAGCATGTCGAAGGTGTTCTGCGAGGAGAGGTGCAGGTCATCGAACCAGATGAGGACCGGCCGCTCCTGGCCGATCCGCTCGAGCACCCGACGGACGACCACCCAGCGGAGCTCGGGCGTATCCAGGACGAAGCGCTTGCCGGAAGGGCCCAGAGGGGGCATCTCGCCGGGGGGCGTCGGGCGGAGCCACTCGGCAGTGGCGGCGACCCACGAGAGCTCGTCGTCATCGTCCTTGTCGACCTCCCAGCGGTCGATCAAGGTCTGCTCGACGGCGTCGCGCGTGGCCCCCTGGAGCGCGAGGTAGTGGTTTACCGCGCCCGTGAGGCCGTCGAGCGGCGAGGGAGTGCGCCCGTAGCGGGCGCGAAGAGGCCACATCAGGCCCTTCTCGTGGACCTGCTCGCAGACCCACTCCGCGAGCCTGCTCTTGCCGACCCCCGCCTCGCCGATGAGCACCACCAGACGCTGGGGAGGCCCGCTCCCCGAGCAGACGCTCCCCACGATGTCGAGGAGCTCGCGGCGCTCCTCGTCACGGGCGACCATGGGCGATGGCCGGAGCGAGAGCAGCCCGGGAGCGAGCGAGCGCGCCGCGGCGACGACGCGGCCGACCTCCTGAGGCGTCGCCGACGAAGGCGCGGCCGGAGGCAGCGAGGAGGTCGAGATCGAGAGCGTCTCCTCCATCGTGATCGCCTGCCTGGGGCGAAACTGGGCCCAGACACGCCTGGCGTCCGCGGCGAGCTCAAAGCGGTGCCAGGGACGCTTGGCGAGCAGGCGCTGGACATAAGCCGCGACGCCGGGAGGGACGCCGTCGGGCATAGGGGGTGGCGGGACCGGCGTTCGCTTGTGCGCCCGAAGCACCTCCTGCGCGGTGCCCTCGAAGACCTCCTTGCCCGCGAGGACACGGTACAGGATACAGCCGAGCGCGTACATGTCCGTGGCCGGTCCCACCTGGGTCGCGGCCTTGCGAATCTGCTCGGGCGCGACCCAGCCCACCGTGCCAGCGCCCGCGTGCATGGCCAGCTCGGGCTCCGGTCCCCCGTCGAGGCGGGGATCGTGGAGCGAGCGCCGGAGCCAGGCCAGGCCGAGGTCGAGGATGTAAGCACGCGGTCCCTTCCCCGTGGTCGCGAGGTCGAGCATCACGTTCGAGGGCTTGAGGTCGCCGTGGATCACTCCACGCGCGTGGGCGTGCGCCAGGCCAGCGAGGGTCTGATCGACGAGCGACCAGATCGCCGACCAGGGCATCGTCGTGGTGTGCATCCACTCGTGGACGCTCCGCCCGGGGAGGGCGTCCATGACCAGGTACGGTGAGCCGTCGGCCAGCGTGCCGAAATCCCGGGCTCGAACGATGGCCGGGTGATCGAGCGACGCGACCGCGCGGGCCTCCTGCTGGAACCACCAGCTCTCCTCCGCGCGCGAGCTCTTCGTCTCGTCCGGCGAGCGCAGTCGCTTCAGCGCCACGCGCTCGTGCGTGACGAGGTCCTTGCAAAGATAGACGACGCCCATACCCCCGCGCCCGAGCTCGCGCGCGACCTCGTAGCGCAGCGCGAGGATGGCCCCGATCTCCGACTTCTTTTCTTCGGCTCCCTTGGCGGAGGGCCGGGGCTTGTCGTCACTCATGCGGATCTCCTGGACGGCTCTCGGGCACGAAAGGGTAACGCGCCCGCAGTCCTGTGGAACGCCAAAAAGCCGCGAGGCTCGGGCGATCGACGCGCGAGCCTCTTCGGGTACCCCGAATGTGCTGAAGATCCCCCGAGCGCAGGCGCTCAGCTCACCGCGTCGCCCTCGGCCCTGGCCACGCGCTTGACACGGGGCTGCGGCATCGTCCCAAACACGAAATCCCACAGAGGCGACGAGACGCCGAAGCCACCCGAATGGTCGACGTGGTGGTGGAGCATGTGGTGCTTCTTCAAGAACTTACCGACGCCCGAGCTTATCTTGAAGTGGTGAAGCGCGAAGTGCATCCCGTCGTACGCGAGGTAGCCGAGCCCGAAGCCGACGAAGAAGGGGAGCGAAGCCGCGGGGCCCATCGTCAGCCTGAAGAGGAGGAAGAAGCCGGCGCCCACCGGGATGCTCGCTCCCAGCGGCATGACAAGGCGATCCCTGTCGGTCGGAAAGTCGTGGTGGACGCCGTGGATCAGAAAGTGGAACCGGCGTCCGAACGCCGTACCGTTCTGCCAGTGGAAGACGTAGCGGTGAAGGACATACTCGCTGATCGACCAGAACAGCATCCCGCCCACGACGAGGCCGAGCGTCGCGAGGAGCCCGACCGGATGGTTCGCGAGGCTCTGGTAGGTGACATAACCCAGCAGAGGGAGCCAGAACACGAAGGGCGTCGCCGGATGGATGCGCGAGAAGCGCTCGATCAGATCGCTCTCGAACATCCGCGTTGTGTTGGGACGAGCGTCCTCTTGCTTCATAGCCTGCATCCTGGCCTCCAGAGGGTCCGGCACCTGCCCGAGACCTGATACTGAACTGGCGGGCACGTTAGAACGCAGGGGGGCCACGTGCAACCTACGCCGCCGATTTCAAGTCGGTTTTTTCCCTGCGAATTGCCCTGCGCACTGCGTTCGGCCGAACGCATTCGACCCCTCCGGAAAACGCGCGAATCTACGCCGCGGATCGTGTGCGCGGCACGCGCGTCGCGAACGAAAGTGCGCGCCCGCGTTGGTTACGGCTTGACGCGCGGCGGAAACTTGTAGAGTACAGGTCATCCACACATGGCCGAGCAAGACAGGTTCGCACGGGCAGCGATCGCGGTTGCCCGAGGGGTTGCGAGGATCGCGCGAGAACAAGCGCGCGGCGGCGAGGTGACGCCCCAGCAGGCCGAGACCCTCCAGCTCATCGCACAGAAGGGCGCCCTCTCCACGTCCACTCTGGCGACCCTCCTCGGGATCGATCCGTCCACCGCGAGCCGCAACCTCACGGGGCTGGAGCGCGACGGCTTCATCTCGCGCAAGAAGGGCACCAACGACGGCCGCCAGACCGACGTACGACTGACACCTCGAGGCAAGCGCACAGTCGACGCGGTGGTGGCAGAGTCGCAGCAGGCCTATGCGACCATCATCGAGAAGCTCCCCCGCGCCGACCGTGGACGGGTGATCGAGGCGCTGGAGATGCTCGTCAAGGCCCTCGACGCCGAGGTCTGATCGGCCTCGGACCCGCGCTTGACGCGCCAGGGGCCTCGCCAGGGAAGCCCTCGTGGACGTGCGAAGCGTCGTCTATTCGGCAAGCGCGGCGCGGAAGGGGAAGACCACGGTGACGGCCCCTCCCGCGAACGGGGGAATGCGCACCGTCCGGTAGCGTGAGGCCACGCACGCCCCCGTGCGAGTTCCGGAGAAGGGAGCCTCGACCGCCGCCGCCTGGACCCTGCCGCTCGGATCGAAGACGATCCTCACCCTGCCCGGGGTGATGGGGCCGTCGTTGCCGCACGCGGCAACCGACACGCCACGGACGGCGCTCATCGCCGCGCCACGGTCGAAGGGAGCCAGACCGCCGTCCCAACCGATGCCGACGCCCTCCGTGGGGACGAGCTCCGACTCGTAGCGGGCCTCCACGCGGGCGACCGTCGCGCGCTCTCCGCTCAGGACGAAGGGGATGGTCTTCGTGGCGCCGCTCGACGTTATCTTGAGCTTGCCCGACACGGGCCGATCGCCCTTCGTCGCCCTGGCGATCTCCACGATGAAATTGCCGGCCTTGGCGTTGGAGAGGCCGATCTCCTCGCGATCGCGGGACGTGGCGTCAACGACGCGCACACCGCTCAGGCGCGAGACCACCGAGGCGCGGGCGCCGGCAGGATCCACGATGGCGATATCGAGATCTTCGCCGCCTTCCCAGGTCGCGCTGACGACGACGTCGCCCCGCGAGGCCTCGATCTTCTCGGCGGCGAGCTTGGTGAGCGCCGCGTCGAGGGCGCTCTTCTTTGCCGGCTCGACGAAGCGCGCGCGGAAGCGGGCGGCGGAGCGAGGGCGCGACGGCTCCTCGCAGCGAATGGCGCGGGCGGCGGCCTCGACGTCCTGAAGGCGCAGCTCCGACACGGTGACGCGCAGCGCGCACGCGGCAGGATCCTGGACGCGCTCGAACGCCTCGGCAGCCGCCTGGGCGAGCCTGGCGAGCTCCAGAGGGTTCGAGGTGCTCTGGGCCAGGGTGCCCGAGAGGACGCGAAGCGCGGCGTCGCGATCCCCCGTCCGGGCGGCGAGGTCGGCGCGCCACGCGACGGCGTCGACGTCGAGCGGATCGCGCTCGCTCCACCGGGTCAGGACTCCTTCGAGCTCCTTCACGTCACCCGTGAGCGCGAGCAGCCTCGCCAGCTCGCGGTGCTTGCCTCGCTCGTCAGGGGCAGCCGCGAGGGCAGCGCGAGCCGCGGCGATTCTGTCCGCAGGTGCGGCGAGCCCGACGTCTTCATGGACGACGGCCACCCGGTGCCACACCCGGCGCATCCACTGCCCACCCCGCCGCCCGGGAGAGGGGTCCCACGGGGGGGTCGTCGGGGCGGCTCGGGCCATCGGAGGAGCCGGAGCATCCTTGGACTTCTTGTCCTCGGCCTCATCCCTCGCCGCTTTCTGAGGGGCGTTGCCCGGGCCGGCGCCGAGCGTGCCGGAGAGACCCATCCCGTTGGAGTCGCCGCGAGGCCCCGCCGTCGCGGCGGAGGGCGCGGGGGTAGCGCTCGCGTGCGCCGAGCGGAGGTCGTCCATCCCTTCGCTCCTGGCCTCGTCCGCGGCAGGCTCCCCGGCCGCCATGAAGGCGGCCTGCCCTTGCTCCGCGTTCCACGAGGGGCCCCGCCGCTCGCGGGCGATCCCGAAGGCCTGGAACATGGCTTCGCTCTCCAGAACGAGCAGCGACGTGAAGCGGCTGGGGACCGCAAAGCGGCGCGAAAGGTCGATGAGCTCGGCCTTCGCCGTGTCGCTCCCGCGGACCTCCCGATCGGCGATGCGGTTGGCCGCGTAGAGCCGGGGCACGAACGCATTCCCTGGCGTGGCGGTCGCGGTGAGCGAGATCGCGATCTTCTCCTCGAAGGGCTCACCGCCCACGGTCCCCTTGAGCACCAGATCTCCCTCGACCCGGTCGCGGGTCATGCGTGCGGCGACGAGGGTCTCCGAACCTGCCCGGAGAGGGGGCAGAGCGGCCGGAGCGACGTCGACGAGCCCGTCCGGGAGCTTGAGCTCGACGTCGCGCAGCGCCGTGCCATACGTGGCGTTGAGGACATCGAGAGCCGCCGACGCGAGCTGCGCTCCCGGCTGGTAGGGCACCACCACCCCGCCCCCGCCTCTCGCCATCTCCCCCAGGAACGCCGTGTCCGCGTCGGTCCCCACGGGCACGGCCACCAGGGAAGAGCGACCGTCCACGAGGGCGTCCTTCACCTCGTCGGCGGCGCGGTCGAGGCTGCGGTAGCCCGCGCTCGCGGAGCCGCTCGAGATCAGCACCACGCGCAGATCCCTGGAGCCATCGCGTCCCCTCACCTGCGCGGCGGCCCGTACGGCGCCCACGAGATCCGAGGCGCCGTCCGGCGTGACCCCCGAGAGGAAGGCCCCGATGTCTTGCGCGGCTCCCGAGCCCGGCCCCACGAAGCCCGCGCCGAGGGGCTTGCACCGCACATCGCAGGCGACCACGGTCACCCGATCTCGGCGATCCATCTCCTGCGCCACCTGCACCGCCAGCCGGCGGGCTCGCTGGAAGCGCTCCCCGAACATGGCACGCCCGGAGTCGACCACGATCACCTGATCGCGAGGGCGAACGTCGGTCCACTTGGGGAGCCTGGGACGGAGGGCGAGCGCCGCGAAGCGCTCGGGAGCCGCCCCTGGTCTGGCCGCGCTCGCAGGCGGCATCTCGTAGGCGAAGGCCGTGAGCGGCTTGCCCTTGTCCGGCAGCGCGTACTCGAGGACCAGATCTCCGGAGGGACGAAAGCTCTTTTCGGAGGCAGTCAGCTTGACCTCGCCGCCGCTCTCGGTCCTGGTGAGCTCGTACCCACGCACCTTCACGCCAGCGTCGCGGTCGTGGCCAACGACCTGAGCGTCCACGTGGAACGCGTCGACCACCAGATCGCTGGAGGTGCTCTGAGGCAACGGATAGGTGTAGCGGCGGACGCCCGAGGCGGGGGCGACGACCTCGGTGTACGCCAGGACCACGCGCCTCGAGCCGCGCTTGGGGATGGGGAAGATCTTGAGCTCGAACCGGCCGCCCCTTTTCCACTCGAGCAGCGCGGGATCGCGCCACGGCCCGGGCACCCAGACGAGCTCCTCCCTCGGCTTGGGCGCGGTCGGCGCCGCATGGTGGATGATGCCTCGCCAGATGGCCTGGGCGCGCGCGGAATCGACGAACTCCCCGTCGACGAGCTTGCCGTCGACGTCGAGCGCCAGGCGCTCCATCTGCGCGCCCGGAGGGAGGGGGAAGCGATAGAGGCCCTCGAGCTCGTCGTCGGTCTCGTTCGAGAAGACCTCCTCGATCTCTGTCCTCGCCACGTTCCCGGAGATCCGGATCTTCACGTCGTGGCGAGCGAGGCGCACCGCGTGGTCCTTCTCGTCGGTCTTGCCCGGTCTGCGGGCACGCAGCTCTCCCAGCCCGCTGATCGAACCCTCGGTATCCTCGTTGTGGATGACGACGAGGTTCTCTCCGAAGGCCGCTCGCCTTGCCATGTCGGTCGCCGGCACCACCTCGGGGCGGGCTCCCTTGACGAGGATCGCTTCCTGCCCCGCGGCGACCCGGGCGTCCCCCCCCCCGAGGTCACATCGACCTCACCCCGCAGGACCTCGACATTGGTACGCTCGTAGGCGGAGGTCACCAGGAGCTTGGTCCCCAGCACCCGCACATCGCCAGCGGCAGTGTGCAGGATCACGGGCGGCGCGCCATCGACAGGGGCCGCCTCGAGCAGTATGCTCCCGCTGACCACGGTAAGAGAGCGAGGCCCCTCTTCGAGACGAAGCTCGGTGGCCCGGTCCAGGACCAGCTCCGAGCCGTCGCCAAGCGCGACGCGAGCCCGCGTCCTCGCGTCGGTCCTGAGCGTCGCGCCGGCCCCGACGACGGCCTTCTCCGAGGCGGGACTCCCGGAGACGTCGAGCCCACCGGTCTTGTCGGCGCCGCCACGAGCGACCGAGAGCACCTGCCCCGTGAACGCCGCCGAGGCCCGCGCGGCAGGGCGGCTCGCTCGATCGGCGAGCCGGAGCCCAACGTAGCTTCCCGTGAACGCCCCCAGAAGCGCCAGCACGGCGAGCACTTTGGTCCTCCGGCCGAGCCGGGTCTCCGTCGGGCCGGTGCTCGCGCTGACCGGGGTGGCTGAGCGCGTCGTCGGGGCATTCGTCATCGCGGTTCTCCAAGGAGCAGGGGCCGCGTAGGACGCTCAAGTCGGGGGAAAGTTCTTGTAAGCCCTCGATAGGAAGCCGCGTTCGGCCTTCAGAACCGAAGCTTTTCCTGTTGCGTGGGAGCAGGCGAAGCCTCCGAGTCCGCCGCGAGCAGCGCCTGCTCGCGCGCCAGATCGGCCTCGACCAGCTCCATATTGTCGTAGGCGAAGGCGAGCGCGTCAAAGAGGCGAGCCACCCCCAAGGTAGGATAGCGCTTCAGGAGGGTCTCGACGGTGGTCCCACGCCGGTGCCACGCATAGAGGCGACGGACGGGGACACGCGTCCCCCGGACGTAAGGGCTACCGGTGAGGCCTTCGGTCAGTTCGACGTGGGGATGGGAAACACGTACCGGCGGGAGCGCGGCCATGCCATGTCCCTAACCGCAGGGCGTCGAGGGGTCAAATAGGAGAAGCGGAGGAACCGTGAGAACCCGCGTCTAGGCCGATCTCTTCGAGGGGGGGGCCTCGGCCTCCATCTCCGTCAGGGCCGCCGGAGGGGTGGTCTCTCGCTTTTTCTGAGCGCCGCGCCGGGCGTGGGGTGCCATCCCCCCTTTGCGACCAGCCTCCCGGGCCTCGTCGGCTGTGAACTCGTGGGCCGTACCGGCTGCGTGGGCAGCCTTACCTCCCTTCCTCGCGATCTCGCTGACGCGGTTGGGATCCATGGCCGCGAACCCGCGCCGCTTGCGGGGGACGGGTTGGTTGGGACGCTCGGGGGTATGGGGTGAGTTGTCGGACTCGGTCTTCATAGAGCAGCTCCTCCGTAGTTATCGGTACGATGACCCACGCCCCCTCTCCGTTTCGGGTTTCGTGCCTTCTGGGCGACGAAGAGCGGGCAAGGCCGGGTATGGTGGCTCACACAAGAAGACACGCAAGGAGGACTTCGGATGCAGAACGCACTTGTTTGCCCGGGCAAAATGGGTGGAAATAGGGCAGAGTTCAGCGGTCACGCGGTGAAGAAGGCCTGACACGATGAGCCACGCCCAGAACCCCCTGCGTCGCGGGCTCGCCGAGGACCGCACCGTCGCCCCCTTCGTGGTCGTGATCTTCGGCGCGTCCGGTGATCTGACCAAGCGCAAGCTGCTCCCCGCGCTCTACAACCTCGGCGTCAGCAGGGCGCTGCCCGGAGGCTTCGCCGTGGTCGGCGTCGCGCGGCGCGAGAAATCCAACGAGGCCTTCCGCGCGGAGATGAGGGAGGGCGTCTCCAGCTTCTCCCGGCGAAAGCCGATCGATCCCGCGGTGTGGGACGATTTCGAGCGAGGCATCCACTATGTGCGCGGCCGCTTCGACGACCCCGCCACGTACACGGCCCTCCGGGCCCAGCTCGAGGCCCTCGATCTCGAGCGAGGCACGAAGAACCGCCTCTACTACCTGGCCGTTCCGCCCTCGGAGATTGGGCCGATCGTGTCGCACCTGCGCGACGCCAAGCTCATCGAGCCGACCCACCCACCTGGCGCCGCGATCACCCGCGTGGTCGTCGAGAAGCCG
>SXGT01784073.1_pt1 | contig 28036 bp, 24 predicted proteins | sample 3176221 | NCBI WGS metagenome assembly SXGT01 (sample SAMN11356862, study PRJNA531348) | freshwater metagenome | isolation source: freshwater sample F1-120 | place: China: Fuxian Lake, Yuxi | collected 2017-12-25
GGGCGCGTGGTGGCGACGACGATCTCGCGATCCGAGCCGTCGACCTTGTAGGCGAACTCGAACAGCTCGCCGTTCGCCCCCTCCTCGTTCTCGACCTCGAGGTCGGAGAGGGCCGTCCTGCACTCGGGGCACCAGTTGATGAGCCGCGTCGCGCGGTACATGAGGCCCTCCTCGTGCAGGCGCACGAAGGCCTCGGTGACGGCGCGGCTCATGTCTGCGTCCATCGTGAACTTCGTGCGGCGCCAGTCCGGGCTCGCCCCGAGGACGCGCTGCTGGAGCGAGATGCGCCCGCCGCTCTCGGCCTTCCACGCCCACACCCGATCCAGGAAGGCGGCGCGGCCGAGGGCGTGGCGCGTCGTCCCCTCTCGCGCCAGCTGCCGCTCGACCACGGTCTGCGTGGCGATGCCCGCGTGGTCGATGCCCGGCTGCCACAGCGTGGCGTGGCCGCGCATGCGGTGCCAGCGCGTGAGCGAGTCCTCCAGGGTGCATCGCTGCGCGTGCCCCATGTGGAGCGACCCCGTCACGTTGGGCGGCGGCATCGGACAGACGTAGACCGGGGAGGGATCGGCCGGGTCGTCGGACGCCTCGAAGACGCCGTGCGCCTCCCAGAACGCGTACCAGCGGGCCTCGATGTCGCGCGGATCGTAGGGCTTCGAAAGGTCGGGAGCCTCGTCGGTCATGGGGCGGGTGTACTTAGCACGGGTGTTGACGCTCCAGGCGAGACGGGCGAATCTTCGAGGCCGATGGTACGCACGCGCGCTCTCTCCGGCTGGCCCGCGCTCGCCCTCGCCGCCATGGTCCCGCTCGCTGCCTGCGGTGGCAACAGCGCCCCTCCGCCCTCCACGGCCGCCGCGCCGAAGGCCGCGTCGAGCGTGGCCTCCGCGGCCGCCGCGCCGCCGAAGCTCGGGTACCAGGCGCACAAGGAGGACCACCACGAGACGCACAAGTGCGCGGACACCGACGCGAAGCACCAGACCTACGATCTCCACGACGAGACGCCCGACCACCACTTCGCGCCCTGCTCGGGCGGCGGCGCACACGACTACTCGGCGCTCATCAGGTTCGAGGCGCTCGATCACGGCGTCCGCGTCCACATCAAGGCGCGCGACGACGAGGTCTCCCTCCTCGGCCCCGACGTGAAGGAGCGCGACAGGGTCATGGTTCACCCGAAGACCCCCACGGGCGAGGCGGTTGCCATCGAGGTGCCGCTCACGCACATCACGGGCGGGTACGTCGGCGAGAAGATCATCTACTGGGAGGAGCTCCACAAGCTCACCGACGAGGGCACGCGCCTCGAAATCTCCATCTACGACCACGACGCCAAGGGCAGCCACGAGGAGATGAAGATCTCGGTCGCGCTCAGCACGGGCAAGAGCTGCGAGAAGGCCGCCGACGAGAACCCGCAGCAGATCGTGATGGGCAAGAAGAACGCGAGGCCCGACCTCACGGCGGCCGAGCTCGGGAAGCCCATGCAGTCGAGCGCGTTCATGGCGAGCTGCGGGCTCGACGCGAAGGCGAACGCGGAGATCTGCGCGGCGGTGAAGAACGGGAAGCCGCTCGGTGTGTCGGTGAAGGTCGCTCCGGCGAACAACCGCGTGGCGGCGTGCATCGATCGGGCGGTGAGGAGGCTGTCGTTTCCGGACAGCGACAAGCTGGACGTGGTGAAGACGCGGTTCTGAGGGGGGGAACGGCGTACGGAGGGGCTTCGACCCTCTGCGGTCGACGCTCCCGTCGGATCTGCCGTCGGCTGTCCGCCGTCCGCCGTCGGCTGTCCGCCGCCCGCCGTCGGCTGTCCGCCGTCCGCCGTCGGCTGTCCGCCGCCCGCCGACCCTACTTCATCAGCCGCGCGATCTCTTCCTTGATCAGCGTCTCCGCCAGCGTCGGCACCACCTCCCACACCACGCGCTCGACCACCTCGCGCGACAGCGCGAGCACCGCCTGGGCCTGCTCCGGCGTGAGCCCGAGCTCCTTCAGGTTCGCCGCCATGTGGCCGTTGACCGCCGTGGACACGACCTGCGCCGGTGTCGTCGGTGGCGCCGCCTGCGCGACCGAGGGCGCCGACGGGGGCTCGGGCGGGCGCGGAGGGGGTGGCGGTGCGCCTGCGGCCGGACGCGTGGCCGAGGCGGTGTCCTGCGCGGCCTGCGACGCGTTCGGGTGCACGCGCGTGATCTCACCGGCATGGGGGTCCGGCGCCGTCATCGGACGCGCCGGGGCCTGGACGACGGGCGGGGGAGCCTGCACGGGCGCGGGCGGCGGAGGCTGAACGTGGACGGGCTGCGGCGCAGGGTTCGCGCTCAAGGTCTGCGCGGCGCGGGCGGCGTCGCCCCCGAGCGACGGCTGTGTGCCGCGGGGGAAGCCACCCGGCGTGGGAAGCGGCGGCCTCGGAGCGTGGGGCGCGTGCGCGACCGGCATTTGCATCTGGGGCGGGGCCTGCACGACGGGCGTGGGGACGGCGGGCGTGGCGACGGCCGCCACGTCGCGTTGCCGGGCCGTGACTGCGCCGGACTCGCGCGCGAGCATCACCTTCTTCACCTTGTCGAGGAGCTGCGTCGTGTCGAACGGCTTGTCCGCGAAGTCGTCCGCGCCTGCGTCGCGCCCTCGCGCCTGATCGTAGGGCGCGTACCGGCTCGCGAGCAGGATCATGCCCGCGTGGGGCGCACGCTGGCGCAGCTCGCGCGCGAGCGCGTAGCCGTCCTCCCCGCCGAGGACGGTGTCGACGAGGAACACGTCCGCCTCGCCCACCTTCGCGAGCGCGGCGCTGCCGTTCTCCGCGGTGAGCACGTTGAAGTCGTCGCCCGAGAAGGTGATCTCGAGCACCTTTCTCATCGTGACGCTGTCGTCGACGGCCAGGACGGTCTTGGGCACGGGATGGTCTCTCTTTGGAGGGTGGAGCCCAATTGTGCGGAGGTGTGCGCCGTGATGTCAAGCATTCCGTCGTGATAACCTCCCGGGTGTGACTGGCCGTGAAATGCGCTCACCCGCGCGGACCTGTGTGGTGCCCGAAGGGCTCGCGGGCGCGATGCTCGACCAGGCCGTCCGGACGCTCTTCGGTCTCTCCTGGGGAAGGGCACGCGCGCTCATCGATCGCGGGAAGGTCAGGGTGGACGACGAGCTCGCCACCGTGCACACGACGCCCGTCCGCGCCGGGGCGTCGCTCGTGCTCGATCCTGCGGCGAGGGCACCCCGCGGGGCCGCGCTCGGGCGGGAGGCGATCGTGCACCTCGACGCCCACGTGGTCGTCGTTCGCAAGCCGGCGGGCGTGAGCACGGTGCCGTTCGACGAGCGCGAGCACGGGACGCTCGACGAGCTGGTGCGGGCCCACCTCGCGAGCACGGCGAGCTCGAGGCGCGAGCGCCCGAACCTCGGCGTGGTGCACCGACTCGACAGGGAGACGACCGGCCTCGTCGTGTTCACGCGCACCTGGCTCGCGAAGAAGAGCCTGTCGGCGCAGTTCCGGGATCACTCCGTCACGCGACGGTACTTCGCCATCGTGCACGGGATCCTGACCCGCCCCGCCACCTACCGATCGCACATCATGGAGGATCGTGGCGACGGCCTCCGCGGCTCCTGGGAGGCGCGGCCGCGCAAGGGTCCGCCGGCCGGCCAGCACGCGGTCACCCACGTGGAGCCGGTCGAGCCCCTCGCCGGCGCCACCCTCGTCGCGTGTCGGCTGGAGACGGGCCGAACCCACCAGATCCGCGTCCACCTCTCGGAGGCCGGGCACCCGCTCGTCGGCGAGCGCGTGTACGTCCGCGGCCGCGCGGTCCGCGAGATCCCGGCGCCGCGGCTGATGCTGCACGCCACGACCCTGGGCTTCGTGCACCCGAAGACCGAGGAGGCGATGATCTTCGAGGAGCCCATCCCGCGGGACATGCGCGAGGTGATCGCCGCCCTGGCGAGGGGGCCGTGACGCGGCTCGAGACCACCGGGTACCACGCGCTCGGCGTCCCCTTCTACCTCGTGTTCCTCGTCGCCGAGATCGCATGTCCTGATCGCGTCGGCGATCGCGATCCTCTGGAGCCTCGTCGCGCTCGGCGGCCTCCTCGACGCCGTCCGCACGGCCGACGCGTGGAGGCCGCGCGCCTCGTCGGGACGGCGCTCCTCCTCGCGTTTTCCCTGCGTGGCCCGATCCCCGTGTGGTAGCCCAGGCGCCACCGTGAGCACAGCCGCAGCCGCCGACGCCCCCGACGACGCGCCCGCCCCGCCTCCCGTTCCCGTGACGGCTTTCGAGCGGCGGTTCGGGCACCCGCCGGGCCTCTTCATCCTCGTCTTCACCGAGCTGTGGGAGCGCTTCTCGTACTACGGGATGCGCGGGCTCCTGAAGCTGTACATGGCGAACTACCTGTTCGTCACGATCCGCCAGACCCTCCAGGGCAAGGCGTACGACGGCCACGGCGATCCGGCCCTCGTCAAGGGGTGGGCCTTCATCCACCGCCTGCTCGGCGATCCCGACATGGCCCACCTGAAGGAGTGCATCGAGACCAAGGCCGCGGCGCTCGTGAAGGGCGACCCCGAACACAAGATCGCCGGCGTCGCCGCCGACGTCGCGCACGACATCGCCGTTCAGACCTGCCAGGCCAACGAACACGGTTCGGTGCTGTACGGCTGGTACACCGGCCTCGTGTACCTCACGCCGCTCCTCGGCGGGTACATCGCGGACAAGTACCTCGGCCAGCGCAAGACGGTGGTCGTGGGCGGCGCGATCATGGCGATCGGCCACTTCGTGATGGCGTTCGAGAACTCGTTCTTCCTCGCGCTCGCGCTCCTCATCATCGGAAACGGCGCGTTCAAGCCGAACATCTCGACGCAGGTGGGCAACCTGTACGCGCCGGGCGACCACCGGCGCGATCGCGCGTTCAGCATCTTCTACGTCGGCATCAACCTCGGGGCCTTCATCTGCAACTTCGTCTGCGGCACGCTCGCCGCGGCGTGGGGCTGGCACTACGGCTTCGCCGCGGCCGGCGTCGGCATGACGTTCGGCCTCGTGCTCTACCTCGTCGCGGGGAACAGGTACCTCGCGGACGACGAGCTCACGAAGCGCAAGGCCAGGCAGGCGGCCGACGAGAAGGCCGGGAAGAGGCTCGAGGCAGCGCACGCGGCGGTGCGCGAGGAGTCGAGGCCCTTCACGAAGGAGGAGTGGTCGCGCATCTGGGCGCTCTGCGGCCTCTGCGCGCTGAACGTGGTGTTCTGGGCCGTGTACGAGCAGCAGGGCAACACGATGGAGACGTGGGCCGACGAGAGCACCACGTGGCCCGTGATCTTCGGCTACGCGATCCCCGCGACGTGGTTCCAGTCGGTGAACCCGTTCTTCATCTTCACGCTGACGCCGCTCTTCACCTGGCTCTGGAAGCGGCAGGAGCGCGTGGGCAAGGAGCCCACGAGCGTGGCGAAGATGGCGATCGGTTCGATCATCCTGGGCCTGTCGTTCATCGTCATGATCTGGGGCGCGATGGTCGTCGGCGGCGGGAAGGGGAGCTGGTTGTGGCCGGTGTCCTGCACGCTGCTGCTCACCGTGGGCGAGCTCTACCTGTCGCCGATCGGCCTCTCGCTGGTGACCAAGGCGTCCCCGCCGAGGATCGTGTCGCTGATGATGGGCATGTGGTTCCTGTCGAGCTTCTTCGGGAACGTGCTGTGCGGGTACATCGGCAAGCTCTACACGCGGTGGCCGAAGTGGGAGTTCTTCGGGCTCCTGTGCGTGCTCGGCGTGGTCACGGGGCTCGCGATCTGGGCGTTCAACAAGCCGCTGAAGAAGACGCTCGGGGCGGCGGCCTGAGTCGCTCAGTGCACCACGAACCACCGCACCCGCGGCGTGACCTCGAAGTGGAAGTGGTTTTTGTGCTGCCCGTTGTAGTGTGGCGTCAAGAGCACGTTGAACAGGCGGCGATCCGCGGCCTCGCACGCGATCCGGCGCAGCTCCACCGCCGCGGGGTGCGCAGGCGGGGGGCTCGCCGAGCTGCCGCACGTGTGGCCGCCGACGAAGCCGCGGAAGTCGCGCTCCACGGAGAGCACCGAGCCGTCCCGCCGCGTGAACGACCCGATGTCGATCGCGAGGCCGCCGCCGTGGCGGGTGCCGAGCTGGCCTTCGGGCAGGACCCTGGGCGGCGGCGGGCGGTACGCCGACATGTGTACGAGCTCCACGATGCCGTCCTTCTCGAGTGAAGCCGTCAGGTCGTCGAGCGAGAGCACGAGGCGGCAGTCGAAGATCTCGAACGGGCTCGTGGCGCGGTCGCGCTCGCGGATCCCCGAGTGGATCACCACGCCGTGCAGGGGGCCCGTGAGGCGTACAGGCGCGAGCACGCCGCGCGCCTCGGCGACGGGCGCGAACGGGACGCCCCGCCGCCGGAGCTCGGCCTCGCACTCGAAGCGCTCGAGCCGCGCGTATCGGTACGCGGGGGTCGTGGTCGGATCGATCGGCGGCGACTCGGCGCCGCGCGAAGGCACGCCCCCGAAGCCGCTCGCGTCGCCCGGCGACGCGAGGCCGGCGACTACCCCCAACAGCGCGGAAATACGATGAAATGCGCGCAAGGTAACGAAACATAGCACACGAGGAACGGCTCGCCAAAAGCGCCGCCGGTTCGCTACGCTCGGGGAGACATGGCCGAGCTGTCGCAACGGATGAAGCAGGTCCTCTACGCGGCCGTGACCGAGTTCGTCGCGACCGGGCAGCCCGTGAGCTCGAAGACGCTCGCCAAGAAGGGCATCGAGCTGTCGCCGGCGAGCATCCGCAGCGTGCTCGCCGACCTCGAGGCCGCGGGGTACCTGCATCAGCCCCACACGAGCGCGGGGCGCGTGCCGACCGATCGCGCGTTCCGCCTCTTCATCGACACGCTCATGGAGGTGCAGCAGATCCGCGCCGAGGAGCGCGAGCGCATCGACGCGGCGTTCTCCGAGATGTCGAGCGGCGAGAACGTCATGCGCGAGACGGGCAAGCTCCTCTCGGAGCTCACGGGCACGGTCGCCGTGGTGGTCGGGTCGCGCGCCGAGCTCCGCCTCAAGCACCTCCGCTTCATCCGCACGATGCCGGGCGAGCTCCTCGCTGTGCTCGTCATGTCGAACGGCGTCGTGGAGAACCGCTTCCTGGCCGCGGACGTCGGGGAGGAGGAGCTCCTCCGCATCCACAACCTCCTCGACGACGTGATCGAGGGGCGGACGCTCGGGCAGCTGCACGAGCTCTTCGAGCGACGACTCGCGAGCGAGCGCGTGCAGCACGACGCCTTCCGTCGTCAGGCGTTCGCGCTCGGCGACGCCGCCGTGGCGAACGTCGCGGCGGGCGAGACCGACGTGGTCATCGAGGGCACCTCGCGTCTCCTCGAGGCTCCGGAGCTGCAGGGCGGCGAGGGCATGCGCGGCGTGATGTCGGCGCTCGGGGCTCACCGGCGCCTGGTCGACCTCCTGGCGCTGGCCGCGAAGACCCAGGCGGTGGTCGTCGGGCACGAGGCGGGCGACCTCGGCAACGGCCAGCTCGCGATCGTGGGAGCGTCCTACTCGGAGCAGGGACGGCCCGCGGGCACCATCGGCATCATCGGCCCGACGCGCATGGACTATCCAAAGGTGGTGCCCCTGGTGACGGCGACGGCCGACGCCATGACCGTCTTCATGGATCGTCGGACCTCGCGGCGGGAGCCCGACGACGACTGATCCGTCGCGTCGCGGATCCCGGATCGAGAGGCAAGGTGGCCCCCCAGGCCGGGTTGCGTGTAGTATGTCGGAACGATGCGCACGGCACCGCCGGACCTGCCCGGCAGCCACAACACCGACTCGCCGCTCGATCGCGCGCTCACGCTGATGCTCGCGGGCGAGCGCGAAGCGGCGCTCCGCTGGAGCGCGGCCGTGGTCGCCGTCGACGCCTCCGTGCCCAGCGCCCTCATCCTCACGTGCAGGCTGCTTGCCGACGCAGGTCGCACCGAGGCCGCGATCGAGGGGTTCTCGCTCGGGCTCAAGCGCGCCATCGACTCGGGCAACCTCCCGCTCGCGGTCGCGGCGGTCGGCGATCTCCGGCTCCTGGGGGTGGACGTCGCGACCCACCTCGAGGACATCGCCGCGGCGTTCTCGGAGGGCTCCCCGCGCCTGACGGACGCGATCGCGCCGCCGCCGCCGCCGCTCCCCAACCTCTCGGAGTTCGAGACCTTGAGCTCGTTCCTCACGGGCCCCGCGCTCCTCTCGAAGGCGACGGAGATCGTGCACGCGGCGAGCGACGCCTACGCGGCCGCCGCGCAGAGGGATCCGCCCCTCATCGCGCCCATCCCGCTGTTCAGCTCGCTCGACAAGGAAGCGCTGCGCGCGATGCTCGAGTGCTTCGAGATGTTCACCGTCCCCGCGGGCAAGGTGGTCGTCTCCGAGGGCGACGAGGGCGCGGAGGCGTACATCGTCGCGCGCGGCGAGCTCGAGGTGCGGCGCGAGATACGGGAGGGCGACCTCGTCGAGACGGTCACGCTCGCCCGACTCACCAACGGCGCCCTCTTCGGCGAGATGGCGCTCCTCTCCCGCGCCCCACGCGCAGCGAGCGTCGTCGCGTGCCGCCCGTCGATCCTCCTCGTGGCGCGCCGCGAGGCGCTCGAGGCGGTCGCCGAGCACGCCCCCGACGTCGGGGTCGAGCTCGCGGCCCACTGCCGGCGCCGCATGGTGGCCAACCTCGTCAAGACGTCCCCGATCCTCCACGCGGTCGCGATCGAGGAGCGGCCGCCGCTGGTCGAGCGCTTCGAGACCAAGGTGTTCGAGAAGGGCGAGAAGCTCATCGCCGAGAACGAGGAGTCCACGGGGATGCACCTCATCGCGTCCGGCGAGGTCGCGGTCGTCGGTCACGAGGAGAACGACGAGCCGTTCGTCATCTCGACGCTCGGCGTGGGCGAGGTCGTCGGCGAGGTCGCGCTCATCTTCCGGCGCAAGTCGAACGCCGACGTGGTCGCCGTCACGCCGACGGTCACGCTCCACCTCCCGCGCGAGGAGTTCATCGACCTGATCCGTGCGCACCCCGGCATGCTCTCGGGCCTCTACCTCCTCGCCGTCGAGCGCGACGAGGAGACGCGCAACGTCCTCACGACCTCGACGACGAGCATGGGCGAGGCGGACGACTACGTGCTCGTGTAGAGTGCATGGATCACGTCCACACCCACGACGACGCGGGCCCGGCGCGCGGGGGCGGGCCTCCCTCGGACCGGCCGCCGCCATCCTTCACGGCGAGCGAGACGCGCCAGGCGAAGCGGCTCGGGATCGTGCTCGCCGTCATCGCCTCGTTCTTCGTCGCCGAGCTGACGGGGGCCCGCATCGCGCGGAGCGACGTGCTCCAGGCCGACGCGCTCCACCTGCTCATGGACGTGCTCGCGCTCGGCATGAGCCTGTTCGCGATGCGGCTCGCGATCCGCCGGCCGACGGCGCGGTTCACCTACGGCCTGCGCCGCGCGGAGCCGGTGGCGGCGCTCGTCAACTGCGGGCTCGTGCTGGTGGCGTGCGTGGAGATCGTGCGCGAGGCGTTCGAGCACATGAAGGGATCCGAACCGCCGCGCGCGGACGTGATGCTCGTCGTGGGGTCGATGGCGCTCGTGGTGAACGGCCTGTCGGCGTGGGTGTTACACGACGCGATCCACAGGGGGCACGGGCACGGACACGGGCACGGGCACGGGCACGGGCACGGGCACGGGCACGGGCACGGGCAGACCAAGGGGAAGGGAAAGGGGCACGCGCTCAACCTCCGGGGGGCGTGGCTCCACCTCCTCGGTGACACGCTCGGATCCGTCGCGGCGCTGGTCGCGGCCATCGTGATCCGGGCGGGCGGGCCGGCCCAGGTCGATCCGATCGCGAGCCTCGCGGTCGTGCTCATCCTGCTCGTCGGCGCGATACGGCTGCTCCGGGACGCCGTGGTCGTCCTCCTCGAGGCCGCCCCGGCTCACCTCGACGTGAACGAGGTCGTCGTCGTGCTGAAGGCGATCCCCGACGTCGGCGCCATCCACGATCTCCACGTGTGGAGCCTCGGGGCGGGCCACGACGCGATCACGGTCCACGTGCGGACGCCGTCCACGGACGCCGCCCTCGCCCGCCGCATCTCCGACAAGCTCCGCCAGGCGTTCGACGTCGAGTACGTCACCGTGCAGCTCGAGCCCGAGGAGGCGGAGTGCGACGCACCACGGAGCAGGTACATCCCGGGCGCCTGAGCGCCACCTAGCTTAGCTAGCTGCCTGCTCCTTCCCCTGCGCCGGCAGGGCGGGGGATCACTTGCAGACGTTGTCCACGCAGCTCTTGCTGGCGTCCTGGCAGGGGACCCTGCCCGGGATGCACTCCGCGTTCGCCTCCGCCTGCGTCCTGCAGACGCCGTCCTTGGCGCACCAGCCGATGCGCGCGTCGATCTGGCGGCACTGGAGATCCGTCGTGCAGGTGTACTTGCAGAAGCTCTCGACGCACTTCCGCGCGGGACCGCTGCCAGAGTTGCAGTCGGCGTCCACCGAGCAGTTGGGCTTCGGGCGCGTGTCCACGACGCACTTCCCGCCCTGACAGAGCTTCCCGGGCCCGCACTCCGCGTCGCCCTTGCAGATCGCACCGCTCCCGTCCGGCTGACACGCGCCCTTCACGCAGTTGAAGCCGGCCGCGCAGGGCGTGGTCTCGCACGACACGAGGCACGAGCCATCGGCGCAGATCTTCCCCACCTCGCACTCGCTCGAGAACTTGCACGTGGTGGCGGCGGGCGGGACGATGCAGACGCCCGCCGAGCACGTCTCGTTGGCCGCGCAGTCCGTCTTCGCGACGCAGCCCCCGCACTTGTTCGCCACGCAGACCTTGCCTGCCTCGCAGTCCGATCGCGACGAGCACTCCTTCAGCGCGGCGGGCGCGGAGCCCGGCGCGCCGCACTGGCCGGCGAGACACACGGTGCCCTTCGCGCACTGCGCGTCGCTCGCGCACACCTGCGCGCAGCCCTTGTCGGTGCAGACCTGACCGGAGGGGCAGCCCTTCGTCCCGGTGCACGAGGACGGCGTGGCTGGCTTGACCGCGTTGCACCCGTAGCCGTCGCAGGACCAGCAGCCGGACGCGTCGCAGTAGTAACGCTCGTTCCCCGGGCCGCAGCCGCTCCAGGCGACGACGCCGATGCCGGTGAGGGCGAGGAGCACGGGGAAGATGGACTTCATGGGGGACCCTCCAGAGCGGTGAGCGAGTCGAAGCAAGGTAGGCGCGCCAGGCCTGCATCCATGCTTCGTGCCAGCGCTTCATGACAGCCGCGCGCGCCGAAAACAAGGGATGGCCCTGGCGTTTGTGCGACCTGATTGCCACCCCGCACGTGAACCTCGGGTCACGGTGCCCTCGGTGTGTGTAAATGTAGGTGGAGGCGAGCGCCCTTGACCGGAGCCACCGGCGAGGGTACCCGCTCGCTCATGAGCTTCCGCAGACTCCTCGCGTCCGTCCTCGTCTCCCTTGCGCTCCTGTTCGCCGCGGGAGGGGCGCGCGCCGAGATGAAGGTCGGCGTCGTCGACGTGCAGCGCGCCGTCGCTCAGACCGAGGACGGACTCCGCGCACAGGCCACGCTGAAGAAGCTCTTCGACAACCGCCAGCAGGAGCTCAACAAGAAGCAGAACGACCTTCAGAAGCAGCGAGAGGAGATCGACAAGCAGTCCAAGGTCCTCTCGAAGGATGCCCTGCAGAAGCGCATCGAGGACTGGCAGAAGCAGATGGTGGAGCTCCAGACCGTGTTCCTCGAGTACAACAAGGAGCTCGAGAAGAAGCAGAAGGAGCTCACCGATCCGGTGTTCGAGAAGGTGATGGCCATCGTCAAGCGCGTCGCGACGACCGAGGGCTTCGATCTCGTCATCGATCGGCAGATGGCCGCCTACGTGCGCACCGACCTCGACCTGACCGACAAGTGCATCCAGCTGTACAACGCGGGCGGCGCGCCCGCCCCGCCCAAGCCCTGACGTGCTCGCGTTCCAGCCGCGGCCGCTCTCTGCCTGGGTGGAGAGCACGGGCGGCACCCTCTCGCCGGGGGCGGGCGCGGTGTCCACGCGCGGGGTGGCGGCGCTCGACGAGGCGGGCGAGGCGATCCTCGCCCCGTTCTTCTCGCCGCGGTGGGCCGAGCACGCCCGGAGGGCGCCTCCCGGCGCCGTGATCCTCACGACACCGGCGCTCGCGGGGCGGAGCGAGCTCTCCGGTCGCGACGTCTGGGTCCACGAGCACGCGTCGTGGGCGCTCGCCCTGGTGCTCGACGCGGTCGTGTGTCCCGAGGAGCCCGCGCACGTCGGCCCCGCCTGCGAGATCGCCGGGAGCGTCATCCTGGGGCCTCGGGTCCGGATCGGCGCGCGCGTGCGGATCGGACCCCACGCCGTGATCGGGGAGCCCGGGTTCGGCGTGGTCCATGGGCCGGGGGGGGCGGTCCGCATGAGCCCCCAGCTCGGAGGCGTCGTGATCGAGGACGACGTCTGGATCGGCGCTGTTTCCACCGTCGACGCGGGGACGTTGCGCCCCACCACGATCGGGCGCGGCGTGAAGATGGACGCGCACGTCCACGTCGGACACAACGCGCGCATCGGCGAGGGATCCATCCTGTGCGCGCAGGTCGGGATCGCGGGCTCCGTCACGATCGGTCGCGGTGTCGTCGTCGGGGGCCAGGCCGGGATCAAGGACGGCGTGACGGTCGGCGACGGCGCCCGGATCGGCGCGAAGTCCGGCGTGATCGGTGACGTGTCCCCGGGCGCGACCGTCGCCGGCTACCCGGCGATGGCGCACGGCGCGTGGCTGCGGGGGCTGGCGCGGGTCTACGATCGGCGCTCGGGGCACGAGGGTCGATGAGCGTCCACCCGACCTCGATCGTGGACCCCTCCGCCGAGCTGGCGTCGGGCGTGCGCGTCGGGCCGTACGCCGTGATCGGGCCGGGCGTCGTGATGGGCCCAGGCTGCGTCGTCGAGGCCCACGTCGTCGTCGAGGGGCCGAGCCGGATCGGGGCCGACAACCACTTCTTCCCCTTCTGCACGGTGGGCCTCGCGCCGCAGCGACGCGAGCCTGCGGCGAGGCACGGGGCGCTCGAGATGGGTCGCGGCAACGTGGTGAGGGAGCACGCGAGCCTTCACCGCGGCGCCGAGGGCCCGACGTCGATCGGCGACGGCAACCTGTTCATGGCGGGGTCTCACGTGGGCCACGACGCGGTCGTGGGCTCGGGCTGCACGCTCGCGAACGGGGTGGCGATCGCGGGTCACGTGACGATCGAGGATCACGCGACCTTCGGAGGCCTGTCCGCGGTCGCGCAGCGCCTACGCGTGGGTGAGGGAGCCTTCGTCGCGGGGGGATCGATGTGCGAGCGCGACGTCGTCCCCTTCGTGATCGTGGAGGGAAACCGCGCGCGCGTCCGCGCCCTCAACGAGGTTGGCCTCGAGCGCCGCGGCGTCGCGGCCGAGGACGTGGCCGCGCTCCGGCGCGCGTTCCGGGCGATCTACGTGCAGAAGACCGTGCCGGTGCTCGTCGCGGCGCGCGCCCACGACGATCCGAACCCCCTGGTCCGTCGCCTCGTCGCCGCCATCCTGAGGAGCTGACGGGTCCCCGCCCGGGGAGTCGAGGGGGCCCCGTCAGGACTTCCCGATCAGGTCGTCGAACGCACGATCGAAGTCGTCGTCGGGGATCGACACGACGCGGCTCGCCGCCTTCGACTCGGGACGGGAGAGGCGCCGCACGCGCTCCTGCACGTCGCGGTAATTCGGATCGCGCTGCATCGCCTTGCGGTAGTGGGCGAGCGCGTCCTTGCCCATGCCCTTGGCCTCGTACACGACGGCGGCCTCGTAGTTGAGCATCGTCTCCTGGGGCGGGTCCTTCAGCGGCGCGCCGAGGCCGCGGAGGAAGCACGCGAGGGCCTCGTCGACGTTGCCGCGCTCCATCTCGATGAGGCCCATCATGCAACTGCAGACCGCCTCGCTCTTGGGATCGCGCGCCGCGATGTCGAACTCGCGGATGGCGTCGTCGATCAGCCCCATCTCCTTGTAGGCGATGCCGAGGTTGTAGTGGCTGTCCGAGTCCTCGATGTCGATCTGCTTGGCGACCCCCTCCTTGAACTTCTTGAAGACCTCCTCGACGTCGATCTGCTCGCTCGCCTCGGCGAAGCGGCCGGGCTGCGGAACGCGCGCGGACTCGATGCTGTCGAGCCCGTCGAGCGACTCGGCGATGTCGAACGCGCGGTCATGGCCGGGGCGTTCTCTCGCGCCGCTCCCGCGCTGGATCTCGATCTGGTGGTCGATCTCCGCGATGCGCTCCTGGAGCAGCGGGTGGTTGGGGTGGAGCGCCAGCTGGTCGATGAGGCTCGCCCGAGCGTCCTCGTAGAGGCCGCGCGAGACGAAGAACTCGGACTCCTCGAGCGCCTCCTCGAGGTCCTGGACCTTGGCCGGGGCTCCCCTCGATGTGCGCGGCTGCGGAGGCGCGGTCGGCTCGCTCGGCACCGCGCTCGGGGCCTCCCACTCGAGGGGATCGTAGGCGGCCTCGGTGTAGCCCGTCTCGGCGTACCCCTGCCCGTTGATCCCCTGCTCCGGAGCGTCCAGCGGGAAGCTCGGGAGCTCCTGGCGCCCGGTGCCCATGCCGACGTAGGTGGCCCGCCCGGGCTCGTCGGCCGGGGGCTCGCTCGCGTCCGCCGGCGCGCCCTCCGCGTGCGCCGCGCCGTCGTCGAGATCGTAGGATGGAAGGGCGCCGGGATCCGCGTAGGGATCCTGTGCGGCGTAGGGATCCTGTGCGGCGTAGGGATCCTGCGCCGCGTACGCCTCCTCCGCGCCGAAGCCCCCCCCGTCGGCCACCGGCTCGGGCGCCTCGCCGTGCGTCGCATACGGCTCGACGGCCTCGTTCGTGATCTCCTCCCCCGTCGCGGGCTCGCCCTCGCCCGCGCCCTCGTCGACGATCTCGTACCCGAGCTCCGTCAACATGTCGATCGCGCGCTGGTTCTGCGGATCGAACGCGAGCACGTCCTGGAGGGCCTGCGCGGCGGCCTCCCCGTCGAGCGAGTCGACGAAGAGGCTCGCGATGGTCAACATCACGAGGACGGCCTCCTCCGTGTACCCGGCCTCGATGAGGACGTCGCGGTACATCTCCTGGAGGTCCATCGAGGTCGGTGAGATCTCGATGCCGATGCGGAGGATCTCGATCGCCTTCGCGTAGAGCCGCACGCGGCGATACGACTGCGCGTCCGCGAGCACCTGGGCGACCTGCTCCTCGGTGTCCGCGGCCTCGGTGACCTCGCCGCCGCGGTACGAGGGCTCGCCGGCGTACGCGGGTGGCTCCTCGTAGGCGGGCGGTTCGGGCGCATGCTCGGCCGCCTGGGCGGCGTGCACCTCCTCCATTCCACCCTCCTCGATGACGTCGTCGTCGTCGAGAAGCTCCCCGTACTCCTCCTCGTCGAGCACCTCCTCGCTGGTCGAGACGTCGGCGTCGCTGGCCTGGCGTTGCACCGCGGGCGCGCCGACCGCCGGCCGAGGTGGCTGGTACTGGGGCTGTTGAGGCTGGTACTGGGGCTGCTGAGGCTGGTACTGGGGCTGCTGAGGCTGGTACTGGGGCTGCTGAGGCTGGTACTGCGGTTGCTGAGGCTGGTACTGCGGTTGCTGAGGCTGGTATTGCGGTTGCTGAGGCTGGTACTGCGGCTGCGGCTGCGGGTACGCCTGCGGGTGGCCCTGCACCGACCCCTGCGGTGGGCGCACGTGCTGCGACGGCTCGGGCATTCGGGCCATCTGCGAGGCCGTCTGTCCGAACTGGGCCGCGAGCTTGCGCACGCCGTCGTCGTGCGGCGCGACGTGGAGCAGGCTCTCGACGATCTCGCGGAAGAGGTCGAGCCTCCCCGAGTCGCGCGCCACGCGCGCCATCTCCTTCTGCACCTCGATGGCCTTCGCTGCCTGACCGATCGCGGTGAACGCGCGCGCGAGCAAGGACAGCGTGTCGAAGTCCCTGGGGTTGGCCTGGAAGCAGATCTGGAGCTTGGCCAGGGCCTGCATGCCGTCGGCGGGCTGGCCACGCGCGAGGTAGATCTCCGCGGCGATCTTCGACTGCTCCGGATCGGGTTTGTGGTGGAGCAGACGCTCGAGGACCTTGAGCGCATCGTCGCGCCGGCCGAGCGCGGCGAGTTGCTCTGCCGCGAGCTTGAACTCGCCGACGGCCCCGTCGACGTCCCTGATCCGCGACAGCGCCTCCGCCAGGCGCAGGTGGGGGAGCGGGTTCGTGGGGTCGAGCTCCACGATCTTCCGGAAGACCTCGATCGCCTCGTCGTCCCTCTGCTGCTGCTGGAAGCGCGTCGCGACCTCGTCCAGGGCCGCGAGGGCGTCGCTCGTCAGGCCGAGGGACTGGTAGAGTTCCGCCAGCTTCGGTGTGATGTGTCCGTAGCGCTCGGACAGGGCTGGGGCGTGCTTCGCGATGATCTCGCGGATCTGCTTGTAGACCGCGATGGCCTTGAGGGCGAAGCCTTGCTGTGCGTAGAGGCGCCCGACGGCCTCGTACGTCGAGATGGCGTCCGGGTAGGCTGCCATCTTGGATTGGAGATCGCCGATCTTGAGGAGGGTCCGAGGGTCGTTCGGATCCGCCTGGATCAGCTTCTGGTACTCGAGGACCGCCTTGTCGTACTTCTTCTTCTCGACGAACTTCTGGGCAGCCTGCAGCACCTTGTCGCGGTCGATCGCCACGAGTTAGAGGACTCCTGTCATTTCACGAGGGTGGACTTGAGCACCACGAAGAGGACGGTCGCGAAGGCGCACGCGAGAAGAACCCCCGAGAGGATACCGCCACTCTTGCCCGCTTGCATACCTCCCACATGAACCTTTCGCGCGCGGGCGCCGATGACGTGGTGGACGGCGATGGTGCACAGCGCGAAGAAGAGCTTCCCATGGAACCAATGGGCGCGCATGTAGGTATCTACCGACATCACCACCATCCCGACGCCGCACAGGAACGACGCATAGAACGCCGGGCTGGAGATGCGACGGTAGAGAAGCTCGTGGGCGGCCTCCGCGAGCGGCTTGCCTGCTTCCCCCAGGTTCGCGGCGCGCTGCACGAGGAGCGCCGTCGCGAGCGAGCTCCCGATCCATACGAGGTTGGCGACCACGTGGAGGACGAGGAGGAGGTTCATCGGCATGGTGGCCGAGGCTAACACGATGTAACGTCCGGGCGCGCATGACGGAATCCAGCCTCTACTCCGCGCCCTTCGCTCCTGGCGGCGCGATCCCGATCGATGACGAGCTCGCGGGCAAGCTGCTGACGCTCGCGCTGTCGAAGGGGGCCGCCTACGCGGACCTCTTCTTCGAGTACCGGGCCGCGGGCGGGATGGTCTTCGACGAGGGCATCCTGAAGAGCGCCTCGCGAGGGGTTTCCATGGGCCTCGGCGTTCGCGCGCAGCGTGGGGACGCGACCGGGTACGCCTATACCGAGGAGCTGACGTGGGAGGCGATGCAGCGCGCCGCGACGACGGCGGCGCAGATCGCGACCGGCGGAAAGACCGTCGATCCGGTGCGCGCCGTGTCTCGCGAGGTGCCCCACAGGTACGACCTGCCGAGGGTCACGCTCGACGAGCCGGGCATGGACAAGCGCCGGATCCTCGAGCGCGCGGCCGCGCGCGCGCACGCCTACGACGCGCGCGTCGTGAAGGTCGAGGCCAGCTTCGCCGAGGAGATACGCGAGATCCTCGTGGTCACCTCGGAGGGCAAGCGCGCCCGCGACGTGCAGCCCCTCATGCGGTTTGGTGTGCGGGTGATCGTCGAGAGGGACGGCAAGCGTCAGGAGGGCTCGAGCGGCGGAGGCGGTCGCACGACGATCGGCTACTTCGACGGCAAGACGCCCGAGTGGCACGCGGAGCAGGCCGCGTCGCACGCCCTGCGCATGCTCGACGCCGTCGAGGCCCCCGCCGGGCAGATGGAGGTCGTGCTCGCGCCAGGCGACAGCGGGATCCTCCTCCACGAGGCCGTGGGCCACGGTCTCGAGGCCGATTTCAACCGCAAGGGCACGAGCAACTACTCCGGCCAGATCGGCCACATGGTCGCGAGCGAGCTGTGCACAGTGGTGGACGACGCGACGCTCGTGCAGTCGCGCGGCGCGGTGAACGTCGACGACGAGGGGAACGAGCCCGGATCGAGCGTGCTCATCGAGGCGGGCAAGCTCGTCGGCTACATGCACGATCGCCACAGCGCGAACCACTACGGTCTCCGCCCCACCGGGAACGGCCGCCGCGAGAGCTTCGCGTGCGTGCCCATGCCGCGTATGACCAACACCCTCCTCGTGGGCGGGGACTCGGATCCGGAGGAGATCGTGCGCAGCGTCAAGCGCGGCGTCTTCGCCAAGAAGTTCGGCGGCGGCCAGGTCGACATCGCGAACGGCGACTTCGTTTTCTCCCTCACGGAGAGCTACCTCGTCGAGGACGGCAAGATCACCGCCCCCCTCAAGGGCGTCAACCTGATCGGCAACGGTCCGGACGTGCTGCGCAAGGTGACCATGCTCGGCCACGACGTGGCGGTCTCGGACGGGATCTGGACGTGCGGAAAGGACGGTCAGTCGGTGCCCGTCGGCGTCGGCTGCCCGACCATCAAGATCAGCAGCATCACAGTCGGCGGCACGAAGGTGTGAGCCGGCGCGGCGACGCGGCGAAGGTGGTCCTCGTGGTGGGCGAGCGAGAGGACGTGGGCCTCCCGGACGCGGCACTCGCGACGCTCCAGCGGCTCGGCGCCGACACGCGGGTGATGGGCCTGTGGGACGAGCCGCCGTCGGACATCCTCTCGCTCGAGGTCGCCGTGCGCGTCGTGATCGTGGAGGGCGGCGCCCGGCCCGATCTGGCGCGCCGTGCGCTCGTCGCGATCCGAGGCCACGTCGCGCTCGCGGTCGTCCCCGCGCTGCTCTCCGTGCCGGAGCGTCACGTCGCGGGCGTCGAGCCGGGTGGCGGGTTCGAGGACTTCGTCGTCGCCCCGTACTTCCCGGCGGAGCTGTACGCGCGGATCCGCGCGCTCGAGTGGAAGGCGAGCGAGTTCTCCAACGAGGAGCGCGTGAAGGCCGGGCGCGTCACGATCGACCGTGGCGCGCACGAGGTCACGCTCGACGGACGGCCCGTGCCCATGACCGTGAAAGAGCTTTCGCTGCTGTCGTTCCTGCTCCAGAACCGCGGGCGCGTACACGGTCGCGACGCGCTCCTCGCGCGCGTGTGGGGGCCCCGCTACGACGGCGGACCACGCACGGTCGACATCCACGTGCGGCGCCTACGGGCGAAGCTCGGCGACGCGCTGCCGCTCGAGACCGTCCGCGGCGCCGGCTACCGCCTCGCGCGTCCGGATCGCGGGGGAAGGTCGTGAGGCCGCGGGTCGTCGTCAGCGTCGGGTGCCCGTCCGGGATCGGGCCCGAGGTCGCGGTGGCGTGCGCCGCGAGCACGAGCGGCGTGCTCCTCGTGGGCGACCACGCGGCGCTTGCGGCGGCCGCGCGTACGGTCGGGTGCGCCAGGGCCATCGTCCGGGTGGATCGCCCGGAGGTGGCCTTCTGCGCGAAGGGCGCGGTCTTCGTGATGCAGCCGGGGTCGGCGCTGCGGGAGCGCGATCGCGTGCCGGGCCGTCCCACGCGTGCGGGGGGCGCCGCACAGCTCGCCTGGATCGACGCGGCGACCGATCTGGTGCGTGCGGGCGAGGCCGACGCGCTCGTCACCGGCCCGGCGAGCAAGGAGGTCATCGCGCGCTCCGGCGCTCCCGGCGCGGCGTCGGTCCTCGGGCACACCGAGCACCTCGCGCGGCGACTCCGCGCGCGCGAGGTCGTGATGGCGTTCGCGACCGAGAGGCTCGTGACCGCGCTCGTCACCACGCACCTCCCGCTCCGCGCCGTTCCCCGCGCCGTCACGAAGGAGCGGGTCGCGGCCGGCGTGTTCTGGCTGTCGGAGGTCGTCTCGCGGCTCTTCGGCGGTGGGGCGAACGTGGGCATCTGCGCGCTCAACCCGCACGCGGGAGAGGGCGGCCTGCTCGGCGACGAGGAGGAGCGCGTGATTCGCCCCGGGATCGCGCTCGGGCGGGCGCGCTCCAGGAGGTCGGGCCACCCCGTCCTCGTCACGGGCCCCACCGGCGCGGAGACGGTGTTCCGCCGCGCGAAGGCGGGGGCCCACGACGGCGTGCTCGCGATGTACCACGATCAGGCGACGATCCCGATGAAGCTCCTCGGGTTCGGCGAGGCAGTGAACGTCTCCCTGGGCCTGCCCATCGTGCGCACGAGCGTCGACCACGGCACCGGACACGACATCGCGGGGAAGGGCGTGGCGAGCGCGCGCGGAATGGTCTCGGCGGTCGCGCTCGCTCGGAGGCTCTGCGCGGCCCGGCGGGAAGGGAAGGTCCGGTAGTCGCCCACGTCGCCGCGGCCCCGGGGTAGACTCGACCGATCATGTGGGATCCGACGAGGCGCGCCCTCACGAGCGCCGCGACCCTGGCGTGCGTCCTCGCCGCCGGCTGCGGGGCCGCCACCGACATCGACCTCGGCGAGCCTCCGTCCGTCGCGCCCCCTGCCGCCCAGGCGCCCCTCACGTGCACGACGCCAGGATCGGGCCTGCACCGTTGCGGCGACTGGACCGTGTGGCGCTTCCCGGAGCCGCTCGTGGAGCCGTGCATACGCTTCGCGGGCTCGAGGGTGGAGAACTGCGCGGCGCTCTGCGGTCGGAACAACCTCCGCGCTGCGGACGAGTCGTGGTCCTGCTCGTGGAGGGATCCGCACTTGACCTGCACGGTGGTGTGCTCCGGCCGGAAGTGATTCGTCGCCTACGGCGCCGTGGACAGGATCCTGTACGCGAGCCACCCGACCACGATCGCGGCGATCGCCGCGAGGGTCGCGGTCCACTGCCAGGGCGTCTTCGTGGGCACGGGCGTCTTCGTGGAATAGAGGAGGTTCGTCGCCGCGAGCACGACGCCGTCGAGTCGCTTCCGCGCGCGCTCGGCCCTGGCCGGATCGTCGGCGAGCTTCCTGTAACGCCCCGCCAGGTCCGGCAGGCGCTCCGTGCGGATGGCGTACGCGACCAGCGCCGCGTGAGGTCTGTCGTCGTCCCACGCCGCGATCGCGCGGTTCCACAGGGCGTCGAACGTCACGTCGCCGGTGGGCGCGAGCGCGGACGAACTCGCGGTGGCCCCGGACTCCACACCGTCCGCGTCCAGGCCGGCGTCCTCGGTCCTCGGCTCGCCCTTCGCGTCGTCGCTCACGGGGCGATCCTTTCCGATCCGGGGCTCTCGATCAAGATCGTCACCGGCCCGTCGTTCAGCGACGAGACCTTCATGTCGGCGGCGAAGCGCCCCGTCTCCACGCGGATCCCCGTGTCGCGCGCCCGGCGCACGAAGTCGTCGTACACACGCTCCGCCTCGCCGGGCGGCATCGCGCCGTCGAAGCTCGGGCGCTTTCCGCGCGCGAGATCTCCGTAGAGCGTGAACTGGCTGACGACCAGGAGCGCGCCGCCGGTGTCGCCGATCGAGAGGCCCATCTTGCCGCGAGCGTCCTCGAAGATCCGCAGCCCCACGACCTTCGAGAGGGTCCATGCCGTGTCTCGCTCGACGTCCCCCTTGCCCACGCCGAGGTACACGAGGAGGCCGTGCGCGATCTCACCCGTGATCGCGCCTTCGACCTCCACCTTCGCCCACGCCACACGCTGTACGACCGCGCGCACGGCTACTCGACGGAGAGGCGGAGCGCCCGCGCGAGCTTGCGTGTGATCGCGAAGTAGGCCTCGCGATCGTACGGCTCGTTCAGGATGTGGAAGTCCTTGCCGGTGAGCCCGACGCACCCGAAGCAGTACGTGCACCTCACGAGGCCCACCGAGCGGACCAGGTACGCCGAGTGCGCGCACCCCTCGCACGCGACGCAGCGCGAGCAAGACACGAGGCGCTTCGAGCGCGCGCAGTGCGAGCACTCCACGCATTGCTCGCACGCGACGCAGTAGTGGCAGCCGAGGAGGTACCGGCTCTCGCGGCAGAAGGTCGACCCCGCGCAGCCCTCGCAGCGCTCGCACGCGACGCAGCCGGTATTGCCCTGCCCGGAGCTGGACAGGAGCCGCGCGAGCCGTGACTCGAACTCCGCCGCCTCGAGGGTTTCAACGTCGCGTGCCAATCGCGCGGGACTCTACCAAGAAAATCTTCGGTCGAAATTTTGGCTAACGTACGGAGATGTAGGACAGTGTGGACGTCACACCCAAGAGCATGGAAAACCCACGTAATTCCAGGCTGTAGCCGGGTGCCCCACGGAGGACATGATGAAGCCCTTTGCGTCCATTCTCGCCATCGCCATCGCGATCGTTCCCGGATACGCGTTCGCCAGCCCCGACTCGGAGGTCGCGACGCTCCCCGCATCCAGCGACGGACCGTCTGCCCCCCCCGCCGCGCACGACAAGGCGCCGGCGAAGAAGCACACCAAGAAGCAGCACGCGAAGGCGCCGCAGAAGACGCGCGCCCACGCCCACAAGCCCGCGATCGTGCCCATCTCGACGCGCACGACGGTCAAGCCCACCCAGAAGGAGACGAAGAGCCGCGGCGCGCAGTCTCACAAGAAGGTCGAGAAGAACGACAAGGGCGGCGACAAGCACCCAGCAGAGGGTGAACCCCACGCGGTCGAGCCCCGCCACAGCATCGGTCCGGCGCGTCACGCCGAGCCCGTGTCCCCCTCGAAGAAGAAGGGCATCGAGAAGGTGCGCCTCGAGGAGCGGGACAAGCAGCCCGGGAAGGGCAAGCCCGCCGCGCGGACGGCGGTGCTCAAGAAGGAGCGCGCGCCCAAGGTCGAGCCGCCGAAGACATGCCTCGCGGATCCTGTCGAGATCCTGCGAGGCGCCGAGGCGGACACGTTCTCGCTCGCGACGTGCGACGGGGCGCTCGCCCCGCTCGCGCTCGAGCGCCTCTCCGTCCTCCTCCGCCCCGGCGGCGAGCGGCGGCCGGAGGGTTCGATCGAGGATCTGGCGCGGACGGCCGCGAAGAAGACGGAGATCGCGCCGCACATCCGCAAGGTCGATCCGGGCCTCGTGTCGCGCCTCGCGCAGATCGTCAGCCACCTCACGAAGGGCGGCAAGGCGAAGGTCCACCTCGTGTCCGGCGTCCGGCCGACGTCTTCGGGCAGCCTCCACCAGGTCGGCCGCGCGATCGACTTCCGCATCGAGGGGATCGAGAACGAGAAGGTCGTCGAGCGCTGCCGGACGATGCCCGATACCGGCTGCGGATACTACCCGAACAGCTCCTTTGCCCACGTCGACGTGCGCGAGCCGGGGACGGGACACGTCCACTGGACCGACGCCAGCCGCCCTGGCGAGGCGCCGCGCTACGTGCAGGCCTGGCCGGAGCCGAAGGCGGATCCCGAGCCGCCTCCGCCGCTGCCCGAGGAGAAGGACGCTCCCGGCGCAGAGCCGCAGCACCCGTAGGTCACGCGCATCGCTTGCTTGGTCACGGAGAGGCTCCGCCGTGGGGAGCCTCTTCGTTCTTTTTTGTGGGTCGGAGTTGCATGTATCATGCACCGAGCTCCACGCGGACGCGCGTCACCAGCGCGCGGCCGTCCTGCGGCCTCGCTGCGTCGGGGCCGGTGCACGCCGCGGCGAGCGGTCCCCAGCGGGCGCGCGTCCCGGTGTCGAGCACGTCGAGCACGTCCTCGAGGAGGCGGCCGTAGCCGTAGATGTCGTCGCGCGGATCGCTCGCGCGGCCCTTCATGCGCTCCGGGGACACGAATCCCAGGCTCCCGCCCGGGCTCGGCTCGCCTCTCCGGCGGGCGATGCCGAAGTCCGTGAGGATCGGGGTCTCCCGGGATTCGAGGAGCACGTTCGCGGGCTTGACGTCGTGGTGAACCCAGCCGACCGCGTGGACGGCCGCGAGCGTCGTCGCGAGCTTCGGGGCCCACAGGTCCACGCGCGCGAGATCGTCGGTGCGCTTCTCGCGCAGGAGGTCCCGGATCGCCCCCCTCGGGCACCACGCGAGCGCGATCCAGCCGTGGTCGGGATCGATGTCGTAGACACGGATGACGCCGGGGCTCGCGAGGGCCACGGCGACCCTGGCCTCGTGCCAGAGTTGCGCGCGATCGCGCTCCGGCTGGTGGTAGACCTTGAGCGCGATGGGTCTGCCGAGATCGCGATCGACGGCCTCGTAGACCGCACCCGCACCGCCCCGCGCGACCTCGCGGAGGAGCTCGAACGGCGCGTCGGCGTCGCGCGCGACCATCGTCGTCGCGCCCGCGGTGACTGGACCCTTGGGCTCCGTGAAGCCGAGCTGGGCCCGCCACCTGCGGTGACGCTCGCGCGCGCCGGGGTGGTCGAGGTCGCGCAGCAGTACGCGCTCGATCCGCGCGAGCGCCGCGGTGACGTCCCCGGCCTCGGAGGCCAGGTCGGCGCTCATCGTGAGCGCCGCGGACGACGACGCGTCCTGCAGGCAGCGCTCCGCGAGGGCCAGCTCGCCGCGGTCCACGAGCGCGGCGGCCGCGGCGACGGCGACGGGATCGGGGAGGGGCGCGCTCTCGCGCCGTCGGAGGAGCTCCTCGAGCGCGCGGCCCTCGCTCGGGGAGGAGCGCAGCGCGGCGAGCCTGGCGAGGGCCTCGTCGACGCTCGGCCCCCCCGGTAGGCCCACGGCGGCGAGGCGCGCGAGGTCGTCCTTCGCGCCGCCGTCGAGAAGCGGCGGGCCGCCGGCGGGGGTCCCGGCGGGCGCCGGGACGGGCACCCCGCTCGGTTTCCGCTTGAACCAGGACCACACGCTCGTACCGTATCAGTCGCCGAGCACGCGGACGACGGGATCGCCGCCGCGGGCCGCGGAGAGGAGGTCGCCGACCAGCAGGGTGGCGCGAGGCACGAGCGCGAGATCGCCCACGAACGCGGGCCGCTCCACCGACGCGGCGAGCTCGATCCAGCCGTCGTGGCCCGCCGCGAGCGTCCAGCCCACGTCGGGCAGGACGGCGGGGCCGAGGGGAGCCACGTGTCGGGTGCCCGCGAGGTCGATATCGATCGCGCCCGGCAGGATGGCCGAGGGCGACAGGCGGAGGGGCACCTCCTTGCCGAGCTTGAGCTCCAGCTCCTCGTGGACGCACAGCGGGCCGGCGAGCTTGATGCCGCGGAGCTGCGTGCCGTTGCGGCTCTCGAGATCGCGCACCCAGACGGCGCCGTCCTTCCGGTAGATCCGGAGGTGCTGCCGGCTGATCGCGCTCTTCTGCGCGAGGATCGTGCCCTCCGTCCGTCCGATCGTCACCTCGTCCCCGAGCGCCATCGCCACGCGCTGCCCCCGGTAGGAGATGGGAAGCCCCGGCCCGGTCGCCCGGCGGCTCCGGATCGCCGAGGCGCGCTCCTTCAGGCCCAGATCACCCGGGTTGGCGGCGATGAGCAGGTCGAGCTGCTCGAGCGCCTCGCGCCGCCGGCCGCTGCGGGCGAGCACCTCGACCTCCGCCTCGGTGTCGCTTCGCTTCCGGTCCATGCGATCCTTGAACTGCTCGGTGGCCAGGAGGTGCTCGAGCTCGTCGACCTCTCCAGCGGCCGCGAGGCACCTCGCCTCCCCCTCGGTATCTCCTGCGAGCTTGAACGCCTGCGCCGCCTTCGCGAACTCGCCGATGGCCTCGAGATCACGCGCGGCCTCGAGGATGTCACGCCGCGCCACCGCCGAGACCGCCGCGTCACCCGCCAGCGTCGTCACGAGCTCGGCGCGGCGGACCCTCGCCGCGCGGTTCGCGTCCGTACCCTCGGGCGCGAGCTTGACGGCCTGCGTGAAGTGGACCAGCCGCTGCCGCGGATCGGGCTCGGCCTCGCCGCGCGTCACCATCACGCGCGCCGCCTCGTCGGGCTTGCCGGCCGCGGCCCACAGCTCGATCGCCCGGGGTAGGTCGCCGCGGAGCTCGGCCTTTCGGGCCTGAGCAGCGCTCTTCCCCTTCCCGAACAGGTCGTCGAAGAAGCCCACGCCCCGTCCACGCTACCAGAGTTGCGAGATTTCGCGTACGCTGACGGGCGAGCGCGGCCTCTCCACCGCGCGCGAAGGAATCAGCATGTCGAACAACAACCGCATCGGGGAGCTTCTCGTTCGCGAGAAGCTCATCTCGCTCGCCCAGCTCCGGCAGGCGCAAGAGGAGCAGTCGCGAAGCGGCCAGAACCTGAACTACGCGCTCGCCAAGCTCGGGTACGTCAGCGACCAGGAGATCACGAACTTCCTCTCGCAGCAGTACAAGGTCCCGACGATCAACCTCGACGAGTACGAGATCGATCCGGAGATCCTGAAGCTCGTCTCGAAGGAACAGTGCGATCGGCACCGCGTCATCCCCGTGTCGCGCGCCGGCAACTCGCTCATCGTCGCGATGGCCGATCCGACCAACCTCCACGCGATCGACGACCTCAAGTTCCTCACGAGCTACAACATCCAGCCCGTCATCGCGGGCGAGGCGGCCATCCTCGGCGCCATCGAGCGCTACTACAGCCAGGGCCCCTCCTACGAGGAGGTGATGCAGGGCTTCGACGAGGAGGACATCGACTTCACCGGCGAGGAGGACGACCTGAACCTCTTCGAGCTGGAGAAGGCCAGCGAGGACGCGCCGGTCATCCGGCTCGTCAACATGATCCTCCTCAACGCCATCAAGAAGGGGGCGAGCGACATCCACGTCGAGCCCTACGAGAAGAAACTTCGCGTGCGGTACCGCATCGACGGCGTGCTCGTCGAGGAGATGACGCCGCCGCTCAAGCTCAAGAACGCCATCTCGAGCCGCCTGAAGATCATGAGCCAGCTCGACATCGCGGAGCGCCGCCTCCCGCAGGACGGGCGCATCAAGCTCAAGCTCGGCAAGGGCCGAGAGATGGACTTCCGCGTCAGCGTGCTGCCCACGATCTGGGGAGAGAAGATCGTCCTCCGGCTTCTCGACAAGGGCAACCTCCAGCTCGACATGACGAAGCTCGGCTTCGACCTCGGGCCGCTCGAGGACTTCATGTGGGCGATCCACCAGCCGTGGGGCATGGTGCTCGTCACGGGCCCGACGGGGTCGGGGAAGACGACGACGTTGTACTCCGCGCTCTCGGAGCTCAACAAGCCCGCGCACAACATCAGCACCGCCGAGGATCCCGTCGAGTACAACCTCCACGGCATCAACCAGGTCCAGATGCACGAGGACATCGGCCTCAACTTCGCGGCGGCGCTCCGCGCGTTCCTCCGGCAAGACCCGGATATCCTCATGGTCGGCGAGATCCGCGACTTCGAGACGGCCGAGATCGCCGTCAAGGCGTCGCTCACGGGCCACATGGTGCTCTCGACCTTGCACACGAACGACGCGCCCGCGACCATCTCGCGCCTGCTGAACATGGGCGTCGAGCCGTTCCTCATCACCGCCTCGGTCAACCTCGTCCTCGCCCAGCGCCTCGCGCGCAAGATCTGCAACGACTGCAAGCAGCCGCTCACCGTCGAGGCGCAGGTGCTGAAGGACATCGGCTTCACCATCGAGCAGATCCAGAACGCGAAGCTCATGAAGGGCGTCGGGTGCCGCACCTGCAACGGCACGGGGTACAAGGGACGCGTTGCGCTCTACGAGGTCATGCGCTTCACGGAGAACCTCAAGGAGATGGTGCTCCAGGGCGCGTCGTCCGCGGAGCTCAAGGCCGCCGCCATCAAGGGCGGCATGTCGAGCCTCCGCATGAGCGGCAACAGGAAGATCTGCGACGGCGTGACCACGACGGAGGAGATCCTCCGGGTGACCATGTCGGATTAGGAGAGGCGATGACCCAAGGTCCCACGAGCGAGCTCAAGGTAAACCTCCACCAGCTCCTCCGGGCGATGGTCGAGAAGGGCGCGAGCGACATGCACATCACGGCGGGCGCCCCGCCGCTCCTCCGCATCGACGGAGAGATCGTTCCCCTCAAGCTGGCGCCGCTCGGCCCAGTCGAGACGAAGCAGCTCCTCTACTCGATCCTCGACGAGAGCCAGAAGCTGGAGTTCGAGAAGTCGAACGAGCTCGACCTCTCCTTTGGCGTGAAGAACCTCTCGCGCTTCCGCGCGAACGTGTTCATGCAGCGCGGCGCGGTCGCGGGCGCCCTCCGCACCATCCCGTTCAAGGTCCTGTCGTTCGACGAGCTCGGCCTGCCGCCGATCATCGCGGACATCTCCAAGAAGCCGAGCGGCCTCAGCCTGGTCACCGGGCCCAC
>SXGT01170592.1_pt1 | contig 28034 bp, 20 predicted proteins | sample 3176221 | NCBI WGS metagenome assembly SXGT01 (sample SAMN11356862, study PRJNA531348) | freshwater metagenome | isolation source: freshwater sample F1-120 | place: China: Fuxian Lake, Yuxi | collected 2017-12-25
CTCCGCAGAACAGGTCCACGGCGGTAATCATGCGGCCTCCGGAGGCTGCGGTCTGGCGTCGGGAGACAGATACCGGTGGTCCGCGATGTAGAGTTCGAACGCCCGCACTACTTCTCGCAGGTAGCCCGCGGTGCGATCCTTGACTCGCGTCAGGTCTTCGGTGCTGACGCCCTCTCCGCACTCGGCGAAAGAAATGCTGCCATGCGCCAGACGATTGCGATAGTCCTTGACCAGGACCAGGGGGCCCTTTTCGTCGCGGACCGGCTGTTTGATGAGGGAAAACACCTCCTTGCTGAGCCGGAGTTCGAGCCCGATGCGCTGCGTGGCGGCACGGACTTGGTCTTCGTCCCAATTGCCGCTGCCGCACTCGATTTCCAGGCGTCGAACAGGCAACGACTGGATCAGGTGGTCGCACATCGCGGTGGCCCACGCCAAGCGGTGCTCCGGGATCAGCTCGGTATGCGTCCGCGCCGTCTGCCGTATCCACTCGCGTCGCAATCCCTCGCAAAGGTCGCTCGGACGCCACCGGCCCCCCTCGGCCGCCGCCTGGGAAACTGCTTCCAAGCACCAAGTCACGGTCGCTTCCATCAGGTTGTAGAGTTGCAGGTAGACCACCGAGTAGAGAATGCCCTGCTGCGTCCGTGTTAGCGTTACACCTCCGATGGAGGGGAGCTTCGGCGTGCGCCGCGCCTCGTCGTCGAGGCGCGAGAGCAATTCCAAATAGTCTTCGACTTCGCCGAGTCTGCTCTCGAACCTCTCCCGCACGTCAAGCACGACGCTTCCTCAGCAGGCGGTCTCGCACGAAGTGCATCCGGCCGTTCAGCCTGTTCCTCGCGTTCGCCCCGTCGGAACCTATGAGAGTTCTGAATTCCTCGCCTTCCAGCCAGTCCGGCGCGTCGATCGTCTCGTTGGCAAGACTGGGACGCTCTTTCAGCGCTAAGTAGCTACCGATCGCGAGCGCTTCGAAACGTGTGCGCGGAGTGACGGTTCCCCCCGCGGCACGGCGAAATCCATAGGGAAACACCCGCTTGGCGAACTCCATCGTCGAAGTGAACCGTTTCTCGTATTCGGCGGCCGCGGCCGGCTCTTCGTTCAGCCGCTTGTTCATCTTCCGCGCATAGGCCGAGAGGAACCGCGATACGCGATCCTGGTATTCGTCCAGCCCATCTCCGTATGCGAAGAACCGTGTGATCAGTTCTTCGCGCTCTCTCAGGTTGCTGCGCGAATCCGAGACCGGCGCCAACTCCTGGAACACGGCATCGTTCGAAAGCCGGATGACCATATCGAGGAACGGGCCGGTGTGCGCGCCCCGCCTGACCTCGGCAGCGTTGGCTATCTTACTGCCGGTGTTGATTCTGTCGAACATCTCGAAACGGGCGTCCTCGTCCGCATGTTCGTTCAGAATGATGCTCCGGATCGGGCGGTTCACGATCTTGCGCTGCCGGGAATCGGGCAAGTCCGAGAATCGAAAGCCCTCGAGCAGGTTCAGGACCTCCAACTCGCCGAGGACGAGCTCTCCACTCAGGAACTGCTGAAGGGTTCGCAGCCGCTGGGAACCGTCCACGATTTCGTATTTGCCCGTGTCCCGGTTTTCCCAGAACAGGAGCAAGGGTATCGGCAGGCCCATGAGGACCGATTCGATGAAGCGGGATTTCCGGGCGGGCTCCCAGACGTCGGCGGGCTGGTAGGTGGGGATCTCGAAATCGTCACGTTGCATTTTCTGAACCAGCAGTTCCACGGAATAGTCCGTCACGAAATAGTCGATCTTCTTCGACTGCTCGACGATCTGAGCTTCCGCGGCCGCTACTTGTTCCTTGGTCGCCATCTGTCAGTGCTCCTCTGGAATCCACTTCATCATCGCAATCCGGCCTGGTCCGGTCAATCGGCGGCCGCGCCCTGGTTGGACGCGGCTCGGTCCGGTGTGATAAGACTGAGACCATTCCGCTCGCGGAAAGGAGTCTTCATGCGAATCGCCCTAGGCATCGCCATCGCCTTTATTCCCTCCCTGCTGCTGGCCCAAGGCCGCTCCAGCATTCTGGGCACGATCACCGACGAATCCGGAGCCGCCGTACCGAACGCGACGGTCACCGTCACCAACACAGGCACCCAACAGAAGCGATCGGTCCAGTCCGCCGATTCCGGCATTTTCGAGGTCAACGCTCTCGATCTCGGCGTCTACGAAATCTCCGCCGAGGCCAAGGGCTTCCGCGTCACCACCGTTCGCGGGCAGACTGTCGAGGTCGATCAGCGCGCCCGCGTCGACATCCGCCTGCAGATAGGCGAAGTGACGCAACAGGTCTCCGTCGCCGCATCCTCGGTCTCCGTCCAAACCGACGACGCCACCATCTCCACGATCATCGATTCCGCCAAGATTCGCGAACTCCCGATCCCGGGCAACCGCAATCTGTTCCGCCTGGCGCTGCTCGCTCCCGGCATGAGCCGCGGACCCTCGTCGAGCGTCACCACCTCGGGCTTCGGGCCGGGCTTCGGCGTCGCCGCCATGGGCCAGAAGGTCCACAACAACGCCATCTACCTCGACGGAGCGCCGCTGCGGACCACCATTCATGGCGCGGTCCGGATGCGGCCGTCGGTGGAGGCGATCGAGGAGTTCCGCGTCGAAGCGGGTTGGTACTCCGCCGAATACGGCACGCAGTCCGGCGCGCAGATCGTGGCCACGATCCGCCCTGGCACGAACGACATCCACGGCACGTTGTTCCACTTCCTGCGCAACGAGGTGCTCGACGCGCGCAACTTCTTCGAACTGCCCACCAACAAGAAGACGCCGTTGCGGCGCAACACGTTCGGCGGCGTGCTGAGCGGACCCATCCGCATCCCGAAGATTTACGACGGGCGCAACCGCTCGTTCTTCACCTTCAACGGCGAGCTGTTTCGCGAACGCCGAAGCACGCAGGGGTTCGGCATCTATCCCACCGACCGGATGCGCTCGGGCGACTTGACCGAAGCCTATTTCCGCCGCGGCGGCACGGGTGGCGCGCTCATTCCGGTTCAGGATCTGACCGGCAATGTCCCGTTCGCCAACAACCAGATCCCGGCGAGCCGCATCTCCCCCATCGCGCGAAACCTGTTCCAGTTCTGGCCCGGCGGCAATCTACCCACGTCCGACTTCAACGGCACCAACAACTTCTCCGGCGCGTCCCGGAATCGCGACAACGACGACCAATACTTCGTCCGTCTGGACCATACGTTTAACGACAAGAACAAGATCTTCGGCCGCTACGGCATCCAAACGGTAAACCTGCCGGTTTTCCCAATTAACCCGCATCCCTTCTTCGTGCAGCGGCGGCCGCGCCGCCAGCAGAACGTCACGATGAACTACACGCGCATCGTGAAGCCGACGCTTTTGAATGTGTTCAAGGTCTCCTACAATCGCGACATCTTCAAATCCGTGGACGATGTGAGCGGCAGCAGTTTCAATATCCTCAAGGATCTCGGTATCCCCGGCCAAACCAATAACCCCACCGACACCGGGCTCCCGTCCCTCGGCGTCACCGGCATCAGCGGCCTCGGCTCCACCGACATCAACACGATCTGGGACGAATCGCGCCAGGCGTCGAATCAACTCTCGTGGACCAAGGGCAAGCACTCGATCAAGATCGGCTCCGAATTCACCATGCTGCGGCTGGACCGCCGCACGGTGTCGTTCGTGAAGGGAGCGTTCGATTTCAGCGGCATTCACTCGGGCACGGTCCCCGGATTCGCTTACAGCGGAGCCGAGCGCGGCCGTCTGGCGTGGGCGGACTTCCTGCTCGATCAGCCCCAGCAGGTGCGCCTCGGCTTCACCGATCAGTTGCCGCCCGGCGCCGATCCCGGCACCTTCCCGCGCACCCGCTTCTGGCGCTTCCACAACTACATCACCGACGACTACAAGCTGACGCCCAAGCTCACCATGAACATCGGCGTCCGCTACGAGTACAACTCGGCGATCGAGGACATCGGCGGGCAGTCGCGCAACCTCGACTTCACCTCGCTCCAACTCTATCCGGCGGTTTTGAAACGCGGTCCGCTCAACGAGCCGAGCAAGCGGCTGTTTGCGCCGCGCGTGGGGTTTGCGTGGCGTCCGTTCGGCGGCAACCGCACGGTGATCCGCACCGGCTACGGCATCTTCTACAACGTCAACATGATGAACATGTTCGTGCCGGCGCTGGCCGCCAATCCGCCGAACAATTTGAACATCAACGAACTGAACACGGCGGGCAACGTCCGGATCCGCATGCGAACGGCCGATCAGGCGCGGGCGCTCAACATCAATGCCGAGATCAACTCGGCCGACACCCAGCGCGGCGTGGGCGACGTGCAGCAGTGGAACTTCAACGTCCAGCGGCTCATGCCGTGGGGCATGGTGGCCGAAGTGGGCTACTCGGGCTCCAAGTCGTCTCACTTCGATTCGCCGCGCACGGTGAACCCGTTCGTGCCGGGAACGACGCGCCGCATCTATCCGCAGTACGGGCCGGTGGAGAACATCTCCCTGGACGCGGCGGGCACCTATCACGGGCTGCTCACCAAGATCGAGAAGCGGTTCTCGAAAGGCATGACGTTCCTGCAGACCTACACGTGGTCGAAGACGATGTTCGACTCGTTTGCCTGCTGCGGCGCGCAACGCCACAACAATCCCTATGCCTGGCGGCTGGAGAAAGGGCTCGGTGAATCCGACCAGCGCCATCGTGGCACCACGGCCTTTCTCTACGAACTGCCTTTCTATGCCGGCAAGCGCGACCTGAAGGCGCAGTTGCTGGGCGGATGGCAGATGAACGGCAACCTGACGCTCGAAACCGGCATGCCGATGCATCCAACGCAGGCGCTGAAACCCGTGGACGACGGCTGTCCGCGCTGCAATCACCGCCCGGACCGCATCTCCGACGGCAACCTCGATTCCTCGGTTCGCACGCTGGACCGCTTCTTCGACACCGGCGCATTCGCGCTCGCGCGCGGCCGGTACGGCAATAGCGGACGCAACGTCCTCACCTCGCCGGGCCTGGTCAACCTGGACTTCGCGGTGTTCAAGAACTTCCACGTCACCGAGCGGAAAGAGATCCAGTTCCGGTGGGAGAGCTACAACGTGACCAACACTCCGGCGTTCAATCCGCCGACCCTCGAGATCAGCTCCGGGAATTACGGCAGAATCACCAGCGCCGGCCTGGGCCGCGAGATGCAGTTCGCCTTGCGGTTCCAGTTCTAATCGATGGGAATCTCCATGTAGAACAGTTCGTTGCCCGAGGCGGCTCCCCGGATACCGGAAATGTACAGGATGCCGCCCGGGAGATGCTCGGCCTGAAAGTAGAAGAATCCGTGCGCGCGGTCGCCGGCCGGCAGCATCTTCGCTGAAAACCCACGCGTTTCGATCTCCATCGCCGCCAGCGGATTCTTCTTCTTGCGGTTGATGCCGGGGATGGGGCCGGGTCCGACGCGCGGCCTCGACGGGGCGCGGAGGAACTTCACTTCGGCGCCGGGCACCGCGTCGAACTTGCGTCCACCATCCACGTAGCGGGCGCGGAGGCCAGTCAGATTCAGCGTTTCCTTCCCCGTGTTTTCCAGCGCCAGCAGCACCGGCAGCACGCCCTCTTCGTTCGGATTCAACTTGCCGAAAGGCGCGCGGCACTCCGAATCCGCGATGTAGGCTCGCGCTCCGGCGGACAGTCCACCCTGCTTCTGCACTCCCTTGTAGGAGGACGCCGGGCCGGGCTGGAACGCCTCCTCCTTTTTGTCCGCCCCGCGGACGGCTATACTGAGGCAAATCGCGCCCAGCGCGGCCACCGTTTTCTTGAAACGCAGGTTCATCTTTTTCCTCTATCGCCTGGCGCTCGCCGCCGGGTTTCCCTTTCTCATACTCTATCTGCTGGCGCGGTGCGTCCGCCGGCCGGAGTACGCCGGGACGCTGCCGGAAAGGTTCGGGCGGCTGCCCCCATCCTTCTCGAAGACGCCGGCGGGTTCGGTGTGGTTGCACGCCATCTCGGTAGGCGAGGTCAACTCCGCCGTGGGGCTGCTGAAACGTCTGCGCGAGCGGCTGCCGGGAGTTCCGCTGTATGTATCCGTGGGGACGCTCGCCGGCCGCGAATTGGCGGACAAGCGCCTGGCCGGGCTGGCGGACGGCATCTTCTTCGCTCCGCTCGATTTCGCCTGGTGCGTGCGCGGCGCGTTGCGATCCATCCGCCCGGCGTTGACCATCGTCATGGAGACCGAAATCTGGCCGAACCTGTGGCGGGAATCGCGTCGTTGCGGCGCACGGCTGCTGGTGGTGAACGGCCGGATCTCGGACCCTGCCCTTCCCCGATACCGGCGCCTCTCGTGGTTCTTCAGGCCCGTGGTCGAGCAGGCGGATCTGATTCTGGCGCAGACGGCGGAGAATGTCGAGCGCTACCGGGGTCTCGGCCGCCGCGGTCCGCTGCGGCACGGCGGCAATCTCAAGTACGATTTCCGCCCTGGGCCGATGGCCGCCGATTTGCGTGCCTGGTTCGCCGGGCAGCGCGGGAGGCGGGTTTGGATCGCGGCGAGCACGATGCCGCCTGTCCGCCCTGGTGATGTCGACGAGGATATCGCTGTGTTGGACGCGTTCCAGGCGCTGGCGCTGAAGTTCCCCGATCTGCTGCTGGTGCACGTGCCGCGGAAACCGGAGCGGTTCGCAGAAGTCCACGAGGAGCTGCGGAGGCGGGGGATCGCGTGCGTGCGCCGGTCGAGCCTTCCGGACGGTCCCGCCACGCCGGCCGCGTTGCTGCTCGACACGATCGGTGAACTGGCCCCGCTGTTCGAAATCGCGGACGTGGTGTTCATGGGCGGCTCCCTCGCCGATCGCGGCGGACACAATCTCCTCGAGCCCGCCTACTTCCGGAGGCCGGTGATCGCCGGGCCGAACCTGGGGAATTTCGCCGAGATCGCGCGGGACTTCCGCGCGGCGAGCGCCTTCGCGGAGATCGGCGAACCCGGCGAACTGGCGCCGGCCGTCGCCAAGCTGCTGGACGACCCGGCGCTTTGCGCCGAACTGGGAGCCAGGGCGGGAAGGTTGGCGATAGCTCGGACCGGCGCCACCGCCGAGGCCGCGGATGAGGCGGCCCGGCTCCATGCGGAAGGCGTCTTCCGGCGGCCGCTTCGTTGCTGGGAGTGGCCGTTGGTTCTCCTTTCCTGGCTTTGGCGCGCGGGCGCGGCCTGGAATCGGTGGAACACCTCCGCCCGCCGGCTTCCGGCGCCGGTGGTCAGCATCGGCGGGATCGGCATGGGTGGCGCTGGCAAGACCCCCTTCGCCGTCGCCGTGGCGTCGCTTCTGAAGGAGGACGGACTTCGCCCTGCCTTCCTCACCCGAGGGTACGGCCGCAGGTCGAGCGGATCGCTCGTGTTCGCCGCGGGTGAGCCGCCCGGACCGCTGGACACCGGTGACGAGGCGCGGATCCTGCTGCGATCGGGCGCCGGGCCGGTGGGGATCGGAGCGGACCGCTTCGAGCCGGGCATGCTCGTCTGGTCCCGGTTTCAGCCGGCGGTGTTCGTGCTGGACGACGGCTTCCAGCACTGGCGTCTGGCGCGCGACCTGGACATCGTGCTGGTGGACGCGCTGGATCCGTTTGCCCTCGGCCGGGTTTTCCCCGCCGGCCTGTTGCGCGAGCCGCTGGACGCCTTGGCGCGCGCGGATGTGTTTGTGATCTCGCGGGCGAGGAAGGGGCGGTCGTACTCCGGCATTGAGCGGGAACTTCGGCGTGTGAATCCCGGCGCGCCCGTCTTTCGCGCGTTTACTGAGGCGGCTGGTTGGGTGGACGCCGCCACGGGTGAGCCGTCGCCTGGCTTGTCCGGTCCTGTGTTTGCGTTCTGCGGGTTGGGCAATCCGGCATCGTTTCGCGAGACGCTCCGAGATCTGGGGGCGGACTTGCGCGAGTTCCGCGAGTTCCGCGACCACCACCGGTACTCGCCCGGCGAAATCGCGGAGTTGCGGGAGGCCGCGCGGTCCAGCGGCGCCGTGGCGCTGGTTACCACGGAGAAGGACGCGGCGAACCTGCCGGAAGTGCTCGGAGATGGTCTACCGGTCCGCTGGCTCGGGATCCGGACGCAAATCGAGCGAGCGGAACTCTTCCGCTCGCTCTTAAGGCAAAAATTGACGCCGGACTCAGGCGGCGGACGGTAGGCTCACCAAGCCCGAAACCTGCATCTCCATCCAGCGAGGGGCTTCCACCAGACTCCGGACATCGAACAGGCTCCGCGCCGAAGGCACATGGGCGAACTCCACCCAGACCCAGGCGATCGCGATCGACGACCAGAACCGGAGGCTGTGGCGCATCAAGGCAAAGGCCAGATCCGGCCGGTCGGACGGGCAATGGGCGACCAGGAAGCGAGCGGCGGCGTGAAACTCGCTGTAGTCGTGCGAGAGATGGCGTAGGTATGCGCGGAAAATCGACTTACGCTCCCTTCGGAGGCGAGTCCGCATGGAAGGGTCGAATCCCTCTTGCGACTCGAGAAACGCCTCGTCCCGATCATGAAGCAGACGCTCCATGGGGCGGTAAGACTCCGAACGAAACGGACGGAGTTTCCCAAAATAGAGATCGGCGGTGGCCGGCGGTAGTACCAGGCGGCGCAGGGTAATGGCCAGGATCGCGATTACGGGGGCGATTCCGGCAAGCAGCAGAATCAGAAGTTCAACCTGTGTCATTCCAAGATAAGAATATACGAATCGATACCCGGTTGCAAATCCCCCATGCGGAAAAAAGGAGCTAAATTGGGGGATTATGACCTTAATCACGACGGCGCCGGGATTATCCACGTTGGGTGGACCTCTCGAGCGATGTCTCGATCGCCCGCAATTGGGACATGAGCCGCTCGACGTCTTCGGGGTTGGAACGGGGGCGCAGCGGTTCCGCCACGGCCTCGTTCGCTGCTTTCAAACGCAGTAGCCAATAGGCCATGCAGCCGGCGACGATCGCCGTGTTCAACGCTCCGGCCTGCGCCGTGTAGGCGTTCCCGAACAAATTGCGCGCGAACATCAGTAATGCTTTGGAGAAGAAGTACACGGAATACCCGATCAAGCAGGCCGAGGCGTTCCGCGAGATGGCCATGGGAAACCAGGACATGAACACAAGCCCCGCCAACAGGAGCAGGAATACGGCGGTGATCACCGCGCGCCCAAGCACGAAAATGGCTTGCAACACGCCCCGGATATCCGGTGTCCGCGCGAGATCGCCCCAGAGCATCGCGGCGGAAACGGCGATCGCGATGCCGGCCGAAACGGCCAGCGTCTTGCGCGCGGCGCTTGCCAGGCCGGGGTGGCCTTTGAGTACGATCCGGTAGATCTCCCAGACCAGCAGGAAATAGAGCACCCAGGAAACCGGCTCCGTCCACATGAAAAAACGCGCATAGCGGTTCGATCTGGGGTTCAAGCTGTTGGCGTAGAGGGTCCGCGCCAAGTCGAACACCAGAAACGCGAATAGCACGGGATAGCGGCGGAAAAGGCGGTCTTGGACCAACCGCCACACGAGCAATCCGCTCAACAGCATGGATGCCCGGCCAAGCCAGATGCTGACGTGGTACCAGATCGGCATATCGTTCTTAGGTCAATGTACGGCGCGAGTCTTCCGGTTCATATAGTCCATCAACAGATACTGTCCCAGCGTGGCGGGCGTCGTGAAGTAGGCCTTGCCCCGGCACATCTCCGTCACCTTTTGGACGAACTGGACCAGCCAATAGTCGCTCGCCAACATGAACGTGTTAATCAGGATGCCCTGGCGTTTGCACCGGTTCACTTCCTCGAGCGTCCGGGAAATGACGAGCGGATCGAGGCCGAACGCATTCTTGTAAACCCGTCCGTCGTCGAGAGTGAGCGCGGACGGCTTGCCGTCGGTGATCATGACGATCTGCTTCATGTCCTTCTTCTCTTGGGCCAGCAGCCGTTGCGCCAGGATCAGACCATCCCTCGTGTTGGTGTAGTACGGGCCTACCTCCACCCGCGCGAGTTCGGACAATCGCAACTCCTCCGCGGTGTCGTGAAACAGGACACACCGCAGCGAATCGCCGGGATACTGTGTCCGCACCAGATGCGCCAACGCCAACGCCACGCGCTTGGCCGGAGTGAAGCGATCCTCGCCGTACAGGATCATACTGTGGGAGCAATCGAGCATCAGCACCGTGGCGCAGGACGACTGGTATTCCGACTGGTGCACGTGGAGATCCTCGTAGCCGAGGTCGAGAGGCAGCGAAAGTCCGTTCCGGCGTAGCGAGGAGAACAGCGTGGCGGCGGGGTCGAGGTTCAACGTATCGCCGAACTCGTACGGCTTCGACGCACCCGATGATTCCACGCCCGTGGCAAAGTCGCGTGTGTCGTGCGCGCCGAACGAAGCGCGTCCGAGCGACCCCATCAGGTCCTTCAGAGTATTGAATCCAAGGAAATCGACGGACTTGCCGGTGATCTCGAACCGGGGCGATCCGCCGCCTTCTCTCTGTGGCGTCACATAGCCCTCATCGGCCAGCTTTTGCATCAGGCGCTCCACCAAATTCTCCAGGTCCTCGCCGCTCATGGCCTCGAGTTGCTTCTGGAGACGCTCCGCTTGCGCCGGATCGAACAGATCGCCCTGGAGCAGAGCCTCCTCGATGGCGCGGCGCAGGGCCTCCATCGAATGTTCGCTCCCGTCCGGCCTGGAAAAATCCCACGGGCGGAATCCGCTCTGGAGCAAGTAGTCCGACAGGGCGCGAAGCAGATCCTCGGCCTCGATTCCCAGGTCGTCGCCGAGGAACCTGGTATAGAGGACCGACTTTCGGGTCACTGGAACTGTTGCCTCCGTGGATCGCCCTTCTGACGAGGCTCGGAGCCCTCGGGACTTCTCTTTTTCTCTTCGGCGCCGAACGTCCGCGATTCCGACCGGCTCAGCCGCCTTTGCGCGACCAGTCCCTCGAGGACGAACTCGGCGGCGGACGCCCGCAACGCGTCCGATTCGTGGGCGCCCAAGCCCAGATGGCGCGTCTTCTAGAGGAGTCCCTGGAGTCCCGAAAGCTGCCGCAGGGCCGCCTCCGCCGGAACCGATTCGCCCAATTCCAGCGTGCCGCCGAGATCGAACCACTGCACGATCCCGTTGAGGTTGACGCCGTCGAACCGGCTGGAGAACACGCGCCCGACCGCGGAGCGCACCAGTTCCCGCGCCACCGCGTCGCCGCCCTTCAGTTCGCCTTCGTACTCGAGCTCGATCTTGCCGGTCATCGCGGGCAAAGCCGCGTAGATGTCGACAACCCGGGGGACAGCCTCGTCTTCGCCGGCGATCAGGGCGCGGCGCTCGGCGTTCGATACCGCGTTCTCGAGGACGGAGATCGGCAGGCGCTGGGACACGCCGCTGCGCTTGTCCACCTTCTTGTCCTCGCGCGCGAGGAACGCGATCTGTTCGACCACCTCGCGGATGAAGGCAGGCACTTGCACCGCCACGGGAGACCGCCGGTTCGTCCACGATTCCTGCTGAGTGATCGCCACCCCGTGCTCGAGATCCGACGGATAGTGCGTCCGGATCTCGCTCCCGATGCGGTCCTTGAGCGGCGTGACGATCTTGCCGCGGGCGGTGTAATCCTCGGGATTGGCGGTGAAGACGAGCAGCACGTCCAGGGGCAGGCGGATCGGGTAGCCTTTGATCTGGATGTCGCCTTCTTGCATGATGTTGAACAGTCCGACCTGGATCTTGCCTGCCAGGTCGGGGAGTTCGTTGATGGCGAAGATGCCGCGATTGGATCTCGGCAGCAGACCGTAGTGGATCGTCAACTCGTCGGCGATATCCTGGCCTCGGCGCGCGGCCTTGATCGGATCGATGTCGCCGATCATGTCCGCGATGGTGACATCGGGCGTGGCCAGCTTTTCGACGTAGCGGTGTTGGGGATCGAGCCAGGCGACCGGAGTCTCGTCGCCCATTTCGGCCACCATCTCGCGGCCCAGGCGGGAAACCGGCCGAAAGGGGTTGTCGCGGATTTCGGTGCCCGCGATGTAGGGCATCGCCGGGTCCATGAGCGTGACGAGCATCCGGATGAGGCGGGTTTTGGCCTGTCCCCGCAGTCCCAGCAGGATGAAGTTGTGGCGGGACAGGATCGCATTGACGATCTGGGGCGCTACTGAATCCTCGTAGCCGACCACGCCGGGGAACAGCGTCTCGCCCGTGCGTAGCTTGGCGATGAGGTTTTCGCGGAGTTCGTCCTTGACGGTCCGCTTGGCCATCCGCTCCTCGGAGAACTCGCTTCGGCGCAACTCCCCCAGTGTTTTCGGTAAGACCAAGCCCATGACTACGCCGATGGTAGCACGCGCCGCCGGAACGGCCGTTCGATACGCGCGGCGGTGGCGGCGCCGGGGGGACGGCTACAATAGGTGTTCTCTCACCCGATGAAGATCGCCCTCGGCCAGATCAACACGACGGTCGGCGACATGGCGGGCAACGCCGCCCGGATCGCCGAATTCTCGCGGCGGGCGTCGGATCGCGGCGCGGACCTCGCCGCTTTTCCCGAACTCGCCATTCCCGGCTATCCGCCGCGGGATCTCATCGAACGGCCCGCCTTCATCGCGCGCGCCGAAGAGCAGGTGGACCGGCTCGCCGAAGCCACGGCGGATCTGCCCGTCACCATCGTCGCGGGCAGCGTCGCCGCCGCCGAAGCCGACAGCGGCAAGCAGGCGGTGAACATCGCCGTCGTGCTGCGCCGGGGCCAGGAGATGTTCCGGCAGGTGAAAATGCTGCTGCCGACCTACGACGTTTTCGACGAGGGACGCTATTTCCTGCCGGGTTCCCGCCAGACGCCGTTGCTTCTCGAAGGCATGCCGCCGCTGGGCGTCACCGTGTGCGAGGACGCCTGGAACGACAAGAACTACTGGCGCCGCCCGCTCTATCAACGCGATCCCGTGGAGGAGATGATCTCCGCCGGCGCGCGAGTGCTGGTGAGCATCAACGCATCGCCGTATCACATGGGCAAACGCGAGCAGCGGGTTTGCATGTTCCAGGCGCTTGCCCGCCGCCACGGCGTTCCGGTTCTCTACGTCAATCAGGTGGGCGGCAACGATCAGTTGGTGTTCGACGGATCGAGTTTCGCGTTGAACGCCGCCGGCGAAACGCTGGCCGAGGCCGCGTCGTTCGAGGAGGATCTGGTCCTGGTGGACCTCGCGAGCGGTTCCGGCGACCGCCACGCCAGCGCCGCGGACGAAGACGAAGCCGTCTATCGCGCGCTGGTGCTCGGCACGCGAGACTACCTCAACAAGTGTGGCTTCAAGCGCGTGCTGATCGGACTTTCCGGCGGCATCGATTCGTCCCTGGTCGCCGTGATCGCGGTGGACGCGGTGGGGCGCGAGAACGTGACGGGCGTCGCCATGCCGGGGCCGTTCTCGAGCGATCACTCGGTGGCCGACGCGCGGGCGATGGCGGAGAAGTTAAGGATTCGTTTCGAGATCATCCCCATCACGGCGGGTTACGACACGATGCTCGCCGGGCTGGATCCGGTGTTCGGACAGGACAACCGTCGCGACGTCACCGAGGAGAACATTCAGGCGCGGCTGCGCGGCGTCACGCTGATGGCGCTGTCCAACAAGTGGAACGCGCTGGTGCTCACCACCGGGAACAAGAGCGAACTGGCGGTGGGCTACTGCACCCTTTACGGCGACATGTGCGGTGGACTCGCCGTGATCAGCGACGTCCCGAAGACGCTGGTGTACAAGCTGTCGCGCATCGGCGGTCTGCGTCACGGCGGGGCGATTCCGGAGAACGTGTTCGTGAAGCCGCCTTCCGCGGAACTCCGGCCGAATCAAAAGGACTCCGACTCGCTGCCGGAGTATGACGTGCTCGACGCGATCCTGCGTCTCTACATCGAGGAACTGCGTCCCCCGGCGGAGATCGCCTCCGAACTGCATCTTCCGCTCGACCTGGTGCGCGACGTGGCGCGCAAGGTCGACCGCAACGAATACAAGCGCCAACAGGCCGCTCCGGGCCTCAAGGTGACCACCAAGGCCTTCGGAATCGGACGACGATTCCCCATCGCGCAGAGGTACTCCGAATGAAACGCGTTCTCGCCGCCGCGGTGTTGCTGGCCGCCGCCGCCGTCCTGATCTCGCAGACGGGCCTGCTCCGTCGCACCACTGGCGCGCGGCCCGGCGGCGGCTATCTGGTCAACACCGGCTGGACCATCAAGCCAGTGGGAAAACAAATTCCGCTCGACACGTTTCCCATGAAATCGGTGCTCTCGCCGGACGGCAAGTTCGCGATCGTCATGAACGCCGGCTACAATCCGCCGTCGCTGCACGTAGTCGATCTGGCGAAGCAGACCGTGGTGGGCAAGTATCCGGTGGCGGACGCGTGGCTCGGGATGCAGCTCACGCGGAACGGCCGAATGCTGTACGTGAGCGGCGGGTCCAAGGCCGTGGTGTATGAGTTCGCGTTCTCGCCGGAAGGCAAGCTGACGGCGCAGCGGACGTTCAACGCTCTGGCGGAGGGCGCACCCAAGCACACCGATTTTCTAGGCGATCTGGCGATCTCGCCGGATGAGCGCCTCCTCTATGTGAACGCCCTGTTCCGCGACGAGGTGCTGGTGTTCAATCCGCAGTCGGGCCGGCTGATCGAAAAGTACAAGACGGGCCGCCGTCCCTACCGCATCCTGTTTCACCCGGACGGCAAGTCGTACTTCGTCAGCAGTTGGGCCGATGGCGCGGTGTACCAGCACGAGGCCGATTCGGGCCGCCGGGTCAACGTGACGCGCGTCGGGCCGCATGCCACCGACATGATCTGGCGCGACAAGGAAACGAAGAACGAAGAGGGCGAGGACCTCGGGTTCAAGGCGAGGCTGTTCGTCGCCGCGTCCAACACCAACCGCGTATACTCGATCGGCGTCGGCAAGGATCGCGAAACGCGGATGCTCGAGGCGATCAACGTGTCGTTCACGCCGCGGCAGCCGTTGGGCATGACGCCCTCCGCGCTGGAACTCAGCGCCGATCTGAGCAAGCTGTTCGTCGTCTGTTCCGACGTGAATTCGGTGGCGGTGGTGGACGTGTCGGCGGCGAAATCGCGCGTGACCGGGTTCCTGCCCACGGCATGGTATCCGACGCACGCCCGCGCGCTTCCCGGCGGCTCGCTGATGGTTCTCAACGGGCGTGGACTTCGCAGCTTCCCGAACGGAGAGAACGGACCCAACCCCACGCAACGGCCATCGCCCCTGCATCAGGGCATTCGCGCGATTCAATATGTCGGGCGGTTGCAAGTGGGCACGGCGTCGGTGATCGAGCCGCCGTTCGACGAGCCGGCGATGCTCGGGCACACGCGCGCCACGCTGGCCAATACCCCCTATCGAGACGAGGTTCTCGACACCGCGCGCGCCCCGCAAGGCAACCCCGTACCCGGATTCCCTGGCCAGCCGTCGCCCATCCAGCACGTCATCTACGTGGTGAAAGAGAACCGGACCTACGATCAAGTGCTCGGCGACCTGGGCAAGGGCAACGCCGACCCCTCGCTCTGCCTGTTCCCGGAGAAGGTATCGCCCAATCACCACAAGCTGGCGCGCGACTTCGTCCTGTTCGACAACTTCTACGTCTCCGCCGACGTGAGCGCCGACGGACACAACTGGACCACGGCCGCCATCGCGCCGGACTACGTGCAGAAGATGTGGCCGAACAGCTACGGCGGCCGCCGCAAGCACTACGACTACGAAGGCGGCGATCCGGCCGCCACGCCGCCGGCGGGCTACATCTGGACGCAGGTGGCGCAGGCCGGCCTGACGCTTCGCAACTACGGATACTTCGGCAACAACATCTCGAAGGCCGCGCCCACGGGCGAGCGCCAGGTGGAGAGCGTTCGCGATTCCGCGCTCGCGCCCCACACCAACATGAAGTTCCGCGCCTTCGACCTGGAGTATCCGGATGTGGACCGCGCCAAGATCTTCGCCGAGGATCTGGCCGAGTTCGAGCGCAAAGGCGAGTTCCCGCGATTCTCCGTGGTGCGCCTGGGCAACGATCATACGTCGGGCACGGCCGCCGGCAAGATCTCGCCGCTGTCGGCGATGGCGGATAACGACTATGCGCTAGGCATGATGGTGGAAGCCTGCTCGCGGTCGAAATTCTGGCCCAAGATGGCGATCTTCGTTCTCGAGGACGACGCGCAGAACGGGCCCGACCACGTGGATTCGCACCGCTCGCCCGCGTACGTGATCTCGCCGTACACGCGCCGCGCCATCATCGACTCGACGTTCTACAACACCACGTCGATGCTGCGCACCATGGAGTTGATCCTCGGAATGAAGCCGATGACGACGTTCGACGCGGCGGCGGCGCCGATGTGGAACGCGTTCTCGGAGAAAGCCGACGCATCGCCGTGGGCCGCCGAGAGACCGCGTATTTCGCTGACCGAACGGAATCTCGCCGCCGCCGCGGGCGCCCGGCGGTCGAAGGAGATGGATTTCTCCGAGGCCGACCGCATCGACGACGATGAGTTGAACGAGATCCTCTGGGCGGCCCTGAAGGGAACGGACCCGCCCGCGCCGGTCCGGAGCATTTTCGGACGATAGACCTCGATGCCACGTATCTATCTGACGTTCGTTTGGCACATGCACCAGCCTTTTTACAAGGATCTGGTGACGGGCGAGTACCATCTGCCTTGGACGCGTATGCACGCGTTGAAGGATTACTACGGCATGGTGAAAGTGCTTCAGGACTTCCCACAGGTCCGGCAGACGTTCAACCTGGTGCCCTCGATGATCGCGCAGATCGAGGAATACGCGGAGGGCAAGGCGGCCGATCCGTTCCTGCGGGTGGCGCTTGCGCCCGCCGAGGACTTGAGCGAATCCGACCAGTCGTTCCTGCTGCGGTATTTCTTCCAGGCCCACCCGGCGAACCTGATCCGCCGCTACCCGCGCTACGGCGAACTCTACGACGCGTGGTGCGCGGCGGGGCGGAATCCCCGGCGCGCGCGCGGGTATTTCGGCGCGGCCGCGCTACGCGATCTCCAGGTGCTCTCGCAGGTGGCCTGGTTCGACGAGGAGTTCCTCGATCACGATCCTGGCGTGCGTGAGTTGGTGGCCAAGCAGCGCGGCTATTCGCGCGCCGATCAGGAGGCGATGGGCCGGAAGCAGTTGGAGATCGTCAACGCGGTGATGCCCGCCTATCGCGATTTCGCCCAGCGCGGGCAGATCGAGGTTTCGACGACGCCTTTCTACCATCCGATCCTGCCGCTGTTGTGCGACTCCAACGTCGCTTCGATCGCGCATCCTTATGTTCCGCTGCCGCGCCAGTTCCAGTATCCGGAGGACGCCCGCCATCAGTTGATGCAGGCTCGCGATTTCATGGAGCGGCGGTTCGGCGTGGCGCCCGCCGGATTGTGGCCATCGGAGGGCTCGGTCTCGGACGCCGTGTTCCGGATCGCTTCCGAGTGTGGATTCCGGTGGGCCGCCACCGACAACGGCGTGCTGGCTCGCACCTTGGGCCAAGAGGCGAATTCGCGCATCACCTATCAGCCATACCGGTGGGAGCAGGAAGGCCACTCGATCCACACGATTTTCCGCGACCACGAGTTGAGCGATCTGGTCGGGTTCTCCTATTCGAAGATGCCCGCCGACGCGGCGGTGGCGCATTTCCTGGGATTCGTGCGCGAACGCTGCGAACCCATCCTGGCCAGCGGCCGCGACGCGTTGGCGCCGGTGATTCTCGACGGCGAGAACGCGTGGGAATACTACGATCGCAATGGGCGGCCCTTCCTTCGGCAGTTGTATGCCGCCATCTCCGCCGATCCGCGCATGGAGGCGGTGACGGTGACCGAGGCGCTCGAACGGGTCCCCTCCGAGCCACTCGGCCACATCTTTCCCGGATCGTGGATCAACGCCAACTTCGACGTGTGGATCGGGGCCGAGGAGGACAATCGCGCCTGGGACATGCTGCTGCGAGCCCGTGAATCCTATGAGGCCACGGTCGCGGCGGGCCGCGTTTCCGAGGAGAACCGCGCGCTGGCGTTCGAGGAGTTGATGATCGCCGAGGGCAGCGACTGGTGCTGGTGGTATGGGCCCGAGCACTACTCGGAGAACCGCGCCGAATTCGATCACCTATACCGGTCGCACCTGTCGAACGTGTATCGCGCGCTAGGCTTGCCCGCGCCGGAGGAATTGTCGCGTCCCATCATACGGACCGAGTTCACCGGTCATCACCAGCATCCCTCCGCTCCGGTGAAGCCGTCGATCGATGGCGAGGTGACGTCGTATTTCGAGTGGATGGGCGCGGGCCGGTATCGTGTGGACGCACGGTCCGGCGCGATGCACGGGCAGCGGTTCGTGGTGCGCGAACTGCTCTATGGCAGCGACCACCATCATCTCTACCTTCGCTTCGACCTGGATCAACCGCCGCCGCGGCTCCGGTTGTGCCTCACCTATCCGGGCGGGCGCTGGGATATCGAACTGGCATCCGGCCGCGCCGATGCGCCCGCGCCGTTGCGAGCGGCGTATGGGCGCGTGGTGGAAATCGCGGCCCCGCTGGAGGCGTTCGGGGCGCGGACCGAGGAATCCGTGAAACTCAAATTCTCGCTCTGGGACGGTGCGTTGCCGCTGGATTCGTTGCCCCAGGAAGGCTGGATCGAGTTGCCGGTTACCGATCCGGGAGAGTGGCCCGTCTGAGGAAGTAGCGGGAGCCGTTTGGAAATCGGATTGCAGAGTCCGAAACAAGCACTATGAAACGGCTGGTCCTCTTCGTCGTCATCGCGCCGGCTACCGGCTGCAGGACCCTCTGGCCGGCTACGACTTGGAACATCACGAACTGGCGCCTGCCGGCGTTTGGGCGGAGTTCCTGACGCAGAATCGCGCCGCGGCGGCCGTACGGACCCAATGGCCGCGCACCAGCCGGCATCCCGTAATGGCGATGGTGGTGTGAATGGGCGCCCGGCTGGATACCAACGAGATCGCGGGCGACACGCGCCGCTACTACTATGTTCTCCGCCTGGCCGGTTCCGCCTTGGCGCCCAAGGACGAGGAGATGCTCGAACTCGCCGTGGCAAATGGCGCAAAGGTGGTCGTTTTCACCACCCACACCGACTGCGCGGCGGAGAAGGTGGCCGCCGATCCGGTTTCCCGCAAGCGCTACCCGGCGCTGGCCAAGGCGGTGGACGAACGGTTGGCGCGATTCCGCGAGTTCCAGGCGCTGCCTTCGATCCGGGCCAAGATCGCGGCCGGGGAACTGCTCGTCAAGTGGGTGGACTTGGATACGCTCAACGAGCGGGCTCTCCCCCACGAAGAGCCCGCTCGGCCACCCACCGATTGATGAATCCTACTTGCGGAACGACGCCGGCAGCGTGGCGGGATCGGCGAGCAGTTCCCGCGATCCCCGAAGCGCGCCCAGCGCCGATTGCAAGGCCTGTTCGAGAGCCTGCCGGTTGGCGGCGTCCCGCGCGGCCTCCATGCCTAGGCGAGCGGCGGTCAACCGGCTCCGGCAGACGAGCACCGCCAGATCCTGGCTCCTGGCGAGCGATCCCTCCGACAGCACCTGAATCGCGTCCACCACTTCCTCGCGAGCCAGTCCAGCGAGTTCCTTGCCGTCGGCCAGTTCCAGCGCCTTGCGCGCCCGCTCGCCCGCGGAGACCGCCGAGCGGATATTCTCGAGCACGTTCAGGACCCGCAGGAAAGTGGAGATCGCCTGCACTTCGGGATCGTCCGCCTTGCCGGAGATCTTCACCGGGATCGGACCCAGCGTGGGGCTGCCGATGCTGATGTCGGCCGAATAGGCGGGCGTGCCGTAGAACGCCACCGCATCCTCGAGCGTCGCCACGGTGTGATTGTGCATGAACGGCGCGGTGTCGGCGGACTCGACCACCGACATCGACTTGAACTCCTCGAGCGGAATGACGCCGACGCCGGGAATGTCGCCGAAGTTGCCGAATCCGCCGAAGGGAAGTGGCAGCGAGCCGAATCCGCCGTCGCGCGGCAGCCGGAGTTCGGCGGCGCGCGGCAGTCCGTTGACGTTGGTCCCATTGGTGACGTTGTATCCGCGGGGAAGCGCGTCGAGCTTGGGCGAGAATCCGGGCACGCCGGGGTTGAACGCGAAGGCGCCGGTTCCGCCGCCGTTGAAGTGGCAGGCGTTGCAGTTCTTGTGGCCGGTCTCGCCGATCTCGCCGGTATCGAGGTACAGTTCCTGTCCACGGACGGCCTGGGTCATCTTCAGTTTGAGCCTCTTCAGGTCGAAGTCCTCCTGGCGGCCGACCGAGAGCTGGTACATGGCCATCGCGTCGAGTTCGTCGTCGGTAGGCAGCCGGAAATCGGAACCGGGCCGGCGTGCGAGCGTCTTCGGCATGTGCTGGACGATCGCGCCGATGGCGAAGTCGCGCAGCGGCAGCGCGTCGTTGCTCCAGCCGAGCCGCTCAGGATTGAACAGGCCCGCCGGCGCGGAAGTGAAGTCGGCGCCAAAGAACGGATCCGGCGCGGCGATCTGAGTTCCCACCGACTGGAGCGAGCGCGGCGGACGCAACGTGAACTTGGCCGCGAGGTTGTCGAAGCCGTCGGCGTTGGCTACGATCAGCCCCAGCGTTCGCAGCCGGCTCGCGTCCTCGAAGTTGCGCGCCAGTTCCGGCGTGCGCTCATGGACGAACAGCGGATCGTTGGCGGGCAGCGTCGCGATGAAGGCCGCGTCGAGTGTGAAGTTGTTCGCTTCCGAATGGCAGGTTCCGCACGAGCGGCCATTGCCGTTGAAGCGTTCCTTCGAAAACAGGGACCGGCCCTTGGCGATCAGCGCGGCGATCTCGGCTTCCGTACGCGCGTTGCGAACGTAACCGCGCGCGATGCGTTCGTATACGTTCGATCCGCCCATCATGACGAAGCCGTCGGCGGGGTTGCGGCCGGCGCGGACCACCACGGCGCGGTCGGCCTCGAAGTCCGGCGGCATGCCCGCCGGCAGTTTGCCCCCGAGGGCGTATGCGTCTGGAACGGCTTCGAGTTGTCCGAGCTTCACCGTTCGGTCGCCGGCATCGGGAAGCGCGCTGCCCGTGCCTTGGTTGTCGGCCAGCCAGACCTCCCAGTCGCCGGCGGGCAATCCCACCACCACCGCTTCGAACGAACCGCCGGCTAGATCGATCGCGACGCGTCCGCTCGCGTTGACCGATTCGGTGGACAGACCGCCCACTGGCAGCAGGTAGAGATCGAGCGCGCTCGCGCCGGGCTTCTGGGCGGCACTCCACGTCCCGTAGAGATGGGCGAACGTCGCCGGATCGGCCATGCCGGTGTTAGGCGCGTCCTCCGAATCGGCGCGCACCACCGGCGCCGGGCGCATGGCGACGTAGCCGGCGGCGGCCATGATGGCCATCGCAATTGTCTTTCGCAACATTGTTCCTCCTTGGATCCCCGTGACCACTTGCCGATACGGACCCGCCATTGGCCTTGGATCTCTCCCATGACGCGAAAATGAACCGGCATTCGTATCGCGGTACAATCACTCCGGCGCCTATGTTCAAGACCTTCTTCTTCCTGTTGACCGCCGCCGGCGGGGCCATGTCCGCCGATTTTCCTCTGACGTCGTTGATCCCGGAGGACTCCGGATCGGTGGTCGGCTTCGATGCCGGCCGTATGCTCGGATCTCCTTTCGGGCGGCGGATCCTGTCGCGGATGCAGGCAGCCGATCCCCGGCTGAAAATCCTGTTCAGTCTCGGGTTCGATCCCGCGAAGGATCTGAAGCAGGTGGTGGTTGCGACCGGCGTCGAGGGAAGGAACTCGCTGGTGCTCGTCGACGGGAAGTTCCAGTCCAAGCAACTCCTGCAGGGATTGGCCGCGGGCCTGATCACCGGCGGCGCGAAGAAATCGGCGTACGAAGGCGTGGAAGTGATGACTAGCGGCGACGGCAACGCTCTCGCGTTTCCCGACGAGAGCACGATGCTGCTGGGCAACGAAGCGCTGCTGCGCACCGTCATCGGCCGCCGGAAGATGGCCCGGAAATCGGACGCGCCGCTGCTGGCGAAAGCCGGGCGCTGGATGGCGAGCCACGATCTCTGGTTCGCCTCGGCCGGCCCCACCAACGACTTCACCGGCAGCATCGGCGAGCGCGCCACGGGCGGCGTCCTGAGCGGCGCGATCCTCAAGAGCCTCGACCGCACCTATGGAGGGCTGCGCTTCACCGATTCGGTGGAGGTTGGCGTGGAGACGGCGGCTCGCACCGAACGCGATGCGCAGTCGATGGTCAAGGTGATGCGGCTGTTGTCGGCGCTCGGCGCGATGACCAAGGGCGCCACCAGCGGACCGCTCGGATTTCTAGACACGCTCGACATCAAGGCCGAAGGCAACCTCGTCAACTTCAAGCTGACGATTCCGAAGAAGGCCTTCGACTCGATGAGTCCCGAGGCGGATGCCCTCTGACGACGAGATTCGCGACGCCGTACGGGAGGCGAGCCTCGACAAGCTCCGCCAGTTCCACGATCTCGGGCTGGTGATCGAACCGCGCGACGACCGCGGATGGCTGCTCCGCCTGGCCGTGGATCACGACCGCCAGGACGCGTTGGAACTGCTGCTCGGCTTCGGACTGGATCCCGACGCCCGCGTTCCCGTGGCCGAAGACGGCGGCATCGTGTACACCTGGGGCGTGCCGGTCTACCAGGCGTCGCGATGCCGGAAGCACCGGATGGCGGAGATCCTGCTCGATAGCGGAGCGGATCCGAACGGACAGGTCTACGCCAGCGGCACGCCGCTTTCGGAAGCGTACGGACAGCGCGACGAGCGCATGATCGAGCTACTGATCCGCCATGGGGGCAAGCCCAACGCGTCCATGGCGGGTCTGTACCGGCGCATGGATCTGGCGGAGAGGCTGTTGGCCGAACACGGTGACACGCCGCTGCCGGACGATGGTTTCTCTTCGGGGCCGGTCGCCGGACAACTGGTGGGCGCGGCCGCGCGAGGCGGCGATCCGGGCATACTGCGGTTGGGCATGGCTCACGTGTCGATTCCGGACGGCGATCCGCGCTGGAGCGGCTTGCTGCGCGCGCCTCTCGGATTCTGGAATCACTGGATCGGGCCGTGGTGTCATCTGGAATGGGACCGGGGCTCGTACCTGGAGTGCTTCCGGCTGATTCTCGCCAGGAGCGGTCCGCCGCGGATGCGCTACCCGCGCGGCACGACGATTCTGCACGAGATCGTCTCGATGGGCGATCACGTGCGCGAAGAGGAGCGGGTCGCGTTCGCCGAGGCCGCGCTCGACGCGGGCGCGGAGCTCGACGCGCGCGACGGCGCCACCGGCGCCACGCCGCTCGAATGGGCGCGCCGGGAGGGCCGTGGCGGGCTGGAGAGGCTGTTCCTCGAACGAGCCGTCAAACCTTGATGAACACCTTGCGCTGGTGCAACCAGTAGCAGAGGTACCAGATCACACCCAGCGACGCGCAGGCGAGCGCGACGGGCGCGAGCGTCCCCACCCATTCGAACTGCCCGGTGAACACGCCCACCGTGCGGCGGATGTTGCCGCCCATCATCTGCGACACGCAATAGGCGAAGATCGAGTTGGATCCCACCACCAGCAACGGGAAGATTCCGCGCCGCGCGCCACGCATTTCGACCAGCCAGTAGAAGCCCATCAGCATGATCAGCACCAGGCCGGTGGAGTAGAAGGTGAACGACACGGTCCAGATCCGCTTCACCACCGGAATCACGGGGGAGAGCGCCAAGCCGAGGGCGAGCGAGGCCACCGCCGCCATCGCCAGCACCTTCATCACGTCGCGGTGCGACCGGCCGCTCCGCAGCAGGTAGGCGGTCCACACGCCGAACAGCGTCGTGGCGGTGCTGCTCATGAAGTTTATGGTGACGTAGAGCCCGGTGTAGTTGCGGCCGAGCAGCCACTTGTCGATCGCCTGACCCACGTTGCCTTCCTTGGAGAACGGCCCTTCCGGTCCGGGGAACAGGACGAACAAGCCCCAGTGCAGCGCCAGCAGTCCCGCGCACGCCGCGATCTGGCCCTTGAACGGAAGCTGCATGATGAGGAAGCATAGGAGATAGGTGAACGCGATCTGGCTCAGCACGTTGATCAGGCCGAACTCCCACGCGCCGCGCTGCACCACCGTGAACAGATTGCTGAGGAACACGAGGATCAGGCAGCGTTTCAGCACGTGCATCAGGTTGCCGGCGAAGCTGGCGCCCTCGGCCGCGCGGCGCGCCATGGAGAATGGCATCGCGACGCCGACCATGAACATGAACGACGGCTGGATGAGATCCCAGAACACGGCGCCTTCCCATTTCACGTGGTCGAATTGACGCGCGATGACGCCCCAGAACGAATGGTCGATCAGCTTGGCGAATCCGAAGCCGGAGGCGACGAGGCAGATCATGATGAACCCGCGGAAGGCGTCCAGCGCGACGTATCGCCGCGGAGTTGCGGCGCCGGCGCCGGAGGCGGCTGGGTGGACGCGGGATTCTGGCGGTGCGAGCGTGGTGGCCATGGTCTGGTACGTTATCACGCCCGGCCCCGGGACACAATCGGGTCCGGCGCCGCCAGCCGGCGGACGGCGCTACGGGCGGGGTGTTGCGCCGGCGTCGATCAGTTCGCCGAGCCGGAACGAGAACTCCGGCAGCAGCGCCGTGCGCACTTCGGCGGAGTCCTCGAGGATCTCGCCGCCAGCCGCGGTGAGGCGGATCAGTTCGCGGGAACGGATGGATATCAGCCAAACTTCGAGGGTTCCACAGCGGAGGTAATGCCGCGCCTTGGCGAACAGATCCTGGAAGCCGTCGTACTCGCCCGCGATCTCGACGGCGAGGTCGGGCACGAACTGCTGGATGCGGCGCGTCTCCACGGCCGGCAGCTTGCCGGGGCCGATGTAGGCAAGATCCGGGGCTCTGCTTTCACCGTCGAAATCGAACAGGAGTTCCGTTGTGATACGGCCTCCCGAGCGACGCACGGGGGGCGTCATCGCCACCAGAAGGTCGTCTCTCAGGAAAGCGTGTTCTGGGTAGTTTCCGGGCACTTCGACAAGTTCTCCGTTGACCAGTTCCTTGTTCCGGGCAGCGTCGTCCGGAAGACTCTCGAAGTCCGCTATTGTCATCACGCCGGTGGCGGTCGCCATGCTCCGATCCTATCATTTCGCGCGATATGATCGAGGGGCGATGGGCGTCAAGGTAGCAGTGATTCAGGCCGGTTCGATCCCCTTTCAGCCGGGTCCGTGTCTCGAGAAAGCGGTGCGGCTGACCGGCGAGGCCGCCGACGCCGGCGCGCGAGTCGCGCTCTTCCCGGAGGCGTTCCTGTCCGGCTATCCAAAGGGGCTCGATTTCGGCGCGCGGGTGGGCGTCCGCACCCCCGAGGGCCGCGCCGAGTTCCGCCGTTATTGGGAAAGCGCGATCGACGTTCCCGGTCCGGCGACGGCTGCCCTGGGCGAAGCCTGCGCACGCCACGGGATCCACGTGGCGATCGGGGTCGTGGAGCGGGACGGTGGCACGCTCTACTGCACGGTGCTGTTCTTCGGCGCGGACGGCGCGCTGCTGGCCAAGCATCGCAAGCTGATGCCGACGGCGGTGGAGCGGCTGGTGTGGGGCTTCGGCGACGGATCGACGTTACCGGTGGTGGAGACGCCGGCCGGCCGCGCGGGAGCGGTGATCTGCTGGGAGAACTACATGCCGCTGCTGCGCACGGCGATGTACGCCAAGGGCATCGAACTCTACTGCGCGCCGACGGTGGACGATCGCGAGACGTGGCAGCCGACGATGCGGCACATCGCGCTCGAGGGCCGCTGTTTCGTGCTGTCGGCCTGCCAGTACGTGCCGGAAGGCGCGACGGCGGCCATTCGCGGCGGCAGCGTGATCGTGGGTCCGCTGGGAGACGTGTTGGCGGGTCCGGTTTATGGGGAGGAGGCGATCCTGACGGCGGAAGTGGACTTGGGCCGGATCGTGGAGGGCAAGTTCGATCTCGACGTGACAGGGCACTACGCGCGCCCGGACGTGTTTCGTCTGGTGGTCGACGAGCGGCGGCGTGAGGCCGTGGCTTGGGCCGGCGGGGATAGCGATTCGTAGCGTCCATTGCATCCCCCACGCCATCGAGTCACAATGAAAGGCCATGCAACGCCGCCGATTTCTGGGCTCCGGATTGGCCGCTTCGGCTTCGATCCCCAGCGCCCGGGCACAGCAGCCCTCGCGCCCCAACATCCTTTGGATCACCTGCGAGGACATGAGTCCCAACCTCGGCTGCTTCGGCGATCCCGGCGCGCGCAGTCCCCGTATCGACGCATTGTCGCGCCAGGGTCTGCGATACCGCAACGCCTGGTCGAACGCGCCCGTCTGCGCCCCTGCCCGCACCACGATCATCTCGGGGATGTATCCGCCGTCCACCGGTTCCGAGCACATGCGGTCCCAAACGCGAATGCCGTCCGGCATGAAGATGTTCCCCCAGTTCCTGCGGGAAGCCGGCTATTACTGCACGAACAACAATAAGGAAGACTACAACCTCGCGAAGCCGGAAGGCGTGTGGGACGAGTCCAGCACCAAGGCGCATTGGCGCAATCGAAAACCGGATCAGCCGTTTTTCGCCGTCTTCAACTATGTAGTCACCCACGAAAGCCAAATCCGCAAGCGGCCGCACGAACTCCGTCACGATCCCGCCCGCGTCCGAATTCCGCGCTATCATCCCGACACTCCCGAGGTTCGCCGCGACTGGGCGCAGTACTACGACAACATCGAGACCATGGACGGCATGGCCGGCCGCGCGCTCGACGAGATTCGCGACGCCGGTCTGGCCGGCTCGACGATCGTCTTCTTCTACTCCGATCACGGCTCCGGCATGCCGCGCAGTAAGCGATGGCCGTTCGATTCCGGCCTCCACGTTCCGATGATCGTCTCCATACCGGAGGCGTTCCGCAAGCTGGCGCCCAGGGAATATCGGGAGGGCGGGGAAACGGACCGTCTGGTGAGCTTCGTGGACCTCGCCCCGACCGTCCTCGGTCTGGCCGGCATCAAGCCCGCCGCTTATCATCAGGGGCACGCGTTCCTCGGCGCCCAGCCGGCGCCGGAGCAGCCCTACGTGTACGGCTTCCGCGGCCGCATGGACGAGCGCTACGACATGGTCCGCTCGGTGCGCGACAAGCGCTACGTTTACGTGCGTCACTACGTTCCGGACAAGCCCTACGGCCAGCATGTCGCATACATGTTCGAGACTCCCACCACGCAAGTGTGGAAGCGGCTCCACGATCAAGGCAAGCTGACGCCGGAGCAGGACCGGTTCTGGCGCGAGAAGCCCGCCGAGGAACTGTTCGATCTCGCCGCCGATCCGGACGAAGTGCGCGATCTCGCCGCCAACCCCGCGCACGCCGCCACCGTGGCTCGCATGCGCAAGGCGCAGGAGGATCTGGCGCGGCGCGTCCGCGACGCGGGCTTCCTGCCCGAGCACGAAATCCACGCGCGATCCAAGGGGTCGACTCCGTACGAGGCGTGCCACGATGCGTCCCAGTATCCGTTGGACCGGGTGATGCGCGCCGCGTCGCTTGCTTCCTCGCGCAAGCAGGTCGACACGGGCGAGATTCGAAAGCTGTTCGCCGATCGCGACAGCGCCGTCCGATACTGGGCCGCGCTGGGCGGCCGGATGCGAGGCGCCGCCGGGGTCAGGTCGCTCCACCCGGAACTGATCGCCGCGCTGTCCGACGACTGCGGCTCGGTGCGGATCGTGGCGGCGGAGGCGCTGGGCAGGTTCGGAGCGGAAGAGGACACCAAGAAGGCTCTGGACACACTGCTCGAGTTCGCCAGCCCGGACAAGGCCGGCCCCTACCAGGCGATGCTGGCGCTGAACGCGATCGACGCGATGGGCGAGCGCGCCCGGTCCGCCGCGGCGGCGATCCGCGCCATGCCGCGAGCCGGCCGCTCCGTCGACCAGCGGATCAGGGCCAATCCCGGCAATCTGATCGACAGCATTCTCGCGAGGCTCGACGGCAAGTCCGCCGGCTGATTCCACGCCGCCCGGCCTATAATGGGTCTTTCGCAATGGCCGCCGACTGGTTCCCGCTGTGGTTGAGTCTCCGCGTGGCGGCGATCTCCACGATCCTGGCGGCGTCCGCCGGCATCGCGATCGCTTATCTGCTCGCCAACCGGGAGTTTCGCGGGAAAGAGGCGCTGGACGCGGCGCTTACCCTGCCGCTGGTGCTGCCGCC